>Ga0209085_1000401_pt1 | contig 32047 bp, 25 predicted proteins | sample C_131016_EF_Meta_FD_187310 | JGI IMG/M metagenome (GOLD analysis project Ga0209085, IMG submission 187310) | Freshwater microbial communities from Lake Croche, Canada to study carbon cycling - C_131016_EF_MetaG (SPAdes) (version 2) | ecosystem: Environmental > Aquatic > Freshwater > Lake...
TTGTTATTATGATATGATTATTGCAATGCTCCATGATATAGATCGAAAAATTAAACATAAAAAATTTGTACTTAAATATTTTATTATTTTAACAATCATAATATCTTTCGAAACAATATTGATGGGTTTTTATTTATTGAATATTTTGCCAGTTATCTCCGTTATTTCATCTAATAACAGTCAAATTACGGAAGCAAAGAAAGATTTTGATAAAATTGAGGCCAAAAAACGTGAGCCAGTCTATATAAATCTGCCTGGATCAACGGAAATTAGAGCTCTCGTAGAAAACTACAATGACCCTACTAGTCTTTGGACACTTGTGAACAAATCTCATCCGATATCACCTACTTATGTCCCGACTAATTTGGTGTCGCCCGATCTGCTTAAATCCGACGCTGTGACGCTCCGCAACGATACAATTCAGAATTTGAAAGCTATGTTTAATACCGCGAAGGACGAAGGCGTAACACTAATAATAGCAAGCGCTTACAGATCATACGATTATCAGAACAAAATATTTTCAGCTCTCGCAGCTTCTGTGGGTACTGATAAGGCTAATCAATCAATAGCTCTACCAGGTCAGAGCGAGCATCAAACAGGACTAGCACTAGATATAGCTTCGTCTAGCTCGACTTGCTATATAGAAACCTGTTTCTCTGATACTTCAGCCGGTCAATGGCTTGCTCAGAATTCATACAAATTTGGTTTCATATTAAGATACCCCGAGGGTAAGGAAAAACTCACTCAATATATTTATGAGCCTTGGCATTTTAGATATGTTGGGAAAGATCTAGCAGGTGCAATCTATAGAAGTGGTCTTACGTTAGATGAAGCTTGGCCATATCTTCAAAAAGCTCTGGATACTTTAATTGATAATAAAGCTATAAGAATATAGCCATAGTACTTGTGTTTATGTATAATATAATGCATACTAGTAGCAACATATATTAACAGGGGAGATGACAAATGGCAACAGCCAAAAAACCAGCAAAAAAAGCAGTTAAGAAAGTCGTAAAAAAGACTGTATCTAGGGCACCAGTACGCAAATCAAACGCTAAGGTTTCTAGTATGCAATCATTTAAAATAGCTCAGGAAACTCTTCCATTCTTGACATTCAAAATCACTCAACAGACATTCTACTGGACAGTTCTTCTAATTTTTGTACTCATAGTACAGGTATGGGTTCTGAATATACAGTTGAGCGTTACAGATACTCTTAACTCAATCACTCCAACACTTTAATTTAAAGTTCCAAGTAAAAAACCGCCTTGTTTGGGCGGTTTTTTATTACTAATGAGTATTACATTCGTATTTCTGCATCAACTCCAGCTGGTAGGCTTAGGTTTTGCAAGCTATCAATAGTTCGAGATGAAGCGTTAGTAATGTCTATAAGACGCTTGTGAACACGCATTTCAAAACTCTCTCCACCCTTTTTGTACACATGGGGTGACTTAACTACTGTGAAAGTACTCTTTCGAGTAGGTAGAGGTACTGGACCTGCAATTTGAGCACCAGTTCGTAGTGCTGTATCGATAATTTGTTTTGCTGACTGATCAATTACTTTATGATCGTAGGCTTTTAGGCGGATTCGAATACGAAGTCCGGCTTCTTTTGTTTCTGCCATAATGGCTCCTCGTTTGTAGTGTAACCTCCGGATAGATCTGCTTCAATTAAAGTCTTGCCTAGGCTGAGTTGTCACTACGATTAATTGTTATACTTTATGATTATATAATGTTGTTATAACTTTAACAAGTTTTAGCATAAATAAAAACCCGCCTTTTCAGGCGGGAGATTATCGTTTTAAACTAAGATTATTTAACAACCTTAGTTACAACACCTGCTCCAACTGTCTTACCACCTTCGCGGATAGCAAAGTTAAGACCTTGCTCCATAGCGATTGGTGCTAATAGAGAAACTTTGAAAGTTACTGTGTCACCAGGGATGACAAGCTCTTTGTCAGCAGGAAGTTCGACTTCACCTGTAACGTCTGTTGTTCGGAAGTAGAATTGTGGTTTGTAGCCCTTTGAGAAAGGAGTATGGCGTCCGCCTTCTTCCTTCTTAAGGATGTAAACTTCAGCTTCAAACTCTGTGTGTGGAGTTAGAGAGCCAGGTTTAACAACAACTTGACCACGTTCAATTTGTTCGCGCTCAATACCTCGTAGAAGTAGACCGGCGTTATCACCTGCTTGACCTTGGTTAAGGTTCTTTTTGAAGGCTTCGATTCCAGTTACTACTGAAGCTTGAGTTGGGCGAATACCAACGATTTCAACGGCATCATTAACTTTAACAATACCTTGTTCGATTCGTCCTGTTGCAACTGTACCACGTCCCTTAATTGAGAAAACGTCTTCAATTGGCATCAAGAATGGCTTGTCAAGATCGCGTACTGGTTCTGGTACGTAGTTATCTAGAGCTGCTACTAGTTCCATGATAGCGTCTTCGCTAGCTGGGTCACCTTCAAGAGCTTTTGTTGCAGAGCCCTTGATAATTGGTGCATCTTCGTCGAAACCGTTCTTAGCTAGTAGTTCGCGGATATCCATTTCAACTAGTTCAACTAGTTCAGGATCTGCAAGGTCCATCTTGTTTAAGAAAACAAGAATTTTTGGAACACCAACTTGTTTCGCAAGTAGAACGTGTTCACGTGTTTGTGGTAATGGACCATCGTTTGCAGCAACCACTAGGATTGCGCCATCGATTTGTGCAGCACCAGTGATCATGTTTTTAACATAGTCAGCGTGTCCTGGCATGTCTACGTGAGCGTAGTGACGCTTTTCTGATTCATACTCTTGATGAGATGAAGCAATAGTAATACCACGAGCTCGCTCTTCTGGAGCGTTGTCGATTTGGTCGTAAGCGACCGGTTTGTTTACTGTGCTTGGAAGGCGCTTTGCAAGTACTGATGTAATTGCTGCGGTAAGTGTGGTCTTACCGTGGTCAACGTGTCCCATTGTTCCAACATTGACATGAGGCTTTGATCGATCGAAATCTGCCATTTGGGTTAATTCTCCTTGGTTATTATTACTTTTCGCATGCGACTAAATAAAGACGTCATGACGGATGTTTTGATTATACACCTATTTTTAAGATAAATAAAGAGTATTTTTACTTAATTTTATTGTAGATCTCTTTTATGAAAGCAAGAAGCCAAATATATACAAAAACAAACAAAACGAACTCAACTATAAGCAGACGAAGACTATGGATCGTAAAGTAAAAAGTATAAATGATAAAAGTTGCTGCTACCAGAAAATGGCTGTATCTAATATATTTATTTGAAAAAATCGGCAATAAATACGGACTCAGGTAACAAAGTATCAGAACTGCAACTAACGAACCATAGCCACCGATATTATGAATCCTAGGATGTACATCAAAAGGAAATAGTCCTACAACTATCAAACAAAGCCCGACTACATAAATCATTCTGTAAAGTAGAAGTGTTTTGTGGTTTGAGAGGAGTTTATATTCCTTCAATAGACTAGTCACTGCGTATTTCAATTTGTAACCAAGAATTATTAGCATAATTCCAGCAATCACTAATGCGGCGTTAAATATAAGAGCAGAAATATGTCCGCCCTCGCCAAGACGACTGAAATGCCATTGTAACCAGGTTTTATCAGAGCTGCTAATACCGCTTATAATAGCTCCGGAAAGAAGAGTAATACCGAATAGATGTACTATCTGGGCCCCACTCATCTTTTTGAATTGTTTCACTTTATTAGTATACTACTTTGCGCGTTTAGCGATAATCTCTTGAGCAACATTTGGTGGTACTTCTTCGTACAATGCTAGTTCCATAGTGCTTGCAGCACGACCCTGACTCATTGAGCGTAGATCTGAAGTGTAGCCAAACATGCTGGCTAGAGGAACCATGGAGCGTATAAGCTTTGCTCCACCTGCTAGGTCATCCATAGCTTCAATTCGTCCGCGACGTGAGTTTAAGTCTCCAATGACATCGCCCATGAAATCTTCAGGAGTTGTAACTTCAACTTTCATGACAGGCTCAAGTAGAATAGGTTTAGCTTGCTTAATACCTTCGCGAGTTGCCAATGCACCTGCAAGCTTGAAGGCTAATTCTGATGAGTCAACATCGTGATAACTTCCGTCGTAAAGAGTAGCTTTGATGTCTACTACTGGGTATCCGGCGATAACACCGCCATTAAGAGTTTCTTTTACGCCAGTTTCAACAGGCTTACGATATTCTTGAGGAACAACACCACCTTTAATCTCATCGACGAATTCGAAGCCCTTACCTGGTTCATTTGGCTCAAATTTGATCCATACATCGCCATATTGTCCACGTCCACCAGATTGCTTAGCATGTTTACCTTGTACGCTTGCTGTACCTTTGATAGATTCACGGAAGGCTACTTGTGGCTCTCCGACATTAGCCTCAACGTTAAATTCACGTTTCATACGATCAACGAGGATTTCGAGATGAAGCTCACCCATTCCTGACATGATTGTTTGTCCAGTTTCGTCGTCTGTATGTACTCGGAAAGTAGGATCTTCTTCTGCTAGACGATTCAAAGCAATACCCATTTTTTCTTGGTCGGCCTTAGTCTTTGGCTCAACAGCAATAGAAACTGGAGGATCTGGGAAAGTAATGCTTTCAAGTGCTATAGGATGTGCAACGTCGCTTAATGTATGCCCTGTGAAAGTAGCTTTCAGTCCCACAACAGCAGCGATGTCACCAGCACCAATTTTTTCAATGTCTTCACGCTTATCAGCATGCATTCGAACGATACGTCCAACACGCTCTTTTTCACCGGTGGTTGTATTAAGAACATATGAACCAGCAGTTAGTTTACCGCTATAAACACGGACGAAGATTAGTTTACCGACAAATGGGTCAGTAGCAATTTTAAAAGCTAGACCAGCAACAGGTTCTGATTCTGATGGCTTGCGCTCGATTTCATCACCAGTTTTAGGATTTACACCCCAAATTCCTTTAATATCAAGTGGGCTCGGTAGATAATCTACAGCAAGGTCAAGGATCTTTTCTACAATTACACCGCGTCCATCTCCACCGGTAACCAGATAGAAGTCACCCGCAAGGATTCTTTTACGTAGAGCTGCCTTAAGTTCTGGAATCGTGATAGAATCTTCGCCTTTTTCTAGGAATCTTTCAAATAGTTCATCATCGGCTTCAACGGCTGCTTCGATTAGAAGACTGCGAGCATTTTTCGCCTTTTCTAGCATATCTGCCGGTACTTCACCAACTACAAGTTCGTGATCAGAAAAGTCTGAATATGTATAGGCTTTCATGTCAACAAGATCAACTACACCGTTGATTTCTTTTTCAAAGCCGATTGGCAAGTGAATAGGAAGTGCGTGCTTAGAAAGACGTGTATGAATAGACTTTAGTGACTTGTAAAAGTCTCCACCGATTTGGTTGATCTTATTTATAAAACAAATACGAGGAACACCATATTTGTTAGCTTGTCGCCAAACAGTTTCGGTCTGAGCTTCTACTCCCATTTTACCGTCGAAAACGACAACTGCGCCGTCTAGAACACGAAGAGAACGTTCAACTTCGGCAGTGAAGTCGATGTGTCCTGGGGTATCAATGATGTTGATCTTGTGGTCTTTCCAAAATGCGGTGACTGCTGCAGAAGTGATTGTAATACCTCGTTCGCGTTCTTGTTCCATCCAGTCAGTTGTAGTTTCACCTTCGTGAACTGCACCAATTTTGTGTGATAGACCAGTACGATATAAGATACCTTCTGTTGTTGTAGTTTTACCAGCGTCGATATGCGCAATAATACCAATATTTCTGTAGTCCTTTAGTGGGACGTTTTTCTCTGCCATTTGAAATTTCCTTTACTTATAATTTTTTGCCATAAAAAATAACACGTTAGACATAATTGTATCAGAAATTTAATTTTTATACTAGTGGTAGGCGGTGTTTATCTAAACGTTGATTTTTTCACGTAACGGGATTTGATCTAGCGCCATTCTACCAAGAAATTTATTGATATCTAGCATCTCTTTAACACTCTTTACTTCTAGCTCTTCTATTTTTATAAGGCTAAACTCTATTGGTACTTCTCTAGCGTTATTCAAATAAATATTATAATTCTCAAAAGCCTGCTCAAGCCTTATTTGAAGTATTTTATCGGCTATCATTTTCCTACGACTCAATCGTACTGCTTCAGAAGTGGTCTTCACAAGAGATGTAGCTACTTTCTGGGCTTCAATACTGTGGTGCATAACTTCTTCACTAGGCACTGGCGGCGGTAGTGTTACTCTGTGAGTCCAATTATGAAAAACTCTGGGAACGTAAGCCTTACGAGTTGCTAATTCACGAAATTGAACAGCCAAATCGGGATTATCGTGAAAATTATATAGTGATTTATACCACTGAAGATGATGAACGTCATTTAAACGAGATATCCATTTGTAGTCTGGATCGATTGTATCTTTAACGACAGAAATAAGAGCATCCAGGTCGACAAGACCTTTGTCGTCTAGTGGTGTTTCTATAAGTTCGTCTTTAGTAGTATCAAATAAACGGTATTCGACCGGAGGCATATTGTCTCCGTGTCTATAATTACGTTTATGCATATGGACCAATAATAACAAAAAACTCCCCATTTGGGGAGTAATTTTGTTAGCTTCTTGCGAAGTGGGCGAAGGCGCGGTTGGCCTCTGCCATTTTGTGAGTATCGTCTTTTTTCTTGAAAGCTGCACCTGCTTCATTGTGAGCATCTACAATTTCAAGAGCCAATCGGTCCTCATATGACATACCCTTACGAGCACGAGCAGCCTGCACTAACCATGAAAATGCATAGTGTAGTTGTCTGTGACCAGAAACTGGGAATGGAATTTGATAGTTTGCACCACCAACACGTCGAGATTTAACTTCGAAGTTTGGAGAGACGTTTTTCAATGCTTTTTCAAATACAGCTAGTGGGTCTTCTGAGTTTAGTTTTTTAGCAGCTTTTTCTAAAGCACCGTAAACTGAACGTTCTGCAGACATTTTTTTGCCGTCTAGCATAGATTTGTTGATAAGTCTTTGTACTAGAACGCTTTGATATCTGCGATCTGGTGAAAGTACTCTTTGTAATTTGACAGTAGTTTTACGAGGCATTACTTAGACTCCTTCTTGGCACCGTATTTGCTACGACCATTTCGGCGTTTTGCAACACCCTGAAGGTCTAGCGCACCACGAACGATGTGGTAGCGTACACCTGGTAAATCTGGAACTCGTCCGCCACGAACTAGAACAACAGCGTGTTCTTGTAGGTTGTGACCTTCGCCACCGATGTATGCCCATACCTCTTGACCGTTGGTCAATCGCACACGAGCAACTTTTCGTAGTGCTGAGTTGGGTTTTTTAGGTGTTTTAGTTGTTACTTTCAAACATACGCCACGTTTAAGAGGGGCGTTCTGTTCGTAGTAACGAGTTTTTAGTGCATTGTGAATACGTCCGAGTGCTGGAGATTTTGATTTCTTAACAGCTGTCTTACGAGGTTTTCGCACTAACTGATTAATAGTAGGCATTTATTCTCCTAGGTTCAATTTTATTATATTCGTAGTTAGATTTAGCGATCTGCTACGGGTCTCACTGCTTGCTAAAGGCTGTGATGAAACTCTAGTACTAAATATAACATAAATGATTTAATATGTAAATGATTTGCTAGCTTAGCGTACGCACTTGGTTGTTGATACGGTAAACTTTAGTGATTTTTTAAGCTTAGCGTGAGAAGTCTAATATTCATTATTTGTAATATAAAACCACCCAATCTTGTGGGTGGTTTTATATGAGCTTGTAAAACTCTATTCTATGTCTATATTCTCAACTAGTTCTTCTGGTGTAGTTTCAAAATCTTCGTCTTCTTCAACTTCTTCAACACGTGCGCCTGTTCCTACTGGAATCTTGCGTCCGATGATTACGTTTTCTTTAAGGCCGTGTAAGTTGTCTACGCGTCCAGTGATTGCTGCGTTGATAAGTACGCGAGTTGTATCTTGGAATGAAGCTGCTGATAAGAAGCTGTCAGACCAAATAGAAACCTTTGTAATACCTAGTAGCAATTGTGAGTAACTAATCAATTCTTTACCTTCAGCTGCAAGTTCTTCATTTGCTTCAAGAACAGCGGCCTTAGATACGATATCGCCCGTTACGAATCGGCCGTCACCAGCATCTTCAACCTGAACTCGGCTGAACATCTGTCGAACAATGATCTCAAGGTGCTTGTCTGCGACGTCTTGACCTTGTGCGGCATAGATTCTTAGAACTTCGTTAATAATGTATCGTTGAGTAGCTTCAGAACCTTTTAGTCTCATTAAGTCGTGTAGATTTAATGAACCGATCGTTAGTCTATCGCCTGCTTCAACCATGTCACCAATAGATACAACAACTTTAGCTGTACCAGGAATTTCGTAGCGAACTGGTGAGTGTGCGCTTGCAGCAATAATGATTGTCTTACCAGCAACTTCTACTACTCCGTCGAATGGTGCAATTAGAGGCTTTGTTTCGCTTTCACCCGTTGCAAGTACATCACCGGCCATTACATCACTTCCGGACTTAACGATTACGGTTCGTCCTTCAAGCTGTAGTTTTTCTACGTGACCAGCAGCAGGAGTGACCTGTACAATGTATTTTTTGCCGTCTTCCCATACTTCAACAGCACCAGAAACTTCACTTACAAATGCTTGACCCTTAGGAGAACGAGCTTCGAATAGCTCTTCAACACGAGGCAAGCCTTGAGTAATGTCGCTTCCGACAACTCCTGAGGCGTGGAATGTACGTAACGTTAGCTGAGTACCGGGCTCACCGACTGATTGTGCCGCAATGACACCAACTGGTTGAGCGGCAGCAACTAATTGACCGCTTGCCATGTCTAGGCCATAGCTCTTTTGTGGTATTCCACGAAGAGTCTTTGTAGATAGAACTGACATAATCTTTACTGATTCAACTGATTCATCAGAATCAATTTTATTTGCGATTTCACGAGTGATCAGTTCTCCTTTGGCTACATGTCCGTCTACATTTTCAGCAGAGAAACGTCCAGCTAAGCGGTTACCGAAATCGATCATAGTCTGTTCGGTTTCATTTCGGTATATTGCAAATCCGTCATCATCATTGCCTTCGTCTTCAACTGTGAATACATCTTGTGAGACGTCTACAAGTCGTCTTGTTAGGTATCCTGAGTCTGCAGTCTTTAGGGCTGTATCAATCAAACCTTTACGTGCACCTCGCGTTGCCACGAATTGCTCAAGAGAAGAAAGTCCCTTTTTGTAGCTAGATCGAATAGGAAGCTCAATTTCACGGTTTGTTGCGTCAACCATGATACCAATCATGGCGCTAGCAAGCTGAACGTTCGAAATATCACCACGGGCACCCGAGTTAACCATCACAGAAATACTCGTGTCTATATCTTTAAGTTTATCTTGCAAGAATTCGGTAATCTTCTTTACAACTGCTCGCCATGCGGCAACTGTAAGGTTGTATCGTTCTTCATCGGTAATCAAACCTTGTTCATATTGCTCTGCTATAAGTGCGACACGTGCATCACCTTCAGCAATAAACTCAGCTGTTTCTGCAAATACGATGTAGTCGTCTTTACCTGTTGACACAGCAGCTATTGTTGCAAACCTAAAGGCTAGGCCTTTCATCTTGTCAGCAGTTTTAGCTGTCATCTCTGCACCGTAGAGTGTAAAGATTTGTCCAAGAACTTTTTTAAGTTGCTTTTTAGTCTGTACTGTATTGTCGTAAGGGAAATCTACTGGAAGAATATCGTTGAAGAATACACGTCCTAGAGTAGTTTCACGAATCTCACCCTTTACGAATAATCTGATCGGGGTTTGAAGTTGAATCAACTTAGAATCATAGGCCATTTCAGCTTCATAAATGCTGCTGAATGACTTAACGTCTTTAGTTTGAGCGCTGGGCTTTACGTATGTTAAATAGTAGTTGCCAAGAACGATATCTTGTCCGATTGATAGAACCGGAGAACCGTCTGCTGGCTTTAGCAGGTTTGCAGTTGCACTCATTAATTCTCTAGCTTCTTTTTGAGCATCGTCTGAAAGAGGAAGGTGAACCGCCATTTGGTCACCGTCGTAGTCGGCGTTGAAACCGTTAGCTACTAATGGATGTAAATGAATGGCTTTTCCTTCTACTAGAGTAGGTTGGAATGCCTGAACACTTAAGCGGTGAAGAGATGGCGCACGGTTAAGTAGTACGTACTTGCCTTCGATCACTGCGTCTAGCGCATCCCACACAATAGCTTCAGCTGCGTCAATTAGACGACTTGCAGAACGTATGTTGTGTGCATGCTCATTGCGAATCAACCAGCTAATTACGAATGGTTTGAACAGTTCAAGTGCCATTTGCTTTGGGATACCGCACTGGTCAATTTTTAGTCGTGGACCAACAACGATAACAGATCGAGCAGAGTAGTCTACACGCTTACCTAGAAGGTTCTGGCGGAAACGTCCTTGCTTACCTTTTAGCATATCGCTGATTGATTTTAGACGGCGTCTTCCGCCTGTTGAGCTTACTGCTCTTCCACCACGAGCTGCAGCGTTGTCGATAAGTGAGTCGACAGCTTCTTGTAGCATTCGCATTTCATTGCGACGGATAACTTCTGGAGCATTGAGATCAATAAGTTTCTTCAAGCGGTTATTTCGGTTGATAACTCGGCGATATAGATCGTTCAAGTCGCTTGTTGCAAATCGTCCACCGGTAAGTTGAACCATAGGTCGAAGATCCGGAGGGATAACTGGCAGAACTGTGAGAGTTAAACTGTTTGGTTTAATTCCGGCAACGCTCATTCCTTCTAGAATCTTAAGACGCTTTAGAAGCTTCTTCTCACGTTGACCCTTAGCTGAAACGATTTCTTCAGTAAGTTCTGCAATAAGCTTAGATAGATCAATATCATCAAGCATAGCTTTAAGTGCAGTTGCACCCATGCCAACTTCGATTAATGATTCGTATTCTTCGCTCAAGCTACGGTAGTCGACTTCAGAAATTAAAGCACCTTTTTTCAAGCTATCAAGTTGCGCGCGTCGTCCTGAAACTGACTCGGTCAATTCTTCGACTTCACGACTCATACTTGCAGCAAGTGCTTTAACATCGGCACCTTCAACTTCAGCCTCTTTTTCATAGCGGATTTTAATTGCTACACGTCCTGCTTCTAGTTCTGCATCAAGATCAGCAATTAGTTGATCTATTTTAGCGTCATCACTTTTTAGAATTACGTATGTAGCAAAGTAGGCAATCTTTTCTAGGTTGCGTACTGTTATTCCAAGTAGCAAGCTCATTGCACTTGGTGTTCCACGCATAAACCAGATATGCGCTACTGGAGCAGCAAGATTAATATGAGCCATACGTTCACGTCGAACGATAGACTTAGTGACTAAATCACCATTTTTATCAATAGCTGCTTCGCGTGAGCGAACACCTTTTAGTTTATTATCGTGCGGGTTGATGTCTTTTACTGGTCCGAAAATCTTTTCACAGAAGAGACCATCTCGTTCTGGTTTTTGAGTTCGGTAATTGATTGTTTCTGGTTTTGTAACTTCTCCATGGCTCCACTTTAGAATATCTTCAGCACTAGCTACGGACAAGCGTACAGCGTCGAAATCTGCAATACCGTGATCGATTAAACTACGACTCATACTACGCTTCCTCCTTAAAATCTTCAATTTCATCAATATCCTGAATAGTCATACCTTCGTCTAGCTCTTCCATCTCTTCGTCAGCTTCGTCAAGGATCATTTCTGCACCTTCACTAATTTCTGGAATAGCTGCAACTGGCGAGCCATTCATAACTGTTGCGAGGATTTGTTCAGCGTCGATAGCTTCTTCTTCGTGATCTAGTAAATCAACTCTTAGTCCAAGACCTTGAAGTTCCTTAACAAGAACGTTGAATGATTCTGGTAGTTTTGGACCAACAATTTTCTCGTCTTTGATAATAGATTCGTAAGCTTTCGCACGACCATATACATCGTCAGACTTGATAGTTAGCATTTCCTGAAGAGTTGCGGCTGCGCCGTAAGCCTCAAGAGCCCAAACTTCCATTTCTCCGAACCTTTGACCACCATTTTGTGCTTTACCACCAAGCGGTTGCTGAGTAACCATAGTGTATGGACCAGTTGAACGTGCGTGCAACTTGTCATATGCCATGTGATGCAACTTAAGAATGTGCATGACACCAACTGTGGTTCGTTCTTCGAAAGGTTCTCCGGTGCGTCCATCAAATAATTGACTCTTACCGTCTCGAGCATATCCGGCTTTTTCAAGCTCGTTAGATATTACTTCGTCTGAGATTCCATTGAATGGTGGAGTTGCGACCTTGTATCCAAGTGCAGTAGCTGCCATTCCAAGGTGAGTTTCAAAGAGCTGGCCAATGTTCATACGTGAAGGAACACCTAGTGGGTTCAATACCACGTCTACTGGTCGTCCGTCTTCTAGGTATGGCATGTCTTCGATAGGAAGAATTCGAGCGATAACACCCTTATTGCCGTGTCGTCCGGCCAACTTGTCACCGACTGAAACTTTTCTAAACTGTGCTACGAATACTTGAACCTGCATCAATACGCCGGCTTTTAGTTCGTGTCCGTTCTCCCGTGAGAAAATTTTAACACCGACAACTTTACCGCCGCCCGCAGAGTTCATTCGCATTGATGTATCACGTACGTCTTTTGCTTTTTCGCCGAAGATAGCACGCAGTAGTCTCTCTTCGCTAGAAAGTTCTTGTTCACCTTTTGGAGTAATTTTACCAACTAGAACGTCACCAGGTTTGACTTCGCTACCTAACTGAACGATTCCGTTCTCGTCTAGGTGTCGTAGAGATTCTTCACTAACGTTTGGAATGTCCATAGTAACGATTTCTGGGCCGAGCTTTGTATCGCGGACTTCAACGTTGTAGTCCTTGATGTTGATGCTTGTTAAGGTGTCATCTTGTACGATTCTCTGGCTAACTACGATTGCGTCGTCCATGTTGTATCCAGCCCAAGGCATGAATGCTACAAGAAGGTCACGTCCGAGTGCTACTTCACCATTTTCAATAGATGCGCCTTCGATTAAGATGTCGCCTTTTTTAACTTTTTGTCCGCGTTCAACGCGAGCTTTTTGATTAATACAACGATCATCATTTGTCTTGGTAAAGTGTACTAGTGGGTATGCCTTGATTCCATCAGCATATTTAACGTGAACTTCATCTGCATCAACACGTACAACTTCACCGGCTGCTTCAGCTAATATCAATTGTGGGGTATTCTTAGCAATTTCCTTTTCGATTCCTGTACCAACTGTTGCTGATTTAGGAACAATCAACGGAACTGCTTGTTTTTGCATGCTTGAGGCCATCAAGCTTCGGTCAACACGGTTCTTTTCAACGAAAGGAACTAGAGAAGCTGTCGTACCTAGAATTTGCTTGTGAGCAGCATCCATCAAAGTAACGTCAGAAACGTCAACTTGTTCAGGCAAAATACCACGACGTGCAGAAACACGTTCGTCAACGAACTTATTATTTTTATCTAACGCTGCACCGGCATCGGCAATAACTTCTTCTGATTCACCGATAGCATCTAGCCATACGATCTCCTCAGTAACTTTTCCAGCTTTTACGCGTAGATATGGAGTTTCAATAAAACCATAGTCGTTAATACGTGCATACGCAGCAAGGTTGAGTACTAGCCCAATGTTTGCACCTTCTGGTGTTTCTACAGCACAAAGTCGTCCGTAGTGAGTAGGGTGAGCGTCACGGACGTCGAATCCGGCACGTTCTCTTGATAGACCACCAGGACCAGTTGAGCTTAGACGGCGCTTGTGTGCTAGCTCTGACACAGGGTTTGTTCCATCCATAGGTTGTGATAATTGTGAACTAGTAAAGAATTCACGTACAGCAGCTACTACTGGTCGTGCATTAATCAAACCTGCAGGTGTTACGGTTTCTATATCACTCATGCTCATGCGGTCCATGGCATTTCGTTGTAGACGTAGCATACCTACTCGGAATTGTCGTGCGATTAACTCTCCAACAAGTTTGACTCGTCGGTTGGCAAGTGAGTCGATATCATCCGGCGCTTCTTGAGTATTATTCAAACGAATAATTTCGCGAATTATGGCAACTAAATCGCTGATCTGGAAAACGCGTCCTTTAGAGTTGTTGTCAACCTTGAGGTCTAAGCGTTGATTAATCTTGTAGCGTCCTACACGGCTGTAATCGTATCGCTTGAAATCGAAGAACATTCGTTCGATCATAGTTCGAGCATTATCAACAGTTGCAAGATCACCCGGTCGTAAACGTCGGTAAACTTCGATCAACGCTTCGTTTGTGCCTTTTGAAGTGTCTTTGTCTAAAGTAGCTTGAATATATTTAACTTCACCTGTATCAATATCGTCAAATAGGTCTTTAATAGCTGCATTTGATGATACGCCAAGAGCCTTAAATAGTGAAGTAACTGGTAATTTACGTCGTCTATCGATCTTAACGAAAATAGCACCAGAAAGTGATGTTTCAAACTCTAACCATGCACCACGGCCTGGTATAAGTTTTGCGCCGTAATAATTTTTAACTGGAGTCTTATCAGCTGTAAAGAATACACCTGCTGAACGAATAAGCTGAGAAACAATAACTCTTTCAGTTCCGTTTACGATAAAAGTCCCACGATCTGTCATCCATGGATAATCACCCATGTAAATATCTTGTTCTTTTACTTCACCGGTCACTTTATTAGTTAGTTCTAGCGTTGCATGCAAAGGAGCGTCAAATGTGACGTTATCTGCTTTTGCTTGTGCTTCGGATGCTTTAGGTTCGTGGAATTTATAATCCTTAAACCTTAATGCCAATTTCTGACCTGTATAGTCATCTACTGGATTGATTTCTGCAAATATTTCACCAACACCGGTTTCGACAAAGTCTTGCCAGCTTCTTTTTTGGTGAACTATTAGATCTTGTAGGGGTAACGCTGTGTCATCTTGCGTAAAAAAGACACGGGTTGCCTGCTCAGCCTTGGTTTTAGCCATGCTAGTAATAGCTCCTCGCTTGAATTGTATTTAGTTTATATAGGGTTTTCTTTGGCGCCGAAGATTCCCTGAGCTCGCTTGCCGGATTTATATTGCCATAATAAATTCGGACATAGGTAAAACGAGCTGCTCTACTTCTAAGTACTAGTATAAGCATAGAATGCTTAAAATTCAACAGTAATTTACTATTTTATTTCTTTTTGCCACGTTTGCCGATTTTGCCGCCTTTTGCGCCAGCAATTCTTGCAAGTTCACGGTTTGCAGCAAAACCACCGGTTTTGCCATTTTTTCCGCCTTTTGCGCCTATTTTTGCATAAAACAAAGGATCCTTAGCCAAGTTCTTCGCTGCTGCTAATTTTCCGCCTTTTTTAGTTCCTGCCATTTGATAGTTTCCTTTATATTTATGCGTTCTCGATAACTTCGTCAATAAGTCCATACTTTACAGCTTCATCGGCACTCATCCAGAAGTCTCTGTCTGCATCTTTCTCAATTTTACTAATTTTTTGACCTGTATTCTTTGACAATATTTCATTTAAACGTTGCTTCAGATATACGCCTTCTTTTAACATAATTTCTTGATCTGTGATCTTACCACGCGTACCACTAGAAGGTTGGTGGATCATGATACGGGCGTTAGGTAATGCGAACCTCTTACCTTTTGTACCGCTTGAGAGTAAAAATGCACCCATGCTTGCCTGGAGACCGATTCCTATTGTTTGTACGTCGGGTTTGATGTACTGAATAGTATCATAAATCGCCATTCCGTCATAAACACTGCCACCTGGGCTATTTATGTACAATTTTATGTCCTTTTCAGGATCTGTGTACGCAAGATGTAGGAGTTGTGCAACTACCAAATTCGCAGTATGCTCGTTTACATCCTCACCTAGAAATATAACTCTCTCATTGAGTAAGCGAGAATAGATATCAAAGGCTCTTTCGCCTTCAGAAGTTTTTTCGAGTACTGTTGGGACTAGGTAACTGCGAGTTTTCATAATTCAATTCTAGAGTACATTGGCACTCATGTCAATAAAGTGCTAATTACTTATTAGAATTTAATTCGACTAGTCTGTCGATGGTTTTTTCAGTAATTAAACGATTGGCTAAGTCTCGCTGAGCTTCAATTGTTTCGAACTGTTTTACTATTTCAGGTCGTGATGCATATTGCTCGCGGTAACGATTGATATTTTCAGCTAATTCATCTGCTGAAGCTTGGATTTTTTCTAGCTTAGACAATTCAGCAAGGATCAATCCAGCCTGTACTCGCTTGATAGCTGCTGGCTTAACCTCTTTAGTAAGCCATTCTTCTTTATTCTTGAATTTCTGTGTTTCAAGATATTGGTCAATTGTCAGGCCTTGGTACATCAGGTTTGATTGGAAATCTTGTTCAATTGACTTTGACTGGTCAGCAATCAATATTTCTGGAACCGGAACTTTACTTAAAGATATAAGCTCAGTAAGAAGATCGTCCTTAAACTTTTCTAAAGAATCCTTATTCTTTTGATCAAGCAATTCACGCTTTATGTCGTCTTTGAGTTCTTTTACGCTGGTAAATGGCCCGACTTTTGCGGCAAATTCATCATTTAGTTCAGGGTGTTTATGTTCATTAATCAACTTTAGAGTAGTCGTAAAAACTACTGGCTGACCTTTCAAATTTGCAACATGATAGTCATCTGGAAATTTCAGCTCTAGATCAAATGTTTCTCCTGATTTTTTTCCTATTATCCCAGATTCGAATCCAGGAATAAAACTATTACTGCCTAGTGTCAGCGGATAGTCGTTACCGGTTCCTCCTTCAAAAGCTACGCCGTCTTTTTTACCTATAAAATCTATTATAGCTTCGTCTCCTTCTTTTGCGGCACGATCTACGGCAGCTTTTTCGCTCATTCCGTGAAGCATACGATCGATTACGGTTTCGACTTCTGACTCAGTAACTTTTTGGCTTTGAAGTTTTGCTCCGAGTTTTTTGTAAGCACCTAATTCGATTTTTGGAATAACCTCAACTTCAGCCGTACACTCAAGTGATTCTTCTGGTACAAATTTCTTCATTTCAACTTGCGGGGTATCAAGTGCCTGAATATTATTATCTAGAAAAGCCTTAGACACAGCTTTAGAAATTGCAGCGTCGACTGTTTCTTCCGCAAGAACCATTGGATCTGCGCTCTTAGCTGCAACCGCAACAGGTACATTACCTTTTCTAAAACCAGCTACTTTTAAGTTTTTAGAAATTTTAACAAGAGCTACTTGCTTCGCATCTGCAAGATCATCTTTGTCTAGTGTGATAGTAATTTTTACTGTTGTGTCTGAGGGGTATTTAATAGTTGTCTTCATATCTGACAGATTATAACAGAGATTAACAGATTAGCCAAGCAATAATTTATGAGAGCTTTTTGAAAATTTCTTGTTTATTACCACGGAATTCTTCGCCTGTAAGTATGTTTTTCAAAACATACTCAGATTTTGCAATTTCATCCTCACCTACGAAAATTACATTAGGTATTTTCTTTTTATCGGCAGTTTTAATCTGTCTGTCCAACTTACGGTCTGTGATATCAATTTCAATATTTAAACCAGCTTCTCGAAGATCTTTGGCTAGAATATTAGCGCCTTTTTGGGCTTGCCCAATAACACATATGTAGGCGTCTGTCTTCGAACTAAGCTTTGGAATAAGGTTGTGGGTTTGAAGGAAGTTCTCTAACACTGTTGCACCAGGTGCGACTCCGACAGCAGATAGTGGCTCAGCGCCAAATAAACCTACAAGACCATCATATCTACCACCCCCATAGAGCGCACGACTATTGTCAGGATTTGTATCATAAACTTCAAATACAGTGCCAGTGTAGTAGTCCAAGCCACGCATCAGGGTACTATCGAATACCGCAGATTTTACTCCGGCACGTTCAAGTAGCGTAAAGAGTGCTTGAATTTCTTTGACTGAATTATTATTTTTAATTTCTTCTGGAAGGTCTGCCATTGTTTTTGCATCGAGAATTTTTTCTAGCTTAGACATTCCCTCAGATTGATTTTCTTCGAACATTTCTCTAGCTTGATCACGAAATTCTTCACGGCCAATCTTATCTTTTCTATCAAGGAGTTTGATCATATAGTGTGCTCGAGCACTATCAAGTCCTAAATATTGCGCCATCATAAAATTGATCAGCTGGCGATTGTTTATACGAATGATATAGTCGCTGTCTTTAGCGCCGAATTCCTGCATAATTTTATCTGAGATTGTTATAATTTCAGCATCAGCGAGAACGCTATCTACACCAAATATGTCGAGATTCAATTGCCAAAATTCACGTTCACGACCTTTTTGAGGCCTTTCGTATCGCATAAAATTTGCAATACTGTAAAGTCTCGCGGGATATGCCATCTCTTGCCTACGGCCAGCCACTAAACGACTCACGCTTGGTGTCATTTCTGGCCTAATCGCTACGACACGGCCGCCACGATCAGTGAAGCTATATGTTTGCTCGCTCGCTAACTCTTGACCGCTCTTTGCAAGATATAGATCAAGAGGTTCTAAAATGGGAATACTGTATTCTTCATAGCCATAACTTTCGCACACTTTGCGCCATACTTTAAATATATAGTTTTGCAACTGTTTATCTTCTGGGTAATAATCCCTAGTTCCTTTGTATGGCAGTGGCGATAGATCGTTCATTATCTACAGTATACCAGAACGTCTCAACCATTCGTACATAAATATACCTGATGCTACGCCTACATTAACAGACCTTGTTGAGCCGAGTTGTTCAATATGAATAACGCTTTCGCTCGCTTCAATCATTTCTTTACTTACTCCGTCACTCTCACTTCCAAATACATAAATTGCTCCGGCAGGCAAGTCGCTTTCACTTAGCGGTTTAGAGTTTTTTAATATATCAATAGAAAATATTCTTTTAAATTTATTTTTCTCTAAGAAATCAGCAGTTGTCTTATAATACTCAATCTCGAGATATCTGTCCGTAACCATAGCACCACGCTTATTCCATTGCTTACTACCGATGATATGAAGTTTAGAAATATTGAAAGCATTCGCATTTCTGACTATGGTGCCAATATTGAAGTCGTGTTGGTAATTTTCAATTGAAATTTCAAGATTAATTGCTTTTTTTCGCATATCAGATTTGATAGCTTCAACGGTCATATATCTATATTCGTCAATGACATTACGATTATCTCCTTTTTCAAGTAGTTCTTTGTCATAAATTGAATCTTCTGGCCATGGTTTTGGGTGTGGCCCAACGCCTTTGTTTTCTTGCATATGTATCATTATAACGTCTTTTAGTAGACATCAGGCATGTGTTCGCTAGATTGACTAAGCACTAATTATATGTTAAAGTTGAAATATATTTCAGAACATACTGAAATCGCACTTAACAGAGAGGCCAGTCAAAATGAATAAGCGTTACCGAATGATAGTAATGCCCGATAGGATAGCTTTTAATTTAAAGTTAATAATTCCGGGCACCACCGAATCTGAAGTAATACAAAATGAGATACTCAGCGACTTTTTACAAGCAAACAGTCTAGCTATGCCAAAAAAGCACAGTGATCTTAGAATTCTTGATAAAGTTATTGTTCTTATAAACAACGATATCGCAGGTATCGCATCTATCATCAAACAAATTGAACCAACCGAAAACAAACCAAATGACGTTGAAATTAAAATATACATCAAGGACTCTGAAAAAGCCCGAGATTTTGTTAAAAACGTCATAAATGCGTCTGTAAGTCATCCTTATATTGGAAGTGATCATGTTTTGATATTGTTGAGTGATTGTGAGATTTCACTCACAAAAAACACACAATATACAAACTCGGTCGCTGCTATCAGGGATATTGCTTGCTAGCTAGCTGTTACAACTTTTTAGCAATTATGCTAGAAATCCATAAAATGTCTATCTAGATTAATCGGGAAGGATCAAATGAACATAGACGCTTATTACAATTTATCTGCATCGATGTACTCTTGGATTCAAGATGCCAACTGTACTTCGACAGATCCAGACCTCTTCTTTTCTGAAGATAGCTACGCGGTAAAATCTGCTCGCAAAATTTGCGAAGAATGCCCTGTAAAAGCACAATGCTTGAACGATGCTATCGAAAGAGATGACCAATTCGGCATGCGAGGCGGATTGACCGCACGAGAACGTGAAACACTTCGTCGAAAGCTGAAGTATTCACGATCTAGGGTGCTCTCCAAATCTGCCGCTGAGTAATTTATTACTCTAAACGGGCCATTGTGAATAAACACAATGGCCCTTTTAATTTTCCAAAAACTAACTGTTCGGGGCTAGATGTGCCCTGTCGGCTAAATCGTAAGATTCTTGCAACATCGCTACTAGATCTTTAAAAGAAACTTGTTGTTTAACTCCTGGGTTCAAAGTGTTAAAGGGATCAAATACAGCTCGGATCTCTTCGAATAATCTTTTTGACGTATCGTCCATAACTGAAAGAGCTGCGTTAGACTTTAGTCTTCCTTCGGCAGAATCGACTATAAATACACCCTTGCAGGAATCTACTACAGCCGCATAATCTGAAATTAGCTTGAATAGCTTTTGCTTGTCTACTACTTTATGTAGCTCCAGATTTGTTCTGATATATATTGTTTCGTCTAAAACTCTTAGGATAAATGGTAATTCACAGTGATGTTTTGTTTCGAGTTTACCAATCTCCAATAAAAATTCTTCAAATCTATTATTCGGTACCTGAGCACCATCGAGTATCGGAGGTCTTGAGGTGCCGATATCTTCTGTCATAAGCAATGATCCCATAACGTCACGTATAGCATCGATTTCACCTTCACTACTATTTTGTATAGTAAGAAGCTCGCATTTGAAATTTTGAATTATCTTTTGTATTTTCTTAAGCTTCTTGGATCTTGCGTGGTCTTTAAAATCATCAATCTCAAAATAAATAACGGCCCCGAGATTAAAATCGTCATTAGGTCGATTGAAGAATGGGTATTGCTTGCCCTGTCGTTTAGCCGCATCGTATAATCTGCCATCTATGATTTCTAGCTGTGAAAGCTCAAGCTTCAACAATTCATCACATATGTCTCTGGCTTCGTCTATGTCTTTAGCGACTATTATGCACTTTTCAATTTTCGTATTTATAAATTCAGTCCTGAGTATAGCCTCACTTATGATCCCCAGAGTTCCTTGGCTACCGATAAACAACGGCGTCAGGTCAAAGGAACCGTCAGATCTCTTAACATCGAAAATATTACCATATCCTGCGCTACCATATGGTTTATCGGCTAGTTCGCGATTTATATGTGTTTCGTAATCTTCGATGATGCCGTCAATTTTTCTGTAAATTTCACCTTCAAATGTTTGAGTACCGATTTTTTTGGAAAGTTCTTTTTTATTTATCCGACCAGTTTCGATTACGTCACCGTTAGCAAGTACTATTTCAAGCTTTTCTATCCATTCATCAATTCCGCCATATTTACCGGATAAAGGACCACGACTATTATTTGCAATGACTCCGCCAATGGTGCTGTAGCTAGCTGATATTGGGAAGGTAGGAACACTAAGTCCGTGCCAAGATAAAACCTGGTTTAGCGTTGAACATGAAAGACCAGGCTGAACATGAATAATTTTTTGCTTGTCTTTGATAGGAAAATTTAGGATATTATTTAGGTGAGCAGTAGTGTTGAGTGTCATACCTGAACCAACGCTAGCTCCTGTTGCATCTCCACCAAATCCCCTGACTGTCATAGGAAGCATATGTCTCTTTTCGGCCAGCTGCCAAGAAAATTTTGCAACTTTACGTAGGTCTCCTGTATTTCTAGGAAAAATTACAATTTCGGGTTTGACGCTCAGCACGCTACCATCACGACTAAACTTTTCTAATATAGGCTTTGATGAAGTGACTTCGCCCAAGATGTGTTCGCTAAGATATTCAGAAATTTTGCTCATAACCTAACTCCATTCATGAATAAATTATAACACATACGCTTATAGTGTTTGAAATCCAATCCGTAGTTTGATATAATATGGCAAGTACGCGCGAGTGGTGGAATTGGTAGACACGCTAGCCTTAGGAGCTAGTGCCGCAAGGCGTGAAGGTTCAAGTCCTTTCTCGCGTACCAAATAAAGAAGACCTAGAAATAGGTCTTTTTTTTATTCTTCGCGGCGGTAGAAAGCGAGGGCCGCATTTCCGTAACCACGATTGTCCACCACAACAATTCCATGTTGACTGGGCGGCGCCTCACCCCTACCTGGATATGATAATATCATATACCCACCGGGTTTAAGCAAGTCGAATAGTTTAGTAGCTGTGGATAACTGAGGCTTATTATAGGGTGGGTCAGCAAAAATTATATCGTATTTATTGTCTTCATCATCAACAAATGAAGATACACCTCTTCTGACAACTCTTATTTCATCTTCGCACTTAAGTGATTTTATGTTATGATCCAAAGCTATCAATGCTCCTCTATCTCTTTCAACGAAAGTAGCAGATTTAGCGCCTCTGCTTAGTGCTTCGAGACCCAGAGCCCCGGAACCTGCAAAGGCATCCAGCACTTCAGCGTTTTCCAATTTACCAAGTAGGCTATTGAACATAGCTTGGCGAATCCGCTCTCCCATAGGATGAGTTATGTATCCCCTAGGTGTTAGAAGTAGTCGTTTACCGTATTTACCAGCAATTATTCTCATCTGGATTTTCTCACAGCTTCAATCCATGACAATGTAACAATAGTGACTATTTCAGGTATTAGAATACGTTTCGTTTTTCTAGCTAATTTTTGAGTCCATCGATTATTAGCGAAGTCTTCATACATACCTAGAGAATGAATATGGTGTATTGCTTCGCTAAAAAGCACATCGAAACCCTCATCATTAAGTCTCGAAACCATTTTTGGGTCAATTTGAATTTTCTTATATTTCATTGTAGAAATTGTTGAAGCGATACCAAGCTCAAAAGCAATATGAGCAGTAAATACTCCGCCAAAGCCCCAATATTGCCAATTTTTAGCCAAACTATCTCTTTTGTTGATACCCTTAATCAAATTTTTCTCTTTTATCGAAAGTCTCTCAGTGCTGGGCCTTCCCCATAATTCTTCAATTTTTTTGTCAAGCGCAAAATGATGAGCAGGTGTTAAGCCGTCTACTATGGCGTGCGCAAGCCAAGCAGCTTCAAATGCAGTACGGATATTGTCGCCTTTTATAATAGCTTCCGAGAGATTGTGCCTATGTTCTCGAACTATACCGAAAAGAGCCGTATCTGAAGGATCAGTAGGGTCTATATGATGCCATGGTTCATCGCGTGATGGACTTTTACGTTTTATTGCGTCTGGTCCGTTATTTCCTTCAAAATGAAGAATCTCGTTAATCTTCGGAAAATGATCATTATTTTTCAAATAAAATTTAAGAGCTTTTCGAGCCATGCGATCGATTTTTTGATGAACACCTACAATGTGTCCAGATTTATTTCTAAATGTTGTTCCAGCGTACATATTTTAGTTTAGAGTAGTAAGACGTTGATAATAGTTAACCTGTCTTTCTAACTCACTATATTGTACCAGTTCGTAACCATTTTCGACAAAATACTTAGCCTCCTTAGAGCACTCGGCAATAAGTTTCGTGTCTGATAAGGTAGCTATTTGTAAATTTAGAACACCGTGCTGCATTTTGCCATATATTTCTCCTGGACCTCTTAATTTTAGGTCTACTTCTGCTAAGTGAAATCCGTCATTAGATTTTTCAATCTCCAATAATCTCTGAGAAGGCTTAGATTTATTGTCGTACATAAGAAAGCAATAGCTCTGAAACGAAGACCTGCCTACTCTTCCCCTCAATTGATGCAACTGGCTTAAGCCAAATCTCTCAGAATCTTCGATAATCATTATGGTAGCATTCGGTACATCGACACCAACCTCTACGACCGTAGTAGAGACCAGGATATGATAAGTGCCATTTTTAAATTCATCCATAATTCTAGCTTTTTCATCAGCTGACAATTTACCGTGCAGTAGACCAATTTTCAGATTTTTAAACACTCCGGTTTTCAATTTTTTATATTCCTGCTCTACACTTTTGAGTTCGTTGTCGACGTTGTCATCTATCAGGCTGCAAATAACATATGCCTGACGACCTTCTTTTATCATATTGTCGATTTCTTCATATAATTCCGTTCGCTTAGAGTCGGACCAAAGTTTAGTAATAATAGGCAATCTGCCAACTGGCTTCTCATTTAAGACTGAAATGTCCAGTTCACCATATAGAGTCAGGGCAAGACTACGAGGAATAGGTGTAGCGGTCATACTCAGCAGGTGCGGCATAAGTTTTGACTTTGATAGAAGCGCTTGTCTTTGATTGACGCCAAATCTATGTTGCTCGTCTATCACAACAAGCCCGAGTTTTTTGTATACTACTTTTTCCTGCAACACCGCATGCGTACCCACTATTACATCTATTTCTCCGCTTGCAATTACATCATAAAGTAGTTGTCTCTTGCTTCCTTTAACTTTACCGGTAAGCAAGCCAACTTTTATATCAAAACCTTCAAGCATGTTGCTCAGAGTTTCAGCATGCTGAATCGCCAAAATTTCTGTAGGTGCCATAATTACAGATTGATAGTCATTTTTTGCAGCCTGAAGCATAGCTATACCAGCAACTACTGTTTTACCCGAGCCTACATCTCCCTGAACCATGCGATTCATAGGAATTTCCTTCTCTAAATCTTGCAAAATATCCCATGCTGCGATTCTCTGTGCATTTGTTAGCTTATAAGGTAACTTGTCTACAAGATCCTTAACAATATGTTGTAAAAACGGAATTTTATATCCTACAAGCTGAGAATTAGCTTTTTTATTCAGTTGACTTGCAAGCAATAACTGGAATAGCTCATCGAACGCTAGCCTATGATTTGCTTTATTGAGTTTTCCAATATCATTTGGAAAATGTATGCTATCTAGAGCCTCAGATAGACACATCAGTTTCTGCCTATTTATAATAGACTCGGGGAGAGATTCTGGAATAGTTGAAATAAACGGCCTTAGGCTTAAGAGTATTTTTCGTATGGCTTGTGTTTTTAAAAATTTTATTTGGCGATATATCGATACTATTTCGTCAGTACCTGGTTGCATATCGTTTATTTTTTCAACTCTGGCGTTTAATAGTTGAAACCTGTTATATGAAAAAGCGTATTCTCCAGCGAAATAAAATTCATCGTCAGATTTTAGCTGTGGTTCACGATAAGGCTGATTAAACCATGTTGCTTGAATCTTACCTGAACTATCATATACAGTCGCGGTAGTCATAGAGAAGCCTTTTCTAGTCCTGCGAGTTTCTATAGATTCCACCCTAGCTTTTATCACCACGTTACCTGGACGAATTTTGTCTATAGTTTCCGGATGTGAAAAATCTTCGTGATTTCTAGGAAAATAATAGATCAAGTCTCTGACATTATTAATTGAAACACTTGCAAATTTTTCTGAAAGTTTAGGACCGACGCCCTTGATATAATTTATCGGTGTGTCAAAATTCATATCTTATCTCGCTAAAATGAATTTGTTTTTACCAGTTTTGATGAGACATGGATCGTTAATGACTTTATTTTCAGCAACTTTGATTCCAGAAATGCTAACTGCATTTGCTTCAAGTAATCTTCTGCCTTCACCCTTTGACTTAGCTACACTTGATTCAACTAGTATATCCACTAAATTATTCGGAAGTTTGACAGTTGGAATTTCTGCACTTAACATATCTAGCTCTTTGGAATTTAGCTTAGAAAATTCTTCATTACCGAATAGAACATTCGTAACTTTTCTGACACTGTCCGATCTGTCCTTTCCGTGAACCAGGGTTGTCACTTCGTCTGCGAGTGTTTTTTGTGCGATCCTGGATGATGGGTTCTCTTTCTGAAGTCGTTCAATGTTTTCAATTTCATCTTTTAAAAGCATTGTATATATCTTCAAATGATCTATTACACTTTCGTCTTCATCATTGAGCCAGAACTGGTAAAAAGCGTAGACACTGGTCTTTTTTGCATCTAGCCAAACAGCGCCAGATTCACTTTTGCCGAATTTGACACCTGTTGTTTTATTAATGACAAGAGGCATTGAAAATGCATGCGCTTCACCACCATATATTCTTCTTATCAGGTCTATGCCAGCGATGACGTTACCTAGTTGATCTGATCCGCAAAGTTGCATACTGACTTTGTGGTTCTTGTAGAGATGCAAGAAATCGTAGCCTTGGATTAATGAATAGCTAAATTCGGCATAGCTGATTCCCGCTCCATCTGGACCAAGTCTGGATTGAACAAATTCACGGGCTAACATAGAGCTCAGGGGTACATTTTTGCCGACAATTCGCAAAAACTCCAAATAATTCATGTTTTTAAACCAGTCATAGTTGTCTACAATAGTATACTTTTGACCCCTGAAAATATGATCGTACTGAAGCCTGATGCCCTCTTTGTTTTTTGAAATCTCATCATGAGTTTTTTGTAATCTCTCATCTGCCTTGCCGTCAGGATCACCAATCAAACCAGTTGCACCTCCGACGAGTAAATATGCCTTGTGTCCGTGTTCAATAAAATGCCTAACAAGCATTGCGGCCGCTAAATTTCCGATAGTCATGCTATCAGAGCTCGGATCAACACCTATATAGAAACTAATTTCACCTTTATCGATATCAGATATATTTTTGAGAGTGTTTTGGGCTACAAAACCCCTCCAATGTAATTCTTCAGATAATTTCATCTTATTATAATAATAACATTTATTAAATAAACTGCATTCATTAAGTCTGTTTTTTATTATCGATAAATACAAAAAATGATATAATTAGTTAATTACATAAGAGTGGAAGTAATGGGGAAATTTAAGGATACTATGTTAGATAAATTTAAAATCAAGCGACGTTCTAGTCGAAACAAGCTAAATGTTTATGCAAACCTTGCCGCATCCAGACACAGTAATCGCAAGACTAAGCATGCTCAGAGAGAAAGACTTAGAGAAAAAGCTCCCGAGAAATTCGGTAAAAAAATACTATTTTACTCTCATCCGAAAAATTTCTTCCGCTACTGGTTCAGCCGCAACGGTTTTTTTATGTTCCTCAAAGTTACTGGTGTTTTGGTTCTACTATTCCTACTACTTTTAGGCGGCCTATTCGCTTATTTCAGAAAAGACCTTAACGCAATTAGCCCGGGCGAAATTGCAAAACGTGTACAGACAACGGTAAACACCTATTATGACCGTAATGGAGCAATCATCTACGAAGACAAAGGAGCCGGAAACTATAAACTAGTAGTTGAAAGTAAGGATATTAGCCGATACCTTAAGGATGCTACTGTAGCAATCGAAGATCAGAATTTTTATAATCATGCAGGTATTAGCCTAACTGGTACAGCTAGAGCATTTCTAAATAACCTAACAGGTGGTAGCGTTCAAGGTGGATCAACTCTGACTCAACAATTAGTGAAACAGGTATTCTTCTCTGACCAGTCCGCCAACAGAGGTATCGGTGGTATTCCTCGTAAGATCAAAGAACTGATACTTGCAATTGAAGTTGAGCGAATGTACAACAAAGATCAAATTCTTACACTTTATCTGAATGAATCACCTTACGGAGGGCGCAGAAACGGAGCTGAATCCGGTGCACAGACGTATTTCGGTAAATCCGCCAATGAATTGACCATCTCAGAAGCAGCATTATTGGCTTCTATACCACAAAATCCATCTCTATATGACCCTTACAACACTTTCGGCAATAAATATTTACTAACTAGACAACAGCACGTGATTGACAATATGGTCGATCTTAAAATGATAACTAAAGATGAAGGTGAAGATGCAAAGAAAGATCCTATATTAGATAGACTTAAGCCTTTGGCATCTCAGTACGCCGGCGTTAAAGCTCCGCACTTTATTCAAATGGTTAAAGCTGAACTTCAAGATAAGCTAGGCGCAACAGTATTAGGAAAAGGTGGAATGAAGATTACTACTACCTTAGATCTCAGAATACAAGATAAACTGAATCAAGCCATAACTGACATGTTCAATTCACCGACTCCAGCTAGAGCAGGTTTTACCAACGCAGCATCAACCGTTGAAGACGTTAAAACCGGACAAATCGTTGCTTTGGCAGGCAGCAGAGACTTCTCTTACGAAGGTTTCGGTCAGGACAATGCAGCAACAGCCTATATACAACCAGGCTCTAGCATCAAGCCATTTGTATATTCAGAGCTATTTAGCCAGAAACCAAGCGGTGAAGTAAATTACGGTAGCGGCAGCATTCTCAAAGACGAGAATATCGATGCCCTTTACGGAGCAAAGGTAAATAATGCAGACAGAGGATTCAAAGGCGACTTAACTATAAGATTGAGCCTTGGAGGTTCACGTAATATACCGGCAATTAAAGCTATGTATATATCCGGTATACAAAATACGCTTTCAACTATTCGCTCTATGGGAGTATCGAGCTACTGTACACAGGGTAATGATAACCAGGTTGGACTATCTGCAGCTATAGGCTCATGCGGCGTAAAGCAGATTGACTTAGTCAACGGATATACCACTATTGCAAGAGGTGGTATCTGGATGAAACAATCTACAATCATTGAAGCTAAAAACAGCAACGGTGAAAGCTTGATGCAATGGCAATCGGAAAGTAAGCGAGTGGTCGATAACCAGGCGACTTACGTTGTCAGCGATATTTTACATGACCCTGCTGCACGTGCAACACTTGTCAGTAGTACGACTAAAGGCATGTCTATTGCTGGACTACCGACCGGAACAAAGACCGGTACGAGTGACCTAGGTGGACAATCCAAAGATGTCTGGATGATGAGCTACTCACCAGTTCTAGCAATGGGAGTTTGGTTTGGTAACAATGATACTAGAATCCTCAAAAGCGGTGTCTCTTCAATGCCTGGACCAATAGTAGAGGCAGTCATGTCATATGCGCACAAAGAGATATATGCAAAAGATGGTCGCTGGAAGTTAAATGATTGGCTAACAGCACCTGCAGGCATAAAAAGAGTTGGCAATGAAGTTTATCCTTCTTGGTGGAGTGCAAATGAAGGTCAATCGGATACTGATCTTGTCATGGATAAATTCTCAAAGAAAAAAGCAACCCAATGTACACCTGAAGCTGCTAAGATAAGCATAAAAGTTAAAAAATCTATAGACCCTATAACCAAAAAAGATGTATTCATAGCTCCCGATGGTTACGACGGTAACAGTGATGATGATAAGCACCAGTGTACAGATTTAACTCCTTCAAATGTTCACATCTCTTCCGAAAAAATCAATTCGTCTACATACAAATTTACTGTCACTTTATCGAAAGGAACATTCGATATATCTCAAGTAGACATCAAGGTTGATGGACAAATTGTCACAACTCTTTCTGCAGCAACAACTTACTCATACACTTACAGCTTACCAAGCAGCGCAAGCGGAAGCTTAGACGTAAGTGCTGTAGCTACGGACGTTGCTTACTATCAAGGAACAAGTAACCTAATATCGATAACTGCGCCTTAAGTATGGGTTACATAAAATTAATACTCCGCCTACTGCGGAGTATTTTTTTGAATTGGTTTTCTGTAAAACTTTTTAATTTTTTGTCTGTTATGGATATTCTTGGTGGAAATCTGTCTAGCGAATATCATTCGGCCCGCAGATGTTTGAAGACTACGAGTGCACTCAACCTCTAGTAGCCTGCCTATCAAATGTTTTGAATCTTCAACTACAACCATAGTACCATCTGTTAGATAACCAACTGCTTGATTTTGATCATTACCCTTCTGAGTAAGCTCAATAGTTAAAACCTCGCCCGGTAAATGCACTATCCGTAAGTTTTTAGATAAATCGTTAATATTAATTGTCGGTATATTTTCAATATTAGCGACTTTCAGTAAATTAAAATCGACAGTACATAGAATTCCATTGTGTTTTTTTGAAAGATTCAACAACCTCTCATCAACCCCTTCTTTAGTATCAATCCCGTCATCGAAAATTACTACTTTTATGCTATTGATGGCTTGAATGTTAGCAACCGTATCTAAGCCGCCCCTTGCCTTGGCTCGTTTTTCACTGTCAGAACCATCTGCAAGCATTTGTAATTCTCTAATTACGCTTCTTGTTATGTTTATGGTGTCGTTTGTCAGTAGTCCAGAGTCTATTATTGCCATTATTCTTCCGTCAATTAGCACTGATGTATCCAAAAATATTGGCTTAATTGAAGAAGACCTTTCGGATTTATTATCCTTTTTAGCTATTAGGTATGATACTTCAATAAGTATAGTTACTAATAGCGTAATGTATATGTATTCCATTCAATTCCTTATTATTTCAAGTAGTCCACAAGAGCTGTGCGTAAATCTCCAACACCTCTTATGAACTTGTTATTATTTTTCGGAGCAACTGCTATTGTGAAGCCAATCTTTTTCGCCTCGGCAATTCTTTTCTCTACTGAAGCTACAGATCTAATCTCTCCTCCTAGCCCTACTTCACCAAAAACAACGGTATTGTCATCTATTTTTCTACCGGCAGCTGCTGACGCAATTGCCATGCATATGGCAAGGTCTGCAGCCGTATCGGACAGTTTAAGCCCGCCGACGACATTTATGTAGATATCTTTGTCAGATAATTTCAATTTTGTACGGCGTTCCAATACAGCAACCAATAGATTAAGACGGTTTATATCATATCCCGAAGCAGTTCTTTTAGGATATCCAAAACTTGATAGGTTTACAAGTGCCTGGATTTCTACAAGAATAGGCCTGTTGCCTTCTAGTGTGGCTAAAACTACCGATCCGTCGGCATTTTGTCTTTCTGCAAGAAGCGCTGCGGATGGATTCTCGACGAGCTTCAAGCCTGCCTCTGCCATCTCAAAAATAGCAGCTTCATTTGTTGAGCCAAACCTATTCTTAGCTGCCCTAACAACCTTGAATCCCCCATATCTATCACCTTCAAACTGGATAACTACATCCACTAAATGTTCTAGTATTTTTGGACCGGCGATGCTTCCTTCCTTAGTTACATGTCCTACGAGTAAAACTGCGGAATTGCTAGACTTTGCTGCCCGAATAATAGCATTTGAGCTATTGGTAATTTGGCTTACCGTACCAGGTGCAGATGATATTTCATCCAAAGACATTGTCTGGATCGAATCAACTACTACTAGATTGTAATCACCTTTTCTAATTGTTACAGCAATGTCATCAGCACTTGTAGATGATACGAAATCAAGTTTATCTTTCATATCAGCGCCAAGCCGCAATGCTCTTAGCTTAACTTGACCCGCCGATTCTTCGCCACTAACATAAAGCACTCTATTTTTGGCAGAAATATTAGCGCATACTTGTAATAACAGCGTGCTCTTTCCGATGCCTGGCTGTCCCGCTATCAGAACTACGCTTCCTGGAACAACACCACCTCCAAAAACTTCATCTAGGTCATTAAATCCAGTCAAGTATCTACTTTTAGAATCGTTAGCATCAATATCTTTAATGTTCTGAACTTTCAATATCTTACCTTGGGATTCAGATCTTGAAAGTGCAGAATTACCGCTTGCGATAACCTGCTCAAGAAGACTATTCCATTCTCCGCAATTTTCGCACTTACCAGTCCATTTGCCATAGATAGAACCGCAACTTTGACAGACGAACTGATTTTTAGACTTTACCATATATGAATTATAGCATTTTATACTGAAGCTGGCGCTTCGAGAGTGCTGTCAAGACTATTTGTAAGCCCGTTTCCAATAATGACCGTACTGTTATATTCGTTTATTAAATCGTTATATTCTACTTGATCGGCGACTATAGAACTCTGTTCAGCATCTAATGCGTTGATTCTTTTTATTAGTGAAGATCTTTTGGTATTGAATGCTGTTATCTGAGACAGGTTCGTATTATCAACTTTCGACCTCTCAACTTCTAATGCCATGGCTTCTGAGTTAAGTTGCTTCACAGAGGTATTATAAGTATTGATGCGTTTTGTTAGGTCTGCACCAAGTGAATTTACCTGAGCAAGTAAACTTTTCTGCTTATTCATGGTATCTGTGATTATTTGACTATATTTATCATGTAGCGCTA
>Ga0209085_1000403_pt1 | contig 31968 bp, 33 predicted proteins | sample C_131016_EF_Meta_FD_187310 | JGI IMG/M metagenome (GOLD analysis project Ga0209085, IMG submission 187310) | Freshwater microbial communities from Lake Croche, Canada to study carbon cycling - C_131016_EF_MetaG (SPAdes) (version 2) | ecosystem: Environmental > Aquatic > Freshwater > Lake...
CAAATGTTCCTCCACACGCCTCGAGCGTTGCGCCGGTTTCCGGAATGTATCCCCATTGACTGAGCAGGAATCCGCCGACGGTTTCCCACTGTCCGTCGTCCGGCACCTCGATGCCCGCGCGTTCACGCAGTTCGTCGGGGCGAAGTGACGCGGGGAACGTCACGACGTTGCCCATGCGAACCACGTCGGCTTTGGTTCGATCGTGTTCGTCACTGACCTCGCCGATGAGTTCTTCGATTAAGTCTTCGAGCGTCGCGATGCCCGCGGTTCCTCCGTATTCGTCAACGACGATGGACATTTGGTATCCGCCCTGACGCAATTCACCGAGAAGCACGTCCAGGTGCATCGTCTCGGGGACTCGAAGTGCCTCACCCTGCAGTGCACCGACCGGAACGTCGGCACGACGTTCGCGGGGAACCGCGACCGCCTGCTTGAAGTGAACGATCCCGACGACGTCATCCGCATCTTCGTCGATGACCGGGAAACGCGAATAACCCGTTTTACGCGTCAGCGCGATGACGTCGGCCGCAGTGTCGCCCACTCGAACCGTCGCGACGCGGGTTCGGGGAGTCATGATGTCCTGCGCCTCGTGATTGGAAAACGACAACGCCTTGCCCAAAAGCGTGGCGGTGTCCTCTTCCATCGTTCCGTGAATCGAACTGTGGCGGACGGCCGAGGCGAGCTCTTCCGCCGTGCGAGCGGAGGACAGTTCTTCTTTGGGCTCGATACCAAACGAGTGAACGATCAGGTTCGATGACTTCACCAGAATCGACACAAACGGTGCGAAGAGCCACGAAAACGCCAACTGGAAGGGTGCGACGACCTTGACCACACGGCGTGGGATTGCAATCGCAAGGTTTTTGGGGGCGAGTTCACCGATGATCATCGACAGAATCGTGGCAATCGCAATCGCGACGACCGCGGAAACGGTCTCGGCAAGTTCGGGGCTGAGCCCCCACGATTCGACCGTTGGCGCGAGCAACGAACTGATCGCGGGTTCCATCATCCAACCCGTCAACAACGTCGTCAGCGTGATGCCCAATTGAGCGGACGACAGGTGAGTGGAGGTTCGGGTCAATGCGCGAATCGCTGGGCTAAATCCGCTGTCACCCGCCACGCGACGCGCTTCAAGGTCAGCGCGATCGAGCGAGACGAGCGTGAACTCCGACGCGACGAACAAACCAGTCGCCATGGTCAGAAGGACTCCGACCGCGATGAAACCCCATTCGGTCATGCGACACCGTGAGCGAACGCGCTCGGCGGCGTCGCCTTACTATGCGGGTCGTCCATAGCCCAAGTATAGATTCGGCACATCATCCTCGCGGTGTGCGAACCGCCCAATCGCGGGACTAGGCTAGTCCTCGGTAGCGTGAGGCTGCCGTCGCAATTCCAATTACGAGGTGACCATTTACAGTGTCCAGTGACGGAACTACTGACCCGAGTGCTGACGATTTCGGAGCCAACGACTGGCTCGTCGAAGAGATGTACGAATCGTGGGTGAAAGACCCCGCATCGGTTGACCCGTCGTGGGTTCCGACGCTGCAGAGTTACGCCGCTCGCCTTACCGGTGGGCCGTCAGTCGCGGCGGCGACACCTGAGGTTTCCGCTCCGGCCGCTAGTCCTGCCGCCCCTCCCGCCGCAGACCCCAACGCAACCGGGCCGATCACCGCGCTCCAGCCAACCTCGCGAACGACGTCGACCGCACCGATCGCGACGCCGATCCCGGCCCAAGCGCCGGGAACCTCTCGTCCGTCAGAGACAACCGACCAGAACACTGTCACCGCACTGAAGGGCATGCCGAAGGCTCTCGCCGCCAACATGGATGCCAGCCTCTCGGTCCCGACCGCGACGAGCGTGCGGACCATTCCCGCGAAGTTGATGATTGACAATCGAATTGTCATCAACAACCACCTCCGCCGCACACGCGGTGGCAAGGTTTCGTTCACGCACATCATCGGATGGGCGATGGTGCGTGCGCTGAAGGCATTCCCGTCACAAAACGTGTTCTACGACGAGCCGGAAGGCGCACCGTCGCTCGTTGTGCCCGCACACATCAACCTCGGTCTTGCGATCGATGTTCCGAAGCCCGATGGCTCGCGCGCACTTCTCGTCCCCGGAATCAAGAAGGCCGAGCAGATGGACTTTGCCGACTTCCTCGAAGCTTACGAAGACGTCGTTGCGCGGGCGCGGGCGAACAAGCTCACCGCAGACGATTTCGCGGGAAACACCGTGTCACTGACGAACCCCGGCGGAATTGGGACCGTTCACTCGGTGCCGCGCCTCATGCGAGGTCAGGGTTGCATCATCGGCGCGGGCGCACTTGACTACCCCGCTGAATTCCAGGGATCCGCCGAAAAGGTGTTGTTCGACCTCGGTATCTCAAAGACCATCACCCTCACCTCGACCTATGACCACCGGGTTATCCAGGGTGCCGGATCGGGTGAATTCCTCAAAATCATTCACGGTCTCTTGATCGGTGAAGACGGTTTCTACGAAGACCTGTTTGCGGCGCTCCGCATTCCGTACCAGCCGATTCGATGGTCGCAAGACATCAAGGTTGACATCTCGGACGAGATCAACAAGACAGCACGCGTGCAAGAACTGGTTGACGCGTATCGAGTGCGCGGACACCGCATGGCCGATATCGATCCACTTCAGTACCAACAGCGCTCGCACCCCGACCTCGAAATCGAAAACCATGGTCTGACCTTCTGGGACCTCGACCGCGAATTCGTCGTCGGTGGGCTTGCAGGCCGCCGGACGATGTTGTTGCGCGAAGTCCTCGGATTGATGCGTGACTCGTATTGCCGAACTGTCGGTGTCGAATACACCCACCTGCAAGACCCGGAACAGCGGAAGTGGTTCCAGGAGGTCCTCGAGCAGCCGTATCAAAAGCCCACGCACGACGAACAAATGCGGATTCTCGACCGACTCAATCAAGCCGAGGCGTTCGAGACGTTCTTGCAGACGAAATACGTCGGCCAAAAGCGTTTCTCGCTCGAGGGTAGCGAATCAATGATTGCGCTCCTCGACGAGATTATTCAAGACGCCGCCGATTTCGGACTCGATGAAGTTGACATCGGGATGGCGCACCGCGGTCGCCTCAACGTACTCGCGAACATCGCCGGGAAAACCTACGGCCAGATCTTCCGTGAATTCGAGGGAACGACCGACACGAGCACCGTCCAGGGCTCGGGAGACGTCAAGTATCACCTCGGAACGAGTGGCGAATTTGTGACGGCCAAGGGTCAGAAGATTCCCGTCTACCTCGCCGCGAACCCGTCACACCTTGAGGCCGTGAACGGCGTGCTCGAGGGAATCGTCCGCGCCAAACAGGACCACAAGCCCATCGCCTCGTTCACGGTGCTGCCAATCCTGGTTCACGGTGACGCCGCCATGGCTGGTCAGGGCGTCGTCATCGAAACGCTGCAGATGGCGCAACTGCGTGGCTACCGCACGGGTGGAACAATCCACGTCGTCGCAAACAACCAGGTAGGTTTCACCACTCTACCGAAGGACGCGCGAACGTCCCTGTACTCGACCGACGTTGCGAAATCGATCCAGGCACCGATCTTCCACGTCAACGGTGACGACCCCGAAGCCGTCGTTCGCGTCGCGAAACTCGCCGTTCGGTACCGCCAGCAGTTCAAGCACGATGTCGTCATCGACCTCGTGAGCTACCGTCGCCGCGGACACAACGAGGGTGACGACCCATCGATGACACAGCCGCTCATGTACAACCTCATCGAGGCGAAGCGTTCCGTTCGAACCCTCTACGCCGAATCCCTTGTCGGACGAGGTGACATCACGCAAGAGGAATACGACGGCGTTCAGACGAAGTTCCTCGCCCTTCTTGAAAAGGCCTTCGCCGATACACACGAATCGGACACGTCCGAAACGGGAATCTCCAGCGGAACGGCAACCGCCGCACAGGTTCAGCGTCATCCCGAGTCCACGGCGGTCGACGCGTCCGTCATCCACCGAATCGGTGACGCGCACGGTGCGCCGCCCGAAGGTTTCACCGTTCACCCCAAACTCGAACAACTCCTCGCGAAGCGCGTCGAGATGAGCCGAACTGGCGATATCGATTGGGGCTTCGGCGAACTTCTCGCACTGGGTTCAGTCCTTCTGGAGGGCAAGAAGGTTCGATTTGCTGGCCAGGATGCCCGCCGCGGAACCTTCGTTCAGCGTCACGCCGTGTTCCAAGACCGCATCAACGGCCAGGAATGGATTCCGCTGATGAACCTCGCCGAAAACCAAGCGCGTTTTTATATTTACGATTCGTTGTTGTCGGAATATGCGGCGATGGCCTATGAATACGGGTACACGGTCGGAAACCCGGAAGCGCTCGTGCTCTGGGAAGCGCAGTTCGGTGACTTCGCCAATGGTGCCCAGACCGTCATCGACGAATTCATCTCGGCGTCGGAACAGAAGTGGGGACAGAACTCGGGACTCGTCCTCCTGTTGCCACACGGTTATGAGGGTCAAGGTCCCGACCACTCATCTGCCCGGATCGAGCGCTTCCTGCAACTCGCCGCCGAAGGCAACATGACCATTGCCCGACCGTCAACCCCTGCGTCGTATTTCCACTTGCTGCGCCGCCAGGCGTATTCGCAGCCGCAGCGACCGCTGATCGTCTTCACGCCGAAAGCCATGCTCCGCCTACGCGGTGCGACGAGTGCCGTCGAGGATTTCACCACGGGAACATTCGAACCCGTCCTCGACGATCACGGTGTGGATGGAAAGTCGCGTCGGATCCTGTTGCACGCTGGCAAAATTCACTACGACCTCCTTGGTGAACGCGAGAAGCGCGGGCTTTCCGGTGTCGCTCTGGTTCGAATGGAACAGTTTTACCCGTTCCCCGAAACACAACTGCGCGCAATCGTTGATCGCCATAAGGGCGCCGAATTGGTCTGGGTTCAAGACGAACCCGAGAACCAGGGTGCGTGGCCGTTTATCGCCCTCGAACTTCGACGGCTCGGTATCGAAAACGTTCGAGTCGTTTCGCGTCCGGCATCGGCTTCGCCCGCTGCCGGTTCATCGAAGCGCTCAGCCGAGGAGCACTCCCAGCTCATGGACGAGGCATTTCAGGGCCTCTAAACGGCACGCATCACACCTGATTTAGGCGTCGACAATTCCATTCTGATTCTTAATTGAATTGAGAATTGAGATTCGTAAATTGTCGGGGGCGGGTTCCGCGCACGCTTGCCGGAATTTGTCGGTCAAACGTTCGAGCAACGCGACTTCTTCCTGGCAGCTCTCGCACGATGCGCAGTGCGCTCGGACGTCGGCACATTCCATTTCAGTCAATTCGCGGTCAATAAGGATGTCCATCCGCTCTCGCGCGGATTCGCAGCCGCAATCGCGATTCGTGTCCATTAGATTCCCATTTCTTTCTTGTGTTTCAACACGAGTTCTTTCAGGATCGCGCGACCACGGTTCACACGCGTCAACATCGTGTTGAGCGGAACCCCGAGCTTGTCGGCGGCGTCCTGGTAGGGCATTTCCTCGAGGAGGATGAGTTTGAGAGCGGTCCGGAACGGCTCCCGCACCTCGTCAAACAGCGCGCGGATCTCGTCGGCCGAGACGGCTTCGATTACCGCACTTTCCGCGCTGCGGGCGTAATAGGTGGGCACGTCCATGACGATGGACATATCGCCGAACGAGATGGGCTCGTTCTTTTCTTTGCGCCGAAGGTTGTAGGCGGTGTTGGTGATGATCTTTTTGAGCCATCCCAACGCATAGGTTCCCTGGGTGTACTTGTCCCAGTTCTGATAGGCCTTGCCCATGGCCGTCTGAAGCACTTCCTCGACCTGTTGTTTGGACAGGTTGAGGCGATCGAGTTCGTACACGGTGTGACGATACAGTCGCGGATACACCGAGTTGTAGACGTCCTCGAACGATCCACGATTGACGTAGTTCGTTTCGATTTCGGACAGATCCCAGTCCATCGAATCCGGAATGAGGACGTCTTCGGCGTTTGCCTCTTCGCCCTCGAGGATGTCGCGATCCTCTGGGTAGTCGTCGGTAACCATTGTTCGTGAGTCTATGACGTTCTCCTTCTCTTCCGCCCTTGTGGGGCTGTTCCTCGCGTAGAGTCGAAACCAATGACGTCCCGCGTTTATTCCCGAGAGAGCGACGATTGGGCCGCGCCGCGCGCAACCTCGTCGCTCAGCGCCGTCGTTCCCATTCCTGGAAGCAAGAGTCTGACCAATCGAGAATTGGTCCTTGCCGCGCTGTCCGATCGCCCCTCGGTCATCCACCGCCCCCTTCGTTCGCGCGATTCGTCGCTCATGATTGACGCTCTCGGGCAACTCGGGGTTGAGTGTCTCGACAGTATAAGTAGGGGGTCGGACACGTTACTTGTGAACCCCGGCCCGCTAACGGGAAACGTCACCATTGACTGCGGATTGGCGGGAACCGTCATGCGATTCGTACCGCCACTTGCTGCTCTCGTAAACGGACCCGTGACATTTGACGGCGACGAGGGTGCGAGGCGACGACCGATGGCGACAACAATCGACAGTTTGCGAAAGCTAGGAGTGTCCGTTGATGACGACGGGAGGGGGACACTTCCCTTCACTGTTCACGGCACGGGACATGTCAGCGGTGGCGCAATCACCATCGATGCCTCGCAATCGAGCCAGTTTGTGTCCGGTTTGCTCCTTGCGGCGGCGCGATTCGACGAGGGAATCACGCTTCGGCACTCGGGCGAACACCTCCCATCGATGCCCCACATCGACATGACCATCGCGTGCCTTCGGGCTCGCGGTGTCACCGTGACACAACCCGAACCGGGCGTGTGGCGGGTCGAACCGGGGTCCATTGCCCCTCTCGACATCGACATGGAACCGGACCTCTCTAACGCGGCCCCGTTCCTCGCAGCGGCTCTCATCGCAGGAGGAACCGTTACGGTGCCGCACTGGCCGACGCAGACGACCCAGGTCGGCGATGACCTCGAGGACTACATGACGCAGTTCGGCGGTGTCGTGACTCGTGATGTCCGCGGCCTGACGGTTGACGGTGGCGCGGGGATTCTCGGAGGTCGACCAATTTATGGAGTGACCCTCGACCTGTCTACCGGGGGCGAACTCGCCCCGGCACTCGTCGCACTCGCCGCGCTCGCGCCCCAACCCTCAACCTTCACGGGAATCGCACACCTGCGTGGCCACGAGACTGACCGACTCGCCGCGCTCGTCACCGAGATCAATCGACTCGGCGGACAGGCGACGGAATTACCGGACGGAATTCACCTCGAGCCGGCTGCTCTTCACGGTGGTCAATGGCACAGTTACGACGACCACCGCATGGCAACGGCGGGCGCGATCATCGGTCTTGCCATCGATGGTGTCGTGGTGAACGACATCGGAACGACGGCGAAAACGCTGCCCGACTTTCCCGCAATGTGGTCAGGGATGTTGTCAACGTGACCTGGCTTCCCGACGACGCCAACCGATTCGACGGGTACGACGAATCCTCCGCGCGCGTTCGCCCGCCGAAGCGCGGAAGCAAGCCGCGAACAAAGAACCGTCCCGCCCACGACGATTCGATCGAGGCGCGCGTGATTACGGTTGACCGCGGGCGATACCTGACACTCGCCGATGAAGGCACCCCGCAGGAACGCGAGATCATCACCAAACGGGCGCGCGAACTGTCTCGAACACCGATTGTGACGGGCGACCTTGTGGACATCGTCGGCGACACGACGGGAGGAGACGGAACCCTCGCTCGAATCGTCCGAGTTGTCCCGCGCACAACGGTCCTTCGGCGCTCGGCCGACGACAGTGACACCGTCGAGCGGATGATTGTCGCGAACGCCGATCGGATGCTCATCGTGGTGGCGGCTGCTAACCCCGAGCCGCGCCAACGCCTCGTCGACCGTTACATGGTCGCCGCCTTTGATGCTGGGATTCTGCCCATACTGTGCGTGACCAAAACCGACCTGGCCGACCCGACCGCGTTTCTCACGCACTTTCGCGGACTCGACGTGCCCGTCGTGACATCGAGGTCCGACTCACCGCCTCTCGCGGAATTAGCCGAACTGTTGGTCGGGCACACGACGGTGGCGGTCGGCCATTCAGGGGTCGGAAAATCCACACTGGTCAACGCGCTGATTCCCGATGCGCATCGCGCCACCGGCGTCGTCAACGACGTGACGGGCCGCGGTCGTCACACCTCGTCGTCGACCGCGTCGTTCCGATTTCCCGGCGGCGGCTGGCTGATCGACACTCCCGGCGTTCGCTCCTTTGGGCTCGGCCATGTTCGACCGGAATCCGTCCTGGCCGCATTCACTGACCTCGCTGAAATCGCGGAGGACTGCCCTCGGGGATGTAACCACCGCGACGCGGATTGCGCCATGGTGGAAGCCGTCGCCGCGGGCGAACTCGGGGCGGAAGGTGCCGCGCGGCTCGATTCCGTGCAGCGATTGATTCAGTCGCTGGATTCCGTGGCGTAGCCTGACAACGTGACGATCTCGATACAGGACGACCTCGCGCTCGCGCGCTCCCTCACCGCGATGGCCGACCTGGTGTCGATGCGGCGCTACGAATCGCAGGATTTCACCGTCACGACGAAACCGGATCGCACACCCGTCACCGAAGCGGACCGCGAGGTTGAGCACGCCATACGCGAGGGACTCGCCGCGGCACGACCCGACGACGCGATTCTTGGTGAAGAATTCGGTTCGACGGGACGGCAAGACGGCCAACACCGTCCGCACCGTCAGTGGATCATCGACCCGATTGACGGAACCGCCAATTTCCTTCGCGGGGTGCCCATCTGGGGGACGCTCATCGCCCTCGCCGTCGATGGCGTTCCCGTGGTTGGTGTTGTGTCCTCCCCCGCTCTCGGACAGCGCTGGTGGGGCGCGATTGGTGAGGGCGCGTACACGCAGCGATCGGACAAACGCGAGGAGCGAATCCACGTCAGCGCGGTGACAACTCTCGGCGACGCCGTCGTTTCTTACAATTCTCTTCCTGCCTGGATCGACTCAGGGCGCGGGGACAACGCCATTGCGCTGGCCACGTCGGCATGGCGGGCGAGGGCAATCGGTGACATGTGGTCATACATGCTCGTCGCGGAAGGCGCAATCGACGTGTCAACCGAGTGCGCCCTTCAGCCTTACGACATGGCGGCGCTCATCCCGATCATTACCGAGGCCGGTGGTCGATTTACCGACATCGAGGGACGGGACGGTCCCTGGAACGGTACGGCGTGCGCAACGAATGGGTTGCTGCACGACGTCGTACTCGAGTTGCTTCGGTAGTCTTAGCGCGTGCCTAACTTCGGTCCTGCTGCCTTCACACGAGTCGTCGTGCTCGGTGTCGCCACACTTGTGTTGACCGGGTGCACCACGATTTCGACTCTGGTCGACGCCTATGGAGGCGTCGGTTCCGCGAGCGCACCAACCCCCACGGCGTCCTATGCTCCGACCGGGCTCGTCAATCTCGCAATCGGCGATTGCCTCGATGAACAGAAACTCGAAGACAAAGACATCTCTACGGATCCGCTGATGTCGTGCGACGTAGCCCATGACCTCGAAGTGTTCGGGGAACTCACGGTAGCCGACGGTGACTACCCCTCGTTAGAGACTCTCGTCGGCTTTGCGACCCAAGGCTGTGCAGCGCAGTTCAAGACGTTTGTCGGACTCGATTTCGGGCTTTCCTCGTTGGACTTCAAGTACTACTACCCGACCGAGTCGTCCTGGGCGAACGGCGATCGTGGCGTCGATTGTGTTGTCTTTGATCCAACTCAGCAGACCGTCGGAACCCTGGCGGACTTCAAGCACTAATAGACGCGGTGTGCACCGCGCGATGGTGTGACAACGAACATCTCGGGTTCTTCGAAACTGTGAGCGCTGAATTCCTGTCGAACCGCGTGCTCGACGACGGGCAGTAATTCTCGAGGTGTCAGCGCAATGGCGGCACCACCGAAACCACCGCCCGTCATTCGGGCTCCGAGCGCGCCTGCGGCCCGAGCAGCCTGAACGGCGACATCGATTTGTGGAATCGAGATCTCGAAATCGTTTTTCATCGAGAGGTGAGATGCAACGAGGAAATCTCCAATCGCACGCGGACCGTCATGACGGAGAAGGTCAACAACGGCGACAACTCGGGCGTTCTCGGTGACGACGTGTCGAGCGCGACGGAAAGTTTCGTCATCCACCGACGCGCGCAGTTTTGGCAAGTCGTCGACCGCAAGATCCCGCAACTGATCGACACCCATGGCCGCCGCCGCTCGGTCGCACGTTGCACGCCGATTCTGATAGCCACTCGTTGAATTCGAGTGTGGGACATGCGTATTGATGACAAGCACCGCGAGTCCCTCGGACTCGAGCGCGAACGGAATCGTCGATGCCTCCGGAAGTTGACAATCGACAAACACCGCCGAATCGACCTCGCAGTACAGACAGGCAATCTGGTCCATCATTCCCGTCGGGATACCGACCATGTCGTTCTCGGCACGCTGTCCAGCGTGAGCCATCTCCATCCGGTTGAGCCCCAAATCCCACAGGTCGTCAACGGCGACCGCAACCGCGCACTCAATTGCCGCGGAGGATGACAGGCCAATGCCAATCGGAATGTCGGTATCGAGGACGATGTCGAGTCCGCGCATGCCACCACGGGCTGCACCGAGCGCCCACAAGACGCCGAGTGGGTAAGCGGCCCGTCCGCTGATGGAACCGGGGACGCACCGCGCGAGTTCGGTCGTGATGACGGTGTCATTGAGGGTCGAACCTAGTCGGACGAGTCCGTCGTCGCGATAGTCCACGGCGACGACCGTGTCGCGATTGATCGCCATCGGCAGCGCAAAGCCGCCATTGTAATCGGTGTGGTCGCCAATGAGGTTGACCCGCCCCGGCGCCGACCAGACCCCGCGCGGCTCATTTCCAACGATTTCGTGGAAACGAGCGGTGACGCGGTCGACAATCGTCATTCGGATTCGCCCGTTCGAACGGTCACGCAAGTGGTCATCCCGGTTGGCACCATAATGCCAGCGTACCGAAGTGGTCCTACATCACCGGTGACGGTGTCCACCGTCGGTCGATGCTCGTTAGGACCGAGGGCGCAAGTCCGCGACCATCGGGCACATGAAAGGGTCGGCGTTATTGCTCAGACCGACCTTGTTGAGGTACACGATGATTGCTTTGTACGACGACATGAGATTCATCTCAACGAGCGTGATGTTCTGGTCCCTGCAATACGCCATGACGATGTCGTGCGCACGCTTCAGGTTCGGCCGCGCCATCGACGGGAAAAGGTGGTGCTCGACCTGGTAATTGAGTCCGCCCATGAGGTTGTCCTTGAGCCAGCTGCCACGAATGTTCCGGCTCGTCAGCACCTGGCGCTCGAAGAAGTCCAATTTGGCATCACGTGGAACAAGAGGCATTCCCTTGTGGTTCGGCGCGAAAGCCGCACCCATGAAGAACCCGAAGATCATCATCATGAACATCCACAGCGCGATCGCCCACAGCCAACCGAACATCACTCCCATGATGACGTAGGGCGCGGTCTGTCGAACGACCATGAGCGAGAACTCGAGGACACGAATACCGAGTGGACGGTCTTTACGGCGAAGTGCTTGGAAGGAATCGAGAAGGAGGTCGAATCCGGTCAAGAACAACAGGGCGGGGAAAAGATAGCCCTGGCGGTTCGAAATCCACCGCTCGATGCCGCGCTTCTCATCACGCGACTCCACCGTGAAACTCAACACGCGAATCGCGATGTCGGGGTCTTGCCCGATCTGATTCGGCTTTTGGTGGTGCTTGTTGTGCTTGCGCATCCAGAATCCGTAGGACAGCCCAGCAAAGAGGTTCGACAGGAACAATCCGGCCCAGTCGTTCCACTTGTTGTTGTTGAAAATCTGTCGGTGGGCCGCTTCGTGTGCGATGAACCCATACTGTGCACCCAGGACGCCGAGCAGTCCAGCGATGACGAACGCGGTGCCAATGACGAGACCCTCGTGGAGGTCAGAAGCACCGAGGAATCCGCCCGCAACCCACAGGCCAACGGCCAGCACCGAGATAACGGCGAGACGGATGACGTAAAAGCTAGGGTTCTTTTTCAGCAAACCAGCATCCTTGACGCGGTTGAGAAGTTCCGTGTAGTTGGACGTTACGGGTTTGAGAAAAGTTACGCTCATTACCTGAGTGTAGGGGACTTTCCTGTGTGTTTGCCGAGACTCGTGTCACGCAACGAACGTGGTGACGAGTCCGGTCACGAGTCCGAGCGCAGCACCGGCGCCAACGACTTCGAGGATGGTCCGTTTGAACCGGAAAAGCGCGACTGCTGCAGCGATGGCGATGACGAATCCCGCCCAGTTGATCGAACTATCAGCGGGGACGAAAACGTTGCGTGCGAACGTGACCGCGAGGCTCAAGACGACTCCAACCACCGCCGCATTGATTGCCGTTAGCGGCGCGGCGAACGCGATGCGGTTGCGGGTTGCCTCGACGTACGGCCCGCCCGCCATGATGAACAGGAACGATGGCAGGAACGTGAACCAGGTTGCGACCACCGCTGCCACGATTCCCGAAATCCACGAAGATCCAGCGCCGAGGAACTCGCCGACGTAACCGCCAATGAAACCGACGAAACTGACGAACATGATGAGTGGCCCTGGCGTGGTCTCTCCGAGTGCAAGACCGTCAACCATTTGAGCCGGTGTCGCCCACCCGGCCGTCACGGCTCCGTGGAAGACGTATGGCAACACGGAATACGCGCCGCCAAAGGTGAGAAATGCGGCTCCCGAGAAGAACAGCGCCATCGACACGAGAGGGTTGTCCGCCCCGAGAGTCGCCCAGAGTGCGCCGACCGGAAGGAACCAGGCTGCGACGGAAACCAGGATTGTCCGAATGAGTCGCCATCGTGTGACCTGAGCGTGCGGCGGAGTTGGCGTGTCGTCGTCGATGATTGCCGGACCAACGTCGAGTGAGGCTGTCGCGTGCCCGCCGCCACCCGCGAAAACGGACGGGACAATCCGTGAGCCGACGAATCCGACCAGTCCCGCGGCGACGAGGATGACGGGGAACAACGAACCCGACACGAGCATGAGAATCGTCGAGATCGCCGCGATGCCCCACAACACGGGGTGGCGCAGCGACCGCGAACCGATTCGGTAAACAGCCTGGGCGATGACCGCAACGACGACGGGTTTGATCGCTTCGAAGATGGCGCCGACAAGCGGGGTTGAGCCAAACGCAATGTAGAGCCAGGACAGTGCGATGAGAAGTCCGAGAGACGGGAGGACAAAAAGTGTTCCTGCGAGGATCCCGCCTCGAACACCGTGCATGAGCCACCCGATGTAAGTCACGAGTTGCTGCGCCTCGGGGCCCGGCAACACCATGCAGTAGTTCAGAGCGTGAAGGAATCGTTTCTCAGAAATCCAGCGGCGTTTCACGACCACTTCGTCGTGCAACATCGAAATCTGTCCAGCGGGTCCGCCAAAGCTCGTCAATCCGAGTTTCCACCAGTACGACAGCGCGTCACGAAAGGGGACTGTCGATTGCGGCATGGGAACAGTTTGTCAGACAGCGAAGTCGAGAATGACGTCGACGACATTGCCGAGTTCGATTTTCTCCGGCAGCCTCAGGGCATTCTTGATCGAGACGAGATATCCGCCATCCTTGGGGAACAGCGACGTCGTGACGGTGGTTGCGCCGATGGTCACCGTCGCGGGAATGACTCCCCAGCCGTACGACACCATTTCGGCGATGTCGCGAATCAGCCCGACCTGCTCATCGGGGACTCGCACAAAATAGAACGGAGCCGGCCCGCGCCACTCAATTACGTCGCCAGTCAACATCACCCGCATGCCCCAACAGTAACAACCGGCTCGTTCCCCCGTATCGTGGTTGTCACTATGACCCGCATCGACATCACGCTCGAGATTCCCCATGAAATCCTGCACGTCTGGGAACGGCTCACGGACTGGCCGTCGCACTCGGCCTGGATTCCGAACACGGTTGTGACGGTGACGAAATCCACAAATGGCGTCGGGACCGAGTTCATCGGGGTGACCCACGTCGGACCACTTCGACTCGATGACCCGATGACGGTGACCGAATTCGAGGCTCCGACGGCCGGACGGGCGACGTGCGCCATCACCAAAACCGGGCTCGTACTCGGAGGCACGGCGGGCTTTACGCTCACCGCACTCGACGACTCACGCACGCGTCTCGATTGGTTCGAAGACGTCTACCTCAAGCCACGAGTAACCTTCTGGTGGACCGCTCCGTTCGTTTTCGCTATCGGAACAGTCGCATTCCGCTCGGCGCTGAACGCTTTCGCGCGAACCCTTTAACCACGAATGCCCCCGGCTTTCGCTAGGGGCACCCGAGGTGAAAAAGGTTACTTGACCGGCTCGCCGAACTCGTTCGCACCGGGCTGGCTGTCCTTCACGAATTGGACGAACAACATGATCCATCCGACAATCGGAAGGAGGACAAAGAGGTAATACGTGCCCTTGCGCCCGACGTCGTGAAGACGGCGCACGCTGAGTGCTATGGACGGGACGAGCGTGGCCAAAGACCACAGGTTCGCTGGGATCGAGGATTGCTGAATCGACATGTCGTTGACTTCGACCGTCGTTCCTGGCCAGATCATGCCAATCGCGACACTGACGAGTGTCGTGAACAACACAGCAAACCAGAATTCACTTCGCCGGGCACGTCCCCCAAACGTTGCGTACTTCGAGAAATAACTCGCGATGGCTGCGCCAAAGGACATGGTGTTCCGTTCTTGTTGATTGGTAAGTGAAAATGTGGAATGTGACCCACCCGGTGGTGGAGATGGGGGGAATTGAACCCCCGTCCAATACGAACAGTCGGAGTCTTCTACGGGTGTAGTTGATGAAATCGTTCTACTCGGCTCCGACCTTTGCCACCAACACCTAAGTCGACGAGCCCAGTATCAGTTAATGTCCTACGAGCCCCTGACACACAGATTCGTAGCAAGCCTTCTAAATGGCGCCAGGATCCGAGCCGAAGGCGGAACTCGGTCTGACGGACTTCGATGGCGGCTTATTAGGCGGCGAGAGCGAAGTCGGTGCGCTTAGCTTTGGCACCTATTGGTTTGCAAGGGGCGTTTACGAGATAACCCTGCATCCTCGACCCGCTTCTTTCCGGCTTAGACGCACTGTCGAAACCGATCATCCCCTTGAGGGGGCGAGTCACATTCCACACTATTGAGTTGTCAAAACCCTTTCGGGTGCTTCACGAGTATAGAACGCGTGTCCGACAATGATTATTCCCCGCGCATGCGCTTGGACTTCATGGCGCGTTCCGCTTCGCGTTTGTCTTCCTTTTCGCGAAGAGTTTGGCGCTTGTCGTAATCCTTCTTACCCTTGGCGATCGCCAGTTCGACTTTGGCGCGACCGTCCTTGAAGTAAATCTTGAGCGGGACGAGCGTGTACCCGCCATCGTGAATGCGGTGCGAGATCTTGATGATCTCGGCGCGATGCAACAACAGCTTGCGTTTGCGTCTCGTGGCGTGGTTCGTCCACGTCCCTTGGGTGTACTCGGGGATGTGGACGGATTCCATCCACATTTCACCGTCGACGATTTGCGCCCAGCCATCAACGAGCGACGCTTTCCCCAGGCGAAGCGCCTTCACTTCGGTACCCGTCAGTGCAAGACCACATTCGTATGTGTCCTCGATGTGGTAGTCGTGGCGCGCCTTGCGATTGGTCGCAACGACTTTTTCGCCCTGTTCCTTTGGCATGGCGCACCCCCTTTCGCGTTGACTGGTGAGCCCAAGCCCTCCAGTTTACCTGTGCGTTAGACGCGGAGGTAACGGGAAATGGCGACGTACGCGCTCGTCGCCGCCAGTACGGCACCCGCGAGCAGCAAGCCGGGGAAGACCACCCAGGCGTCCGACAAGGTGATGAACGAGGTCGTCGGGAGTGCGGTCGCGAGGTACCCATCGACGAAGAACACGACGATTCCCGCAATCGCACCGCAGGCGAGGAGTGAACCGATTGTCGCGGCGACGACACCCTCGAGGATGAACGGCGTTTGAATGAACCAGTTGGATGCTCCGACGAGTCGCATGATCGCGAGTTCGCGGCGCCTGGAGAAAGCCGACAATCGAATCGTCGTCGCGATGAGTAGCGCGGCCGCAATGAGCATGAGCACCGCGACACCGACGGCCGTAAGGCTTGCCGCGTTGAGCATCGAGAAGATCCCATCGAGGTACGAACGCTGGTCCACCACCGACTCGACCCCGCTCATTCCACCGACCGCTTCGAACACGATTGCGGACTGTGTCGGGTCTTTGAGGTTGACCCAGAAGGTCTGCGGCAACAGGTCGGGGGTGACGAGGTCGACGACGGGACTCCCCTTGAACTGTTGCGTAAAGTTCTTGAATGCGTCGTCGTGGTTCTCGAAATACCACTTGTCGATGTACGGCGCGAGTGTGTCTGAGTCGAGTTGTGCCTGGACCGCCGCGATCTGGTCATCGCTCGCCTCTTGTTGGTCACACGCACCGAGGGTCGAATACTGGGTGCACAGATAAACCGCCACCTGCGCCTTGTCGTACCAATACGACTTCATGTTGGCGACCTGCAATTGCAACAACGCGGCTGAACCAACAAACGTCAACGACACGAGCGTTACGAGGACGACGGACACGACCATCGAGACGTTTCTGCGGACACCGTTCCATGCTTCGAGAAAGACGAAACTCAGTTTCATAGCGGGTCTTCCCCCAGTCGGTCCAAATAACTGAGGTCAATCGCTTCGCTCGTCGGCGACATCGGGTCAAACGCCGGGATGGGATCGAAGTCGAGCGGTTCGATGGCGATGGGCTGGGAGTCCGCGCGGGTAGGAAGCCAATCGTCGACCACGACGACCGGGTTGGATCGGGTGAGGTATTGACCGCCCGCCTCGTCGCGAATGATCCGTCCTTCGCTGAGTTCGACAACACGTCGTTTTGCCTCGTTGACAATTGCGGTGTCGTGCGTCGCCATGAGCACCGTGGTTCCCGCCGCATTGATGTTTCGAAGAACGTCCATAATTCCCGCCGACGTTGCGGGGTCAAGGTTTCCCGTCGGTTCGTCGGCGAGAAGGATGGCCGGCTTGTTGACGACGGCACGGGCAATCGCAACGCGCTGTTGTTCACCACCCGAGAGTTCGTGCGGAAGGCGGTTTTCCTTGTTCCCCAGCCCGACCAGACCGAGAACGTCGGGGACCGCATCGTGAATGTAGGCCTCGCTCTGACCCAAAACGCGCAGGGCAAAAGCAACATTGTCAAAGACGGTTTTGCTGGGAAGCAACCGGAAGTCTTGGAACACGACACCGAGGCTGCGTCGGTACGCGGGCACGCGGCGGTTTGAGAGTCGGCCGAGGTCTTGACCGAGCACGTGGATGATTCCCGATGACGGGCGCTCTTCGCGCAGAATCAGCCGAAGGAATGATGATTTTCCCGATCCGGATGCGCCGACAAGAAAAACGAACTCGCCGGGCTTTACCTCGAGGGTCGCGTCATGCAGCGCAGGGCGGTTTCCCGACCGGTACACCTTGGACACACCGTCAAAACGAATCATCGTTTTCAGCCTAGGCGAGGGTGTTCCCCGCCGGCGGAGCGACACTCACCCCGACTAGTCGGTCTTCTGTTTGCGGTGGCGAATACCCGCCGCGATGAACCCGTCGAGATCGCCGTCGAACACCGATTGAGGATTGTTGACTTCGTAATTTGTGCGCAGGTCTTTCACCATTTGGTAAGGCGCGAGAACATACGATCGCATCTGGTCGCCCCACGACGCGGTGATAACACCGGCAAGTTGCTTCTTCTTTTTCGCCTCTTCTTCTTTTTGAATCAAGAGCAAGCGGCTCTGCAGCACCCGGAGGGCAGCGGCTCGGTTTTGCAATTGACTCTTTTCGTTTTGGCACGAAACGACGGTTCCCGTCGGAATGTGGGTGATCCGAACGGCGGAGTCGGTGGTGTTCACCGACTGTCCACCCGGCCCCGATGAGCGAAAGACATCGACGCGAATGTCCGAGTCGGGGATGTCAATGACCTCGGTCGCAGCCAGGAGCGGAACGACTTCGACCGCGGCGAACGACGTCTGGCGCTTCCCCGCCGAATTGAAGGGACTCATTCGAACCAAACGGTGAGTTCCCGCTTCAACCGACAGCGTCCCAAAAGCGAACGGTGCATCGACCTCGAAGGTCGCGCTCTTAATTCCCGCCTCTTCGGCGTAGGACGTATCCAAAACGCGAACCGAGTACTTGTGTTGTTCAGCCCACCGGACATACATACGAAGCAGCATCTCGGCGAAATCCGCCGCATCAACACCACCCGCGCCGGAGCGAATCGTCACAATCGCGGGAAGCGCGTCGTACTCGCCGTCGAGCAGTGTCTGAACCTCCATCTCGCCGATGATGGCCTCGAGCGCCGCAATTTCGGCGAGGACCTCGGTCGCCGAATCGTCGTCGCCTGCTTCCTTCGCCATGTCCAGCAAAACGTCGAGATCGTCAAGGCGCCGTTGAACGGTCATCACTTGGTCGCGTTGAGTTTGAGCGTGAGACAACGAACTCGTCACGGCCTGCGCCACAGCCTGGTCGTCCCAGAGGTCAGTTGCTCCCGCCCTCGCCGACAATTCCGCAATCCGATCAGTGAGTGATGGCAAATCGACGACGCTGACGATGTCCGCAAAGGACGAGCGCAGCGCCGCAATGCGGTCGGAAACGTCCAGCGAAATCATGAGATTTCCAGACTACCGTTTGCCAGCCGTGCCCCCGAAGACTGTTCGAGCGGACGCCGTCGCGGTCAGAGCGATGCGGAACGGAAAGAATTCGTTCCCCAGTGGCGGGGACCAACTCGTGCGGACGGTAACGCGGGCGGTGAGGCCGTCGGGGGTCGCTGCCGACGTCACACGATAACCAGGTGCCGACACAGCGACAAACGATCGAACCGCTCGGCGAATACGGGCGTTCGTCACTCGGACGACGACCGTTGTGCCGTCAATCGTTGCGTTGGCCGGGTCAAATGATTCCGCACCGACGAGCGCCGCCATGTCGGCGGTTGATTGCAGGTTTGTTCGCGCCAACGCGAGGTCGGTGGAGTCAATAATTCCAATGATCGCCACGCAACACAGTGCAACAAGTCCCGCCACCATTGGCAAGAGTGACCCGCGCTCGGTCATCCGGTCACCGACGTGATCGAAACACGCGCGGTTGCGCTTCTCGAGACGGTGACCGTCGGAGCGGTGGTGATCCCCGGCAGCGCGGGAAGGAAGCGAAGCGGGACCTCGACCGACACGGTGACCCGGACGGTTGACCCCCGCTGTCGGCACGAGCGCGCGGAACAGTCGATGTCCACGTTCCAGTCGACCCCCGTCAGCCCGTGGTCCTCCATTGCGAGCCCGGCTATCGCCGATAAATCGACACGGCCCTGGGCGACCGATTCTGACCGAGTGAAAGCTCGAACCCCCTGACGGGACGCCGTTGTCGCCGCGAACGTCGCCGACGCGATGTCGGATGTCGTTACCGAAAGTGCGACCAACGGGACGAGTAACGCCACGGCGGCGATAATGAACTCGAGACTCGCGCTGCCCTGTTCGTGATTCTTCATCCCGCCAGTGTCGCGAGTGGTCGCTCGCAACCCGTGCGACCGTCCACAGGTTTAGCGGGCGGCGGTCCTGATGAGTTTCTTGTTCACGAACTCGTCGAGGCCAAAGTGACCCAATTCCCGGCCGAAACCGGATTTCTTGATCCCGCCGAACGGCAAATCGACGTGCGAGTCGGTGTTCTCGTTGATGTAGACCATCCCGGATTCCAATCGATCGGCAACGTACTGTGTCTCATCAGGATTCGCGCCAAAGACGGCGCTCGACAGTCCGAATTCCGAACCATTGGCCAGCGCAATCGCGGCATCCTTGTCCGCAACGCGATAGACCACCGCGACGGGTCCGAACAGTTCCTCGCTGAACGCGCGCGCCGCCGGAGTCACGTTCGTCAACAGGGTCGGTGCCATGAACGATCCGACCTCGCCGATTCGATGTCCACCCGTCACGAGCGTCGCGCCGTGTGCGACCGCGTCCGCCACCTGTTCGACGAGTTCGTCAACCGCGCCGAGTGACGACAGCGGGCCCAGATTGGTGTCGGGGTCGAGCGGGTCGCCGGCGACGTAGGTCTGGAGTTGGGCAGCCAAGCCCTCGACAAACCGGTCGTACACGGAATCGACGACGATGAACCTCTTGGCGGCGGTGCACGCCTGGCCCGCGTTGCTCATTCGACCCGATGCGGCGGCAGCCACCGTGTCGGACAGATTCACGTCGTCCAGAACAATAAACGGGTCACTTCCACCCAGTTCGAGGACGACCTTTTTCAGCGCTCGACCCGCAGATTCGGCGACGGCGGCGCCCGCCTTTTCGCTTCCGGTCAGAGATACGCCCTGGACACGAGGGTCAGAGATGATCGTGTCAATGTGGCGGCTCTCGACGAACAGGTTCACGTAAGCGCCATCGGGCAGCCCCGCTTCGCGAAAAATCTGTTCCTGCGCAAGTGCCGATTCGGGGCAGTTGCTCGCGTGTTTGAGGATGATGGTGTTCCCCAACAACAGGTTCGGTCCCGCGAATCGGGCGACCTGGTAGTACGGATAGTTCCACGGCATCACGCCGAGAAGAACGCCGAGCGATTCCGAGCGAACAATGGCGCTCCCGCCCGACATCGGGTTCATGTCTTTGTCGGCGAGGAAGGCCGGTCCGTGCTGAGCGTAAAACTCGTAAATGTCTCCGACAAATCCCGCTTCACCGCGCCCCTGGCGAACGGGCTTACCCATTTCGCGCGCGATGATCTGCGCGAGTTCATCCTTCCGCTCGTGATAAATATCGGCCACCCGTTGAATGACAGCGGCACGCTCGGAAAGAGGCGTCGCGCTCCACACCGCGTGTGCCGCATCGGCCCGCGCAATAGCGCTCTCGATCTCAGCAGAGGTAGCGCTCGCGAACTCTCGTTCGACGATTCCGGTGGCGGGGTTGGTGACGGTGTAGGCCATGGAACCATTCTCAATCATGTGAAGCCGAAACGATGAACACGTGAGTGTTTCCCAGTATCGTAAACAAGAATGACCTGCACGAAAGGAGGCCACCATGAACGAATTTGGTGGCATCCAATCCCAGGTTTTCCGCCCCCTTCCGGACCTCCTCCGTTCGGGTGCGATCGTCGAGAGGCTCACGACAGCGATTTCCCTGGGGCTCTTGCGGCACGGCGATCAACTTCCCGTCGAAAACCAGCTCACCGCGATGTTCGGGGTTGCGACCGCAACCGTGCGAGACGCGCTTCAAACTCTGCGCGACAGCGGCATCATCGAAACTCGACGAGGTCGAAGTGGTGGAACTTTCATCATCGGCACGCCACACACCGCGCCCGAGGTCTTCCACCAACGACTGTGTGCAATGTCGATGGCCGACCTTCGAGATTTGGCGGACGAACATGTGTCGACCAGCATGGCCGCAATCAGTCTCGCCGCTGAACGCGCTCTGCCGCAGGATTATGACCGCCTCGAACACATTGCCGAAATGATGAGCGAGGCAACGACGACAACGGCCTGCCTTAGAGCGGACAGTCGCTTTCAGATCGAAATCGCCGTGTTCGCGCAATCCGAACGGTTAATGGCGACGCAAATGCGGCTTCTCACCGAATCCGTGGAAATTATGTGGTCGGTTCTCGATGTCGAGACAGACAGGGAACGAACGCTGGCCGACCATCTCCGCATTGTCGAGGCACTTCGCCGACACGATGTTGACGCCGCTCACGCGACGATTCGCGACCATGTGTCGAGCGACTTCTACCGTTTGGTCGCTGCGCGACTCGACATGCTTTATCCAGTCGGAGGACAGGCGTGACCACGTTTGACAAGGAATTGCACGCCGCGAGTTCCACCATCGGCGCGTGGTTCACGGAAATCTATGACGACCTGGCCGTCATGGCCGAATCCTGCGAACGTGAATTACGAGGCGCGCGCGGAACCAAACTCGAATTCACCGAGAAGAACCTTCGGGCCATTCGTCCAGCCGCCGAAACATTTTTAGCACGTCACTCTCTTCCCGAAGCCGCTGGAATTGTGATCGCACCGGGGATGGCGGGAGCCGATCGCGGATCAATTGAATGGTGGAGACGCGGCTCCGCGGGATCGGCCGAACGGATGGTCTTCAATCTCTCGCCCGATTTTGCTGGGTTTTACGATTTCGTGACGCTCGACTGGTACGCCGACGTCGTGGCGACGGGGCGTCCAGCGATACAGGGGCCCTACCTCGATTACGCGGGCATGGACCAGTACATCCTGACCTGCATGGTTCCGTTGTCACTGAATGGGACACTCATCGGCACCGCTGGGTGCGATATCGAGGTCAGCGCTTTGGAAACGGTGATTATTCCGATTCTTCGAACGATTCCCGCCGATGCGGCGCTCGTGTCAAAAATGACGCGCGTCGTCGCGGGAAACTCCGGTCGGTTCCTGGTGGGAAATCCCGTGACTGAATTGCCCGCGGGCGGACAACGTGTCGAACTTCCTGGGGTCGACCTAGGGTTTCATTTGGTTGCGGCACCCAAAAACACTCTCTAACGAGCGGCGCGTGCCCGTCGAGTCTGATCAACAAACGCGGTGAAGAGTGCGCGACGGTCGCTAGCGGAACCGTCGTCGTCCTCCGGGTGCCACTGAACACCCACAACCCAGGTTGCGGACGGCAATTCCGTTCCTTCGATGATTCCGTCCTCGGCTCGAGCAGAAACGACGAGGCCTGCACCGAGGCGGTTCACTGCTTGGTGATGCCCTGAACGAACCGCGAGCCGGTCACGTCCGAGGATTTGGTGAATGGCACTTCCCGGCTCGAGGATGACCTGTTCGTCCTTGAACATCGGGTCGCCCGATCCACCACGATGCGGGTGGTAGTTTTCGATATCCGGAATGAGGTCTCCGCCCAACGCAACGTTAAGAAGCTGGGATCCACGGCAGATGCACAGCAGGGGCGCGTCTCGTTCGATGGTCGAGTGAATGATCTCGATCGAGTAGTCGTCGGCGGCGCGGTCAACACCGTATTCGTGGTTGACGGGCTCGGTGTGACCGTAAATCGTCGCGTCGACGTCACCTCCACCGAGGAAGAGCACTCCGTCGGCGGAATCAGCGATGGACACCGGATCGAGCGGGGACTTGCTCGCGTCAAGTAACACGGCCCGCGCCCCAACATCATTGAGTTCGGTGAGTGCGACGCGAGTGAATCGTGCCACCAACCCCGCAACCTCGTCCGTCATTTGCGGAATATTCAAGGACACGACGACGGCAACGGTCGGGGCATCGTCGGGAAGTGTTGCATTGGAGTCCGGCATAACGTCGGACACAGTGATGGGGCGGCTCATGTTTCCTAGTCTTTCAGAGGAAACGGCAAATCGGGCATCCACGTGCTCCACACGCGCTCAAGTCGCCCATCGGCAATAACCGCATCCAGCGCACCATTGAGCTCGGCGAGCAATTCGGCGTTCCCCTTTTGGACTCCGACGCCCCACGGGTTTCGAGTTTCGGCGGTGAAGGCCACAACGAAATCGGGATCCTTTTCTGCGAGTGGAATCATCACAACGTCATCGTCGACAAAGGCGTCAACCTCGCCGGACCGCAATGCCGCGATCATGTCTTCGAACACACTCGGGCCCGTAAACTCGACGATCTTTGCTCCGACGATTGTTTGAGCCACTTTAAGGTTGGCGCTTCCCGCAATCGCACCCACTTTGTATCCGTTCATGGTGGTGTGTGAACGGGCAGGGTCATCGGCACGAACCAGCACGGTCTCGTTGAAAATCGCATAGGGCTGAGTAAAGTCCACGAGTGCGATGCGCTCGGGAATCATTCCCTGACCGCACCACACCGCGTCGGCTTCACCTCGCTGCACCATCGGAATCATGTTGTCCCACCCCGTGATGGCCCACTGGATTTCGCGACCCATCACGCTCGCAACGAGTTCGGCTGCGGCCGGTTCATACCCGGTCCGCCGAACTCCGTCTGGGCTCTTGTCGAACAGCGGGGGCGCGTCGGTGTCGATGCATGCGAGTCGCAACGGCCGGCTCACGGCAGAGTCTCCCAGTACTGTGCGAATTCCCATTCGGTGATGACACCGCAGTACCGAGCCCATTCATCTTTCTTCAACTCAATGAAGATGTCCCGCAACTCTGCGGGGAACGCCTTCGTCATCAGGTCGCTTCGCTCGAACTGCGCAATGGCGTCGCCGAGCGTCATGGGCATCACGTCGAAGGTCTCGACCTTGGCGTTTTTGTCGGTGAGGGGATCACCCGAATTGATTTTGCGAGTGAGCCCGTCCTCGATTGACGCGAGCAGCGCCGTGTGGGACAGGTAAGGGTTGACGCTCGAGTCGGGCTGACGATATTCCATGCGCCCGATCGACGAGATACGAACCATGCCCGCCCGCGAGTCAAGCCCCCAACTTGGTGAGCTCGGCGCGAACTGCCCAGCATCCCAGAAGCGCTTGTAGGAGTTGACGGTGCTCGCCATGATTGCGGTCGAGTCGGCGGCGTGGGTGAGCATGCCACCGACGGCCCAACGACCGACCTCGGAGAGGTGGATCTCGGTGTTGCCCGGCTCGATGCACGCGTTCGCACCGTCCTTCCAGAGCGAAAGGTTGTGGTGGCAACCATTGCCCATGATGCCGTTGAACGGTTTCGGCATGAAAGTCGCCGTGACACCCTGCTCGCGGGCGACCTGCTTACAGATCTGGCGATAGGTGACCAATCGGTCTGCGGTAACTTCGACCCGGTCATACATCCAGTTGAGTTCCAACTGCCCGTCGTCCTCGTAGTCACCTTCGATCATGTCCAACCCAAATTCCTGGGCGTAACGAACGACCTGCTTGTAGATGGGGCGCATGCGCTCCAGGTTTTCGACCTGGTAGGCCGGGCTTGCGCCTTCCTTTTTGATGACCTCAAGTCCGGGTCCGGCCCAGATCATTTCGGGTTCCGTCCCGCTTCGGACCTCGTATCCCGTGCGTTCGGTGAAGTCGTGGTGTGCACGGATGAGCAACCCGCGAGAGTCCGTCGACAAGGGGCGGCCACCGACCTCGGCAAAATGAAGCGGTTCGTACGCGAGGCAGAGCATGCGCGCGACCGACCGATCCCACGGCAGGACAACAAAAGTCTCGGGGTCGGGAAGCGCAATCATTTCGCGCGCACCGATTCCGCCACCGATGAGGTTGCCCGCACGGTCGGACTGAAGGTCCGCGACCGCGGTCCGGTGCAGGGCGATTCCCTTTTCGAGGTTTCGCTTGAGGTGACGGGCGGGAACCATCTTGGCGACAACTTTTGCCCCGATTGTCGGGAGCATGTAATAGATGAACTCGACGCCGGACGCGGCAATCTTCTGTCCGAGGTCCTTGATGACCTCCGCGCGCATGTTCGACTCCCGGTGGCGGGCGAACGCGTCGTTATCCGTCAGTGCGCTGACAAGAGATGTGTGAACCATGTGGGACTCCTTTGTCCTTCGGATTGTTGGGTCAGTCAGTCGGAAATCAAAATCGCTTGCATCGGACACACGTCCGCCGCCTCTTCGACGTCCGCCCGAAGCGAATCATCAACGGACGACTCGTACTGGAGAATCCCCTTGTCGTCGAGTCGAAAAACCGTCGGTGCCGAGAACGTGCACTGACCGTGATTGTCGCACTTCGCGCGATCTACCGATATCTGCATGGTGTTTCTCCTTCGTCTGTTGAGGTTAGCGCTTGTCGAATGCGAGGGGAAGTCGGACGGGACCCGTGTTACCCGAATCGGGTAGCCATTCGTCCTGTCCGTTGACCCTGATGTTGGTCAGGTGCTTCGAGAACACACGAAATGCGATGGCCATGTCCAAACGGGCAACGAAGTGGCCGAGGCAGTGATGCATTCCTCCGCCAAACCCATAGTGGGGTGCCCGTTCGGCCGTGATGTCGATCTCGGGGTTCGGGTACGCCTCGGGGTCGTTACCACTCACTTGGGTGAAGAAATGAACCGTCGATCCGGCGGGTGCGTGCAGGTCTTCATAGTCAAAATCGACGACGGCTTCGCGGGTCACCCATGTCGTCGTCGGATTGGCGCGCATGACTTCTTCGACTGCGTTGCGCGCGAGTTCGGGATTCGCGGCGAGCAGTTCCCATTGTTCGGGGTTGTGCATCATCGTCTGCATTCCCAGTCCGAGCTGGTTGCGCGTGGTGTCCATTCCACCAAAAATCAGCAAGCACAGTGCGTTGCGCAGTTCGTCGTCGCTGAGGCTGTCGCCATCACGGTTCGCTTCAACGAGTCGTGTCACGAGGTCGTCTCGCGGATTCGCTTGCCGATCAGCGATCAACGCTTCTGCGTATCCGTAGAGTTCGCCGAGCGCCTCTTCGATTTCGGGCAGTTCGTCCTTGATCGTGATCCCGAGAGCGAGTCCAATGGTTCCCGCAATTCGCGCGATGGTTGGCCATTCACTTTCCGGAATCCCCGTGAGGATGCAGAGCACACGCGTCGCATATGGTTCGGCGAAGTCGTTAACGTATTCGCATTCGCCCGAGTCAATGAATCCAGCCACGAGTTCCTCGGCGAGCGCCTCAAACTGTGGGATGTAGGCCTCGATGTGTCGAAGCGAGAACGCCGGGTTCAACATTCGACGGATGCGGTGATGATCCTCACCCTCGAGGACCAACAGGCATTTCGTCCACCAGGAGTGGAACAAGCCTTCGTGAACTCCGTTATGGTCAGGCCATTTGCCGCTCCCCTGGCTGAGTCGGGGGTCCTTGAGCAAAGTGCTGACGTATTGGTGTCGAAGCACCGCGTAGCCGTAATTCGTCTTCGCATACCAGTGCTGTTCGCGGGCTCGGCGAACCGCCTCAGAGTGCATGGAGAAGGCTGGGTCAGAAATATCCAGGTAGGGAACTTCAATTTCTGTCGGCATCGTGTGAACCTCGTCGTTCGTGCGGTTGTGCCGCATCTGGATGATGATGTGAATCATACGTTCTTTTCCTAAAAACATCAACACTGAATGTTTTATGCGAAACGCGTGAGTTAAATCATCTACCACTAAGGATAAAAACGCGCTATGTTTACCCCAGCACAAGGAGGTGCTCACCGCGGATTTTTTGCCGTCGGACCTCCTCGTGAATCACAACACTACGAAAGGTCATAATGGCTAAGTCTGAACAGACCCAGTCCGACAATGCGCACCTCAGCGCGCTCGGATACGAGGGGTCATACCACCGCTCTATGTCGGTATGGAGTGCACTCGCACTCGGATTCACCTACCTGTCGCCGCTCGTCGCAATCTATGCGCTGTTCGGTCTCGGTCTCGCGACCGCGGGTCCCAGTGCAATTTGGTGGATCATCATCGTTGGCGCTGGACAGATGCTCGTTGCACTCGTCATGGGTGAGGTCGTCTCGCAGTTCCCGATCGCCGGTGGAATTTATCCGTGGATGCGCCGCCTCGCGGGTAAGCGAAGCGCATGGCTCACCGCATGGATTTACGTCTGGGCGATGCTCGTCACGATCACGTCCGTCGCAGAGTTCGGCGCTCCGTTCCTCGCAACGGTGTTCGGAATTGGTGAGCTCACGCCCGAGGTCAACCTTGCTCTTTCCGTCGCACTCCTCGTCCTTGCCCTCATCCTCAACCTGGGTGGAACAAAGGTTCTCTCGCGAATCGCTCAAATCGGTCTCGCCGCCGAACTCGTCGGTGTCGTCGGAATGGGCCTCTACCTGCTCATCTTCCACCGCCACAACGAATTCAGCGTTTTCTTCTCGGTCTTCCAGGGTGGAATCAGCGACTGGGGGCCCATCTTCCTCGGTGCAGCCCTCGTCGGTCTTTTCATGTTCTACGGCTTCGAAGCTTGTGGTGACGTCGCCGAAGAGGTCACGGACGCTGCGCGCGAGGTTCCTAAGGCCATGTACCTGACGATCATCGTTGGTGGAGTTTCGGCTCTCGCATCGTTCTCTGGATACGTCCTCGCTGCGCCCGACCTTGCGGCACTTGCCTCAGACCCCGCGCCGATTCCGACGGTTCTCACCGCCGCAATCGGTGAAGGTGGAATGCGCATCTTCCTCATCGTCGCCGTCATGGCGTTCATCTCGTGTGTCTTGAGCCTGCAGGCCGCTGCCAGCCGCCTTCTGCACTCGTTCGCACGCGACAAGATGTTGCCCGCGAGCGGATGGCTCGGCAAGATCTCGGAGCGCTCGAAGGTTCCGACCAACGCGCTGCTCGTTGCGAGCATCGTGCCGATCATCCTGTGCGTCGTCATCTACGCCGACCCGACCACCCTGCTGCCCATCACGGACTTCGCGGTTGCCGGAATCTACGTCGCCTTCCAGGCCGTCGTGCTTGCCGCGCTGTGGAACCGATTCCGCGGCTGGAAGCCCGCTGGACCGTGGACCCTCGGCGGCGCTGGAATGATCGTCAACATCGGTGCACTTGCCTACGGAATCTTCGCGCTGTACCAGCTCGTTGTTCCGGACGTACTCGCTCAGAACGGTATTGCGATTGTTCTCGGTACCGGTGCTCTGTATCTGTTCATCGCACGCCCCGACCGTCGCTCCAACGCGCCGTTCTCGGACGCGATCGCCGTTGCCAACAAGATGCGCGCCGGCAAGTAACTGACTAGCAACACAGTGGGGCCCCGCTTCGGCGGGGCTCCACTTGTTTAAGGCTCTTCGCGAAAAGCGCGACCTCGGACAGACATCGCGGCGACGGGCAGCCATGGGCCGATGGCGGGAACCGCCATCGCCACGGTCACGTCGACCGCGGGTCGACCCGCAACCAGCGAATCAGCGATCGTGACCGACCTGACGAGGCTCGATGCCATTCCGAGCGCAAGCAAATCATGGGTGCGTGCGACACCCTCGGGATCCGAGGTATCCGCGAGTGCAGCATAGGCGGCTCCGGCAATCGCTGAATCGATCGACACTGCACGGACGTGGGAAACAAACGCGACCTGCAGAACCGAGAGAGCCACCGCAACGAGTAGAACCGAGACCAACGCGAACTCGACCGGTGCGCTTCCACGATCGAGTTCGTTGGTCATATTGAGAGGACGCGGTCAATGGCGTTGTTAAAAACGTCGGCGAGAGCCGGTCCCGCCATCGCCCACATGACAACGACAAGTCCCGCCGTCATCAGTGTGATGAGCACCCAGCCGGGTACATCGCCGCGGTCATTGGATTCACGAGTGAAGTTCGTCATGTTGACATCGTTCAGGAAAAACGAACGCCCCGCCCGTGTTGTCCACAGGCGGGGCGTTGCCGACGTTCATAGAACCTTCGACAGAAATGCTTTCGTTCGCTTGTGTTGTGGATTAGCGAGGACAGCCTTGGGTTCGCCCGTCTCGACAACAACTCCCGCGTCCATAAACACGAGAGTGTCAGCGACCTCGCGCGCGAATCCCATCTCGTGGGTCACGACAATCATCGTCATTCCCGATTTGGCGAGTTCCTTCATGACATCGAGGACCTCGCCGACGAGTTCGGGGTCAAGCGCCGAGGTTGGCTCATCGAACAGCATGAGGCTCGGATCCATCGCGAGCGCGCGAGCGATCGCAACACGTTGCTGTTGACCGCCCGACAAGTGCGCGGGGTAGGAATCAAACTTGTCGCCCAATCCGACGCGATCGAGAAGCTCCTTGCCCCTCTCGATTGCCTGCGCCTTCGGCATTTTCTTCACCTGAATTGGTGCTTCGATCACGTTTTCGAGTGCGGTCATGTGCGGGAACAGATTGAATCGCTGAAACACCATCCCGATGTCCCGACGCTGTGCGGCCGCTTCGTTCGGCTTCATCTCGTAAAGAACACCGTTCTTTTCTCGATATCCGATGAGTCGGCCTTCGACCGACAGTCGCCCACCGGACAGGACCTCGAGGTGGTTGATGCAGCGAAGGAACGTGCTCTTTCCCGAGCCGGACGGCCCAATCAGACACATGACCTCGCCACGCTTGACTTCGAGTGAGATGTCGCGCAAAACAACGTTGTGACCAAACTTCTTCACAACACCTTCCGCGCGAACCATCACATCGTCGCCACCAAGCGAAATCGGAGCAGTGAACAGGCTTTCGGAGGTCATGCGACCACTTCCTCGGTTGGTTCAGCGGACGCTTTCGTCCGTTCGAAACCCGTTCCACGGGAATATCGCTTTTCGAGGTAGTACTGCCCGACCATGAGAATGCTCGTGAACAACAGGTACCACGACGACGCGACCATGAGGAGCGGAATCGGTTTGAAGATGGGTCCGGCAATGTCGCGCGCGCGCATATACAAATCCAGACTGAACGGGACTGCGGCGACGAGCGATGTCGTCTTGAGCATCGAAATCACTTCGTTACCCGTCGGCGGGATGATGATCCGCATAGATTGCGGGATGATAACCCGGCGCATGCTCTGGAACCAACTCATTCCCAGTGCGCGAGCGGCTTCACCCTGACCACTGTCGACCGACAGAATCCCTGCCCGGACGACCTCGGCCATATACGCGGCTTCATTGAGCCCCAGCCCGATGACGGCGATCCAGAACACGGGTACGTCCGCCGCGGCGACTGACAACCACTGAGGGCCAAATGGAATGCCGAGCGTGAAGGTCGGGTAGATGGCGGCGATGAGACCCCAAAACACGAGTTGAACGTAAACAGGGGTCCCTCGAAACACCCACAAATAAAACCAGGAGACTCCCTGAAAAACCGGGTTCGGCGAGAGCCGCATGACAGCGAGGACAACTCCCAAGACAATCGCGATCGCCATCGACCAGACAGTCAGCTCGAGGGTTACGAGAGCGGCTTCACTAATTCGCTTATCAAAGATGTATTTGCCGTACGCCGCCCAGTCATAAACGGGACGATTTACCGCTGCGTCCCACACAAAGGCCGCGAAGTACAGAACGATGACGCCAGCCACGATCCAGCGAATCGGGTGGCGAAGCTTGACCGCCTTGATGGGCGGCGCGAGAGGAGTGCCAGAAGGCGCCGGGCGTATGCCCGACGCCTTCTGGGTAGATGGCTTAGTCGCCATGAGGACCGAGTTACTTGGTCTTCTCGGCGTTGACTTCCGACATCGTGATGGCGCCGTCAGTCAATCCGTTCGCCTCGAGAATCGCGGTGTACGTTCCATCCGCGATCAACGAGTTCACTGCGGCAGCGATGGCGGGCGCAAGAGCGCTGCCCTTCGTGACGGGGAATGCATAGTAGTAGACGTCGTAGATGTCACCGACGAGTTGAAGCTTGCCGTCGTTCTGCTTCACCGCGAACTGCGTCACAGGCGAGTCAGCGACGAATACGTCGGCCTTGCTAACCAGGACCGCATTTGTTGCCTGGTCCTGAGTATCAAAACCGAGCAGCGTGATTGCATCGTTACCGGCGTCGGTGCACACCTTCGACATCGCAGGGATGTCGTCGAGGTACTGAGCAGTTCCGTTCTGGGCCGCGACCTTCAGACCACACAAGTTGTCCGTCGAGATCGTTTCGCCGGCGCGTCCAGCGAACTGACTTCCTGCGGTGAAGTACGAAACCATGTCAACAACCTGCTGACGTTCGACCTTGTCGAAGAACGAGGAGACACCGACCGAATACTTGCTGGTTTCGATGCCGGGGATGATGTTGTCGAACGTCGACTGGTTGTAGTTAGCCGTCAGACCGAGCTTCGCAGCGATGTCATTGAACAAGTCAACTTCCCAACCGACGATGTCGCCCGCGTCGTTCTTGTACTCGTTCGGCGGATACGTGGGGTCGATTCCAACCTCGAGAACACCAGCGCTCGCAATTTCGGCGGGGAGCAGGGCTTGCGCTGCCGTGTCCACTTCAACCGTCGCTTGTGGTTCGCTGCTGGGCATGGGGGTTGAATTGTCGACACAACCGGCGAGCAACAGCGCACTAGCGGCAAGGACAGCAGCGGGTGCGATTAGCTTAAAACGCATGTGAATCTACTTTCTCGTGACAGGGACATGTCCACTCGGCGGCGGGACGCTACCGCGCAAACACCTCAACTCCTCCAAT
>Ga0209085_1000405_pt1 | contig 31903 bp, 37 predicted proteins | sample C_131016_EF_Meta_FD_187310 | JGI IMG/M metagenome (GOLD analysis project Ga0209085, IMG submission 187310) | Freshwater microbial communities from Lake Croche, Canada to study carbon cycling - C_131016_EF_MetaG (SPAdes) (version 2) | ecosystem: Environmental > Aquatic > Freshwater > Lake...
GGCGATCACCGTTCCGAACATGGCCAGCCACAAAAACAAAATAGACGCCAGTTCATCTGCCCAGATAATGGGTTTGTGAAAAACGCCGCGCGCAATGATGCTGACAAACAATAAGGCCACTTCGGCAATCACCAAAGCCGCTGCGGGCCATTCAACCGCATGGCGCAAAAGCAATTCAACACGGCTGTCGGGGGTCCCGACAGCACCCGTTTTTCTGTCTTCAAACATCGGCGTTACGCCATAGTGCCGACAGCGGATTCGAGAATTTTCCAATTCTCTTCGCCAAATTTACCGCGCCATTCGGTATAGAAACCGGACTTGCTCAAAGCCTTGCGGAACGAGTCTTTGTCTGAAGCCACAAACGTCAACCCTTTGGCAATCAACTGGTCTTTCAGGGTCACATTGAGTTTGGCGGTATCCTCGCGTTGCTCAAGTGCCGCGCGGTCAAATTCCTTGCGCACCAATTCTTGCAAATCAGCGGGAAGGCCTGTCATCGAACGGCGATTGCCGAGAATGAAGAAGGGGTCCCAAATGTGATTGGTTTCCGATACATATTTCTGCACTTCATACAGCTTGCCCGCTTCGATCGTCACAAGACCATTTTCCTGTCCGTCAACAATATGGGTCTGCAACGCGGTATAAAGTTCCGTAAAATTGATCGAGGTCGGGCTGGCCCCTAACGACTTGAACAAAGAAGTAAAGATCGGGGAAACCGGCACGCGGATTTTATACCCGTTCAAATCATCCGCCGTCTTGATCGGCTTGGTGAAAGATGTGATCTGACGGAAGGTATTGTCTGCGGGTTTGGCCACAACCAATGCGCCGGTCTTTTCAACCTGCGAGGCAATCAGCTTGCCCAAATCGCCATCCAAGGCTTTCCAGACTTGCGTATAATCAGAGAAAGCAAATCCGACATTGGCAATGCCTGCCACAGAGGCAACCGTTGATAAAACCGATCCCGCAATATTGAGAAAATCAATACCGCCGCTTCTGATCTGGGTGAGCAAATCCGTATCGGACCCCAATTGTGCTGCAGGGAAAAATTTGATTTCAAGACGCCCGCCCGAAGCCTGATTGATCCGGCCTACGGCCTGTTCAAGACGGGTATTGATCGGTTGCGTCAAAGACTGGCCGGTGGCCAATTTATAGGTAAATTCCGCGGCACCCGCAGGGCGCGTCAAAATCGCCGCACTTGTGACCACGGCAGCCGATGCTATGAATGTACGGCGCGAAAGTCCTTTAGGTCCCTTGGCTATCTGATCCATGTTCATCTCCTCCATCATCCCTGTTTGATTGCGTTTTGTACTTTTATCGATTGTCTTTTTTCGTTCATCACCCCCCGCTTGCTGCCCCTTGGGCATGACAAACAAGCGAGGGGAATTTCAAACATCAAATCGCCATCAAAAGCTTTAATGCCCGAAGGCCGCTTCCATTTCACGGCGGACTTTGACAGCAAGATCGGTCTCGTCGATTTCGGCATCCGACCATTTCAAACGCGCACCGGCTTTGACGTCTTTTTTGAGTTTGACAGAATGGGCAAGGCCCAACGGCAAATAGCCTTCTTTCAGCGAATCCTGTGCAGGCGTCTGCTTGCCCCACACACAGAAGCCACCTTCCCCGTCCAGCATTTCACCGGCTTTCAAATCGCGTTTGGCTGTTGCGACCACATCGGAATTGAAAACAATGGGGGATCCCGTCGGCTCTTTGCGCAAAGCGGCTGATGCCACCGAAATGCCCAGCTCAAGCCCGATCATATGGGTTGGCCGGTAAAGGGCGGCATATTTTGCGCTTTTATCCGGCAGCAAATTATATTCGCGCACACAGCGTTGCGCATATTCGGTGCCTGCCTCAAACACCACATAAGTCCCCATCACGAGATTATGCGGCACATCCGTTCCATCGCGGTAAACAGACGAGGTCACCTCCGTCACGCCTGCGCGTTCCAACAAACCGCCTTCACTTTTCGGCTTGCAGATATCGGCATGTTCGAAACGGGTGGCGGGCGGGAAAGACAAACCTTCTTTTTGCGATTCAAGTCCTGTGGCATTGCACACTGCGGTCATTTCAATGCCCGATTTGGTGCCATCGACGAAGGAGTTGAACATTTTCGGGTTGATCGAATTGCGATCATCGATTTTCAGATATTTGTCGAGAATATCCCACACGGTTTCAGGCGTGGACTGATGATAGGTCGGGTGGTAGCGGGTTCCCTTGCCCGCGGACACAACCTTGAAGCCCGCACTGCGTGCCCAATCAATATGTTCGCAAATCAAGGCAGGTTGATCCCCCCAAGCGAGCGAATAGACCACACCGGCTTCGCGGGCCTTGCGGGCCAGAAGCGGGCCTGCCACCACATCCGCTTCCACATTCACCATGATAATGTGCTTGTGATGGGCAATGGATTTCAATGCATATTTGATCCCGTTACGCGGATCGCCCGTGGCCTCGATGATCACTTCCACCGCCGGATGATCAACCAAAAGATCGGCATTGTCAGTGATGAAGGTCGATCCGTGCTTGAGCGCATCATCCATGGACGTGGCCTGATACTGCTCCTTCGGCCAGCAGGCCGTTTCAAGCTGCGAATGGGCACGCTTCACATTTAAATCTGCAATCGCGACCACATGCATGCCGTCCGTCACCCGGACTTGCGACAAAAACATGGTTCCGAACTTACCCGCCCCGATGAGGCCGATGGTGACGGGCTTTCCTGCAGCTTTGCGCTCCAGCAACATTCGATGAAGATTCACGACACAAGTCCTTTCATTAAACAAGAAGCAATCCAACGATCAACCGCAGACAAATCCTGCGGTGCAAGCGCAAAAAACCCACATGGCTGCAACAACAAGCCAGGCCAACCTCAACACGCGCGAAGGGAAGGATGATGCGTGGGATCTAACCCGTGCGGCAAAACCTCAAAATGAGAGTTTGCCTGAAGGCCCTCAAACACATTTCCGCCCCTGAAACATGACATGTCTTGATGGTTTCGCCTCAAGATTTTGGTCATATTTCTTTGATTTCGTGTCATGCTAATCTGAATTTAAAATTAGTAAAAACGAAATATTTTTGATAAATTGACAAAATGAGCTCACCATTCAAAGGCCTTCCACCGCTGAAATTGCTAGTGACTTTTCGGGCAGTGATCGACCATGGCAGCTTTGCCAGTGCCGCGCGTGCACTCAATCTGACAACCAGTGCGGTGAGCCATCAAATGCGCTCACTGGAGCATTATCTTAATCGCCCGTTATTTCTTCGCAAGAATCGCACGGTTGCCCCGACGCCTGAAGCCTTGAGTTACAATGCGGCCTTGCTGGAAAGTTTTGCCCAAATTGCCAGCGCGACACGGCGTGTTGCCTCGCGCGGCAATCGCGGACGATTGACGCTGCATTCCTCGCCGAGTTTTGCCACGCTCTGGCTGATGCCACGCATCGGCGAATTCATCCATGACCATCCCGAAATCGATGTCACGCTTTCATCCGGAAACGAGCCCATGCGCTTGGGCGATGACGGCTTCATGATCGACATTCAACATGCCCGCCCCATTCCCGAAGCCTGCGAGGGTATCGTGCTGGCGGAAGAGCTGATGGTACCCATGGCCAGCCCAGCTTTTGTCAAACAGCACAAGCTCAAAAATTTTATCGACATCGAGCGTGTTCCCATCATTTTTTCCATTCGCTGTCAGGTGCAATGGAACCAGTGGATCGATCACTATGCCGCCCATATTCCCCTACCCTCCAGCGGCATGATTTTCGATCGCTCTTATCTCTCGATTGCCGCGGCCATGGATGGTCTGGGTCTTGTATTGGACTCAACCTTATTGGCGGCGCATGCGCTCAAAACCGGCAAGCTCGTGATGCCGTTCGGGCCCTTGGGTGTGAAGGTGATTTCGCACCGTCTGATCTACCGACGCGCGGACCGGCATGATCCCTTTATGATGTCGTTCATCGAATGGATCACCAAAAAAATTGCCACCGATTCCGACCCCCTGCGTGTCGCCAAAAATCCCAAGACTGCAATTAAATTGCAAAAATGAGATTTTTTGCTGCGGTGCTCTATCCTGAAGTTCGGGCTTTTTATCCTGTTTTTCCGCCTTTTCGGCTCAAAAAAACGCCGTTTGTTTGCTATGATTTTGAGATAGAGAAAAACAACGCAATTTCGTTCGGATAAACCTTGTTTTCGGACGAACAAACCCCATATCCGCGGGAGAAATAAAAGGTTTGTTCCGAAACTAAAGAAGTTTGTTCGTTCTATCCGACACGGTCCGCGGGGGGAAAACCACCATGTTCATGATGTTTGCATTCAAGCGTTTGACGCGCATTCTGGTCCTGATTTTAAGCCTGAGCATGATTGTCATCCCCGATGCGCAAGCGCGCTTGGGAGATCGCGGCTCCATGGGCAGTCGTGGCTCCAACACCTTCTCCGCCCCGCCCGCTACCCAAACCGCACCAAGGCCCGCAGCCCCCATCGAGCGCTCCATCACCCAGCCCGCCAATCCGCAACGGCCCGGTTTTTCAGCGCCTCCCGTGCAGCAACCGCAAGCCGCGCCGTCCTTTGCGCGTAGCTTCATGGGCGGTCTGGCCGGTGGCTTTTTGGGCGCTGGTTTGTTCGGATTGTTGAGCGGTCACGGCTTTATGGGCGGCATGGGCGGCTTTATGAGCATCCTTGGCCTCTTGTTCCAAGCTGCTCTGATTGTTGGATTAATTTTTCTGGTCGTGCGCTTGTTCCGCCGGTCCGAACCACAACCCGCTTATGTCGACAACCCGACATCGGCGCGGGCCCCACTTGATATGACACCGACGTCTGGTGGTGGAAACAGGCTGCAACCCCTCACCATTCAGGATCAGGATTACAGCGAATTCGAACGCCTGCTCATCAGCGTTCAGGACGCCTATAGCCGCGAGGATATCGGCGCCTTGCGGGGGCTTGCGACCCCTGAAATGGTCTCGTATCTCGGCGATGATCTGGCGGCCAACAGCCAGCGCGGCCTTGTCGACAAAGTGTCCAATGTGAAGCTTTTACAAGGCGATTTGTCCGAGGCCTGGCATGAAAATGGCAGCGATTATGCAACCGTCGCCATGCGTTTTTCTTTCATCAATGTGATGGTGGAACGCTCCAGCAATCGCGTGGTCGAAGGCAATCCCACCCAAGTGCAAGAGGCGGTGGAAATCTGGACATTCCGGCGGGTTCCGGGAGGGCATTGGATTTTGTCTGCCGTGCAACACACGCAATAAAGTCAGCTTTATCAGGCATTTGTAAACGGACTCAGAAAAAGGTCAGGGCTTGTCGCGCCAGCGATCAGCCTTGGCCTCATCCTCAGTTTTGGCCTCGACCCAGCCGCGCGCATCACCGTCTTTAAGCCATTCTTTTTTCCAGAAAGGCGCGCGGGTCTTCAAATAATCCATCAGAAAATCAGCCGCCTGAAACGCGGCGTCCCTATGGGCAGAGGCGGTGACCACCAAAACGATTTGTTCTCCCGCCTTGATCCGCCCGAAGCGATGAATGACACTCAGGCCCTGAAGCAGCCAACGGGCTTCGGCCTCATCCATCACCCGCCCCATTTCCTCTTCAGCCATCCCCGGAAAATGCTCGAGCTCCAGCGCGTCCAGCATGTCCCCTTCCGAACGGCACAGGCCTGTAAAAGACACCACCGCGCCGATATCGGTCCGCCCCTGTGTGAGCCGCTGGATTTCATGGGCGAGATCAAAGTGTTCAGCCTGTACGCTTAAAATGCGCATGGCATCACCCGCCTGTCATGGGCGGAAAAAAAGCAATTTCTGCAGCTGCTTGCAGCGGGGTGTTGGGGGCAACGTGGCGACGATCCAAAGCCGCCCGCACAATCGCCGGATTGGCAAAGGCATGGGCGCCCTCTTCATCCCGCCCGGCTAAAAATCGAGCGAGATCTTCAACGGTCAGCACGTCATCCGGCAGCGCAAGCACTTCCTCGGCACGGCCCATGCGTTCGCGCACCCAAGCAAAGTATAGAATTTTAACGCTGCGCGTCATGCGGATCACTCGTCCAGATCAACAACATGGCGGAGACCCGCGCGGAAATAATCATACCCTGTGTAAAGGGTGAGAAGCGCGGCAATGAGCAAAAGCCAGCGCCCGATCTCGACCGTATGCGGCAAAACCTCTTCCCCTGCGGGGCCAACCACCAGAAAGCCCAAGGAAAACAACTGCAAAGCGGTTTTCCATTTGGCCACAGTGGAAACAGGAACACTCACCCGTAATTCAGCGAGATATTCACGCAAACCCGACACCAAAATCTCACGACACAAAATGATGATGGCGGCCCATATCCACAGGCCTTGAATCGTGTGGTCGGCCACAAGCATCAACAAACAGGACGCCACCAACAGCTTGTCGGCGATGGGATCCAGCATCCGGCCCAGTGACGATTGCTGCGACCATAAACGCGCCAACCAGCCGTCAAAAAAATCGGTGATGGCGGCAACCGCAAAGATAAACAGCGCCACCCAGCGCATGGTGCCGTCTTCATACCAAAACAGGCAACCAACAACGATCGGCACCGCCAAGACCCTGAAATAGGTCAGCAGATTGGGCAAACTAAAAAATTCGCTACGGGGTGTCGGGCGTGGATTTGGCATGGCTGTTACACAAGCAAGGCTGAACGGGGATCGTCAAGCCGTCTGAGGCTTTCTTTAGCACTAAGAATGACCGGCTTCATCATGAAAATAGTCATAAATGAGTTTTGCTGTGGCCTGATTGATGCCGGGAGCCCGTAAAAGATCGTCATAAGAGGCCCGCTCAACCGCCTTGGCTGACCCGAAATGGTGCAACAAAGCCCGCTTGCGCGCGGGCCCCACCCCTGTGATTTCATCAAGGCTTGAACGGGTAAAGGCTTTTTTGCGTCTGGCGCGGTGCGACCCAATAGCAAAACGGTGCGCCTCGTCCCGCAGCCTCTGGATGAAATACAAAGCCGGATCGCGCGGCGGCAGTCGGAAGGGGGCGCGTCCGGGTATGATGAAGGTTTCACGGCCCGCATCACGATCAACCCCTTTGGCGACGCCGACAAAGGCAATATCGGTAATGCCCAGCTCTGTTGCCACCGCGCAAGCAACATCCAGCTGGCCTTTGCCCCCGTCGATCAGGATCAAATCCGGCCATAACGGCATGCTCGGGCTGAGATCGGCTTCGCTGTCCTCGACTGGCTTTTCATCCGACACCGGCGCTTCGGGGATTTGGGACGGCGGTGTCGCCTCTTTCAAAAGGCGGGACAAACGGCGGGTCAGGACTTCCCGCATCATCGCATAATCATCACCCGGCGTGAGCTCCGTCGATTTGATATTGAACACACGATAATGGGCTTTTGAAAAACCGTCCTGTCCGGCAACGATCATGCCCCCCACCGCCTGATTGCCCGAGAGATGCGAGTTATCAAAAACCTCAATGCGGCGGGGTGTTTTTTCAAGGCCCAAAGCTTCAGCCACTGCCAGCAATAATTTCTGCTGCGAAGAGGTATCGGCCAAGCGGCGCCCCAAGGCCATGCGCGCATTATCAAGGGCGTGATCCAACACATCGCGTTTTTCACCACGCTGCGGCACCACAATCTCGACCTTGTGTCCGGCTTTCCCTGTCAAAGCCTCCGCCAACAAGGCTTGATCCTCTATCGCATGCGACAGGATGATTAATTTGGGCGGCGGCTTGTCATCATAAAATTGCGCAACAAAGGCTCCCAACACATCTTCCGGCAATAAAGATTTGTCCGCGCGCGGGAAATAGGCCCGATTGCCCCAATTCTGGAAATGGCGAAAGAAAAACACCTGTACAGAGAACAAGCCCGCTTCTGCATGCAAGGCAATCACATCCGCCTCTTCCACGGAATGGGGATTGATGTCTTGCGAGGATTGAACAGCGGCCAGCGCCGACAAACGATCGCGCAACCGCGCTGCCGTTTCAAATTCCAGCGCATCGGAAGCGGCCTGCATGTCTTGGGACAAATGCTGGCGGATCTTGTTGGACCGTCCGCGCATGAAATCTTCCGCTTCGGACACAAGCGCCGCATAATCCGTCAGCGACACCTCACCCGTGCAAGGGCCCGCACAGCGTTTGATCTGATAGAGCAGACAGGGACGCGAGCGGTTTTCATAATAGCTGTCGCTACAGGTGCGGATCAGAAAGGCCCGCTGCAAAGCCGTCATCGTGCGATTGACCGCCCATGTACTGGCGAAAGGACCGAAATAAGAGCCTTTGCGCTGGCGGGCCCCGCGATGCTTGACCAGCTGCGGCGCCTCGTGATCCCGCGCCAGTAAAATATAGGCAAAACTTTTGTCATCCCGCAGCAACACATTGAAATGCGGCTTTAATTGTTTGATGAGATTGGCTTCGAGCAGCAAAGCTTCGGTTTCGGTATGGGTGGTGATGAATTCCATGGAGGCAGTCAATGCAATCATCCGTGAAATCCGGTTGGAATGGCCGGTTTCACGCACATAGGACGCCACGCGTTTTTTCAGATTTTTGGCCTTGCCGACATAAAGCACTTCACCGGCTTTATTGAGCATCCGATACACACCGGGATGATTGGGCAAGGTCTGCTGGTAGGTTTTAATCACTTCCGCACCGGCCATCAGCGAGCCGGTTTCTGATCCCTCCAAAGCAGCGGACAGATCAACCAGTTCCGGCCCTAAATCAGGCTCGTCGGTGTCATCGACCGCTTCGTCCGGCATGTCCTGTTGTGGGGGCCGTGCACTCATGGGCTGATTAGTTCCATCTTTCTTTGTGGGTTGGACACCGTGCCGCAAAGCCTCCATGCCATGCCACAAACCAAGAGGTCTGCCTATCAAACGCTAAGAGGTGTTGAGCAGCTTTATACGAAAAGCCGCAGGAAAAAGCATAAATTTATGATTTTTTCCTAGGCTTAAGGTGTATTTCCACAATCAACGACTCTGCACTAAGATAGGGCATGAGAATTTCAGGCCTGCCATTTTGTTCATCTTTGATGGTGATGACACTTGCGGTGCTGCTGGCAGCCTGCCAGAGCACCCCATCCCATCGGCCATTGTCCGCAGGCCCATCGGCCCCGATTGCCATTGAAGCCATTGATGGTGTCCCGCCCGCCTTGCAGACCGCTCTGCGGGATGGATTGGCGCGTGGGGCCAGCCAGAACGGTTTGTCTCTGACCGACCATACCGAGCGGGCCAAATTGCGCCTGCACGGTTATATGCATGCGGATCGAAGCAAAGGTGAATTTGAAGGATTTCTGGTGTTTGACATCTTCGATGCCGAGGAAAACCGTCTGCAACGCCTCACAAGCAGCATAAAACGCAACCCGTCATCGGGGTTAAGCACTGAAAGTCTGATGACAGCCGCCGAAATCACCCAATTGGGCGAAACGGCTATGAGCGATGTGGCCACTTATATCGGCAAATGAGATCTGCCCCCACCCGTCGCCATCGCTCTAAAACCAAAAATGGGACAGCTGGAGGTCATTTTCACTGTGGGCGGTGGCGTTGTCATATTGTAGGGTAAGGACGTGGCTGGTATGGACGGGGCACCGAGACGCGTATTTGTAAAGAATTCCAGGGCATACCAAAATGAAATCCGACATCAAACTGATCGCAGGCAATTCCAACAGGGCGCTGGCCGATGCCATTGCCGCCTATCTGGAAATCCCGCTCGGCCAATGTCAGGTCCGCCGCTTTGCGGATATGGAAATTTTCGTCGAGATTCAGGAAAATGTCCGCGGTCAGGATGTCTATATCGTCCAGTCGACCTCTTTCCCCACCAATGACCATTTGATGGAATTGCTGATTATCATAGATGCCGCTCGCCGGTCTTCGGCACGGCGCATCACCGCCGTGATCCCCTATTTCGGCTATGCCCGTCAGGACCGCCGGGCTTCGGGCCGCACCCCGATCTCTGCCAAGCTGGTGGCCAATCTGATTACCCGTTCGGGAGCTGACCGCGTCTTGACGCTTGATCTGCATGCCGGACAAATTCAAGGCTTCTTCGATATTCCGACCGACAACCTATTTTCCGCCCCTTTGATGGCGGCTGATATCAAAAAGCGCATCAATAACGGCAATCTGATGGTGGTTTCACCGGATGTGGGCGGTGTGGTCCGCGCCCGTGCACTTGCCAAACGCATCGATGCCCCTCTCGCCATTGTGGATAAGCGCCGCGAGCGTCCCGGCGAAAGCGAAGTGATGAACATTATCGGCGATGTCAGCGGCAAATCCTGCATTCTTGTCGATGATATCATCGATTCCGGTGGCACTTTGTGTAATGCCGCGGAAGCTTTGCTCAGCAAAGGGGCGAAGGAGGTCTTTGCCTATATCACCCACGGGGTGCTTTCGGGAGGGGCTGTTTCGCGAATTGCCTCCTCAAAATTGAAAGAATTGGTGCTGACAGACTCAATTTTGCCGACCGAGGCCGTGCGGGTGGCCAGCAATATCCGTGTGATCTCGATTGCCGACCTTTTGGGCGAGGCTATTGGTCGTACGGCGCTTGAACAAAGCGTTTCCAGCCTTTTTGACTGATTTTGGCAGGATAATTCACGTATCTTACGTTGACTTTCCGGCCCCAATCCTTCATAAGCCCGCCATCATCCCATGATGGACTGTATTTGAGGGACATGATTTCTTGTTCCCAAACAGGACATTATTGGGGAGCCAACACTTAAACTCATGAAGCGGCAGCGCGACAGCCTCGTGCCCCTGCATGAACCGATAACGAATAGGAGTATGCGCTGTGAAACGCACGTATCAACCAAGCAAGCTGGTTCGCAAGCGCCGCCATGGCTTCCGCGCCCGTCTGGCCACCAAAAGCGGCCGTAAAATTCTCGCTGCCCGCCGTTCGCGTGGTCGCAAGCGTTTGTCAGCCTAAAACCTGTGGCTGAGGTTATCCACCTCAGCACCTGTTTTGACGCGATGATGGATCCGGATACCGGATCATTGCCCTTCCTGATGGCACCAGACCCCCAGAAGAAGCCCCAGACCAAACGGCAAATCCTGCGCAAAAGGCAGGAGTTTTTGGCCGTTGCAGCGGGGCGCAGGGTCCACGCCCCTCTCCTGACGCTTCAATATCGGCCCCGTGAAACGGAAGCAGCCGACGAAAAAACAGGACAATCCGTAGGGATTGCGCCTCGTTTTGGTCTGACCGTGACCAAAAAAACCGGAAATTCGGTGGTTCGCAACCGTATTCGCCGGCGATTGCGCGCAGCCCTTGATCAAATCCCATTTTCTGCTTTGCCCGCACAGGACTATGTGATCATCGCACGGCAAGGCTGTCTGACGGCAACTTTCCACAACCTCGTTGATGCGCTCAATCAGGCCTTGCAGAAGTCGTGCCGTCCGTTAAAACCATCCACGACAGCGGTTCATGCCGCTCAACCCATGACCAAATAGGCCACTGCCATCAATGGCCAAAGCAAGGACAGCCCCCTCCCATGGACGATAACAAAAATTTGTTTCTCGCGATCGCGCTGTCTTTAGCGGTTTTGCTGGGGTGGAATGCCTTTTTTGCTCCCCCTGTTCCATCACCGGCGCAAAAGGCTGCGGACGCCGCTGGGTCGCAGACCCCCGGTTCCGTGCCCGACAAGGGTCCGATTACAACGGTTGCCAGCCGCGAGGAAATGCTGGTGAAATCGCCACGGGTCAGCATTGAGACCCCGCGCTTGATTGGCTCGCTGCCGCTGACCGGCGGCGAGATCGACGATCTCGCGCTCAAGGAGTTTCATGAAACGGTTGATCCAAACAGCCCGACCATCAAAGTTTTAGAACCGCATGGGTCCCATAATGCCTATTATGCCGATTTCGGCTGGGCCGCATCGGCGGATCAGCAGATCGCCTTACCCAATGCCAAGACCGTCTGGACCGCCTCCCATACCAAACTGACCCCCCAACAGCCTGTTACTCTTTCTTGGGACAATGGCGCCGGTCTTCTCTTCAAACGCCATATCAGTGTTGATCAGGGCTATGCGCTGACCATTACCGACAGCGTTGAAAACAACGGGGGCAAGCCCGTTACGCTCAATCCCTTCAGTCTTATTCGCCGCTACGGTAATCCTGTCACGGCTGGTTATTACATCTTGCATGAAGGTCTGGTCGGCGTTGTCGGCGAGCAAGGCTTGAAAGAAGAAAAATACGCAGATATCGACAAGGAAAATCCTTTAGCCGGTGGCAAAGGGCGCGGCAAAACCTATAAGGAAGCCGTCGGCGGATTTGCCGGAATTACCGATAAATATTGGGCTGCAGTCCTCGCGCCCGACCAGAACGCCCCCTATACGCTGACTTATTCCGGTTCGATGGCAACCAACCCCACTGAGAAAAATTATCAGGTCGATCTTTTGATGCAGGGGCGTGTGGTTCCCGTGAAGGGAAGCGTGCAGTCAACAACCACTTTGTTTGTCGGCGCGAAAGAGGTCAAAACCATTGCGGCCTATAGCGAAAAGCTCAACATCAAGAATTTCGATCTTCTGATCGATTGGGGCTGGTTCTATTTCATCACCAAGCCGATGTTCATGCTGATTGATCTCTTCTATCATCTGGTTGGCAATTTCGGTCTGTCGATCCTGATCGTGACTGTGATCATAAAGGCAGTGTTTTATCCTCTCGCCAATAAGAGCTATGTCTCAATGGCCAAGATGAAAGCTTTGCAACCCCAGATCACCGATCTGCGTGAGCGCTTCAAAGAGGATAAAATCAAGCAACAGCAGGAAATGATGGAGCTTTACAAGCGCGAGCAAATCAATCCGCTGGCCGGTTGTTTGCCGATCCTGATCCAGATCCCTGTCTTTTTCTCGCTGTATAAAGTGTTGTTTGTGACGCTTGAAATGCGACATGCGCCCTTCTATGGCTGGATTCAGGATTTGTCCGCACCCGATCCCACCACTTTGTTCAATTTGTTCGGACTGATCCCATGGACCCCACCGCAATTTCTGATGCTGGGGATCTGGCCGATCATCATGGGCATTACCATGTTCATCCAGATGAAGATGAATCCGGAGCCACCCGATCCCGTGCAAAAAGCCATGTTCGCTTGGATGCCCTTGATCTTCACCTTCATGCTGGCTTCGTTTCCAGCCGGTCTGGTGATCTATTGGTCATGGAACAATGCGTTGTCGGTGCTGCAGCAATATGCGATTTTGAAACGCCAAGGCGTAAAGGTCGAGCTGTGGGACAACTTGCGCAAAATGACTGGTAAAAATCCCGCCTGATCGGGATCACCGCAACAAGGAGGTCTCAGGACATGAGCGCTCAATATGATGATGCGCAACTGGCTGAGGCTGGCCGCAAAATGTTTGCAGGGGAAGCCGATTTCATCTGGGCGGCGTCCACCCTTGAAACCCTGCCGCCCATGGACGGGATGGAGATTGCCTTTGCAGGCCGTTCCAATGTCGGCAAGTCCAGTCTCGTCAATGCGCTCACCAACCGCAATGCCTTAGCGCGTACCTCCCACACGCCGGGGCGCACGCAAGAACTGATCTTCTTTGATATCGGCCACTGGCTGCGCCTTGTCGACATGCCGGGCTATGGCTATGCCAAGGTGGAAAAAGCGAAAGTCGCGGCATGGACACGCCTCATTCACGACTATCTGCGCGGACGCGCCTCTCTAGCGCGGGTGTTTGTTCTGATTGATGCGCGCCACGGCTTTAAAGAGGTGGACGAGGCCGTATTGAAAACACTTGATGTGGCAGCCGTCGCCTATCAGATCGTGCTGACGAAAGCCGATATGCTGAGCCAGACAGAAATCGCTACCCGTTTGCAAGCCACGGCTGACGCCATCAAAAAACGCCCCGCTGCCTTTCCGGAGATTCTTCTCACATCGAGCCGCACAGGTGCGGGCATGGCGGAATTACGCAGTGCGATTGCCCGCCTGATGCAAGAACGCGGGGAAACCCTCCCCGTCTAAGCCCGAAACCCCGTCAGGACGCTTGCCACAATGCCGATCCATCCTCACCCTGCCCCCTTGCATTGGTTTGATCGCCTGACACTTGCTCTGGCAGCTTTATTGGGCGCGATGGGTGTAAGCTTGGCGGCAGCCGAAGCGCATCTCGCCCAAGCAAGCGCCCTTCATTCGGCGGCCCTTCTGGCTTTGGTCACAGCCCCCGCCTGCCTCGCGCTGGTCACAGCAGGATATGCAGGCCTGCTCGCACCCGTCATCGCGCGGGGTCTCGCTTTTTTACTCTGGCTGGGCAGTTTTTTATTTGGCCTGAGCCTCAGCACCAGAATTCTGGGGCCGCTGCTGCCCCAAGATCACAGCCTGAAAAGCCCGATGGCTTTGATCGCGCAAATCCCCATGCTGGCCCCGTTCGGCGGCAGCTTGATGATCTTGGCTTGGATTTTATGTGCTTGCGCTGCTTTTTTACCGCGGCGCTGACCACTGTCCGGAAATCATCCTAATTTGAGTTTACAATCCTTACCCAAAGCAAAACAGGCCTGTTTCAAAGCAATTGGGCCTGATTTTAACCAAAAATCGATGTCCTGTTTTTTAAAACTTTAATAAAGTATTAAAATTGATATATTCGCTCGCAGGTGAACTTGCATCTATGTCCTGTTCTGGGGGGAAACCATGCGCCACGGATATCATTTTCATGTTTTAGAGCAGCCTGAAGCCAGTCTTCATAAGAATTATTATGTTTTTATTGATGACGAGCAGGAAGCCAGACGCCGCATCCAAAAGCACATCCCCGTCAAAAAGCCTGCGCAAATCAAAAAAATCAAAGAAATCCCCGCGCGCATGTTCCATACGCAGAATATTCCCTTTGGCTGGTGCGGTACGCAGGACCAAAACGACTGATTGCCTTGCTTTGATCAGGTTTTTCCGCTAAAGACTGCGCGTCCGGCAGACACCCTTGGAGGCACGGACAGCCAAGCCCGAACAGGCTATTGACCCAAAAGGCCACCGGCACGATCGGTGGCTTTGTTTTTGAAGAGGATAAACCGATGTCATCTGCCATTAAGCAGCTTAAGGCCTCGGCGCGTGCACAAGGCGGCAAGGGGGCCGCTCGTGCAGTTCGTCGCGCCAATCGTATTCCAGCCGTCATTTATGGCGGCGGCGAAGCCCCGCAACCGATCTCACTCGATCAAAAAGAAGCACAATTGCTGATTTTTGCAGGTCACTTTCTGACCACACTGTTCGAGATCGAAATCGACGGCAAGAAACAGCGCGCCATTCCGCGCGACTACCAACTTGATCCGGTTAAAGACACCCCTCTTCACATCGATTTCCTGCGCCTGAAAGAAGGCCAGAAGATCCGCGTCGAAGTGCCGGTGCATGTCCTCAATCAAGAAACGTCACCCGGCGTGAAGCGCGGTGGTGCGGTCAATATCGTGGAACACAGTGTTTTGATGATGGTTCCGGCTGATGCCATTCCCTCATCCATCAATGTCGATCTCAAGGGCATTGATATCAACCACTCCATCCATATCAAAGACATCGCTCTGCCCGAGGGTTGCCTTCCCGTTGACAAGTCGAACTTCACGCTTGTCACCGTCGTTGCGCCGTCTGGCGGCAAAGACGAGCCCGCACCCGCTGCGGCAGCGCCTGCGAAAAAATAAGTCCCTCACGGACTTGGATTTGGGCCTAATGCCCCTCAAAACCACGCGTCACATTCAGTTGTGGCGCGTTTTTCTTAAAAACCGATATGATCCGCACGGACCGGCCTTGCTCAAGCCGCTGTCTCCCTCGCAACGCTTTCGGGATGGATGTCATGCATTTGCTGGTTGGCCTTGGAAATCCCGGCAGCCAATATACAGGTCACCGCCACAATATCGGCTTCATGGCGCTGGACCAGATAGCTGTACGCTTTCAGGCGAGCCCATGGCGCAAACGCTTTTCTGGCCAAACAGCCGAGATTGCATTGGGTGGTAGCAAAGCCATTTTGTTGAAGCCGGAAACCTTTATGAATCTGTCCGGCCAATCGGTTGGCGAGGCCATGCGGTTTTTCAAGATCGAGCTTGCAGCCGTCACGGTCTTTCATGACGAGCTGGATCTGGCCCCCGGTGATGTGAGGGTGAAGCGCGGAGGCGGCAATGCCGGACATAACGGCCTGCGGTCCATCACCCATCTGTGCGGCAATGACTATCGGCGGGTGCGGATCGGTATCGGCCACCCCGGCGATAAGGCCCTGGTGCATCATTACGTTCTGGGCAATTTTGCCAAGGATGAACAAGAGGGTGTGCGTGATCTCTGTGAGGCTTTGGCCGACCCGCTGGCGCTCTTGCTGGAGGGACAGGACAGCGCCTATCAGCAAGCGGTGAATGCGGCCATGGACTGATAAACTCTGCCTTGCCTTTTGTGGCAAAAGTCCGCACAAGACAGACAAGAAAATCATGTGTTTTCAAGACCACGCGCTCTAACAAACGGATATAGTGATCATGGGTTTCAAATGCGGAATTGTCGGCCTGCCAAATGTCGGGAAATCGACCTTGTTCAACGCCCTGACGCAAACCGCGGCTGCTCAGGCGGCCAATTATCCGTTCTGCACCATTGAACCGAATGTCGGCGATGTTGCGGTTCCTGATCCGCGCTTGGACCAATTGGCGGCCATTGCAGGCTCGAAAGACATTATCCCGACACGCATTACCTTCGTTGATATCGCAGGCATTGTGCGCGGCGCCTCCAAGGGTGAGGGATTGGGCAACCAGTTTCTGGCCAATATCCGTGAAGTGGATGCGATTGCGCATGTCGTCCGCTGTTTTGAAAATGGCGACATCACCCATGTCGACGGCAAAATCGATCCTTTGGCTGATATCGAGACGATTGAAACCGAATTGATGCTGGCGGATCTCGAAAGCCTAGAAAAGCGTGTCGGTGCTTTGGAAAAGAAAGCCCGCAGCGGCGACAAGGAATCGAAAGAGCAGCTTGATCTGATCCAGCGCTGTCTGGTGCTGTTGCAAGAGGGCAAGCCTGCACGTCTCGTCGAGCGCAAAGACGAGGAAGAAAAAACCTTCCGCATGCTCAATTTATTGACCGCCAAGCCTGTTCTTTACGTCTGCAATGTCGAGGAAGCTTCCGCCCATGCCGGCAATTCTTTTTCGGCGCGCGTGATGGACCACGCCCAAAAGGAAGGCGCGCAAGCGGTTGTTGTGTCGGCACAGATTGAAAGCGAGATCGCGGTCATGGCATTGGCCGACCAGAAAGATTATCTCGATGCGATTGGGCTTGAAGAGCCGGGGCTGAACCGCGTGATCCGTGCGGGCTACACCTTGCTGGATCTTGTGACCTATTTCACCGTCGGCCCGAAAGAGGCCCGCGCATGGACCATTATCAAGGGAACCCGCGCCCCCCAAGCCGCCGGTGTCATTCACACCGATTTTGAAAAAGGCTTCATCCGCTCTGAAACCATCGCCTTTGCGGATTATGTCACCCATAAAGGGGAAGCAGGCGCGCGCGAAGCCGGAAAATTCCGGCTTGAAGGCAAGGATTACGTCGTGCTTGACGGCGATGTCTTGCATTTCCGTTTCAATACCTGATCCGCGCTTGAAACCATCCCTTATCGCGCATTGATCGTCATCCATTGATCTTGGCGCAAGGTCTTGGCACAGTTGATCCGGTCAGGCTGAGATCTTGAACAAGGCCGCTATACGGGAGGGCGCATGAGCAAATTATATTTCGAGGATTTCAGACTCAACAGTGCCATGACCTATGGCGCCTATCGCGTGACGGCTGACGAGATCCGCAGCTTTGCCTCCGAATATGATCCGCAACCGATGCATCTTGATGAAGCCGAGGCCCGCAAAAGCCTGCTGGGTGGTCTGGCGGCATCGGGATGGCAGATTTGCTCGATTTTAATGCGGATGATTATCGACGGCTTTCTGCATAATGCGGCGTCCATGGGGGCTGGAGGGATTGACGAAGTCAGCTGGTTCAAGCCCTTGCGACCTGATGATATTTTGCATGTGCGACACACCATTATCGGCATGCGCGCCTCTCAATCCAAGCCCGATCGCGGATTTGTGAATTTTCATTTTCAACTGATCAACCAGAATAACGATGTTGTGATGGAGCAAAGAAACGGCATTATGTTTGAGCGCCGCACTCCCGCCTCATCGACAACCGAACCGGCGGGAGAACCGGCATGAGCCATTTTTTCCAAGACATGCCGGTCGGGCTTGAAATTGATTTAGGCGTTTTCACCTTCACAGCCGATCATATCAAACGCTATGCCTCCCACTATGATCCGCAACCGTTTCACCTTGACGAGACGGCGGCTCAACAGTCGCATTTTGGTGGTCTGTGCGCCTCCGGATGGCAAACAGCCAGCATTTGGATGCGTCTGTTTATTTTATACAGCCAAAAGGAAGCCTCGCAATTGGAGGCCCAAAACAAGCCTGTCGCGCAGATGGGTCCGGGTCTGGGCGTGAAAAACCTGCGCTGGCTCAAGCCCGTTTATGCCGGTGATACCTTGCATTATTTCACCACCATCCTCGCCAAACGCCCCTCGGAAAGCAGGCCCGGCTGGGGATTGATCACCGCCCGCAACTGGGCGATTAATCAAAACAAGGTTTTGGTTTTTGACTGTGAAACGACAGCCCTTTTGGAAAGACGCGCGGGATAATCAAAACCCTTGTCTCACGGCTCAACCCGCAGCCTAACCATTAAAAAAGCCCGCCCTCTTGATGTAGGGCGGGCTTGATCATTTGGCGCACTGCGCCCGCTTATGGCATCAATTGGCCGCCATTCACCTCAATGACCTGACCGGTGACATAACCCGACATCTGGTCCGAGGCGAGATAGAGAAACGCACCCACGCATTCTTGCGCTTCGGCCAGATAGCCCATGGGAACGGTTCCGCGCATCGCTTCCATCTGCTGTGCATTGGAATAGCGATCGTGAAACGGTGTTGTAATCACGCCGGGGGCAACGGCATTGACGCGAATTTTGCCCAAGGCCCAGAGCTCCTTGGCCATGCCACGCGTGAAGGTGGAAACAAAGCCCTTTGATGATGCATAAAGCACCGCGCCGCCACCGCCGCCATTGCGGGCCGCAATCGAGGTGGTGTTGATGATATTGCCGCCACCCTGTTTTTGCATGATCGGCGCAACTTCCCTTGTGAAGGCCAGCACGGACCATGCGTTGAGATCCATGACCTTGTCATATTGCTCATCGGTCAGCTCGGCCAAAGGCTTGCGGCCCAACATGCCACCGGCATTGTTGACGAGCACGTCGATACGGCCAAAAGCTTTCACGGTCGCGGCAATGATTTTTGCAGGCTGGCTGCGATCCATCACATCACCTTTCACCATTTGCGCGCTGCCGCCTTTAGCCGTGATGGCATCCACCACCGCTTTGGCCTCTGCCTCGCTGGCATTGAAATGCACCATCACTTTGGCGCCATGCGCACCAAATGCTTTGGCGACTTCCGCACCGATACCGGTCGAGCCACCCGTAACCAAAACAACTTTACCCTTGATATCTTCGAGCATTTTTTTCCATCCCATAACTCTTATTGGGAGCCCCTATGCTCCACAACGTCTAGTCTAGTCGAAAGCTTAGCCTCCGACACCCCTCTTTTTTTCATAAGGGACAGCCAAAAAATCAATGCCCGGGAAATGCCAGCAAACGACGCACAGGCACGCCAGCGTCATTTAATTTGGCAGCACCACCAAGATCGGGCAAGTCGATGATAAAACAGGCGGCGACAACCTCAGCGCCTAATTGCCGCAAAAGTGCTGTGGCAGCCATGGCCGTGCCGCCTGTTGCGATCAAATCATCGACCAAGATAACGCGCTCGCCTTTTTCCACCCCATCTTTGTGAATTTCCATTTCATCGAGGCCATATTCAAGCGAATAGGCAATCGACACCGTTTCATGCGGCAATTTGCCTTTTTTGCGAATGGGAACAAAACCGGCGGACAGCTGGTGCGCGATCGCGCCGCCCAAAATGAAGCCCCGCGCCTCGATCCCTACCACTTTGGTGATTTGGGCACCGGCAAAAGGATGAACCAATTCATCCACCGCGCGGCGGAACGCCCGCGGATTGCCCATCAAGGTTGTGACATCGCGAAACAGAATACCGGGCTTGGGGTAATCGGGGATAGTGCGGATGGCGGCATTCAAGGTTGTTTGCAAATCGGCATCCATTACAACACCCTCCCCGCTACATGGCGCAATTTGGCGATCAGGGCCGGATCACGCTGTGCTGCCGCCGTCATCACCGCATGTTCAAGAGCCTTGTGTGACCCCACCGGACAGTCTTCCCGTTCTTTGGGGAAATCGGCCGCAAGACGGGCAACGATGCGGCGGGCCTTGTCCACATTGTCATGCATCACCGCAATGACACTGGCGACATCCACCGCATCATGATCAGGGTGCCAGCAATCGAAATCTGTCACCATCGCGACAATCGCATAGGTCATTTCGGCTTCGCGTGCGAGCTTGGCCTCCGGCATGGCTGTCATTCCGATCACATCGCAACCCATGGCGCGATACATCAACGATTCAGCCTGTGAGGAAAATTGCGGCCCCTCCATGCAGACATAAGTGCCCCCGCGATGAACCGCGATCCCCTCCTTGGTGGCGGCCTGTGCCACGCGGTCAGAGAGACGCGGCCCGACCGGATGCGCCATTGAAACATGGGCCACACAACCTGCCCCGAAGAAACTCGATTCCCGCTTGACCGTGCGATCCACAAATTGATCGACAAGCACGATAGAACCCGGCGGCAAATGCTCGCGAAACGACCCGCAAGCCGACAACGAGATCAGATCCGTGACACCGGCTTGCTTCAAAACATCGATATTGGCGCGGTAGTTGATATCGGAGGGAGACAATCTGTGCCCTTCGCCATGGCGTGGCAAAAAGACAAGCTGCGTGTCGCCGATCCGTCCCCTTTTGAGTGCAGCTGAAGGCTCGCCCCACGCGGATGAGATCTTTTCCTCGCGCTTGTCCTGCAATCCCGGCAGATCATAAATCCCGCTTCCGCCGATTATCCCCAAAACAGCTTGTGCCATTGCAAATCCTCTTGGCTCATTTGGTTTTTTTAAATGCCCATCACTTGAACTGACCCACGCATGCCACGGAACAGATCACATCGATGACGCAAAGATGACACTTCTAATGCGCGAACATGTCAGAAAAACTACAAACCAAAACACGTGAATGAAACGACAGGTGATCAAATCTTGCACAAAAAAAGCCCCGTATCTACGGGGCTTTTTGTTGATTGCAGCTATATAGTCCTGCCAAAAATCAGTGATGACCTTCGACGCGTGACCAGATTTTATTCTTCGTGAAATAGAACAATCCGGCCAAAACAATCAGGAAGAGAATCACACGGAAACCCGTTTCTTTGCGCTGTTCGAGTTTGGGTTCGGCAGCCCACATCAAGAAAGCCGAAACGTCTTTCGAATATTGCGCGACGGTTTCAGGAGCCTGCGGACGACCGTCAGCCCCTTTCGGATATTCCACCTGACCATCATTCAATGGCTTCGGCATCGCAATCACATTACCGGGATAATAGGTATTGTAATATTTGCCGGCAGGAACCTCGACGCCATGGGTGTCATCGCTATAGCCCAGCAACAAAGCCGTGATGTAATCCACGCCATGCTCTTGATATTGGGTGAACATATCAACGAGGAAGAGCGGGAAACCACGGGAATAGGACCGTGCTTTGGCGATCACAGAGAAGTCGGGAGGAATGGCCCCGCCATTGGCAGCAGCCGCTGCCTGCTTATTGGGGAAGGGAGAAGGCCAACGATCAGCCGGACGGCCATCACGCTCGAACATTTCACCCGCATCATTGGGGCCGTCTTTGACTTTATAGGAGGCAGCCAGAGCTTTGACCTGACCTTCAGTAAAGCCGGGACCGCCAGGCTGGGCCAGATTGCGGAAGGAGACCAAGCCCATAGAATGGCAGCTTGAGCACACTTCGCGATAAACTTTGAAGCCACGCTGAAGCTGGGTCTTGTCGAAGGTTCCGAACGGACCTGCAAAAGTCCAGTCGTTCTTCGGCGGCAGCGGGGCATCATGTCCGCCATCTGCCAGAACCGCACCACCCATGAAGCCGGAGACCAATATGGCTGCGGCAATGACCTTGAACCGTTTCATGATCTATGTCCTCGATCTGTTGCCTATCAACCCTGACTGTTCGGTGATGATGCAGCGCCGGCTGCCATCGCCGATCCAGAACCGGACGGGCCAAGCACCGCTTCGGCAATCGAGGCCGGAACAGGCAAGGTCCGCTCGATCTTGCCGAGCAGAGGGAGAATAACGATAAAGTAGGCGAAATAATAAGCTGTGCACAGACGCGAAGCGATCACATACAAGCCTTCCGGTGGCTTAGCGCCGAGCCAGCCCAGCACAATCGCATTAGCAATGAACATCCAGTAAAAGACGCGGAAAGCCGGACGATAGGCACCCGAGCGCACTTTTGATGTATCGAGCCAAGGCAGGAACACCAAGATCGCAATCGACCCAAACATGGCCAAAACGCCCAAGAGTTTATCTGGAACAGCGCGCAAAATCGCATAGAAGGGCAGGAAATACCATTCAGGCACGATATGGGCAGGCGTCACAGCGGGATTGGCTTCGATATAGTTGTCAGCATGCCCCAGATAATTGGGGATGTAGAAGGTGAACCAAGAGAAAAAGATCACAAAGCAGACAAGTGCAAAGGCATCCTTGATGGTGAAATAAGGATGGAAGGGCAATGTGTCCTTGTCCGTCTTCTTCTCGATACCGGCGGGATTGTTGGAACCGGGAACATGCAAAGCCCATACATGCAAGGCCACAACACCAAAGATCATGAAGGGCAGCAGGTAATGCAGGGAGAAGAAGCGGTTCAGCGTGGAATTGCCGACCGAATAACCACCCCACAAATAGGTCACAATGGTTTCACCAACACCCGGCAGGGCCGAGAACAAATTGGTGATCACGGTTGCACCCCAGAAGCTCATCTGGCCCCAAGGCAAAACGTAACCCATGAAAGCTGTTGCCATCATCAGCAAGAAGATGATCACGCCCAAGATCCACAGCACTTCGCGCGGCTCTTTGTAGGAACCATAGTAAAGGCCGCGACCGATATGCACATAGACGGCGACGAAGAACATCGAAGCGCCGTTGGCATGCAGATAGCGCAACATCCATCCGTAATTCACGTCGCGCATGATCTGCTCAACAGAATTGAAGGCCAGATCGACATTGGCCGCATAATGCATGGCCAGCACGACACCGGTCAAAATCTGGGAAACCAGCATGAAGGCCAGAATGCCGCCGAAGGTCCAGTAATAATTCAGGTTCCGCGGGTTCGGAAACACCACGAAAGAAGAATGAATGAGGCCCATAATCGGCAACCGGCGTTCAAACCAGCGACCTACGGCACTCTTGGGAACGTAATTTGAATGTCCACTCATGGCTTTATCCGTCGTTCTCTTGAGATCTTATGGCGATCAAGGGCGTGATGCCTCAACCAATCCGGATCTTTGTATCTGAAACAAATTCGTAAGGGGGCAGCGGCAGATTGGTCGGAGCCGGTCCTTGGCGAATACGGCCGGACGTATCAAAGATCGAACCGTGGCAAGGGCACAGCCAACCTTTGTAGGCGCCGTCATTGCCGAGCGGAACGCAGCCCAGATGCGTGCAATTCCCGTAAACGATGAGATATTGCGCCTTGCCTGCCTTCACACGCGCCGAATCGGGCTGCGGATCACGCAAACTGGTCACATCCGTCTCCTGCGCGGCCTTGATCTCGGCTGCGGTGCGGTGACGCACGAAAATCAGCTTACCACGCCAGAACAATTTGACGATCTGGCCTTCGGCAACCGGCGAAAGGTCAAAATCGACCGGAGCGCCAGCGGCAATGGTTTCGGCATCGGGGGCCATTTGGCTGATAAACGGCCAAATCGCAGCAGCGCCAGCTAATGCGCCTGCGGCTCCCGTCGCAATAAAAAGAAAATCTCGCCGTGTTGGCTCGACAGCGGTTGTGGCCACGTCAGTTATCCTCGCGTTCTCAACCGGGCAGCGCGGCGGTAGGTGCGTTGCCGGGCAAAGTTTCGTTCAGTCGGGCCATTTTTTCCGAAAATTTTCCGCTCCGCTGCCATAGGACATAGAACGGTGAAAAAAGTCCCGCGGCGGCGTGTTTCGCATGGCTATGACGGCTTGTCTATAGTTCGGATTACGAATATTCCGCATTTTGGACACAATTTCTGCACCCTGTCCCAAGGAATTTGATGTGACAGCCCCCTTGGCCCTTGCCCTTTATGAGCCCGATATCCCGCAAAATGCGGGGACTTTGATGCGTTTTGGGGCCTGTATGGGCATTCCAGTGCATCTCATCGAACCGGCGGGCTTCCCGACAAGCGATAAATCCTTTTTGCGGGCAGGCATGGATTATCTGGATGCCGTGACCCTGATCCGGCATATTTCTTTTGCGCGCTTTGACGCGGCCCGCAAACAAAACGGACATCGATTGATCCTCGCCACCACCAAGGCTGCCATGCCCTATCACGAGATCAGTTATCAGGCGGGCGACATCATCATGATGGGGCGCGAAAGCGCGGGCGTCCCCCCATCCGTTCACGAAAGTGCGGATGTCCGAATCACCATCCCCCTCAATCCCCGGATGCGGTCCCTCAATGTAGCGGTTGCCGCCGCCATGATTTTGGGCGAAGCCTTGCGCCAGACCGGCTCCTTCCCCGCTGCTTCAGACGGTCTCACCCGATAACACCATGCAGGACCCCCAAACCATGCTCGAAACCCGCAAAAAACTCGCCCAAGACTGGTTTGGTTCGTTGCAAAACCATATCTGCGGTCTTTTTGAAGGATTGGAAGAGGAAACCACCGGTCCTTTCGCGCCCGAGACCGACACCCCCGGTCGCTTTGTCCGCACGCCATGGGCAAGGACCGACCACACCACCGGACAGCCAGGGGGCGGCGGCACCATGGCTGTGATGCATGGTCGGGTTTTTGAGAAAGTCGGCGTGCATTTTTCAGCCGTTTTTGGTGAGTTTGCGCCAGAATTTCGGGCGCAAATCCCCGGCGCTGCCGAGGATCCGCGCTTTTTTGCCACAGGTCTCTCGCTGATCGCCCATCCATGGAACCCGCATGTGCCGACCGTGCACATGAATACGCGTTTTGTGGTCACCACCAAAAACTGGTTTGGCGGCGGCGCCGATTTGACCCCCATGCTCAATGCCCGCCGCACCCAAGACGATCCCGACACCATCGCCTTTCATGCTGCGATGGAAGCTGTGTGTGCGCGCCATGCGGTGGCTGACTACCCCAAATTCAAATCATGGTGTGATGACTATTTTCTTCTCAAGCACCGCAATGAGCCGCGCGGCATCGGCGGCATTTTCTACGACTATCTCGATCACACGGATTGGGACGCCGATTTTGCCTTCACTCAGGATGTCGGGCGCCAATTTGCCGAGATTTATTCGAAGATTGTCCGCAAAAACTGGCAAAAGCCTTGGTCGGACACTGAGCGCTATGAACAACAGGTGCGGCGCGGACGCTATGTCGAATTTAATTTGCTTTATGACCGCGGAACCCTTTTCGGGTTGAAAACGGGCGGCAATGTCGACTCGATCCTGTCCTCGATGCCGCCAAGCGTGCGTTGGCCCTGAGCGGGTTTCATAGGAAAATCCATCCGCGCACTTTCATTTGCCAATTCATGGCTTACATAAGAAAGATGAATTTTTTGGAGCCGCTGGGCTTGGTGCAACCGATGACTTTAGCGAGACCCATGCCTGATCTGAACCAGCTTTCAGCCTTTCTGGCAGCGGAACCCGCAGCTTTGCGCCCGCTTGAGGCGTGGAACCCACCCGATTGCGGCATGATGGATCTCACCATCAAAGCCGATGGGACATGGATCCATACTGGCAGCGCCATCACCCGCGCGCCTCTTGTCAAATTGTTCGCCTCGATTTTATGGCATGAAGAGGGGCGATATTTTCTGAAAACGCCGGTCGAGAAAATTGGCATCACAGTTGAGGATCTGCCTTTCTTGGCGGTTGAGATGCAGATCATTCCCCAAGATGGGCAAGACCAGCTGATTTTTCGTACCAATGTCGATGATGTGATCGTAGCGGGCGAGGACCATCCACTAGTATTCACCCGCCAAGCCGATGGGCAGATGCGTCCGGCGCTGCATGTCAGGCGCAATCTCTATGCACGGTTGAGCCGTCCGCTTTATTATGACTTGGTGGAAATGGGGCAGACACAGTCTCTTGATGGAACCGACTGGTTTGGCGTGTCCTCCGGCACCCATTTTTTCCCGATGATCGAGGCAAACAAACTTGAGCTCGCATAATCACGCCTCACCCAAACCTAATCAAGGGCCTGCCTTTTCGGTCGCGCGACCCCATTTTGCCGAAAGGCTCAAAGAGCGCCTGAGCCTCAATCCGCCCGAGGCTTTGTTTGACCCGAAATATTTTCCCAGTCTGGGCGACCATAATCTGGCGCCTTTGATGGCGTCTCCGGATGGGCGCAAACACCGCGCGGCAGCCGTGCTGATCGGCCTGATCGAAGACAAAGACGACTACCATGTTCTGCTCACACGCAGGGCGTCCAACCTGCGTACCCATTCGGGGCAAATTGCCTTCCCGGGCGGTAAAATCGACCCTGAGGATGACAGTGCCGTGGCAGCCGCAATACGCGAGGCAAAAGAGGAGGTCGGTCTCGACGCCTCTTTCATCACGCCTATTGGTTATCTCGACCCCTATCTCTCCGGCACCGGCTTTCGGATATTACCGGTTGTGGCCACCATCAAAAACGGCTTTACTTTGACACCCGATCCGTCCGAGGTCGATATGGTGTTTGACGTGCCCCTCTCTTTCCTGATGGACCCCTCCAATCACGCGCGCCACACCCGTGAATTGCGCGGCGCATGGCGCACCTATCATGTGATGCATTATCAAGAGCATTATATCTGGGGGGTGACTGCGGGAATCCTGAAAAATCTTTATGAACGGATGATATGAGCCATGCGTCTGTTTATCCAAGAATTATTGATCTTCCTCAGTCCGAGCCTGTGCTTCGTGCTTTTTCTGCTGATCACAAAGCGTGATCCCCGCCACAAGGTTCATTGGAACGGCAAAGCGATTGCCCTGTTTATGGCCGGATCGATGTTGGCTGCCATGGCCTTTTTCTATGAAGGAATGGTGGCACCGCGCGACACCGGCGCCTATGTGCCCGCGCATACGGAAAAAGGGGTTTTAGTGCCGGGATATTTCAAATGAGTTCTGTTGAAACCCTGCCGATGCCCGCTTTGACAAGCGCCGAAAAAACGCGCCTGAATGCGGTTGTCTTTCGGCCCGATGTGCAAGAGCTGCTGGCTTTGTTGAATGACGAGGGCTGTCGCACCATGATTGTCGGCGGGGCCGTCCGCAATGCGTTGCTGGATCGGGCTGTTGTGGATGTGGATCTCGCAACGACCTTGCGGCCTGAAGAGGTCATGGCCCGTGCCCAATCAGCCAAAATCAAAAGCGTTGCGACCGGTCTGGATCACGGAACCCTGACACTGGTCAAACATGGCCACGCTTTCGAAGTCACAACGTTGCGCAAAGACATCGAGACGGATGGACGACGTGCGACCATTGCCTATAGCCAATCCTTTGTTGAGGATGCCGAACGGCGTGATTTCACCATGAATGCGCTTTATGCCGATCACACCGGACAGGTCTTTGATCCCGTGTCTGGCTTGGATGATTTGCGCAAGGGACATTTACGCTTTATCGGCGATGCCCAAACGCGCATTCGAGAAGATTATCTGCGGATTTTACGGTTTTTCAGATTTTTCGCCGATTATGCGCAAGAGGCCATCGATCCTGACGGTCTTGCCGCTTGTCTCGCGCTGAAAGACGGGTTGGGCACGCTCTCGCGCGAGCGCATCGGCCATGAATGGCTTAAATTGCTGATGGCCCGCAAGGCCTGCGCAACCATCACCATCATGCAAGACCACGGCCTGCTAAAAACCCTTTTACCAGCCAGCGTGAGGGTCGAACGCTTACAACATGTGCTGGAACTGTTCCCCGCTGCAACGCCCATGGGGCGTTTGTTTGCCTTGCTCTGGCCCGATGAGGAGATGATTACTACCTGCCAGACGGATTTGCGCCTATCGAATGCGCAAACCAAACATTTGTCGGATCTTCTCAAAGCCCTGAATGCGGCGCCGAGCATGGCAGACGATGAGGAGCCCCATCAAACCTCTTGGCAATTATGGGCCTTTCGCCATGGGCGTGCGATCTCGCTAGAAGCCCTTGCCTTGCAAGCCTCCCATCACAGACAGGACAAGACAAGGCTTGATGCTTGTGAAAAGCTGATAGTCGGCCTGCCTGACCATTCGCCCTTTTCGGGTGCTGATTTTCTGGCTTTGGGCGTCAAAGCCGGACCGCAATTAGGCGCATTGCTCCAAAAAATAGAAACCGTATGGATTGAAAGCGGGTTCCCCGATGATCCCACTGCTCAAAAAGCCCTGCTGCTTGGCGTCGTAAACCAAGAAAAAAATTAATTGCCCTCACCACAGCAATGAGACTCCCTTTTTGCCAATCAAGCGCATAAAATGGCATCCATGCTTCAAAACCGCCATTTTGACAGGAAATCCGCGCGGATGATCGCCAAAAGAGACTATCGTCCGACCGATCTCGCAAAGCGTCTGGCGCGACGCCGCGATGATGCGACGCCGTCAAAAGCAGGCATCGGCCTTTTGGATCGCTGGCGGCGGGAAACCTTTACCTTGCCGCGTGCCCAAGCGCGGGAAAAGGCACAAGAATGGTTTTCGCGTTTTCCCAAGGCCGCCTATATGACCGAAATCGAATGGTGGCGCGAACTTGACGACGGGCTCATTGAATTCACCATGCGCCGCCTGCCCAGCGCAGACTGATCCCTCAATCCCACACACGAGCACAGTGCTTTGCAGCGTCCATGCTTTTTATGGGTATGGAGACAGAAAAAGATTGCCAGCCTGTCTGCGCCTGTCCATGCTAAGGCGCAATTTTCAAAGGCCTTTTTACGATGCAGACACTTCCCTCCGATGACACCCATGATCAAAGCACTGGCCCGCTCGAGATCGAGGACGCCATCACACATCTTATGGCCGTCAAAGAGGCCATCGGGCATCGGATTTTTGGACAGGAAAGCATGATCGAACAAACGCTTGTGACTTTGCTTGCGGGCGGTCACGGCCTCATCGTCGGTGTGCCCGGCCTTGCCAAAACGCGCCTTGTCGAAACCTTGGGGCACGTCATGGGGCTTCAGACGCAGCGTATCCAGTTTACGCCTGACCTGATGCCCTCCGATATTTTGGGCAGCGAAATTCTGGACGAGGACGCAGAGCGCAAGCGTTATTTTCGCTTTGTCAAAGGCCCTGTCTTCACCCAACTTCTGATGGCCGATGAAATCAACCGCGCCAGTCCCCGCACCCAGTCGGCCTTGCTGCAAGCCATGCAGGAACATCACGTCACCATTGCGGGCCACAGCTATCATCTGCCACGTCCCTTCCATGTGCTCGCCACCCAAAATCCGGTCGAGCAGGAAGGCACCTATCCCTTGCCGGAAGCGCAGCTTGATCGCTTTTTGTTGCAAATCGACATCACCTATCCCGATGCCGCCACCGAACGTCGCATCCTGCTTGAAACAACATCGGGGCGTGAAACGCCTGTTGAAACGGTGATGCAGGCTGGCAGTCTCATGGCCATCCAAGCACTGGTCCGGCGCATGCCGGTGGGCGAGACAGTGGTCACCGCCATCCTTGATCTTGTCAGGCATGCCCGCCCCGGAGAGGGCCTCAATGAGATCACATCCCATCTCGCTTGGGGGCCCGGTCCACGCGCCGGACAGGCCTTGATGCTGGCCGTGCGGGCGCGCGCGCTGTTGCAGGGGCGGCTCGCCCCCAGCCTCGATGATGTCATCGCTCTGGCAGAGCCTGTGCTCAAACATCGCATGGCGCTCAATTTCAGGGCCCGCGCCGACAATGTCACACGCGCCATGCTCATCAAGCGTTTGACAGAGCCGCTGTCCAAAAAGCCATGACGCCCTCCGTCTTCTCCAAGAAAACGATCCATAGACAACACAGCGCGCATGAACTGGCCAACCGATTGCCGCGCCTCAGTCTGGAAGCGCGGCGGGTGGCCCTCACCGTGCAAAGCGGCCTGCATGGCCGCCGCAAAGCGGGCTTGGGTGAAACATTCTGGCAATTCAGGGCTTTCACACAAGGGGAAGCGGCCAACCGCATTGATTGGCGGCGTTCAAGCCGCGACAACACGCTTTATGTCCGCGAACGGGAATGGGAGGCCGCCCATACGCTTTGGCTCTGGATTGATCAAAGTCCGTCCATGCATTTTCAATCCGACTGGGCCATGGATGAAAAAGGCAATCATGGGGTCATTTTAGGACTGGCCTTGGCTGATCTCATGACCCGCAGCGGCGAACGGGTGGGTCTTTGGGGGCAAGGCAAAGCAAGCCACCAGCGCGATATGATCGACCAGCTTGCCCTCAGGCTGATCGAAGAGGCGGAACAGCCGTCAGAAAGACCCCGTGCTGAGCCGCTCGAGCGCTTTCATGAAATGGTTGTGGTGACAGACGGACTCTCCCCTTTGCCGGACTGGCAAAACACAATCGATGCTTTGGCTGGCCGAGGGGCACGCGGACATCTTGTGCTGATCCGTGATCCCGCTGAGATCACTTTGCCTTATGAAGGTCATTACCGACTGCACTCAACCGAAACCGATACAGATCTCGAGATCGGCGATGTGCGCGCCTTTCGCAGCCGCTATCAAGACCGCATGACAGCCCATTACGATGGTTTAAAACTCATCTGTGCCCAAAAGCAGTGGGGTTTTCACGACCATCAAACAGACAAGCCGCTTGCACCGATTTTGCTGGCTCTCACACAAGCGCTTCTGCAAGCCCCCGCGAACCAGACAGGGCTAAGCGATGGCTGATTTCTTTGCACTCGCTTTCACACAACCGCTCTTGCTGCTGGGCTTGCTGGGCCTGCCTTTGCTCTGGCTTTTGTTGCGGATCACACCCCCGCAAGCGCGCGAGATCCGTTTTCCGCCCTTGAGCCTCATTCTGGATTTAATGCCCGCCCAAAAGACAGCGGCACGCACACCTTGGTGGTTGACCGCCTTGCGCCTTGTGATGGCCGCTCTCGTGATCATAGCCCTTGCCGGACCGCTTTGGCGGCCCCCGCAGCAAAGCATTCTTGCACCGAACCATCCTTTGCTGATTTTAATGGATGATGGCTGGGCCAGCGCGACCGATTGGACCAAGCGTCAGGCTTTTGCGGAAGGCTTGATCGCTTCAGCCGCAGAGCACCAACAAGCCGTAGACCTTATGGGCTTTTCGCAAGCACCACACGCTTTGCACTTAGGACCGGCCCATTCTGCCCTATCTGCTTTGCAAAGTCTGAGGCCTGTCGCTTTTACCCCCGACCGCCACAGCCATCTCCCCGCGATCACAGACCTCGTCCGGACAATCACAGAGCTGGAGATCGTGTTGATCAGCGATGGCCTGACCGTGCGCCATGACGCGCAAAACCAACCTGATTTTCTGCAAGCCTTGCAAAGCCTGATGGGCTCTGGCGCAATCACCGTTGTCACCCCGCTTCGCAGCCTCTGGAGTTTGACAGGGCGTCACGACACGGACACCGGCCTTGTCCTGCACATGGCGCGGCCCGCAACAGGCCCCGCCGAGGCTTTTGAAATCGTTTTGCGTGACAGCCAAGACCGCGTGCTGGGCCGCAAATCAATTCGTCTCGATGCACAAGAGACCACCAAACAGATTGAAATTCTCTTACCGCTCGAATTACGCCAAGAGCTGGCCCGCATCGACATCGACACGCAAAACCATGCAGGGGCTGTGTGGTTGTCAGATCAGGCACAAAGCCGCAAACGGGTTGCATTAGTCAGCGACGGGCAAGCAGAGGCCAACAGAGCCTTGTTGTCCCCTCTCACCTATCTGACCCGCGCCTTGTCCCCTTATGCGGAAATCA
>Ga0209085_1000407_pt1 | contig 31818 bp, 28 predicted proteins | sample C_131016_EF_Meta_FD_187310 | JGI IMG/M metagenome (GOLD analysis project Ga0209085, IMG submission 187310) | Freshwater microbial communities from Lake Croche, Canada to study carbon cycling - C_131016_EF_MetaG (SPAdes) (version 2) | ecosystem: Environmental > Aquatic > Freshwater > Lake...
TACAAGATTAATAAACACCAATGATTGAGCAGTCTTACTGCCTCTTGGCCCTAGTAGTAAGTATTGTGGGCACGCTTGTGTTAGTTAAAAAATACAAGATTTCATTTTAGTTAAATAAAAAAGGCCTCACTTTGCCGTAAAAGCCTCTCTTGTTGAACCACATACTATCGAATTGGAATCGTATCTTTTTAGAAATATCACTATCGAAAGACCTACCTAGGGGTGCCTATCACTTAGTAAGCATTTCAGTGTTTAGTGGAACCTTTTTTAGTAACACAAGTACATTCAGAATGTACTAATAGCAGAGTTTACCCGATGGAGGCAATTGTTTACATACGACAAATAATTAATTCGAAGTCTTTCTTCCGGCTAGCAATATCGCTCGGTGAACTACCCGTTAACTCAATCTCCTTCATGAACTTTTCATGACCCTGCCCGGTACAGAATTGTTTGTCGGTATAGTCCAATATGTATCGTAGGGTAGTCTGATTATATCGATTAGTCCCTGCATTACTTAAAACCACCCAAAATACAATGCCAGATATAAGTATCGAGATATTAACTATTAACGAAATAGCCATGATTATTTTGATAGTTTTGGTATCATCTTTAGCTTGTAATTGTTTTTTCATATGTCTTTCTTATTATTTTTATAAATTGGTACTGAGTATATATAAGCATAAGATGTTTTAAATACAAAAAAAGACCCTTCAACATGAAGGGTCGCTTTTGGTGATCCCAAGGAGAATCGAACTCCTATTGCCAGGATGAGAACCTGGTGTCCTAACCGTTAGACGATGGGACCAAATAATTTTCTCGATAATAGTAGCACAAGTTAAATGAGATAGCCACCTCTGTTAATTAAGCTTGCTTTTATTAAGATAAAAATGAATAATAGAAAGTAACATTAAATAATCTTATGGTGGGTAAATATTTTGTTTGGTTTCGGGAAAAAAAATAATACTGCATTAAACGAACAAGGTTTATTTCAGGAAAATGCTTTATCGGAAACTGCATTAAATAATCTTATGGTGGGTGTTTTTATACTGGATAAAACCGGTTCAATTATTCTTAGTAATTTTGCTGGAAATCAGATGATTGGGTTTGAATCTAAAGATACAAAAAACAAAAATTATCTTAATATAATTAAAATAACAGACGCTAATGGCACCCTTGTTGAAGCTTCAATAAATCCCATTGCAAGGAATATTACAGAAGGCGGAAAAATTGCTACGGATAATTATTTTCTCGCCAGCAGAAATAACGTGCTTCGACCAATTGGTTTAGTGATAAAAGAGATTAAAGATACAGCCGATCAAAGTAAAGGCACTATCGTCATCCTTAGAGACCTAACGAGAGAAAAATTTTTAGATCAGCAGCGATCAGACTTCATAAGTACTGCAAGCCATGAAATGAGAACCCCCGTTGCGGCAATCGAAGGATACTTAGCGCTCGCCTTAAATGAAAAGGTTACAAATATAGATGAAAAAGCGAGAAATTATCTCGAAAAAGCTCACGACAGCGCAGAAAGATTAGGAAAATTGTTCCAGGATCTTCTAAACAGTGCACGTGCTGAAGATGGCAGATTACAGAATAATCCCGAGGTTATCGACGTTGCTAAATTTTTAGAAAGTTTGAGTAGCAACATGAAGTTCATGGCAGAGAAAAAGGGCTTAAATTTTGAATTCCTAATAAATGCCAGTCAGGATAAAAGCAGTGAACAGTATCTAGTGAACGTAGACAAAGATAGACTCGGAGAAGTAATAAATAATCTATATGAGAATGCTAATAAGTACACAGAAAGTGGAAAAATAGTTATTGGCCTTACCGGTAATCCGAAGGTAGTTCAACTACGTGTACAGGATACTGGAGACGGAATTCCCGCAGATGCCATACCTCATTTATTTGAAAAATTCTATAGAGCAGATAATTCCAGTACTCGCCAGATTGGTGGAACCGGGCTTGGGCTTTATTTAGCAAAAGAAATCGTCAAACTCTACGATGGACGTATATGGGTCGAAAGTGAAGTTGGTAAGGGAAGTACTTTCTATATAAATCTACCGAGAGTCAATAGGAGTTAACATATTTTACATCCATGATACAATATGAACATATAAGCAAAAGCACTAAAAAAGGAATTTAACAATGGCCAAAATTATGCTCGTCGAAGATGACAATAACCTCAAGGAAATTTACGGTGAAAGATTGCAAGCTGAAGGATATGAGATAGTTACTGCTGGAGATGGTGAAGAAGGATTATCTACTGCCATAAAAGAACGGCCTGATCTGATAATATCTGACGTCATGATGCCCAAAATTAGTGGCTTTGATATGCTGGACATTCTTCGACAAACTCCTGAAACCATGAATACGAAGGTTATCATGATGACTGCCCTCAGCCAGGCTGAGGATAAAGATCGAGCAGAAAAACTTGGTGCAGATAAATATCTTGTTAAATCACAAGTAACTCTAGAGGATCTGGCTCGCGCCGTACACGATCTTTTGCATGATGCGCCAGCTGAAACCGAACCAACTACAGAAGAGGCAGCTTCAGCAGTTGCAAGCGATGTTCCAGTTACTGATCCTCCGGTAGAAAATTTTGAAGAAAGTGCTTCAATTCCAACAAGTTCAACAAATGAAACAGAAACAAATAAAGGAGCAGAAATGCAAGAAGACAATACAACACAAACCGACAATACATCTATGACCCAACCAGTAGATCCAGTTGCAGCATCTCAGATGCCGACTACTCCAGTAATGCCAGAAGCGATGACTGAAGCTCAAGAGAAAAATGAATTTGAGGCTAACGCTAAAGCATTTGAAGATAGCATCGATACAACACCGCCTACTCCTGAAATGCAGAGCCCAGCTATGCCGACTGAAGAAGTTGCTCCAGCGTCTGATACTATGCCGACTCCTCCCGTAAGTGAAGAACCTGTGATGGCGGCTCCAACTATGGAAGCTCCTGCACAGATGCCTACCCAAGAATCAGCAATGCCAACTGATATGACTGGAGTACCCAAAGAAGAAGATCCAGAACACCCTTCGGCTGTTTAGTCTATACTTCTATTATGCGAATCAATAAATTAATTGCCGGAAGACTCGGTATTTCTCGAAGAAAAGCCGATGAATTTATTGAAAAAGATCGTGTCCTCGTCAATGGCATACTCCCATCCCCAGGAATGGATGTAACTGATCCATCAACTGTTTTGGTAGACAAAAAACCGCTGCCAAAAGAGAAGAAAACGATTACTATACTTCTCAATAAACCAGAAGGCTACGTCTGTAGCCGTGATGGCCAGGGAAGCCATACAGTCTATGAGCTACTTCCATCCGAGCTTCGATTCACTAATATCGTAGGTAGGCTAGATAAAGACAGTAGCGGTCTACTTCTTTTCACTAATGATGGAGAACTGCATAACGACCTGACGCATCCTTCAAAAGATAAAGAAAAAACATACCATGTGACGTTAAATAAGAAGATTTCTGAAAATGATCTCGAGATACTTTCTAGGAAAGGGGTGCCTTTGAGAGATGGCATGTCTCGGTTTATTATTCTTAACCTAGACACTGATTCCTTTCTGTACGAGGTAACATTAAGAGAGGGTCGCAATAGGCAGATCCGCCGAACTTTCAATGCAATGGGGTATAAGATAACCTCCCTCCAGCGAACGGCAGTTGGAGCATTTTCGTTAAGCGGACTTAAGCCAGGTGAATATAAAATAGTTTGAAAACATAAAATATAATTTGTCAATTTTTAACTAGCTTTTAACCTCTGTTATTGCTATAGTAAATAGAACTTATGAGTAAAAAAGTCCCTATCGTTGCAATTGTTGGAAGAGCCAATGTCGGAAAGAGTAGTCTTTTCAATACAATAATTGGTCATCGCGAAGCAATTGTAGCCAATGAACCCGGTACAACTCGAGATAGCATTATGTCGAAGGCCACTTTTAGTGGGCAAGATTTTTGGCTCATTGACACAGCCGGAATGAAAGACGCTGAAGATGATTTTGAGTTCACCATTCAAGAACAGATAATCCAAGCCGCGGATAGTGCCGACATCATTATGGTGATGGTAGAAGCAGATATCATGATTACCGAAGAAGATAGACGAGTTGCTAAGCTTGCCCTTAAGAGTAAAAAACCCGTAGTTCTAATTGTTAATAAAATTGACAAGAATATACATGTCGACCTAGATGACTATAGAAAATTAGGAATTAAAGAAATTTTTGGGACCAGTACAACGCAGCGATCTGGCGTCGAAGAACTTCTTGAAGATCTAACCAAAAAACTCCCTAAAGCAAGTATCAAAGTTGAAGACGATCGACTGAGGATTGCAATCTTAGGTCGTCCTAATGTTGGCAAGAGCCAACTCTTCAATACCCTAGCCAAAAAACAACAGGCAATCGTCGCGGACAAAGCGGGTACGACCCGAGATGTAAACAGAACTATCATCAAATATGCTGGTAGGGAGATTGAACTACTTGACACTGCAGGTATTAGAAAAAATGGAAAAATAGAAGTAGGTGTCGAGAAATTTAGTGTTATTCGAAGTCTTGCTGCTATTGAACAAGCTGATATTTGTTTTCTTTTGATTGACGTTAATGATCTAACTGTTCAACTTGATCAAAAAATTGGTGGAATCATCAAAGATGCAGGCAAGGGCATGGCGCTGGTTGTTAGCAAGTGGGACTCAGTAATTGAAAAAGATGCATTCACGAGGGACGACCTTGCCCCAAAAGTTAAATACCAGTTTGAGTTTGCACCTTGGGCGCCTCTCATCTTTACGAGTAGTGTGACAGGGCAGAATGTCTCAAAGCTTTTTGAACTCGCATTAGAGATAGACGCCAATCGACATAAGAAAATTACCACTGGTGAGCTAAATCGTTGGCTTAGAGCTTGTGTTGACGCGCACCCTCCTGCAGGACTTAAAAATAGCTATCCACGATTAAATTACATTACTCAAACTGATGACGAAACCCCAACATTTAAAGTTTTTGGTAGCAAAACAAAACTGTTGCATTGGAGCTACAAAAGATATCTCGAAAGACAATTGAGGGAAAAATATGGATTCGAAGGTACTGCGGTTAAATTTTACTTCAGCGAAAAACACGAGCATCAGCCGAATGCCCCAAAACCTAGAGGCCGCTAACCAGTAACTGGTACAATACTTTTTATGGGACTTTTTCAAAAACAACCGATCAATCTAAAACAAAATCTTCCATATTCAATTTCTATAAATACAGGGACAGTTTTGCTAGTAGGTCTCGGAAACCCGGGTAAAGAATACGACCTCACAAGACATAATTTAGGATTTATGGCGATCGATTCTTTCGCAACAAAAAATGAATTCCCAGAGTGGTCTGAAGAAAAAAAATTTAAAGGACTCATAACTTCAAAGAATATTGGACCCGTTAAAGTTTTTCTTTTTAAACCCACTACATTCATGAACGACAGCGGACAGGCTGTGCAAGCCTTGGCAAGTTTCTACAGAATCGACGAACGTCGAATTGTGGCAGTACACGATGAGCTGGCGATTCCGTTTGGCCAAATAAGAAATCGGGTTGGCGGACAAGCTGCCGGTCATAATGGAATTAAATCCCTCATCCAACACATGGGACCTAATTTTGGAAGAATAAGGGTTGGTATAAAAAATAGCCTCAGTGCTAAAAAAGACACAAGTGATTTTGTTCTTAGCAAATTCAGTAAAGAAGAACAGAAACTATTACCTGAATTGATTACTGAAATAGACGCTATAATTACTGAATATATTTATGGTAGTGAATTACCTCTCGATACTAGAAAAATAATTTTATAATATGCTCGTTTCTATTGATATAAGTGATAAACACTTCGGTGATAAGGTTTTGTACAAAAATCTTCAATTTACTCTAGAAAAAAACGAAAAGGTAGGGGTTATAGGACGCAATGGTGCAGGAAAAAGTACACTATTTGGTATGCTTGCTGGAACCGATACAGAGTTCGACGGAGAAATTAAAACTGCCAAAAACACCGTTGTAATAAGCACTCGACAAGAGCATTCAGACATTGATGATCTTATGGTTATAGATTACATTCTCGATGAATTACCGCAGTACAAAAAACTAAAGAAAATAATTGATTCTTTCGGTAGTGATGGTAATACAAGCACCAATGCGATGAATCGTTATAGCGATGCACTAGAGCAATTCAGTAGCCTTGGTTATTACACGATCGAAGATACTGTTATCGAGAAATTAAAAACGTATCAAATAGACGAAGATAAGTCTCGCGGCCCACTCAAAAACCTAAGTGGTGGTCAAAAAAGATTTGTTGAACTCGTAAAAATTGCTAATGCAAATGCAGACTTAGCACTTATCGACGAGCCCACTAACCACATGGACTACATAGCTAAAAATGAATTTATTGATTGGCTAGACAATGTCAGAAATCTTGCAGTACTTGTGATCACTCATGATCGTGATGTGCTGGAAAAGGTTGATCGAATCGTTGAGATTAAGGAGGGGAAAGCGCTAGTTTTCAAGGGAAATTATGATTCATATCTACTTCAAAACAGTTCATCAACCGTAACTGCTATAAAGAATTTTGAGATCGATGAAGCCACTATAGTAAATCTAAAGAAGCAGATTGAATTTGCCCGCGCACGTTCAGCCAAAGGTGGACCACGTTGGGTTACTCTCAGGGAACGCTACGAAAGAGAATTGAAAGAAATTCTTGATAATAGAAAGAAGCCAAGTTTTTGGATTGATAGAGAGTCATTATCGAAGCTACATCCAAAAGCTGCAGAAGGCTACGGAAAATATAAGGCAAAAAATATTCGGATTGCTACGCAAGCTGGAACTTCTGATAACAAGGGGTATCAGCCAATCATAGAAGTAGATAATCTTTCTCTTGGATATAGTGAGCCCCTATTTGAAGATATATCCTTTAAACTCCTGGAGGGCGATAAGCTTCGATTCCACGGAAGGAATGGTGCTGGCAAGACGACACTTATTAAAACTATTCTCGCAACTGCAAGCGAAGAGAAAATACCAGCTACTATTTATCAAGGAACCGTTGAAGTACGTCCGAAACTTGCAATAGGCACCTATGAGCAGGAAATCGGCGATAAATACATGGATATGGACTTAGAAAAGGCCCTAGAGCAACTTTATTTAGATAAAGATATTCCTGTTAATGAACAGAAAGTCCGCCAACTAATGAGCGATTATTTATTTAATCCTTTAACCGACGCAAAAATACCTATAAAACTTCTAAGTGGAGGACAAAAAGCACGATTCCAAATCATCTCAATGCTTGCTAATAATCCTCAATTACTTATTTTGGACGAACCAACAAATCACCTTGACCTTCCAAGTATCGAAGAACTCGAAAACGCATTACACCGATTCAAGGGCGCGATCATATTCGTAAGCCATGACGGGTTCTTCGTTAAGGGCTTTGAACACGAAACAGTACCTGTAGGAAAATAAAAAAGAACTAAAAAGAGCCTATAGAGGGGGTGGGCACCACTATAGGCTCATATTAGCCTTCAACCCCGTACGACAAGCGTACAACGCTTTTAAAGCCCACCTCAATAAAACGAGGGGTTAAAGCTTACGGTTAAAGGCGTTAGTATGTTTTAGAACGCTTGAATAGTAAACTATTACGCTAGCGTGGAGGGTAACAACGCATGACGCACGCTCTAAAACAATCTAACAGCGTTGAGCAGTTTATAAATAAACTGAACAACAGCTAGAATTTTTTGGGGGTATAAGGTACGTAAAACGTAAGAATTTAACGTTTACGAAGCAAATAATAGCATTTCCTTTATTTTTTGTCAATAATATTTTACTAGATGTTTATGTTTATGCTTACGTGGTATTTGCTTGCAATTTCATTCAATAGCATATAGTCTAGGTCTCGTTACAAATTAAATTTAATGTATATATATGAATAAAAAGAACCTTGTTATCGTTGAGTCACCGGCAAAAGCTAAGACAATTGAAAAATTTCTAGGCAAAGATTATGTAGTTCGAAGTAGCTTCGGGCACATTCGTGATCTACCAAAAAAAGGAATAAGTATAGATATTGAGCACGAATTTGCTCCTACTTATGAAATACCTAGTGATAAAACCAAGGTTGTGCGCGAATTAAAAAAAGAAGCCAAGGGTGCCGACGTTTGGCTTGCAAGTGACGAAGACCGCGAAGGGGAAGCTATCGCTTGGCATCTGGCCGAAGCACTCGGTCTTGATACTACAACTACTAAACGTATCGTCTTTCATGAAATTACAGAAACTGCAATTAAGAACGCCATTGCGCACCCAAGAACAATAGATATTAATCTCGTTGATGCCCAACAATCAAGGCGAATCCTTGATAGGATTGTTGGTTACGAATTATCTCCAGTATTATGGAAAAAGGTACGACCAGGCCTCAGTGCTGGACGAGTACAATCAGTTGCTGTTCGACTTATCGTAGAACGAGAGAGAGAAATCAACGACTTCCAATTTGAATCAAGTTTTAGGGTTCAGGCCACCTTTACTAAAAATAAGGATGAGATTCCTGCGGAGTTAAATAAACGATTTTCTTCAGAAGAAGAAGCCAATAAGTTTCTAGAACTTGCAAAAACTGCTGAATTTAAAGTTAAGGATATCTCCTTAAAACCAAGCTTAAGAAATCCGTCGGCGCCATTCACGACTTCAACCCTGCAGCAAGAAGCAGCTCGCAAATTAGGATTTAGCGTAAAGCAAACAATGACTTTAGCGCAAAGACTTTATGAAAACGGTCACATCACCTATATGCGAACAGATAGCACAAATCTGTCCGGTCTTGCCATCGCATCTGCACAAAGTTATATTCTTGATAATTTTGGTAAAGAATACCATCAAGTTCGACAGTTCAAAACTAAGAATTCATCTGCTCAAGAAGCCCATGAAGCTATTCGTCCAACTCATTTCGATAAGACTGTTTCGGGTGAAGATGAAAGTCAGAAAAAATTATATCAATTGATATGGAAGCGAACGCTTGCGAGCCAAATGGCTCCGGCTAAAACTGATAAAACTGAAATAGCTATTAGTAGCTCAAACCACTCAACATTGTTTATATCTAAGGGAGAAATGTTGAAGTTTGACGGTTTCCTCAAAGTTTACGGCGGCGGTAAAGAGGATTCTATTTTACCCGCTCTAAGCAAAGATGACATTCTTGCGCGACAGACTATTAACGCCCACGAAAGTTTCTCAAGGCCCCCCGCGAGATACTCAGAAGCGAGCCTCGTAAAGGCACTCGAAGAACTAGGTATTGGACGCCCTAGCACATACGCTCCGACCATCAGCACAATCCAAACTCGCGGCTACGTTGAAAAAGCTGATTTAGAAGGCATTGAGCGACCCGCTGTCGATCTAACTTTAGAAAAAGATACCATTAATCGATCTGTGATAGACGAAGTGTATGGAGCAGATAAGGGTAAGTTACTACCGACACATGTTGCAGATGTAACGACTGACTTTTTGGTTAAATATTTCGGGGATATCATTAACTCTGGTTTTACCGCTGCCGTTGAAAAAGATCTAGACGAAGTAGCTGAAGGAACTGTTGTATGGCAAAAATCACTCAAAGAATTCTATGAAAAATTTCATCCTTTAGTTGAAAAAGCTGGCGATGCCACTAGACAAGAAACATCTCAAGCGAGACTTCTCGGAAATGACCCTAAATCAGGAATACCAATTTACGCTCGTTTCGGACGATTTGGACCAATGCTTCAAAGAGGCGAAGTTGAAGATGAGAAAAAACCCGATTTTGCCCCAATGCCTGCTGGTATCAAACTCGAGAACGTTACACTTGAAGAGGCGCTCACAATGTTTACCTTGCCAAGACTCGTGGGCAACACGAAAGAGGGAGACGAGATCAGAGCAAATATTGGTAGATTTGGACCATACATACAAATAGGCAAAATTTTTGTTTCAATAAAGCCCCTCGATCCTTTTACTATTACAATTGAAGAAGCTCTAGAGCTCTATGTAAAAAAACAAGAAACAATAGCCAATCGAGAAATTAAAATATTTGAAAAAGAAGGAATAAGCATACTAAATGGTCAATATGGGCCCTACATAACAGACGGTAAAAAGAATGCAAGAATTCCAAAAACTACCGAACCAAAAGATATAACCCTAGAACAAGCAAAAGAAATGCTAGCTAAGGCAAAGCCAGCTCGTAAAAAAATCACTCGGCGGCGTAGTAAATAGTATTTTAACTCCTTTAAATTAGCCAGTTGCATAAGAACTTTCTATGCGTTAAATATGCAATTGTGTCTACTTTGTGCTACAATAAATCTAGAAAACCATATTGTTGACTAAATATAAGGTTTATTGTATTATATACATAGTAAATATGCATCCCTTGTGCAAACAAAGCACCATTTATAAGGAGTACCCATTCATATGCCAAGCAAATCTAAGTCAGCCGTTAGTTCACTCGATCTCGAAGTGGCAACAAAAGCTGTCTTAAGCTCAATTGAAAGAGAACGAGAGCAAGAAATTATTTCTCGTAGATTTGGCCTCTTTGATCGCAAAGAAACTCTCGAGCAAATAGGCGAATTTTTAGGAATAACTCGAGAGCGAGTTAGACAATTAGAAAAAGTTGTCGTTATGAAATTAAAATCTAGTGCTGCTAATAATAATCTTCAAGCAATTGCAGATGTTGATAGAGAAATCCTCGATATTCTTAGCCGCAATGGAAACGTGATGCGCGTATCTGCACTTGCGGGCCTTTTAAGCAAAAATGGCGATAAGATTGATCAAGCTAGAATTGGGTTTCTGTCTGAACTATCACCCAAACTAAGTGTTATTGAAGAAAGTGACCATTTCTTTTACAGCGTTGGGTCTAAAGATGCGAATGATGAGAAAAAAATTCGCGAACTTTCTAATAAAATAGTTGAGGTTATTAAAAAGATTGGTGTTCCAGCAGATATTGATCAAGTAGCGCGACAGCTTAAAGATACTGACGTTACTCATATTGCTTCACTTGCCAGCACTTCTAAGCACTTAGCGCAGCTTAATGGTCAATGGGGCCTCACTAAGTGGCCTACGGTTAATCCCCGCAATATTCGCGATAAAATTTACGTCATCCTTAAGGAAAACCAAAAACACATGCATTTCAACGAAATAGCCGAAGCTATTAAGATTTCTGAATTTAAAAGAAAAGATGTCACGACACAGGCTATCCATAATGAACTAATAAAAGATAAACGATTCGTTCTCATTGGCAGAGGCATTTATGCCCTTCAAGAATGGGGCTACAAAAAAGGAACCGTTGCAGACATGATTGCTGAAGTACTTGCCGAAGCGGGTGAAGCATTACACCGCGATGAAATCGTACAACGAGTTCTTAAGCACCGATACGTAAAAGAGACGACAATTCTTCTTAATTTACAGGGTAAAACCCAATTTAAGCGCGTTGCGAAAGCAACTTACGCTCTCGAAGATTTATCTTAAGTGCAGTCTGATTGATTCAGATGTATAATACTACTTGTGGCTAAATTAAAATTCCATTAAATATGTCTGACAATATATCCAAACACGCCTTATTATTGCTGCAAATTCCACGCACCAATGATAAAAAAGAACTTGCTGCCGAACAAATGTTTGCAGCTCTTCATGGCATATTAAAACCTAAGAGAGAAGTAGTTAAGGGTCTCCAGGATCATATTAGCTTCGAAATAGCTGCTATAGGCCAACAAATTCGATTTTACGTGTGGGTACCTCGTTCATTACAAGGGTTTGTTGAAGGTCAGATATACGCGCAGTATCCAACTGCTCAGATATCTGAGCTTGACGAAGATTATGCTAACAGAATGATGCCTCAATCTACTATTCATACAGCCGAACTCACCCTTACAGATAATGAAACAATTCCTATAAAATCTTTCCCCAGTTTCGAGGTAGACCCGCTTGCCGCTATTACCGCTACCTTCTCGAAATTAGAACAACCGAATGAAGAAATGTGGGTGCAGGTCATCGTGCGACCAATCTCAAATGAATGGCATCGACAAAGCTCAAGAATTGCTAACAGAATTAAAAGCGGTAAGGGTATAAAGGGCTCAAATGGCATTTCTACGGGATTCAGCTATCTAGGTCAGGCTCTGGGCGCACTCGTTCGACCGCCTTCGGAATCTGGTAAAACCTTCGAACCATCAGAGCGGGATAAAACAAGAATTGCTGCAATTGAAGAAAAAAGCCGAAAACTAGGTTATCAGGTTAAAATACGAATTGTGTACGCCGGTAACGACCAAGCAACAGCAAGAATGCGAATGCAAGCAATGGTTGGTACCTTTAAGCAATTTAATACTACTAACCTTAACGGATTTGAGAGCAAATTTCCTAGCTTCGATCCAAGTAAATTAGCCGATTACCATGCAAGAGCTTTTTATGACAGAGGGTTTATCCTTAACATTGAAGAAGTTGCTAGCTTATATCATTTGCCACATACTACGGTTGAAACACCTAATATAGTATGGGCAACAACCAAGACCGCTGAACCCCCTTCGACACTTCCTTCATTTGGGCAACATGACGAAAAAGCAATTAGCCTCTATGGAACTACTAATTTTAGAGGAACAAAAACTATGTTTGGCCTACTTAGAGCAGACAGGGGTAGGCACGTATATGTACTAGGCCAAACAGGGACGGGAAAGTCTGGACTCCTAGAGCTACTTACGCTATCTGATATCTATTACGACCAGGGTTTTGCGGTTATAGATCCACATGGAGATTACGCCGCTAACGTACTCCAGTTTATACCTGAAAGAAGAGTCGAAGATGTAATCTATTTCAACCCCGCAGATACTGAGTTTCCGATGGGTTTTAATCCGCTAGAGATATCTGATTCAGCTAGTAAGGGTCAAGTGAGCAGTGAGTTGGTTGGAGTACTAAAGCGAATGTTCGATTCATGGGGACCTCGACTCGAATATATCCTACGATTCACTATCCTTGCATTGCTAGATTACCCAAATGCGACAATGCTTGATATTACCCGTATGCTTACTGAAAAGAAATTTAGAGAAGAAGTTATTTCTCATATTGATGATCCTATTGTTAGAAACTTCTGGGTAACTGAATTTGCAAGCTGGAACGAAAAATTTGCAAGTGAAGCGGTCGCCCCAGTACTCAATAAGGTTGGAGCCTTTACAGCAAACCCAATTATTAGAAACATAATTGGTCAGCCAAAAAGCACCTTTAATATCCGAAAAATAATGGATGAAGGCAAGATACTTATAGTTAACCTATCCAGAGGACTAATCGGAGAAGATAATGCTGCGATTTTGGGAGCAATGTTGGTTACTAAAATCCAACTAGCAGCTATGAGTCGTGCAGATATTCCTCGACTTGAAGATCGTAAGCCATTCTACTTATATGTTGATGAATTCCAGAACTTTGCTACTGATAGCTTTGCCGTTATTTTGAGTGAAGCTCGTAAATACGCCCTCAATTTAACAATTGCCAACCAATATATATCTCAAATGGAAGATACCGTCAGAAGCGCTGTATTTGGCAACGTAGGCACAATTATAACGTTCAGGGTAAGTCCAGACGATAGTCCATTCCTAGTTAAATACTTTGAACCCCAATTTGAAGCAGGCGATCTATCAAATTTCCATAACAGGAGCTTTGTAACTAGTATGAGCATCAACGGAGAAAAAGCAGCCGCATTCTCAGGAACAACTTTAAATATTCCAGCTTCTCAAATAAACAACGCCTCTAAAATCGTAGAGTATTCAAGAAATATGTTTACCACCGACAAACCATCAGTCGAAGAAATGATTCGTCAACAAACTCAAAAGAAAATAATAACACCCCTTGAATTGATAAATCGCCCCATTAACCAGAAAATTCCTGCGGCCATAACATCATCACTTATTGAAGCAGTTTCGGGCGGAAGTCCAGAAAAGCTAAGTTCAGCCAAAAAGAGAAGGTTACGACGAAAAAAACAGGCAACAGTATCATCGAACGCTACTCCTTTAATCGCACAAACGCAGGCTACGCCTGCCAAAGAAAAACAAGAACCAGAACAAGACAATACTATATTACATATACGATAAATAACGTTCATAAAAGTTAGAACATTTTACGAACAAAATAATAAACATTAGTAATCGGTATATCGAAGGTAATTAATTTTATTAATTACTAAATAAATAGTAACTAACAGATGAAGAAAAGGGCGATTGAAAAAAATTACAGGGGCCAATTATCCATATCGGGTTAGACCCTACAGGGGGGCATTGCAACCTCTCACTTCAATGTCGCACAATATATCTTTTACGACATTACTATTGTACAAAACCATGTTTGGTAGTGCCTTATTAACAGGGTATACATTGCGAGTTTCGCAATATTCAAAGAGTAATTGCTACGTAATAATATGTAGCCCATCACTTTGCGGCTATTGAAAAAACATATTTATAGTCCAACAATTATTATTAAATAGTTATCCACAGGTTTATTTGCATTTTCAGGCCTTATGTTGCTTTATTGACCTTCCCCCTTTCTCTCCCCTTTTTTTATTAAAATTTGCTTTTTTACTAATATGTTGTTGTGATAGGATAATTCAATTATTCTACAAAATAAAAAACAATGAACATTTTACGAACACTGAGATAGCGGGGGGTTACTGGTAGAAAACTTTGTTCGTAAGCCGGACATCTATATACTGAGCCGGCACTTGCCCTAATTGTTTTAGTTTTGCTTCTGTTGCTTTGAGGGAACCATATTGCGCAAGGGAGTTAGGGTCAAGAGAGTATTTAGCAAAATATAACTTCCCTACTTCTGCAATATCTACTTCGAAGGGATTACTCGAAAGTGTGTATACGGGGAAACTATTATCGGCCTTATATTGAGCCATGAGCTGAAGCAGCTCATTTGCTTCATCGGGCGAAAGAACTTGCTCACGTGCTTTGTTATTTACACCTGAACCATTTATCAAGCGAGGTAGTGATTGATACATCTTAAGGCCTTCACTGACTGGAAGTGATGCTCTTCCTTTTTGATCAATGATAAAGTCTGGGGCGCCTTTTTGCTGAAATATCATAAATGGTTTTGCTGTATTTATCGTAATAATAGGATTATGCCCAAGTAAAGATGATCTAACGGTAATAGAAGAGGCCTCTGGTATCAGTTCCATTAATTTTGAGGAATCACTTTGTGCCTGAAGAAGAAATTTTAATTTATTCCTAATATCACCTGCCATTACTTGTTGGCCTATTATTTGGTATGACTTAAGCGATCTGTACTGTGTGCCATTAATTTTAATAACAGGATCTGCTCCAAGCAATGAAGAATATACGCAAATAAAAACTACTAAGACTATAACTATAGTTTTAGTTAATTTACTCCTACCCAATTCAATCTTTGGCTTAACTCTTTGGGTTTCTGCCCTTCCTCGTTTTCTTTCAAAAGTATCTAACTGTTTTCTTGAAGCCGAATAATAAGAAATAACTTTTTCAGATTTTTGCAAATAACTAGGGCGTCGGCCCTCAGCTTTAACCTTTTTTTTAAACATTTTTGATCATGGCCTCCCAAAGAACATCTACAATTTTTTTTGCAGCACCGGGCACCGCTAGTTTGCTTAAATTAAGCGCCAATTTCTCTCTTAACATTTTATTATTTTCCAAAAGTAGAATCTCTTCAAGCAATTGTTTTCCTTGAGATGCTTCTAATTTTTTTTCATCAATAACAACACCCGCATCATTTGCTATAATTATTTCAGCATTTTTTGTTTGATGACCTCCAGTAAGTATGGGATTAGGGACTAATATTACGCACTTGTTTTGGGCACTTAATTCATGAATACTACTGCCTGCACGCGAAACCACTATATCGGATGCTGCTGTAATAGTAGGAAGATCATCACTGTAGGAATACAGTAATATTCTTTTTCTAATTTCTTCTTCCATTTTGCTATAACTTTCTTGAATAGCTGCAAAATGTGCTTTTCCGGTTACATGAATAATCGTTCGTTTATCAGAGCCTCTTAAATATTCTTGTGCAATCTGTTGAACGGCGGTATTTAATCGTAAGGCTCCTAAGCTTCCACCGATAAATGAAACAACAAAACTATCGTCCGAAATACCAAGATGTTTTTTTGCATTGCTTTCATCTTCACCTGTTACTGCAGTGATAACTTTTTTAATCGGTAACCCGGTTAGTCGAATTGTTTTTTTATCATACTTATAAGAGTCCACGGGCATTGCGACGGCCTGCAATTTAGAATATCTGGAGAGAATTCTATTTGTGAGTCCTGGTACCGCATCAGAATCGTGCGTTACAACTGGAATCTTCAAAAGTGCACCCGCGAGTCCTACGGGCAGTCCCACGAAGCCACCCTTTACAAAGATGACATCCGGTCGCCACGTCACTAAATGAATTAGACTTTGCACGAACCCAAATATAAATAAAAATAAATCCCTGATATTTTTTAAAGTAATTCGCGGATCCTTTAAATATACAAGTTTGCTAATTTTATGATAGCGCCTAAATTTACCTGCCAAAATTAAATAAGTTTTTTCAAAATCTTGTGATTTTTCAACAAGCTGAACAAATGGATCACCATAATTCCCGGTATATCTAATGGTAGATTCTGGATGCTCTTTTTTAAGCTCAGATGCTACTGCGAGTAATGGTGTAACGTGGCCGGCTGTTCCCCCGCCTGTCATCATGACTTTCATATGGGCTCCTTTCATCTTCGAATCCTTTTCTGTTCTGCCTGATATTCGTAACGGACGATATCTGAAAAACAATTCCTACTGCGGCCATTGTAAATATCATACTGGTACCGCCATAACTAATAAAGGGTAACGGGATTCCTTTAAGCGGAGCGAGACCTATCATTGCGGAGATATTGAATGCAGCCTGGAAAGCAATCCAGGTGAATGCCGCAACGGTGACTAGTTGATATGCCCTGTTGGGGGCATAACGAATAATTCGGATAATTCTGAAAAGTAATGCTGCAAAAATACTAAGAAGAACTATACAGCCTATAAAACCAAATTTTTCAGCATAAATAGCGAAAATTGAATCATTTGTAGATTCGGGCAGATATCCAAAATCTTGGACACTATTCCCTACACCAAGCCCAAGCAGACCACCGCTGCCAACTCCTACCAGTGCCTGGCATTGTTGGTATCCAGAAGTGGAACAAGCCCTTTCCGGCTGAAGAAAATTCAATAATCGCTCTCTGCGATATGGCGTACTTGAAATAGCGACAGCAATTAAAAAACCAACGCCCAATACGGCTATAATAAAACCTTTCATTTTTATGCCTGCAATGAAGATCATCGCGAAAAGCATCATGAGCAAAACGACAGTTGACCCCAGGTCCTTCTGTAGAAAAATTATAGTGATAGCGAACGCTAAGACAACTCCTAGTTCAATCCTCATTTTCTTTAACGAAAAATGTTTGTGCTCCTTTACGAAATTAGCAAGGTAAAAACCTCCTAGAATCATAAAAATAAATTTCACAAACTCCACAGGCTGAAAGGAAAGAAATCCGATTTGCATCCATCTGTTTCCGATACCACCCATCACAAGGGTAGCCAAAATCATTAAAAAACTTACAGCAATTAACGGTTTCTGATATTTAAGCCAATCAGTTAATCGAACCTTAAAAGCAACAAAAAAAGCAACTAACCCGAGGAGAACATCTATGAATTGTTTTCCGACAAAATAATTAGCAGTTACATTCCCGCCTTGTGCAGCTAACGCTGGTCCAATTGAATAAATAAGAATGAGCCCAATACCCATAAGAATTAAAACCAATACGAGTATCCAATGGTCGGGCCTATGTTTGCGCACTGGAAGCTCTCCTGCGCCACTATGGCGCCGCTCAGTGCGCGAAATCATACAAATCCTCCGACTATTGCAAGTAATATCCCTACGCTAGCGAAAACAGTTCCTAAGATCCAAAAACGCATAGTAACTTTTGTTTCAGGCCAACCTATTGCCTCGTAGTGGTGATGTATCGGGCTTATTCTGAAAATCTTTTTTCCATTTCTTAATTTCTTGGAAAGAACTTGCAAAATCACAGAGCCTGCTTCTGCGACAAACACGAAACCAATCACTGGCAACAAGAAAAACGTGTCGGTCATCATAGCGACAACACCCAATGTTGTTCCAAGGGCAAAGCTTCCGATGTCCCCCATGAAAAATCGAGCAGGAAATATATTAAACCAGATATAGGAAAGTAATGAACCGACTATTGTGAGACAAAGCGCCGCGATGCCATACTTACCCTGGAATAACGCAATTACTGCATACGCTGCGAAAGAAGTAGCCAGTAATCCCCCCGCTAAACCATCTAAGCCGTCCGAGATATTTACAGCATTTGCCGTCGACACTACTACTAGTACAAAAATAGGAATGATTAACCAACCAACTAAGAGAGCGCCAGATCCAGGCAAATGGATAGAGTTAAAACCGTCTTTTTGATAAAACCACCAGCCGCCAACAAGAGCGACAGATGAAATTAAAAGAAACTTTATCTTAGATCTTAGGCCCGCAACACCAGAGCCGTCTCCCCTTATATTAATATAGTCATCGAGAAGCCCAACCAAACCAGAACCAACTAATGCAGCAAGTGGGAGCCAGGTTTGTCCTCGGTCCAAGTTAAATAGCAATGTAACTGCGGATACGGCTACAACCATAATTAATCCTGCCATAGTTGGTATATTTCGTCTGTGCTTTTCTCCGTGTAATTTTTGTAGTTCTGTCGCTTTTTCCCCAGTCAAAGTTGTTGTGCGAAGTTTTTTCCACCAACGATTCTTATAGGCAATAGTGGTGTACACGGGAGTCAATAGTATGCTGAAGGCAAACCCATAAAAACCTAAAACAAAAATATGTACTAAGGCTGAATTCTGAATTGATAAGAGTGTGTTTGTCATATTTTTTTGTATTTATTCGGCTATTCTTATTAACTAATTATACCATAACTATATCTAGTTAGATTTCGGTTGTATGGGAAAATCATTCAAAATCTGATTACTTATTGCTGTCCACACTTTTGCCGCTGCCGCACTCGCAAATCCAGATGTCTGTGGTCCATCTAAACGAACGAGGATTATATACTTTACATTATCTCCTCCGATAAAACCTACATATGCGCCGTTATATGCATTGGTTTTATAACCCCCTTTACCGTCGGCCTGTTGAGCGGTGCCACTTTTTGCACCAATATCGTATCCCGCTCTTACTGCTCCAGTATTGTTAATCTTCAGTGAATTAATCATTAGGGTTTTTACATCCTTACTCGCATTTGATGAAACAACATTGGATTTTATAACCTGCGGCTTGAAGGTATAAATATTGTTGCCGTTCGATGATTCGGATTGAATAAGCGTTGGCTTATAGTAAGTACCACCGTTGGTTAGAGCTGCGTATGCTGCTGCAAGTTGTATCGGTGTAACCGTCAAGCCTTGTCCAAATGACATATTTGCATATCGCAAATTAACAGCCTGCCCTGATGTCGAATCATTGACAAAGCCACTCGATTCACCACCCTGTTCGACCTTAGTAGGATTACCGAACTGATAGTGATTAACAAGATAATCGTAATAATTTTGTCTGGCCTGATCGGTAATGGGGCCATCATTAATGCTTGCGTAATCACCTTGCTGTATTTGTTTTTGGGTTGCCCCAAGTGTCTTTAGTGCAAATACGGCGCCAACATTCAAAGATTTACTAATTACATCTTGAAGCGACATCATTTGAGTACCCCAATTGATTGAATTGCTGATAGAAAAGCCATCAATGGCTACTGAATTAGTATCCTTATATGTTGTGGTAGGGGTTGCCGTTCCTAGGGTAAACGCTGCTCCAATAAGTAAGGGTTTCATAACAGATCCAGGCTCCCATGCATTCGATACTGCTATATTGGAAAATACTGATGGGTCTGTCACTTTAGAGAAATTAGTGGGGTCATAAGTGGGAAAATCAGCCATAGCTTTAATTGCACCAGTTGTAGCATCCATAATTAGTGCACTCCCCTGAGTGGCTCCATCTTTTTGCACCCCATCTTTTAGTGCCTGCTCGACGATATGCTGCATAGCAATATCAATAGTAAGTGTCACATTTTTTGGTGTAATTTCTTTTTGCTTAATTACACTGCTACCCAAAACAAGTGGCACTCCATTAACATCTGTAACCCTGTAAACTTTTCCGGCTTGTCCCGCAAGCTCTTTGCCTAATGCTTGCTCAACACCATATTGACCTTGCCCGTCATCATTAACAAAACCCAATACCTGAGATGCAAGCTGCCCTTGAGGATACGTGCGTTCATTTACTTGCTGAAGTGTTATTCCAACTATATTCAAGGATTTTATTTTATCCGAAGTTATTTGATCAATTTTCTTTGATAAAACTGAATATTGGGTGTGGGCTGTTAGCAACTTTTTTAAACCATCAGAATCAATATTAAGAATTGGCGAAAGTTCCGAAGCCGCATCAATAGGATTTTTAATTATCGCAGGGTTAGCTACAACGGTATACTTTATAACATTTAAAACGACCGGCACTTTTCCGTTACCATCAGATAAATAGATTATTCCTCTAGGAGAAGAAGGATTAAAAAGCCGCGAATGCTCTGATGAAGCAGATTGTTGATAATATTCGTGTTTAATTATCTGTAGATAAAATAATCTGGATATCAGAACAAATCCTGCAAAAATAAGCGCATATTTCAGCCAATTGATTCTAGTGGAGCTGTCAAAAATAAAATTTGTTTTATTTGGTTTCATAAAAGTTACAGATAGATTAATACCTGCTCGAATTATAACCTAATTTGTTACAGTTGCTGTAGGTGCTACAGGCTGCATGGCGGTTGCAACACTGCTATTTTGTACTTTATCGAGTCCCTGCTGCCTAGACGCCTGGACTTGCAAACTAGCGTATTGGTCTTGAAGTTGTTGCTGTTGAGTAGTTAGATTATTAATAGTATATCCGAGGGTATTTGTTTTAGTGACTTGAGTTAAATAAAGTAACCCTAGTAAACAAATAATTAATAATACAACTATCACATTAGAGATTGGCCCAAGACCAGTTTTAATTACTCCAACTGTAACAACATTGTGGTTTCGCTGGTAAGCAGTTGCTTTATTTGTTGATATTTTTTTTCCGTATGTCATATTTTTATTTTGTGCCACTCACCTTTTTAGGGATGAGTGGCTTTCGTTTAATTGCTATAAGGTTGTCCTGTTATAAAACAGAAACGTGTACCTTATGAGCAACTGACCGACCAGTGATTTTAATTTTCATCGCTGGTCCTTTCTTTTATTTTTTATTTTGCTGCGACTCGTAATTTAGCACTACGTGAACGCGGATTTAAAACTAATTCATTTTTGCTCGCTACTATAGCATTCTTGGATACTATTTTGAATTCAGCGTCGTACCGATTTCCACCAAACTCATTAAAATAGTTTTTAACTATGCGATCCTCAAGGCTGTGAAAACTTATAATGCCAAGTCTTCCGCCAGGATTCAGCAAACTAAACCAAATAGGTAGTGCTTGCTCAAGCTGGAGCAACTCATTGTTAACTGCAATTCTTAAAGCTTGAAAAGTTTTAGTTGCAGGATGTTTCTTGAGCCACTTGCCTGAAGTGCGAGCTATTATTGTTGCGAGTTCTTCCGTAGTCTTAAATGGCCTATTATCTACAATAATTTGCGCAATCTTATTTGCATGCGGTTCTTCTCCGTATACTTTTAAGATATGTGCAATCTCTTCCTGAGTCCATTCGTTCACGATTGAAGCAGCTGTCAAAATTTGACTCTGATCCATACGCATATCTAATGGCCCCGGGTTTTGAAAGCTAAAACCACGACTCGCTATGTCAAGGTGCGGTGATGATACGCCCAAATCTGCCAGTATAAGATCAAATTTTTTACCTTTTTCTTTAAGTTCTCGTGATGCCGTCAGAAAATCTGAGTGCAATACTTCTACTTTTTTATTGAAAAGGTTATTGAGATGATCGACTGCCATTTGGTCTCTATCAACTAGTACACTATCAGAATAGTTTTTGGTTACCTTTAAGATTGCCCCGCTGTGACCACCGTAACCGGCAGTCATATCTAGGTATGCTTCCCCGTCCTGAGGGTTAAGGTATTTAATAACTTCTTCTAGTAATACTGGTTTATGCATTTTATTTTTATTTTTATTTTTGCAAGATCACCGATTCAGTAGCCAACTTTTTGTTTTTTTGCTGTTTTTGTTTTTGTTTGAAAATCAATCATTTGCCTTGCGTTGCAAATTTAAAAAATTCGCCTAAAAGGTAAAGATTATTTTCTACTTAAGTTTTGAGAGACTTATGTGTGAGGTGGAGTTTTGGGAGGTGTTTTGTTGAGAAAGGTGCAAGGGTTTTTAGCGTAGACCCCTCTACCTACGTGTTGACTACCGAATCGCTAATCTCGAGTCGATATTTTATACCAAGTTGTTAATGTAAACAGACTACTGTGCGCTTATTCGCCAATAACTTCCTGCTCTTACGGCAACAATATCTTTCTTGATACCTGCGTACTTTAGATGATGTAGCTCGAGAGTAATTCTCCCTTGCTTCAAATCTAAAACGCTTGCTGCTTTTCCTGCTCTAAACTTCACGTTCAGGTCGGCGATTCTTTCATCGAGAATGCTTCCAGAAAGTTCGGGTTCAACTTTCTGTTCCCATACCTGTTGTGAATAGAGATGCAGATATTTGCCAAAGCCGCGAGTGACGACTACACCGCTTTTGAACTCGCCTCGAACCTCGACTGGCATTGTCAGTCTTCGCTTATCGTCAAGCTTTCGTTCGAAGTAGTCTACGGTGGCCATTATTTAATCTGCTTAGTGGTTTTTGTTTCGTTGTGGTGTTACCCACTTTTACCCACTGATGAAAGGATACTACCCACGATTACCCACTGCAAGCACTTTATGTACTTTACACTAAAGAAGATGCGGAGTTATCCACAGTTTGTTCGTAAACTATTCTGAAAGCGCTATTTATATGATCTTTTTATATATTTATCCACAATACTCTTCGAAGAAAGTATATCCATAATTACTTTAGAAATTTTCTTAGAATCATGCCTAATTAATGTTCGTTCAATTTTGTCATTTTTGTTTTTTTTGAGAATTTTTAGATCCAGGATATTGGCCCCTATGGTTTTATACGTTTTTTTTGAAAATTCTTTAGAAATATAGGTAACAGGATATTCCTTTTCTTTCGCATACTGTTTCAGCATCGAAGCTGATGGCTTTTTAGTATTGTAGATTACATAATCTACGGTGTTTTTACCAATGAATCTCTCAACCTCACTGACATACTCAGCGACATCCCAGCCATCAGTCTGGCCCGGTTTCGTAACAAGGTTAGTTATCTGAATTTTAATTGCTTTCGTTTTTGACAATGCGTCAGCAACACCATCGACAATTAAAGCCGGGATTATGGATCCGTAAAAGTTTCCAGGCGCTATTATTACTGCATCTGCATCCAAGATAGCCTTTTTAGCAATTGGGTTTATCCACGCATGTGGATGCAGCCGGAAATCTGGCTTAGATTTACCACTAAAAGTACTGTTACCAATTTTATACTCTCCCTTGATCTCTTTATTGTCATCAAGCATAAATAAATGGGTGTTATCCAGAGTTATGGGAACTACTTTACCTGTTATATTAAGAATTTTTGAAGCTAACGCTATTGCTTCACCAAAATCTTGAGTCATCTGCTCTACTGCTGTTAAGAATAAATTTCCAAAGCTATGTCCATCCATTGACCCTTCGCCGAAACGAAAATTAAATAATGAACGAATCTGTTCGCTAGAATTCGAAAGCGCCACTAAGCACTGACGAACATCACCAGGCGGCAAGACACCATACTGATCTCGAAGCACTCCAGTAGAGCCCCCGTCGTCTGCCATAGTTACGAGTGCGGTTATTTCATTAGTAGCATGCTTCAGGTCGCTTAGCAGTGTGTAGGAACCGGTCCCTCCACCAATTACAACTATCTTTGGGTTGTTAACTTTTCTCTTCATGGCTGGGTCTAGGCTTCTCCTTGAGTTCATCAGCCCACCATAAGGCGCTATTTCTAATAGTTCGTTTCATATCATTGTCTCTATCAACGCTAACAAGTCCAAATTTAGGCCACCAACCATACGCCCATTCAAAATTATCTAAAAGGCTCCAGTGTAAATATCCGTGTAGATTAATATTCTGGGCTTTCGCTGACTCAATTGCGTGCATCGTTTCGCTTAGCCACCACTGCCTGTACTTATCGTTCTCATCAGCTAATCCATTTTCGGTAATAATTATGGGCTTTTTCGGATAATGTGCATTAATCTTTTGCAATAAAGGAAGTATTCCCTGGGGGTTCATATACCATCCGAGATCATTGGCCGGCTTATTGATTGTAATTTTTTTGACCCCTCTATAGTAGTCAGTAAAGTAATAATTAAAGCCGACAAAATCTTGGTAATTACGAATCCTAATCAACCACCACCAGTTCCACCCATAACGAATAATTCGTACCGATATTTCATCAATCAAATTATCAGGCCGTGAAGGTTGTATGTTAACAAGTTGTTGGGCAACTCCAATCTTCATATTGGGGTGCCCCTTCTTTATCACTCTCCAAGCAATTTTGTGGGCTTGGGCTAGATTGGCATATACCCTTATTGCGGTAAAAATATTTTTTTTCTGTGGTGGCCATAGCCCCTGTTCATAGCTAAAAACAGCGTAGACATTTGGCTCATTCAGAGTTATTACATAATTAATATTTTCAAAAAGGTCAGCAGAAATTCTTTCGATGAAATATTTAAAATATTTTAAATTTTTTCTTTTTCTGAATCCTCCTTTTTCAGCGAACCAAATCGGTACGGTCCAGTGCCAAATATTTAAGAAGGGTTCGATATTACGAAGCCTTAGTTCATTTATATAATCTTTATAATGATCAAGTGCCTGCTGGTCCCAAGTATCTTCTGTGGGCTGAATTCTAGACCATTCAATTGTGAACCTAAAAGAATTAAGATTAAGTTTTTTAAGTATATCAAAGTCTTCCTTATAGCGATTGTAGTGATCTACTCCGGTACCAGAAATATAATTATCAATAGACTCAGCTCTATTTTTTATTTGTTGCCAATTTTCAAGTTTGCCAAGCTGCTTTTCGGCGCCATCAGCTAACTCAGAGGCAGCATCTTTTTCCCACACGCTCCATTGATTATAATTGTTACCCTCGACCTGATGGCTTGCAACACTAGCTCCCCAAAAAAAATCGCTATCCTTCATGCAGTTATTGTAACCCAACCAATACTATTAAGCTTTCGATGTGCGGAGTTCTTGGGAAAAAGTTATATCCCTTAGCACTTCTGATCTTAAACCCACCCTCGACTAACATTTTTATATCTCTTGCTTGGGTACTTGGATTACAAGATAGATAAATAATCTTCTTTGGCTTGGACTCTATTAATTTTTCAACAACATCACTGTGGAGACCTGCTCGAGGAGGATCGACGATCACTGTCATTCCATTTTTAATAAAATCTAGTGCATCTTCGGAGCGAGCTCTTAAAACTTCAACTTTTTTCAAATTTGCAGAATTAATTTTTGCTATACCGATAGACTCTTCATCGCTATCAATTAAAATTAGCTTTTTATCTCCTGCAACACTTAAGCCAATACTACCTACTCCTGAGTAGTAATCAATTACATCCGTATCTGTTTTATCAATATTTTTCTTAATATCAATTAGCGCCTGCTCATAAACGGGAACATTAACTTGAAAAAAAGATCTTGTCGTATAGAGGAACGCACTATTGGCTAGATCGTCAGACAGCATATCTTCACCAAAACTTTTTAATAATTCCGTTGTGACAGAAGCCGGACTTTTAGGATTAGAAAAAATGATTTCTAAGCCTTGGAATTCTTTAGATAAATTATCTAGTTTATCTGCGCAACTAGGATCCTTCAGAAATAAGCTAGCAAACACTTCTCCATCTTGCGTTGATCTAAATATGACACTCTTGAGCATTCGAGCCTGTATCTGGTTTTTGTTGATATAAGCAATTAACCGTTTCCCGGCTTTATTTATTACCTCAGAAGCTATATCAGATTCAAGAAGTACAATTTTTAGATGCGTTCCTCTTTGATGAAGTGCAAGACTTACTTTTTGCGTTTCTTTATCGAACCAAAAGTTATATTCCATTTTATTTCTATAATGTGATGATCTTTTATCCTGAAAGAAATCATCCCATTTTACATCAAGCTTTGCTCGTTCAAAAAGTTCTTTCAAGATAGAATCTTTTAATTTTGCCTCATATTCGTAGTCGATGTTTTGCCAAGGGCTTGTTGACATATATGTGAGAGGATCGTTAGGAGTAATCCTATTAGGGCTTTCTTTAATGACTGCCGAAACAACTCCTTCACACCAATCTTTCTTATTTCGAGTAATTTGAATCTCGACTTTTTCATTATCGAGCGCCCCCCAAACAAAGCATTTTTTTCCATCTTGAAGTGAAGCAAGAGCTTGCCCACCGTAAACCATCTTTTCTGTGGTAACAATTATATTTTTATCACCCATATTTATAAATCTTTTACAGATACTCTTTTTTGCTTAGTAGTATCCCTGTCTCGAACGGTAACCGTATCATCAGCGAGCGTATCAAAATCAATAACTACACATTTTGGAGTCCCAATTTCATCTTGTCTACGATATCGTTTACCGATGTTTCCATTATCGTCCCACATCACATTTTGATATTTTTTTTGCAAATTTAAATAGACTTCTCTGGCTTTTTTGACTAGTTCTGGCTTATTTTTCAAGAGTGGGCTTACGCAAAACTTTATAGGCGCTAACTCGGGAGGAAGCTTTAAATATATTCTTTTATCACCATTAATTTCATCTTCTGTATATGCTTCTGCCAGTACCGCCATCAGAACTCGCTCAACCCCAAAACTTGGTTCAATTACGTGTGGTATAAACTTATTATTGCTTCCCTTTTGTATATATTCCATAGACTTTCTGGTTGCTTTTTGTATATTCAAAAGATCAAAATCGGTTCGGTATGCAAGCCCCATTAGCTCTTCTTTACCAATTGGAAATTCATATTCGAAATCTATGGTTCTTTTGCTGTAATGAGCTCTATCATTATCTGGTACATCTAGCTCATGAATTTTCGCAGCATCAAGTCCCAATGCCTCAAACCACACATATATATCTGTTCTCCATTTTTCAAATGATTTCTCCCATTCATCCGGGTGTACGAAGTATTCTACTTCCATTTGCTCCAGTTCTCTTACTCTAAAAATAAAATCCCTGGGGCTTATTTCATTCCTGAATGCTTTTCCTATCTGCGCAACACCAAAAGGCATATCAGGATAGATGGTGTCGACTATATTTTTATAATTTGTAAATATGCCCTGTGCAGTTTCGGGTCTCAAATAAGCTATTGAATCATCACTATCAATGGGACCTACGTTCGTCTTGAACATCATATTAAACATTTTGGCTTCGCCAAAGCTGTCCGATTTGCCACAATTGGGGCATTTTGATACATCAATTTTATCCGCCCTAAAACGAGAATTGCAGTTTTTGCATTCTACGAGAGGATCGGTAAATGTATCTACATGTCCACTTGCCTGCCAGACTTTGGGGTTCATAATAATAGCCGCGTCCACACCGAAGATATCTTCTCTTCCGTCTACGAACATTTTCCACCATAAATTAGTAATATTTCTTTTTAAGGTTACTCCGAATGGACCATAATCATAAAAACCCGAAATACCACCGTACACTTCGCTTCCCTGATAAATAAAACCTCTTCTCTTAGCTAGGCTAACTATGTCTTCAAGATCTGTTTTCTTTTTTGTCATCAATTTATTATATGTTTAAAACTGATATTCTACAAAACTGTTTAAATAGGGAGCGATCGCAGCAGCTATCGTGTCCCCGCCCTTCACTAGCGCTAACCACTCAGGGCCCTTTAATAGCGCTAGCCGAAGATACTTAATATGCTCGGATAAAATAGGGCCATCTTGTGTTGATTTAAATCCAGCCATTTCATACTCGAACACATAGTGGCCATTTTCATCAAAAGCAGTGCCCTCAACCGTTTCCTCAATATTAATTGAGTGGCCAGTAACATTACTCAATTGAATTGCCCACCATACAGAAACTGCTGATAGCGATAATTTCGGATTGTTAAGAGCCTCAAATAGTTGTTTTATAAGATGGAAATATTCCTGCCCAGTTTCGGTAGTCGTATATTTGTTAATTAGCTTAAGGCAGCTATAGCCAAATTCAATTTTAGCCAAATCATTAAAAAAACTATTATATTGCTTATTCAGTCTTGCCGTTGTTAGCGTACCCAAATCACTTTTACCTTCAATAAAACCTATGTCACTAACTGAAAATAATTCTATGCCACCGGCAAGCTTACTTTTTTCTTTCCTTGTCCCTTTGGCAATTAAACTTACTTTACCAAAATCTTCCGTTAATACAGTTAGGATTCTATCTGCTTCTGCATAGTTAATACGCGTTAAAACAACACCTTGTGTATTTTTAGGTATTTTCATAATGAAACGTGCTTACTGTATCAACTAATTGCTGCAAGCTTGTTGTAGCCTTATATAGATATTTATAAATTCCAAGTTGCTTCCAAATTCGCGATTCTAGATTAAGAGAAGTTCTTGGCACGCTACTGTGGATTATGACTTTAATATTTGTCCAATCTTCATAACTTCGAAACTCGTGCAAGAATTCAATGCCGCTATGTCCTGCGAGTTGCAATTCAAGAATAATTACTGATGGTTTAAACTCGTCTATCATCGAAATTGCTTTTTGCGCATTCTGCGCTATAAAGACATTATCCACGGAGCCTGATAACGCCCTCTGGTATGTCTTGGCTAAAATTCCATCAGGTTCAATTATTAAAACATTCATATCGAAATAATTACAGAAATGTTAATTGTCCGGATAGTGGTAAATAGAATCCAATCCCCTTTTGTTTTTTGTGGGTAAAATTCTTCAGTTCACTTCCAAGCGCTTCAACTAAATGATTTGATATCAAAAGGCCGATTGCTGAATTATACATATCCTTAGGAGCAGAAGCGCGGGCTGCTGCGCTTAATTGACTAATCTTTCTGACGGATTCTTTTTGAATATAACTGTCTGTAGAATAGACACCAATTCTTTGAAAGTTAGGTGCCGTCTGCTGAGCAGCAATCACGAATCGAGTTCTCTTGGTGCTATCTTGCTGTGCGGCTATTAGACTTGATGCTAGACCAAATAAAGCCCCTTTAACCGCTGCTTCATTAGCATAAATTGGCTCTAATTTTTTTGAAGTATCTAGTTCAATTTCAACATTGTATGCTTGCGCTAACTTATGAAGATCATGGGCTACATCCTGCGCGAGTGCTGATGCAGAAATACTTGTTAGCGGCAATTCAGATTGAAGTGTATTCATGGCAAAAATTGCATGATCAATCATCATCAGCGCATTTTTTGTAAGTAAAACAGTTTCCAGCTGCGCTGATTTATCAAGAGGATTCGATTCTGCGATTGCTTTGATTTGCAAAAAACGCATCTGCAAATCATACAGCAGTAGCGACACGTTATTATCTTTTTCTAAATGTTTTGCCAACATAAAATCTAATAGATTATCTAAACCTCAATAACCCCTATCTATACAGATTATAGCATGCGCCTATGGAGTAAACGTAAGATTGGGAAGCACGGTAGCATTAAAATCCTCTAAAGCTGCAGCGTTCTCGGACCAAATTTCAATTGTTTTGTCTCTGAGAGGAAGCACTACCATAGTACCGGTGGCTTTTGGCTGATTAGGATCAATAGCACCGGTGATCATCGAACCAGTTACCGACGGAACATTTTTAGGGATAAAGGCTGCAATCTTAATTTTACCGCCTGATAGTTGTCCGGTAAATTGGTCCATGGTTTGCGCATACGGCACGTTGAGTACCTGCATTCGTAGGCTGAAGATATTTGCTTGGTTGGCTACGTCAGGAACAAAATTAGGATAAAAATATGCGTTTACGGGGTTAGAATTTTGTTGTGACTCAATAATATAAGCACTCCACGTCTTTGGATAAACAATCTTTACCGAACCAGCCGCAGACGGAGAGAGGTAGGTTTTATTGGGTGATTTAGCCTCAGTTTGATACTTTGTGTCATCTGCTGCCTGTGTCTTCTGCACTGCCGTACCAACGGCAGTATTAATTAATGCGTCAACATTATTTTTATATTTATTCATTTTAGTGAACGACATTAACCCAAAAATCAATAATCCTACAATAATGACCCCGAGGATCAAATAGATAACTGTAGAAAGTGTATTCTTTTTTTTAACAGGAAGAAGAGAGCCATTTGGTGAGATATTTTGCGCAATCGGTGGCACGTACGGTTTTTTGGCTATGCCTGTTGGTTCTAAATCTGGTTGCATTGTTCTTATGCTACCATAATTAAGCATTACTTTTTAAGTATTATTTTTAATATTAATACTTGTACAGATAAAAAGGACCTTTTTTCTTTTCGTATTTCTTTTTGGGTATCTCAAATGCGTAACTTACGAGTTTGAGTGGATGGCTATATTTTCTTTGCAGTATTTTAGAATTAAGTTTCTCCATGTATCGGTCTAGTAAAAATACATAGATACCGTCAGCATTTGGTAGCTTTTCGTTCCAAAAATTAGCCCATTTTATAGTGATGTATTCTCTTTGCCTCCAGCAGATAACTTTTGATATCAAAACTAATAGAGGGTTGAGCTCATAGCCAATACAAAATACTTGATTTTTGGCCATAGCTTTCAGCATTCTGCCGTCCCCGGAGCCAAGCTCAAGAAAAAGCTCACCCTTTCGTAAGTCCAGTAATGCGATTGCCTCTATCTTCTCTTTCTTTAGAGTTGGAAGATAGGGGGCACCAAAAAATATAACCACCGAAAAACTAACAAATAGAATCAAAAAGATAACTGATAACACCTATGAATTATCTCCATTTTTAATGACTAAATCGATGGACTTTTTCTTTTTGGCAAGGTACCCTTCGAGCTCATTTATAATTTTTTTTGCCTCTTCGTATTTTTCAATTGATTCATCTATCGATACTTCGTTGCCCTCAAACCATCGCATTACCTGCTCTAGCTTTTGTTTCTTTTCCGAATAATCAAAATTTTCATTAGTCATAATTAATTCTTTCCATTCTTATTTATTGTTACTATTTTTGCCTCGAAATCAATGTGCTGCGTAGTGATCGTTATTACATCGTTCACCTTAATTGATGCTATTTTTATAATCCTTCCTTCTTTTCTTAGTAAACTATAGCCTCGCTTAAGCACATTGTTTGGATTATACGCAATAAGCAGTTCCTTGAAATTTTCAATTTTTTGTTTTTCTATATCAAAAATCATTTGTAGGTTTCGTTTTAAAGTAAGCTTTGCTTGTTCGAGCTGATTCTCTTCAGTCTTTATTGGCTTATTCAAATATTCTACAAGTAATGCCTTGGATTGCTGCAGGTACTTACACTCAAACGGAAGATCGGGAACCATTATTTCAGCAGCATTGCTGGGTGTTGAGGCTCGTTTATCTGCGACAAGCTCCCCTAGGCTCAAGTTAATTTCGTGTCCAATCGCCACAAGAGTCGGAATTCTGCTTCCTGCAATTTTCCTTACAACTCTTTCGTCGTTAAAAGCACTTAGATCATCATCGGATCCACCTCCCCTAATAATAACCAGCAGATCGATATCGTAAGTAATTGTATTGAAATATTCGATTGCCTGTACTATTTCAGATGGTGCTCCATCTCCTTGCACCAATACGTTGTAT
>Ga0209085_1000409_pt1 | contig 31782 bp, 34 predicted proteins | sample C_131016_EF_Meta_FD_187310 | JGI IMG/M metagenome (GOLD analysis project Ga0209085, IMG submission 187310) | Freshwater microbial communities from Lake Croche, Canada to study carbon cycling - C_131016_EF_MetaG (SPAdes) (version 2) | ecosystem: Environmental > Aquatic > Freshwater > Lake...
GAGTTGTCAAGAAAACTAGGGCGAAATTTCCTGCCAGAAAGCGAAAGCATAGAGGAAGTAGCTCTAATGTTGAAACACGAACTTTCGCTATTCACAGCACCGCTTAAAACTTAACCGAACGGTATTGAGAAAGCACTAGCAATCAAAAGTATGGTTGATAATTTGAACGCTCTAGACATTTGATGTTCATACCAAATAGTTAAGTTCTACACTTTAACTTTAGCTGATGTAATTTTCTAAAGATAGAGCAAAGACAATATTATCTTTTTTTCTTTAATAACCTGTAATGTTTAGTCAATAAGGATTTCAGCTTCTATTGATTTTTAGGTAAATTATTTTCTTTGGCTTGATTTTCTGTATAAAGCCCCCTCACCCCCAACACATCTCCCTGAGGGGGAGGGGAGTAAAGTTTATTTCTACTGATAAAGATTTACTAAGGCTTGTGCCGCTTGATGGTGTTTTTTCACTAACTCAGGTGGGGAGAGAATTTGTGCTTTATCAAAATAACGCTGTACCCAGATAGCAAATTCATTTAAGGAACGGGGGGGTAAATTAATACAATAATCTAGATATTCTGATTTTCCTGTGGTGGGATTTTTGGGTCCTTGTTTGAGTTTTTGATTGGGGTGTCGTAATTCTCCTTCCTGCATAAAATAGGAAATAGGAGGATAGAAACGTACTTTAACGGCAATAAATTCCAATTTACCTGCTAATTCTAGTTGTTGTGCTTCTAAGTTACCTAAATATAAGCCCCAACCATTTCTGAGTAATTGATGGGCTTTCTCAAGACTTTTTCTTTGAGTATCTATATCTCTTTGTCGGGTATTATCAATTACACAGTGGTTATTATAACGATTAACCCGCCCCACCACCAGAAAACCACTATTATTACAATCTTCATAGAGTAAATACCATGCAATATCATAGTAAATCAATTGAAGTGGATAAACGACTACTGTCCCTATTATTTTCTCGTCATAGTAATTAGTATGACAAATAATTTCTACGGCTTGTCCTTGAATAATAGCTGACTCAATTTTGTCAATCTGATGAAAGAGAGTATTTCGATTTTGCTTTTTGGCTATCATTTCCTCTGGATCTGTATGGTTGATAGCTCGGTTTAGATTCTGTCTGACAGGGTAAAAAAAGTCTGGATTGGATTCAATTTGAAATCCTTTTAATCTTTTAGTTAATTTTCTATGTATTGCTCTTATTCTAGGATCTCCTTGATAAATAGCTTGTGAAGATAGGGCATCAAAAGCAATCTTTAACTCTTCTTTTGACATTACTCCTGTTCCTAAATAATAGCCCCAACGATACATTCTTTGTTCTAAAATGTGATAGTTACGTAGCTTTTCTAAGTCTTTTCTAATAGTCGGAAGAGATGGATAGCCTGCTGGTAAATATATAGATAGTATCTTAGCCAATTCTTGCATTTTTTCTTGAACTTCTTGGAGTGCATCATAATGAGAACTATCATTAGAAGTGAAGAGAGGATCATAATTTTGATAGCCAACACCAGGATATTTAATTAATGTGGCAATCAGGAGCATGAGACGCTCAAAGGCTTGTGGTTCAATAGGAGAATGTACTTTTTTCATGGTTGGAAAAAGACAATAAAGTAAGGCCGTGGGAAGAGGAGCGTTTTAAAGGGGGAAAGTGAGTATTTTTACTGGTTTAAAGATCAGGGTTAAAACAATTATAGAGCAATAACTTGGGGTTATTACTTTTTATATTTTGTGGTTGAGTAATTATCTAGCTAATTTAAGCCTAAATAACCTAGTTGCAATATTGTCTTTTAGTGGTCTTTCTGAGAATAATCTCGCTATCGTGACAGTATAAGGTAATACAAGAAAGGTTAAACTCTATGCTTCTATCCAAACGAGTCAGATTAATCCGTAGCATCGCAGCTTCTCTAGTCAATGGAATCATTACCCTGATTATTTTGTTAATCGCACCACTAGGACTATTAGCCGTAATTACCAATACTATACTAGTATTGGTATCTACCTTTTTGGTCTTTTCTCTCAGTGATGTTGTCCTAATCTGGATGTTTGGGGGACAACAACCAAGAGGAATTAACTCAAGACAGGGAATGGTTTCTAACTGGATACAAAATCAAATGACAGATAGAACAAAAGATGACTGAGAGTGGCTGGAGAAGTTTATATGTCTCTCAACAAGGCTGTTATGTGGCATTACAACAGGAGTACTTACTGGTTAAACAGCAAGGACAAACCATTGCCCAGGTACAACTTCCTCACATTGAACAGGTTCTAATTTTTGGCAGGTCTCAAGTTACGACCCAAGCCATAACAGCTTGTTTAAAAAAGAATATTCCTATAGTCTATCTCTCTAGGATGGGTTATTGTTATGGCCGAATAATGCCTCTAGAAAGGGGTTATCGTCAGTTGAGTCGCAGTCAACAAAAGATTGAATTAGTTGATCGTTTGTTAGTAGCCAGAACAATTGTAGTAGCCAAGCTGAAAAATAGCCGTACACTTTTACAGAGACAACAAAGACAGAAACGTTTAGATACCGTTGCTTTGGCTATCCAAACTATACAGTATCTGATAGACAAAGCAGCTAAAGCTGAGACGATAGAACAGTTAATGGGGTATGAAGGAGCAGCAGCAGCTAGCTATTTTCCTGCCTTTGGGGACTGCTTGATAGGGAATGATTTTGTCTTTATGACCCGTTCACGTCGTCCCCCTGTTAACCCAGTAAATGCTATGTTGAGTTTTGGTTATCAAGTCCTCTGGAATCATTTACTAGCTTTGATTGAGTTACAAGGACTTGATCCCTATCAAGCTTGTTTACACCAGTCAAGTGAACGCCATGCAGCTTTGACTTCTGATTTACTGGAGGAATTTCGTGCGCCAATAGTAGATTCTTTGGTCTTGTATTTGGTTAATCAGAAAATAATGAATGCTGTGGATGATTTTGAATATCACGATGGAGGTTGTTATCTAAATGAATCAGGACGCAAAAAATATCTCAAAGCCTTCCTACAAAGGATGGAAACAGAGATACAATCCGGTAATGAGGAAAATGAACCGAGATGGGATCTTTTGATGCAGCAGGTGAAACGGTTTAGAAACTTTATCTATGCTCCCATAAATGGTTATCAAGCTTATCTAATTAAATAGAATGTTTTTCTATGTGATTAGTTATGACATTCCTTGTGATCGTCGTCGCCAGAAAATAGCTAATTTATTAGAAGGGTACGGTGAAAGGGTGCAGTATTCGGTCTTTGAGTGTATTTTGACTCCTCGTAAATATGAGGAGTTATGCCAAAGACTAAAAAAACATTTCCGAGAGGGTGAAGATAGTCTGCGCTTTTACCCTCTCTCTCAACATACCTTGGGACAGGTAGAAATATGGGGTAAACCTCCACTTACTAAACTACCTGGATCAACTGTAGTCTAGCCATCTGGAAATCCTCTTTACTTCCTAGATATAGCAACATCTTTGAGCATTTAGTCAAATTTTGTAACACCAGCTTGCGGCCATGATTGAAAATCGCCAAAACCCTATATTTCTCGTGTTTGCCCTCGCTGGCTTACTGGGTAAGGCTTTTAGCGATTTTTTTCTTCCCCTTTACCCCGTTTCAGGCTACGATTTTTCTAGCCCTCGGAAACTGCCCCTAGACTTCAGTCACAGTAAGGGTTTAAAATGGGGGGACTCTCCACTCGCTGGAGAACCTATTAGATTGGAAACTTAATAGATGTCTTTGGAAAGCAATATCTATACCAGGTTACTCTCCACTCGCTGGAGAACCTATTAGATTGGAAACAGATAATCTTCAAACAAGATCCGTTTATAATCTTTACCTCTCCACTCGCTGGAGAACCTATTAGATTGGAAACAGTAACCAGAGTCTCTCTAGCATAAAGAGATTTATCTCTCCACTCGCTGGAGAACCTATTAGATTGGAAACTAACCCTTCATCTAAAGAAAAGCGAACTTCTCCACTGCTCTCCACTCGCTGGAGAACCTATTAGATTGGAAACTGTGTCAGGGCTGGGCGCACTAGCTATACAGTCTACAGTCTCTCCACTCGCTGGAGAACCTATTAGATTGGAAACTGAAAATCTTAGGCTACGCTAAGTGGCAACGTTTTGGCCTCTCCACTCGCTGGAGAACCTATTAGATTGGAAACTTCGCTAGCATCTTGCCAAGCTGAATCCCATGCACTCTCCACTCGCTGGAGAACCTATTAGATTGGAAACTTATAGCGTTATTTTTAAGCGGCAAACGTGTTACAACTGCTCTCCACTCGCTGGAGAACCTATTAGATTGGAAACGCTAAATTTATTTGCTCTTTTGCTTCTTTGCTAAATTGACTCTCCACTCGCTGGAGAACCTATTAGATTGGAAACTCTTTTAAGGATTGAGCCTTGATACCGTTTTTAGCATCCTCTCCACTCGCTGGAGAACCTATTAGATTGGAAACCTCTGTGCGGTGGCTTTTGCCCACGCTTTCTCGAACAATACCTCTCCACTCGCTGGAGAACCTATTAGATTGGAAACCTGCTTTAGGTTCATCTACTACAGTGTTGGGTGCTCTCTCCACTCGCTGGAGAACCTATTAGATTGGAAACCCTGTTGTCAGTAGCACGGTAGACATGTGCTACTGCCTGCTCTCCACTCGCTGGAGAACCTATTAGATTGGAAACTGGAAAGTTAGAAGATTACTATCGGCTAAGTATATACATATTAGCTCTCCACTCGCTGGAGAACCTATTAGATTGGAAACGCTACCTGGCTCGCCCACCCGGGGAGTAGGGTGGTGCTCTCCACTCGCTGGAGAACCTATTAGATTGGAAACTCCATCCCCTATCAGGTTCAAAGCTGCCGCAAACTCTCTCTCCACTCGCTGGAGAACCTATTAGATTGGAAACGGTACTCCTGAAGCAGCAGCTATTCAGTACCTAAAAGAAACTCTCCACTCGCTGGAGAACCTATTAGATTGGAAACTCTATGGGGGAACTAGTAGTGGCTATGGGTAACTCTATGACTCTCCACTCGCTGGAGAACCTATTAGATTGGAAACACGCACAGGTTTCCCCTTCCTCAAACGTAGCGTAGCGCTCTCCACTCGCTGGAGAACCTATTAGATTGGAAACTAATTAAAACCGACAAAGGATTTAAGGTAATCTGATGCTCTCCACTCGCTGGAGAACCTATTAGATTGGAAACACTCATGTTAGCATCAGAGAATATAGTCATAACGGACTCTCCACTCGCTGGAGAACCTATTAGATTGGAAACGGGCTATATAGGTTGCCAATTACTCCGTATTCAGATTTCTCTCCACTCGCTGGAGAACCTATTAGATTGGAAACCTACATTAGTTACAGGTACAGCTACAACAGGTGTTTCTCTCTCCACTCGCTGGAGAACCTATTAGATTGGAAACAAGCCTACAATCCTTACCACACAAGGATTGTAGGCTTATTCTCTCCACTCGCTGGAGAACCTATTAGATTGGAAACAAGAACTGGAAGCAGCCTTAGTAGAACGTGATGCTAAAACTCTCCACTCGCTGGAGAACCTATTAGATTGGAAACCACTTGTTTAAGTGGTCAACGTTGTCAGCCACTATATAAATCACTCTCCACTCGCTGGAGAACCTATTAGATTGGAAACGTTACAGGGTTTAGTGGAGGGCGCGGGCCATTCTTCTCTCCACTCGCTGGAGAACCTATTAGATTGGAAACGTGAGCTGCCCACTACTTGATAAGCGGCACAGACATGACTCTCCACTCGCTGGAGAACCTATTAGATTGGAAACGGGGTGATGAGAACGTTCCCTGGATGAAAATCTCCCTCTCCACTCGCTGGAGAACCTATTAGATTGGAAACCAGTAAAGTAGAAAGCCTAGTGTACAACATTAACCTACTCTCCACTCGCTGGAGAACCTATTAGATTGGAAACCTTCTTCATTGGATTTTGTTACTTTTACTACTGAATACACTCTCCACTCGCTGGAGAACCTATTAGATTGGAAACTCAACTTCCACTTCTGTTAGTTGATATTTAGTAGCCAGCTTCTCTCCACTCGCTGGAGAACCTATTAGATTGGAAACATCTGTTTGTGCCCATCGCTGCGAGCGGTTTCTTCAAACTCTCCACTCGCTGGAGAACCTATTAGATTGGAAACTATCCAACTCTGGTTGCCAATAGTTGAGCCACTCCTGTCTCTCCACTCGCTGGAGAACCTATTAGATTGGAAACGGATAAACACTGTTGATATGATAATTGAAGACTATCTACTCTCCACTCGCTGGAGAACCTATTAGATTGGAAACACTCTTTATATTTAAGTTTTACTGTTGCCATATTTTTCCTCTCCACTCGCTGGAGAACCTATTAGATTGGAAACAATAGTTCCGTAATAGGATGACCTTCACCCATCCATAGCTCTCCACTCGCTGGAGAACCTATTAGATTGGAAACATGTAAAAGCCTCCCTCGATCTTGAAGTAAACGTCTACAGCTCTCCACTCGCTGGAGAACCTATTAGATTGGAAACCTGCAAAGACAGGAAAAATCAGTAATGAAGAGTACACAGAACTCTCCACTCGCTGGAGAACCTATTAGATTGGAAACCCAAGTCCTAAGTTTCGAATGATATCGATTTCAGGAGCAACTCTCCACTCGCTGGAGAACCTATTAGATTGGAAACACTAGAAGGGTTAAACTCTTTAACCAACGAACAAGAAGAAAAGCTATTACTCTCCACTCGCTGGAGAACCTATTAGATTGGAAACTGTCCTACTTTAGAGAATTGAAATGACATATTGTCTCTCCACTCGCTGGAGAACCTATTAGATTGGAAACCGACTATAGCTAAAGAGACTGTTAAGTATAGAGCTCTCTCCACTCGCTGGAGAACCTATTAGATTGGAAACTTTACGCTTTTGAGTGTTTCCATTGCAGCCTCATAGTTTGGCCTCTCCACTCGCTGGAGAACCTATTAGATTGGAAACTTTGACCAGATTGCATTCGAGATGGCAAATGGCACAATAGTCTCTCCACTCGCTGGAGAACCTATTAGATTGGAAACACTATTTTTACCTCGCAGGCAAGGGGTTCTAGCTCTACTCTCCACTCGCTGGAGAACCTATTAGATTGGAAACCCATACTGAACTTTATCGGCTTCTTCTATTTGTTGATTTAGGCTCTCCACTCGCTGGAGAACCTATTAGATTGGAAACATTTACACAGCTAATAGGTAGACAGAAAGCTAGAGACTCTCCACTCGCTGGAGAACCTATTAGATTGGAAACATGTATCAGGCGCTTCTAGCACTTCATCAATATAGTTGCTCTCCACTCGCTGGAGAACCTATTAGATTGGAAACGACCGAATTTCTCCGGTTTTTTTGTTTTGCCAAGCGCTCTCCACTCGCTGGAGAACCTATTAGATTGGAAACCTTCGCTCACTTCAACCTCTTTACTAGACCCTCCTACTATTTCACTCTCCACTCGCTGGAGAACCTATTAGATTGGAAACCTCTTGCCTCACTGGTACTGTTTCTATCTGCCCACCTCTCCACTCGCTGGAGAACCTATTAGATTGGAAACTGTAGACAGGTGGTCTGTCCGCCTTAAAGGCTTTAGTGACTCTCCACTCGCTGGAGAACCTATTAGATTGGAAACCATCGTACATTGCCATAACCTCAGTAAACTTTTTCCACCTCTCCACTCGCTGGAGAACCTATTAGATTGGAAACAATAAACTCTACACAGTCTTCTAAGGACTCTACTCGGCGCCTCTCCACTCGCTGGAGAACCTATTAGATTGGAAACATATGGCGCAGCCTAGGTAGACTTTGTTGTGGAGAGCTCTCCACTCGCTGGAGAACCTATTAGATTGGAAACGTAGCTTACAGCGTTGTATGTAGTGTTGTTACCACGCACTCTCCACTCGCTGGAGAACCTATTAGATTGGAAACTAAAACTCCCTTGCCAGAACACGCAAGTTATTTAGATCTCTCCACTCGCTGGAGAACCTATTAGATTGGAAACTAAAATTTCTGGTAATTGGACTGCAATTGCTAATTTACTCTCCACTCGCTGGAGAACCTATTAGATTGGAAACACATTGTTCTTAAAAAGCAACAGGTTTTTGAACCTAACTCTCCACTCGCTGGAGAACCTATTAGATTGGAAACACTAGGTCAGGTGGAAGTGGTTTATGAAATACATCTCTCCACTCGCTGGAGAACCTATTAGATTGGAAACCAACCTCTGTAACACCGTACAATGTCCAAGCTACTCCTCTCCACTCGCTGGAGAACCTATTAGATTGGAAACTTTGGCGTTGTACGGAATTAAACCCAATCCTAATCAGTCTCTCCACTCGCTGGAGAACCTATTAGATTGGAAACTTCAAGAACCTTTACGGAGATTACAAATGAGTAAGTTCTCTCCACTCGCTGGAGAACCTATTAGATTGGAAACTTTAGGAGCCATTCTAAATTGAGTATCAAGCACGGGTGGAGCAGTTCGCTCTCCACTCGCTGGAGAACCTATTAGATTGGAAACTAGATTAAAAAGTAATTCCATAGAAATTCCAGTATCTACTCTCCACTCGCTGGAGAACCTATTAGATTGGAAACCATAAATATCTTCAAAATCTTTATCTTTTAATTTTTTAATCTCTCCACTCGCTGGAGAACCTATTAGATTGGAAACTCGAATCGCTGCATTTCTAGATGGGATTCTAAATCTATCTCTCCACTCGCTGGAGAACCTATTAGATTGGAAACTAAGAACACCTGATTGAGCTACTTCCGGACTTTCAAAACTCTCCACTCGCTGGAGAACCTATTAGATTGGAAACTCGAATCGCTGGCATTTTAGCGCCTGTTTCTTTCCTCTCTCCACTCGCTGGAGAACCTATTAGATTGGAAACTCTAGTAGGAAGCGCTCTTCCTGCAATGGGTGAGATCTCTCCACTCGCTGGAGAACCTATTAGATTGGAAACTAAGCGGAACATGGTGCGGCTAATCTTGATAGATAGCTCTCCACTCGCTGGAGAACCTATTAGATTGGAAACCCATTGCCCTGGCGGGGGCGCATCGCCGAGCCTGTCCGCTCTCCACTCGCTGGAGAACCTATTAGATTGGAAACACTGTGATAAACATAGTCGTTGACTTTAGCCCAACAGCTCTCCACTCGCTGGAGAACCTATTAGATTGGAAACCTATTTCTAGCCAATACTCATTCTCTATAGCTATATCATCATCTCTCCACTCGCTGGAGAACCTATTAGATTGGAAACTACACTTGGTAGCACATGAGCCGACTAGGTAATGCCTCTCCACTCGCTGGAGAACCTATTAGATTGGAAACATTTCTCCTATTAATTTATAGGCTTCGTCGATTATAGTCTCTCCACTCGCTGGAGAACCTATTAGATTGGAAACCGTTAAACCCTTCGGACTACAAGCAGCTTAGGTTGTTTTACTCTCCACTCGCTGGAGAACCTATTAGATTGGAAACTTGACTTAAAGCTATAACACTAGCCCAGACTAACTCCCTAAACTCTCCACTCGCTGGAGAACCTATTAGATTGGAAACACTTCTCCATAGCCTGCTACTTTCCAACACCCAGTCTCTCCACTCGCTGGAGAACCTATTAGATTGGAAACTATTTCATATACCAGCTCTGGGCTGTATGGGTCATCGACACTCTCCACTCGCTGGAGAACCTATTAGATTGGAAACTATTTACTCTGGATAGGGTGTCCAGAAGTATTTCTTGCTCTCCACTCGCTGGAGAACCTATTAGATTGGAAACAATAGTCAGGGCCTCTACTTCTGCTGTAGTCCAATCTAACCTCTCCACTCGCTGGAGAACCTATTAGATTGGAAACGTTTTTGGATGGATAACAAGAATGTTAAAGCTTTTGACTCTCCACTCGCTGGAGAACCTATTAGATTGGAAACACGTTTCTTTACAGTGTACCAACCTACTGCTCATGTATCTCTCCACTCGCTGGAGAACCTATTAGATTGGAAACAACTGTTTTACTGAAACTTTGTAAGTTGTTGTTGTTGTTGTCTCTCCACTCGCTGGAGAACCTATTAGATTGGAAACTGTGCAGGGAATACCTTTCGCTTTTTGGTGTTTCCAGACTCTCCACTCGCTGGAGAACCTATTAGATTGGAAACAAAAATATCCCATTTTTTTAGCAATACAGCAAATTCTCTCCACTCGCTGGAGAACCTATTAGATTGGAAACAAACTAAGTCTTACTAGCACGAACGTCCCTAATAGGATTACTCTCCACTCGCTGGAGAACCTATTAGATTGGAAACGTTGTTTATTTTTGTGCCTAGATGTTTGTAGTTGCTTCTCTCCACTCGCTGGAGAACCTATTAGATTGGAAACTGTTACTACTAGCATATTCTACTCCTTAAACTAAACTCTCCACTCGCTGGAGAACCTATTAGATTGGAAACGTTAAGTGACCTACCTTAATTAGCTCATACTCTGTTGTAGCCTCTCCACTCGCTGGAGAACCTATTAGATTGGAAACAGGCAATACAAGCATTCGTTGTTGCTGGGCAGTCATCTCTCCACTCGCTGGAGAACCTATTAGATTGGAAACTGCCTATACCACCTTTACTGTTGGCTATTGTAATAATCTCTCCACTCGCTGGAGAACCTATTAGATTGGAAACTTAACCGTTGATTTTTAGATTCAATAATTAATTTTTCTAATTTCTCTCCACTCGCTGGAGAACCTATTAGATTGGAAACACAGCTAGCTAGATTTTGACATACAGGTAACTGTTAACTCTCCACTCGCTGGAGAACCTATTAGATTGGAAACAGCAGACGATAAAACCGAGAAACTTGCAAAACTGTCATCTCCACTCGCTGGAGAACCTATTAGATTGGAAACGCACTGCTAACAACGTAAGAGCAAATCTCCTCACTTTCTTCTCTCCACTCGCTGGAGAACCTATTAGATTGGAAACCTTTCCTAGTTTCACCATCGAGCCACATAATAGCTCCTTGGACTCTCCACTCGCTGGAGAACCTATTAGATTGGAAACCTGAGTACGTTATACCTACTATTGCTAACATACTTGGATATCTCTCCACTCGCTGGAGAACCTATTAGATTGGAAACAAGATGTAGGAATCTTCGTCCATTACTGCTGACTGTATGCTCTCCACTCGCTGGAGAACCTATTAGATTGGAAACCATCTATTGTACCTTCAAATAGGTTATATCTGTTTACTCTCTCCACTCGCTGGAGAACCTATTAGATTGGAAACAACTGCGCTATAAAGAATTCAGCGCCCGCGCCACTTGCTCTCCACTCGCTGGAGAACCTATTAGATTGGAAACCAAATATTAATTCGTCTTCTCCTATGCCATAAATTTCTCTCTCCACTCGCTGGAGAACCTATTAGATTGGAAACAATTGATGAGCAGCGTGGAGAGCAGAGAATATACAGCTCTCCACTCGCTGGAGAACCTATTAGATTGGAAACGAATTTCAATCTCGTAGTCTTCGGAGGTATTTCTCATACCTCTCCACTCGCTGGAGAACCTATTAGATTGGAAACATCTCTGGGCTATCATTAATGTTTGGCTTTTTTCGACATCTCTCCACTCGCTGGAGAACCTATTAGATTGGAAACTTCAGGGGATATAGTAGCTTCATGTGCTGCAGCAACTCTCTCCACTCGCTGGAGAACCTATTAGATTGGAAACATCAATAAAAGACGCTGAGATTGATATCTTATATATTGCTCTCCACTCGCTGGAGAACCTATTAGATTGGAAACCGCATAACAATGTAGTATGGATACAAGATGGTAAACTCTCCACTCGCTGGAGAACCTATTAGATTGGAAACAAAACACTTTAACCACGGCGTGCAGCTACTTCCAACACTCTCCACTCGCTGGAGAACCTATTAGATTGGAAACTAGCTTTGGTAGGAACTCGCGCTTGTATTGTGCCTCATCAAAGACTCTCCACTCGCTGGAGAACCTATTAGATTGGAAACTCCCAAGTACAGAGACTTAGAAGATACTTGAGATTTTTCTCTCCACTCGCTGGAGAACCTATTAACCCAAGTTGCTAAGTAGGTAGGTTTAATTAAACGTCAAATAGATTATTAAGTTTAAGAGTTCTAAAAACTTCTGAATTCCTTTCCTGCAACCTCTGGGCGGCTACGCCCACCTGACTCCTGTTGACCGTAGGCGTAGCCGCCCGAAGGGTAGGTCAGCCCGAAGGGTCTCCTGACACCGTCCGAACGGCTACACACCCACCTGACTCCTTTTTTTCTGGCAGTTATCTTTATTTATGCCGATCTACTTAGTTACTTTTTAAAAAAATTAAGTTATCCATACAATTAGTAATTCATATATTCTATAAAAAATACTAAAATATAAATTTAGTAAAAAATATAGGGAAAAATATAGTCAGTAATGTAATAAAATTCCCTCTAATAAACACTTATCAAGGGGGAATATATGATAAATAAAATAATTGCTATCTGTGCTATCGTGGATGACCTATTAAAAGCTAGGGGTCATCAAGATGATATTCGTTGTTTAATGACTGATGCAGAAATTCTGACAATAGCTTTTGTAGCTGCCATGTTTTTTGGGGGTAATCACAAATTAGTTTGTCAATATATGAAAGATCATTCTTTGGTTAATTATATGTTAGATAAATCTCGTTTTAATAGAAGAATACATCGCTTATCAATGCTAATAAATGATTTATTTCACCAAGTAGGAATGATTTTAAAAGAAAGCAATGATTCAATTGAATATCTTATAGATTCCTTTCCTGTACATATGCGCAATAATACTTGTATATTTAATGTTAAATTGGTTAAATCAGAAGAATTTAGAGGCTATATTGCCTCCAAAAAGCTTTATTTTTTATGGTGTTCGAGTTCAATTATTAACAACTAAAACAGGTAGGGAGTGTGGAATTTGTTTTTTTACTTGGGAGTTATTCTGACATTCAAGCTTTAAATGCTTTACCTTTAAATTTACCACCGAATAGTGAGATATATGGTGATTTTGCTTATACTGATTATACAGCAGAAGATATTTTGTATGAGGAAAATCAAATTAAGTTAATGGTCATGCAAAAAAAAATCATTGCGACAAGATGCCCCTTATCTCAATATATTAAACAACACATCAGGCATTATATTGAAACAGTTTTTAGTCAAATAACTCTAAGGTTTCCCAAATCAATTTATGCTGTTACTTTTCAAGGATTTTTATTAAAAATACAAACATTTATTTGGGGATATACTTTAAATAAAGCTTTTATTAATTAATTTGTCTTTAATTTTTTATTTAGTATTTATCAACAATAACTGACTTGAACCAAATTAGTTTCATTTTTATTTAGTACTAATATAATAGTTGAAGCTTAATTTTTTTTAATACATGTTTATTGTTTATGAATAACTGGCAACTTGGGTTAATAGGATATGTGCTGTCAAAATTTTCTTTCTCTTTAGCCACTAAGCATTTTACAGTCCTTTACAGTTCCTCGGGTTGTTTTTTTGCTCCCACCAATTGATTACTGGCTGAAAATAAAGGGAGCTAATTTCAGTAATGCTAATCTTTGACTAACTAATCTAGAAGAAGCTAACCCACGAAATGTTAATCTAAAGAAAGCTAGCTTAATAGGTAATCATTTAGAGAAAACTCATCTCTGTGGGGCTGCTTTTAGGGGTGTCAATCTCTCAAAAGCTGATCTCAGAGATGTTCATCCTTGATAAAAATACTAAATTAGATAAACAATAAGATAGTGTACTTGTAGATTATCAATAATAAACAATGTGGGATACTCAGTCATATTTCCTCTTTATAATGCCTTTTAGTTTAACACTTTTCCAGTTATGAACAAAAAGCACACTTAGATCGCCATCGGGAATCAACAAACGTATAGCTGTGTTAGAGTCCCTGACTGTAGGTAAGGTTGATACTCTTACGAGAATTACGTATTGATATATTATTATATTAATAATCTTGAAGGAGATTTATTTAAGTTAGACAGAACGAGGGAGAGACTTAGCAAAGTTCAACTTACTCAAAATACTCTTATAGATAAATGGGACATATCAACTTAAGGAAATCTAACCTGAGTGGGACTAACCTAAGTGGGACAGACCTAAGTGGGGCAGACCTAAATGAAGCTAATTTAACTAAAACTAATTTAAGTGCAGCTAATCTCCAAGGAGCTAATCTCCAAGACGCTAACTTAAGTGGAGCTAACTTAAGTGGAGCTAATCTCAAAGAAGCTAACTTAAGTAATACTGATTTAAGTAATACTGATTTAAGTAATACTAATCTAAGTGGAGCGAATCTCCTTGGAGCTAATCTCCTTGGAGCTAATCTCCAAGAGGCCAACCTGATCAAAAGTAATCTCAAAAATGTTCAAATTAATGAACACACCCTTATAGATGACAAATGGCTGCTAGTTTGGCAAATTGTCAATAATGTAAAAGCGCCGAGCGAATCTTTTCCTCAAGAAGATGGTCAAAATCAAGGTTTAACTCAGACTGACTTGAGTAGAGCTAATTTAAGTGGAGCTAATCTCAAAGGAGCTAATTTAAGTGGGCATAACCTGATAGCAACTAATTTAAGTGGAAATAACCTGATAGCAGCTAATTTAAGAGATGCTAATTTAAGAGATGCTAATTTGAGTAATACTATTTTGAGCGGAGCAGATCTGAATAATACTAATTTAAGGGGGGCAGATCTCAGTGGAGCAGATCTGAGTAATACTAGTTTGAGAAATGTTCAAATTGATGAGAGGACTGTAATAGATCAAAAATGGCGTACTGTATGGGAGATAGTTAACAAAGGTGCTAAAGATCAAGATTTAAGTAATCTTGACTTAAGTGGAGCCTGCTTAGATCATGTAAATCTACAATGTTCTAATTTAAGCGAAACTAACCTGACAGGAGTTAGTCTGATTGGGGCTGATCTCAGTGGTTCAGACTTGAGTAATACGAATTTGAATTGGGCTAATCTCAATGAAGCTAAATTGCTCAGCGCTAATTTAAGTGAAGCTAATCTATTGAATACTAACTTAATCAGTGCCCATTTAGATAACTCTGACCTGAGTAATGCCAATTTGAGTAATGCTAATTTGAGTAAAGCTACTCTCAATGGCTCTAATTTGAGTAATGCTATTCTTTGGCGAAGCAATCTAGAAGAAGCTAATCTACAAAATGCTAATCTAAAGAAAGCTGACTTAATAGGTGCTTATCTAGTTCAAACTAATCTTTGTGGTGCAGATTTAAGTGGGGCTAAACTTTCAAAAGCTGACCTCAGTGATGCTCAGATTGATGAAAATACTAAATTTCAAGAGTTATAAATGGAAGATAATCTATCATATGCTAGTGACTCTAGAATACTAAGTCATATTTTCTCGGACTCTAAAGAAGAATTTTTAGAGAGGTTTAATGCGCTGGGAGAAAGCAGCAAAATAGAAGTTCTAAACCAAGCTTTGAACTATGATGAACAAGGATTAGATTTATTAATTAAAGCATTAGAAGATGAGTCAGAGATAGTTAGACAAGCAGCGTTTAATCTCCTGAAAACAAAAAAAGACAATCAAATTAAGAATATATTAATTATCTATCTGGTTAATAACAGCGCAATTAACCTAGATCTAACTGAAATTAGCTTGAGTGGGGCAGATCTGCGTTGGGCAGATTTACGCTGGTCGAATTTACAAGGGGCTAATTTGAGTGGGGCTAATTTGAGTGGGGCTAATTTGAGTGGGGCTAATTTGAGTTGGGTAAATTTGAATGGCGCTGACTTGAGCGATACTGATTTAAGTTGGGCTGATTTGAGTTGGGCAGATCTACGTGGGACTAACTTGAATGGGACTGATTTAAGTACTTTTCAACTAACTCAAAATACCCTCATAGATGATAAATGGCGTTTGATCTGGGAAATAGTTAACCACATTTTTCTGGAGAAAAATTTAGTGGAAGTTGATCTTAGTGGTGCTAATCTCAGTGGGTTTAACTTGGCTGGGTTTAACCTGAGTTGTACCAACTTAACGAATGCCAACTTGAGCGGCGCTAATCTAAGTAATACTGATTTGATGGGGACTAACTTCAGTGGCGCTAACTTGAGTGGTGCTCTTTTCTATTATGCCAATTTAGTAGAAACCAATTTTCGCAATGCTAATCTCACTAAAGCTGATTTCACCCAAGGGTACCTACAAAATATTAATCTAAGTCAAGCTAATCTGACTGAAGCTAATTTGAGTAAAATCGAGGGAGATAAGATTAATTTCAGTGAAGCCAACCTCACCAATACTAGTTTAAGCGAAGCTAGTTTGACTAATGCTAATCTGCGGGGAGCCAACCTAACTAATACTAATCTCTGTCGAGCTAATTTAACTAGTAGTAGTCTGAGGGGAGCCAATCTCACTAATACTGATTTAACTAATACTAATTTAACAAGTACTACCTTAAAGGAAATTGACTTGAGTAGTGCTCATTTAAGTGGTGCCAATCTTAGTCATACTAAATTAAGTTATCTAAATTTAAGTGGTCTTAATCTCAATAGTACCAACTTAAATAGTGCCGATCTCAGTAATACTAATTTGAATAATGCTAATTTAGAAAGTGCAGATCTCAGTAATGCTAACTTAAGTGGTGCGGATCTCAGTAATGTTAACTTAAGTGATGCGGATCTCAGTAATGCTAATTTAATAGGTACTAATTTAATTAATACTATTTGGAGCAGAGCTCGCCTAAGTGGGACTAATTTAAAAGGAGTTAATTTGAGTGGAGCAAACCTGAGTGGGATTAATTTCAGATCTGCGAACCTAGATTGTGTGAATTTAAAAGGGGCTGATTTAAGTACAGCTTATTTGAATAAAGCGAGTATCCAAGGTGCTGATTTAAAAAACACTAATCTTAGTGGTACTGATTTAAGAGGTGCTGATTTAAGTGAGAGTAACCTGAGTTACAGTAACCTAAGTTATGCTAATTTCCGAAATGCTACTCTTAGAAGTAGTAACTTAACTGAAGCCTACATGAACAATAGTAATCTGGTAGGAGCTAACTTAACAGGAGCGAATTTAACAAGAGCCAATCTACACAGAGCTAACCTCAATGGTGCCAATCTGGTAGGAGCATCTCTCTATTGTACTAATCTGATGGGAGCTAACCTCTGGAGAGCTAATCTCTGGAGAGCTAATCTTTGTAGTGCAAATCTAGTAGCAGCTAATCTAAGAGGAACTAACTTAAGAGAGGCGGAAATTAATGAAGAGACCCGAATCGATTCTGAAAAGCGTAAGATGTTAAAAGTGGTTGACAGGAAAATTGTGCAATAAAAAACTGTCCGAAGAGACTCCAGACAGTTTGTTGGTGCGCGTGACCAAGGACGGGAAACCCGTCTGGGGACACACCGCAAAATTCAAGTTTTTTTAGAGTGCGTTTGCACCTGCTACAACTTCCAAAAGTTCTTGAGTAATAGCAGCTTGACGGGCTTTGTTGTAAGAGAGGGTCAAAGTATTCATTAAATCACTAGCATTTTCACTAGCATTACTCATAGCTGTCATTCTAGCTGCTAACTCACTAGCTGCAGATTCTTGTAAAGCTCTGAGCAGTTGATTATTCAAGTAGAGGGGCAGGAGAGCCTGTAAAATCTGCAGGGGATCTTGTTCAAAGATCATATCCTCAGGCAAGGCACTGAAGTCATTTTGAACCTTTTGCCGTTGAACTGTCAGTGTTCCATCAACATCGATCAGACGAAAAAGCTCATCATCTTCAGTTGCTAGTTTTTGTGCGTCTAGAGGCAGAATAGTTTGCACAACAGGACGAGAACTGATCAGAGAGATAAAACGAGTGTAAATCATTTCTACGCGGTCTAATTCTTCTGAGAGAAAGAGAGAGAGAATGTGATCAGCAATTTCGCTAGAATCTTTCGAGGAAGGAATCTGATCTAGTCCAATGTAGCTTTGAATTACAGGGAGGTTACGACGTTGAAAATATTGGGTAGCTTTACGTCCTGTTGTAATCAGTTTGACATTAAAACCTGTTGACTGTAGTTCTTTAAAACGATTTTCTGCACGTTTAATGACATAGTTATTGTAGCCACCACAGAGTCCACGATCACCTGAAATGACTAGAATACCTACATTGTTAACTTCCGCTTCGACCACCCGCTTCTTCAATAGAGGTAGATCCACGTCTTCTAACGTCAATCTCTGTTCTAAGTTATATAGTATTTTGGCGAGAGTGTCAGCAAAAGGACGACTGGCGATTACTTGTTCTTGAGCACGACGAACTTTAGCCGCAGCTACTAGACGCATGGCTTCAGTAATTTTGCGGGTATTTTTAACAGATTGAATACGGTCTCGAATTGCTTTAAGATTAGCCATTATTTTCTCTTGTTTATAAAAAATTTACCAAGGGGAGGGAACAGAGCAATAACTGTTCCCTTAGTTACTTTTAAGCAGCAAAAGCCTGTTTGTACTCAGCTATTGCTTCTTTGAGTAGTTTTTCACTTTCATCGGAGAGTTTTTTCTCGCTGACTAGGAGTTCTACATATTTAGGCTTGCTAGTTTTGAGATAATCCCGAAGTCCTTTAGCAAAGGTAGTTATTTTAGCTGGGGGTATTTCATCTAAATAGCCATTGAGACCGGCATAGACGACTGCTACTTGTTCCCAGACTGCTAGGGGAGAGTTTTGGGGTTGTTTGAGAACTTCACGTAAACGAACACCACGCGCTAATTGTGATTGAGTTGCGGCATCTAGGTCAGAGGAGAACTGAGCGAAGGCTTCTAGTTCAGCAAATTGAGCTAATTCTAGTTTCAATTTCCCTGCTACTTGTTTCATGGCTTTGGTTTGAGCTGCAGAGCCAACCCTTGATACAGAAATACCGGCATTAATAGCGGGGCGGAAACCTGAGTTAAACAAGTCTGAGGAGAGGAATATCTGACCATCTGTGATGGAGATGACATTGGTAGGAATATATGCCGATACGTCACCAGCTTGAGTTTCGATAATTGGTAGAGCGGTCATACTGCCACCACCTAATTGATCATTGAGTTTAGCTGCGCGTTCTAATAAGCGTGAGTGGAGATAAAAAACGTCTCCGGGATAGGCTTCGCGACCTGGAGGACGACGCAGGAGGAGGGATAACTGACGATAGGCTTGAGCTTGTTTGGAGAGATCATCATAGATGATTAGGGTTGCTTTCCCTTTGTACATAAAGTACTCAGCCATAGCTGCACCACAATAAGGGGCAATATATTGTAGTGTCGCCGGAGCATTGGCATTAGCAGCGACGATAATTGTGTAATCAAGAGCGCCTTTTTCTCTCAGTACATCAACTACTTGAGCAACTGTAGAAGCCTTTTGTCCTACTGCTACATAGACACAGATAACATCTTCGCTTTTTTGGTTTATGATTGTATCAATAGCGATGGAGGTCTTGCCAGTTTGACGGTCACCGATGATCAACTCACGTTGTCCACGTCCTACAGGGATCATCGCGTCTATAGCTGTAATACCTGTCTGCATAGGTTCACAGACTGATTTACGGGCAATAATTCCTGGTGCAGGGGATTCTACTAGGCGAGTTTCGGTAGTATTTAGTTCCCCTTTGCCATCGATGGGACGACCTAGGGCATCGACTACTCGTCCTAATAATGCTTCTCCGACAGGAACTTGAGCGATTTTCCCAGTTGCTTTAACTGTACTGCCTTCTTGGATGTTAAACCCATCCCCCATCAAGACCGCTCCTACGTTGTCTTCTTCTAGGTTGAGGGCGATACCGACTGTGCCATCTTCAAATTCTAGTAATTCACCTGACATGGCTTGTTGCAAGCCATAGATCCGAGCGGTTCCGTCGCCGACTTGGAGAACTGTACCAACATTAGAAACCTGGACTTCTTGGCTATAAGATTCAATTTGTTGACGAATAATGCTGCTGATTTCGTCTGGTCTGATACTTACCATATTTTGTGCGTGTTTGTGTTATTTCAAAAGGTCAATTTTTTAGGGAGATGAGAGCTTCTTATTTAAGACCACCTAAGCTGAAACCAATGCGTCTGAGTTGTCCGCTGAGACTGGCATCTAGAACCTGTGAACCAACTTTGATAATGATGCCGCCTAGTATATCTGCATCAATACTTGTTTTTAACTCTACAGACTGTGCGCCAGAAATTTGTTTAACTTTTTCTGTAACTGTTTGTCGTTGTTCTGGGGTCAGTTCTCTTACTGAGGTCACTTCTGCTAGGACAACATTGTTTAATTTTCTCAGTTCAGTCAAGTATTTGTCACAGATCTCAGGGAGTAAAGCAATCCTTCTTTTATCTACTAATAGCATTAAAAAGTTACTGAGATAGACATTAGCGTTATCTCCCAGGACTTTTTGCAGGACTGCTTTTTTATTAGACTCAGCAATGGTGGGGTTTTGGATGAAGCCTTTTAGTTCTTCTGAGTTTTCCAATAACTCTAGCAAAGTGCGAGCGTCTTGACCTAAAGCTTCTGTTTGATTATGCTCCTTAGCTACAGACATTAAGGCTTGAGCGTAGGGTTCAGCTATTTCTGAACTATAGAGGGTCGATTGCATGACTATTCTCCTATTTGAGCGATACTTCGCTCAATCAAATTCCATTGAGTATGATCATCTAAATTCTGCTTTAGATAACCTTCTGCTTTCTCAACGGCTAATTTAGCAATCCGTTGACGTAGTTCTGCTAAGACTCGTCTTTCTTCATTGCCGAGGTCCTTAACTGCTGTTTCTTGTAGACGTGCTATGTCTTTTTCTGCTTCTGCCTCTATTTCTAATCTAGCTGTTTCAGCTTGACTTTGAGCATTCTGAATAATCTGCTTGGCTTCATTTTCAGCCAGTTTTAGTTTTTCTTGTTCTTGTTTGAGAGCCTCTAGAGCTTTTTTCTGATTCGCTTCTGCTTCTCGAATAGCCTCGGCTATTTTATTGCGTCTTTCAGTCAGAAGATTGCCGAAGGTTTTGCTTCCAAAATAGATCAATACCCCAATTAGGATGGCTAAGTTAACCAAGTTAGTTTCTAGGGGATTGAGATCAAAGCTGAACCCACTTTTTTCTGTTATGGCCTGTGCTGCGGCACCTAGTATGTTCATCTCTATCTAATTAATTCCGGACTTAGGAGTTTTTCTAGTATTTGGCGACCTAGAGTCTCGACCTGTTGTTCTAGTTCGTTTAAGGCTTGTTGTTTTTGCTGTTCTATTTCTTGATAGGCTGCTTCTTTTTTAGCTTGAGCTTCTTTAACTGCTTGAGCTATTTTGCTATCAGAGATTTTTTTTGCCTCTGCTTGAGCGTTGGCAATGATTTCTTGAGACTGTTTGCGTGAGTTACTCAGTTGCAGTTCATACTCTTTGGCGAGATTTTCTGCTTGAGCGAGACGTTCTCTAGCTTGGGTTTCATTGGTGCTAATATAGTCAGCCCTTTCATCAATTGCTTTATTCAGGGGCTTGTAGAATAGGGCATTGAGCAATCCCATCAAGATCAGGAACTGCACCGCCATAATTGGTAAGGTGGCATCAAAATCAAACATTTTCGTATTGGGATCTTAGCTAGAACTTGCGGCGTTGGGATTTTGAGGCAGATACTCCTATCTGGTATGAGGATAGGAGCGCTTCTACCTAATAGTTATTAAGCAAAGGGATTAGCAAATAGTAATACCAAGGCGATAACTAGACCATAAATGGTGAGAGATTCCATGAACGCTAGAGTTAGTAGTAGCGTACCACGAATTTTCCCTTCAGCTTCGGGTTGGCGAGCAATTCCTGCTACTGCTTCTGCAGAGGCGTTACCTTGACCGATTCCAGGTCCAATTGTGGCTAAACCGATAGCGAGAGCGGCTGCGATAACAGAGGTGGAGGCAACTAATGGAGTCATGGTTTTTTCCTTTTTTTCTTAATTTACACTTACCCAAGCTTTTTGGTTAATTCTCTATATTCCTAACTTTAGGTCTATTTCCTGCTTCAATCTATGAGTCTTCTGGTCTTGGGTTTATTTACAGTTTCCTCTTAGTCCACAGGCGTAACTTTCGACTGAGTCGGCCGTAGATGATACCTGACTATTCTTCGTGATGTTCTTCTAGGGCTTCGTGTATGTATGCTCCTGCTAGTGTAGCAAATACAAGTGCTTGTATTGCGCTTGTAAATAGTCCTAAAGCCATCAGGGGCAGAGGTACTAATAAGGGCACCAAGAAAACTAGTACTCCAACTACTAACTCATCAGCTAGGATATTTCCAAATAAACGGAAACTCAAGGAGAGGGGTTTAGTAAAATCTTCTAAAATCTTTATCGGTAGCAGAAAAGGTATTGGTTCTACATAATGGGCAAAGTAGCCTAATCCTTTTTTGCTAATTCCTGCATAAAAATAAGCTAGAGAAGTTAGTAACGCTAGGGCTACGGTAGTGTTGATATCGTTGGTAGGTGCTGCTAGTTCTCCTTCGGGAATTTCTACGACGTGCCAAGGAACTAGTGCTCCTGACCAGTTAGAGACGAAAATAAACAAGAATAGTGTGCCTATAAAGGGTAACCATTGACGATAATCTTTTTCGCCTAACTGGCCTTTGGCTAAATCTCGCAAGAAATCTAGGACATACTCCATGAAGTTCTGCATTCCGCTAGGAATTCTTTGTACGTTGCGAGTTGCAGCTATTGCCGCTATCAATAAAAGACCGATGACAAACCAGGAAGTGACAAGCACTTGACCGTGCAGTTTGAGGTTACCGATTTCCCAGTACCAATGCTTGCCAACTTCCAGCGCTGCCACCAGTGGAAAAGAGTCTAGAATTGTCAAATCGTCTAACATTATTTACCCAGTTTTTAAAATATATAAAGCAGTACTAATTACTTTGTCTTAATTTTTGTTTTTTCGGCAATAAGCTTTCAAACATATAGACTATAATTGCTGCCTTATAAGTGAGAAATCCCAGAAATACGGGAATAACATGTAGTTGCTGCCAACGGCAGGCGACAATAATCAAACCTGAAAAGATCAAGAGTCCTTTTGAGCCAACTCTTCCTTTACCTACGCCAATTTTTTCTACGTCTTTAAAGAGCATTCTTAAATACAAGATCCCCACTATGGCACCTAAGAGATAATTGAGTGCAATATTGAGTGAGTAGAAGAACCAGACAGCGAGAAAGATTGGTCCTAATAGTAGCAAACTATACTTTAAGAGTATTTCTTGCAATCTATAGTATTCTTGCATAGAGCTAGAGCTTCTAGATGAGCTTTGTTCTGGATGTGTTGGTTCAGTTAGAAGAGGTCTTGAAGTCACAATTGACCGTTTTAGGGTTAATCATTGATGATAGTTAGACTTGAGCGTTGCACGGGCTGTTCAACACTAAACCCAAACCACAAGTTATAATATCATGTGACCGTAACAAGAATTAATTATTTTCTTAATTCCTAGATTGTGTCTCCTGTAGCAACGGTAAAGGTGTCAGAGAAATTCACATCACTAGAATCACCATTAAACAATGAGGCTCCATTCTTTAGTACATAAACATCTGTATACTCCTTCCATGCTTACCCAGAAAGAGGGCGCAAATGTAAGGAGGGCTGCAGGTACGTTAGCGCCCCTACAAAGCCATTGGATTGGGCTATAGTGATAAAATCTCTTCTATGGATGAACTATACTGAATTTTTATTAAGGGTTCAATCAATAAACAAAATAATTAATGACTCAGTTTCCACATGACATTTTTGCCAAAGACTATATACCAGAACTGCTAGGCGACTATTGAGAAGTTACTTCAGCAGTAAAAATAGCAGTAGAGGTCAAAGAAATAGATGTCTTATTCATTCCCAATAAACCAGTCCCCACAGAAACCCTAGGACTGTTAGGAGAACTAGCGCAAAAAGTTTGTTTATTTGAAGTTTATCGTAATCCAGTTACACTCTCAGATCAGAAAGGATATTAGACTCCTTCCATGCTTACCTGGAAAGAGCAGGAGTTTATATCCTACCAGAACCTTTACAAACAGGCATAGTAGTAATACATCAACTTCCTGTAAATAAAGAGACATTATGGTTGAGAATATTAGGAAAAGGCAGAACACAAGAAAAAGCAATTAGGGAATTAGAAGCACTACCTACTAATCACCCTTATAGAGAAAATGTCTTAGAATTAATCTACAAGCTCTTGCATATTTTATCCGTCAATAAAAGCAAGGGTGAAGTAATAGAAAAGGAGGATGAAGATTTAATGAGAAGATTAGACGTTTTATATGAAGAAACATTAAAACAGTATGGACAACAAGTCAGACAAGAAGGTCGCCTAGAAGGTCTTCAACAAGGTCTCCAACTCAAGCAAGAAGGAGAAGCCCTCCTAACTATTCGTCAGCTTAAACGCTTATTAGGAGAACTCCCTCCTGAAATAGAGGCAGAAATTAGAGGGTTAAATACCAATACTATTGAAGCCTTAGCTGAAGCCTTATTAGATTTTAAAACCTTAGAAGACCTCACAAACTGGTTAGCTAATAACCAGTAATATTCCTTTTATTTGCTTCTTCTACCTGCTTTAAAACTAGGGCGGCAGGTTCCTAGTGCCCCTACGAAAGCAACTAAACCTAAAACAGCACCCGCAATAGTGCTAGGTTCAGGAACATCAGGTGTATTTGTGCTAGTAATGACTGCATCTAATCCTGTAGAATCATAGTAGTAATTTCCATTAGTACCATAACCTACTGCAAAGTCTATTGTGTCTCCTATAGCAACGGTAAAGGTGTCAGAGAAATTCACATCACTAGAAGAGCCAAAACCAGTTACTTCACCGTTGAACAATGAAGTCCCATTTTTTAGTACATGGACATCTGTAGAAGTAGGACCAACAAAATCTAAACCACTAAAAACAGTAGCTAGGCTGTAAGAATCTGTACTAGGTGCTGTCCAACGAACAATACTATATTGTCCATTTGGACCAGGATGAAAACCTAACTGTCCTGGTTGAACCGTAACGGAGCCAAAGGTTATAGGACTTGAGGTACCATTATGAAATACAACGGGATCACCAGAAATGGCAATGGCATTATTAATCCAAATATCAAGACCTGGAACTCTCTGTCCCGAATTAGGATACAAATTAAAAGCACCACCAAGAGTGGTCTCATAGCCATAACTCCAAGTACCATTAGGATTATTAGTTGCAGAAAAATCATTAGCAGCATTGAAGGTTACAGCAGAGGCTGAAACTGGATTGAGGAATGCTGCGGATATTGTGGTGGTACTGGCAATAGCTAGGACGCTAAGTAATGAGGCTTTTTTGAACATAAATGTTATGGTTGAAATAATTTTAAAGTTAAACGAAAGTATCTTACCTCCCCCTACACTTAATTCTGTATATTTAGCTACACTTTAATAAATCTTTACAATAATTAGGTGGATATGGTGGGGGGACAAATGTAAGGAGGGCGCAAATGTAAGGAGGGCGGCAGGTACGTTAGCGCCCCTACAACGCCCTTGGATTGGGCTATAGTGAGAAAATCTATTCTATGGATGAAATATACTGAATTTTTATTAAGGGTTCAATTAACCAACAAAATAATGACTCAATTTCCCTATGACCAGTTTGCCAAAGACTATATACCAGAACTGCTAGGCGACTATGGAGAAGCGACTCCATCTTTTAAAGTAGCACCAGAAGTTAAAGAAGTAGATGTTTTATTCATTCCTAACCAACCAGTCCCTACCACATCTAATACTTTAGGATTATTAGGTAAACTAGCTCAAACTAGTTGTTTACTAGAAGTCTATCGGAATCCTGTAAATGGTTCGGAAATACGAGCCTGTTTAACTAAGCTTTTTGAGATTCAGAGTAAAATTAAACGGGAGAATAATGAGATAAAAGAAGAGAGGTTACCAGTTCTCTGGATCTTAACTCCTACTCTATCAAACAGAATTTTAGAAGAGTTTGGCACAATAGAACAAGTAGAGGAATGGTCTAAAGGAATTTATATTGCTCCTCCAAGCTATTTTATGGGAATAGTAGTTATTCACCAACTGCCTATTACAGAAGAAACCCTCTGGTTAAGAATATTAGGGAAGGGGACAGTACAAGAAAGAGCAATTAGGGAATTAAAGGATTTACCCGCGAATCACCCTAAGAAAAACAGTATACTAGAGTTAATCTATGGTTTGTTAGCAGTTTTAAAAATTAATCAGCAACAAGGACAAAGTCTAGATAAAGAGGATCAAGAATTGATGAAAATTTCGACACTGTATTTAGAACAATTGCAAGAGGCTAAGAACGAAGGTCGTCAGGAAGGTCGTCAGGAAGGTCGTCAGGAAGGTCTAGAACAGGGAGTCAAGCAAGGAGAAGCCCTCCTAACTATTCGTCTGCTGAAACGTTTATTAGGAGAACTCCCACCCGAAATAGAGACAGAAATTAGAGGGTTAAATACCAATAATATTGAAGCCTTAGCTGAAGCCTTATTAGATTTTAAAACCCTAGAAGACCTCACAAACTGGTTAGCTAATAATCAGTAATGTTCCTTCTATTTGCTTCTTCTACCTACTTTTAAACTAGCTAAACCAACTAAACCTAAAACAGCACCTGCAATAGTGCTAGGTTCAGGAACAGCAGGTGTATTTGTGCTGGTAATGACTGCATCTAGTCCTGTGAGATCAGAAATATAATTTCCATTACTGCCATAACCCACAGCAAAATCTATCTTATCTCCTGCAGCAACGGATAAGGTAGTCGAGAAATTCTGAGAAGTTCCAGTACCATTAACAGCCCCATTAAATAATGAGGTTCCATTTTGCAGTACATGAACATCTGTTGTGGCCGAAGAATTTGCAGGACTAAAAATTGTGGCTAGGCTATAAGAACCGCCACTAGGTGCTGTCCAACGAAGAATGCCATATTGTCCAGTCGAACCAGGATGGAAACCTAAATGGCCTGGTTGCAAGCCCGCAACAACATTTGACGTACCGTTATACTGTGCAGAAGAGGTCGTAGCAGGTGTGGAGTTGTTTAACCATATATTGAGACTAGAAGATACTTCTGTGTCAGGATACAAATTAAACGCACCACCAAGAGTGGTCTCATAGCCATAACTCCAAGCACCAGTAGGGTTATTAGTGGCAGAAAAATCATTAGCAGCATTAAAGGTCACAGCTGAGGCTGAAACTGGATTGAGGAATGCTGCGGACAAGGTGGTGGTACTGGCAATAGCTAGGACGCTAATTAATGAGGCTTTTTTGAACATAAATGTTATGGTTGGGATAATTTTAAAGTCAAACAAAAGTACTTTACCCCCCCCTACACTTTATTCTGTATATTTAGCTACATTTTAATAAATCTTTACAATAATTAGGTGGATATGGTGGGGGGACAAATGTAAGGAGAACGCAAATGTAAGGATGGCGCAAATGTAAGGATGGCGCAAATGTAAGGATGGCGCAAATGTAAGGATGGCGCAATTTATGATAGATTACCTTAGTAAAAATACCAGCAGAGGTCAAAGAACAAAAGATGTTATTCACCCCTAACCAACCAGTACCTACAGATACTCTAGGACTATTAGGAGAACTAGCCCAAAAACCATGTTTATTTGAAACATTTCGTAATCCAGTCACACCAAGGGAGATAAAAACCTGTTTAAGTAAGTTATATGAAGTACAAAATAATCAAATCAAAGAAGCACAAAAGAAAAAACAAACTCTCCCTGATAGTGAGTTAACTCGACTGTGGATACTCACTCCTACTCTCTCGGAAGATATATTAAACTCCTTTGCTGCTGAAATGGAAAGACCTGGTTTATACTGCTTACCATCCGTCTTTCAAACAGGCATAATAGTAATAAATCAACTTCCTGTAACTAAAGAAACATTATGGTTAAGAATATTGGGCAAAAGTACTACTCAACAGGATGCTATTACAGAGTTAGAAGCATTACCTGAAGAACATCCTCATAAAAAGAATGTTTTGAAATTAATCAATAAATTATTGCAGACTTTAGCCATTAACAAAAGTAGTGGACAAGTAATGGATCCAGATGATCTAGAGTTAATAAAAAGACTAGATGCCTTATCTAAAGAAACATTAGAAAAGTCTGAATAGCAAGTTAAACAAGAAGCTAAGAATAAAGTACTTGAAGAAGCGTTAACGTGGAGGAGTATCAAATTTCAGTCTAGAGATAATATTTTTAAAAATCTGTAGGAAAATTGTTGGACCTGGCAAAAAGACAATACCTAGCTGCTGCATCAATCCTAACGCATCTCCTTGACCCCAATGTTCGACTATTTTGCCATTTTCAATCCGATCGATGTGCATAATAGCTAACTTAACTTGCTTACCTGTGGGAGGAATTCCTTGAAAATACCCCTGATGAGTTGCTGTAAATATTCCGCAAGTAACTACCTTATCTCCTTCAACAATTATCTCATCAAATTTATGGTGTCCTTCAAAAAAAGCTAAATAAAATGTCATCCCGAATTGTTTAAACTCTTCCTTATCAAGAGGTTGATTTACTCCCGTTAAGTGAGCGATAAAATTAGGTGCGAGAAGTTCTATGGCTTGGTCAATTTTGCGCTCATCAAAAGCCATGTAGAATTTAAGAACTAGAGACTTGTTCTGTTCAGTTAACATTATTTAAAGACTACTGTTCGATTATCATAGACTAAAATTCTATTTTGTAAATGTAGCCTAACTGCCCTAGCTAAAACAACCCTTTCTAAATCCTTTCCTTTATATATTAGATCTCTGACCTCATCCCGATGGCTTATTCCTACTATATCCTGTTCAATAATTGGACCTGCATCTAGATTATCTGTCACATAATGGGCGGTAGCACCGATAATTTTAACCCCTCTTTCATAGGCTTTTTGATAGGCATTCGCACCCACAAAAGCAGGTAAAAAAGAATGATGTATATTAATAATTTGTCCAAATTCTATAATAAATGCTGCACTGAGAATCTGCATATATTTAGCTAAAACAACTAAATCTATTTTGTATTCTTGTAAGATTTCTAACTCTTTTGCCTCTTGTTCAGCCTTGTTTTCTTTATTAATGGGAAAGTGATAATAATCAATATTAAACTGCTCGGCAATAGATTTTAAATCCACATGATTACTGATAATTAGAGGTATTTCCACATTTAGTTCTTTAGCTCTAGAGCGCCAGAGCAAATCTAAGAGGCAGTGGTCCTCTCGACTAACCCAAATAGCCATACGGGTGATTTGATCTGAGAAATGTAGTTGCCATTTAGCTTGTAAGGGTTCAGCAAATTCTCTAAAAGCTGGTGCAATTGCTTCACGTACTAAATTAAATCCTTCTAACTGCCACTCTACACGAGTGAGAAATAGTCCTGTATTAAAATCTGTATGCTGGTCGTTATGAATAATATTACCACCATTACTATAGATAAAGGTAGCTATTTTAGCCACCAGTCCTCTTTGATCGGGACAAGATATTAGTAATGTTGCTGTAGGGGAACTTGAGATCATAAGTAGTGTAATGGGCGGTATAGGATTTGAACCTATGACAGCCTGCTTGTAAGGCAGGAGCTCTACCGCTGAGCTAACCGCCCATAATCCAACTTTAATATAATAACATAGTCTTTAGAAAAAAAGCAAGTATTTTTTATGCCATCTGGTCGTCAACATGATCGGATCACCTTGGTTTCTCTCCCAGTAGTGATAGCAGTCAGTTTCTGGATCACCAAAAGATGGGACTTAGTGATCATCACTTCTCTCTCCTTTGTCTTTAGTGGGTTGATGTTTGGACCGGATCTCGATATCAGATCGTTACAGTATAAGCGTTGGGGTATCTTACAAGGCTTTTGGGACCCCTATCAAAGGGCGATGCGTCATCGTTCCTTACTCTCACATGGCTTTTTAATAGGAACTCTAGTCCGTCTCTGGTATCTCTTAAGTTTTCTTCTCTTTTGGTTGATCCTAATCAGGCTAGGCTATGCTTTAATCAATAAAACTAATTGGGACTTTAGCAAATTTGTACAACAGACCCTCAACTTGATCTTCAAAGAGCATCCACAAGAGATCATCTCTTCTTTGGTAGGATTAGAAGTAGGTGCCATGAGTCATTCTTTGAGTGATTGGTTAGGTTCAGCTTATAAAAGACTTAACAAGCCCAAAAGAAAAAAGCGTCCTCGTCAATAGAAATCCTTATGTCTAGCCCCACTATAGCTGATACCTTAGAAGCAATGGATCAATTAATTGAAGTTATTGCCAGACTACGTGATCCTAATGAGGGTTGTCCTTGGGACCTCAAACAAACCCCCTCTACTCTAACTCCTTATATCCTAGAAGAAGCTTACGAAACAGTGGCAGCAATTAAATCTGGCGACTCTACTGCTATTATTGAAGAATTAGGCGATCTCCTCTTACAAATAGTCTTACAGGCGCAAATAGCCAGTGAAATGGGGACATTTAGCCTCAAGGAGGTAGCGGAAGGCATTACACAAAAGATGATCCGTCGCCATCCTCATGTATTTGCAGAGATTCAAGTTCAAGACGCAGCCGAAGTCAATAAAAATTGGGAAGCAATTAAAATTCAAGAAAAAGGCTATACTCTCAGTCAACAGTTGCAGCAATATCTGAACACTCTACCTCCATTACTTGCAGCTAGTAAAATATCACGTAAAGCTGCCAGTAATGGTTTTGAATGGGAAAATATTGAGGGAGTATGGCAAAAGTTTGAGGAAGAACTGAGAGAGTTTAAAGAATCTCTCCAAACTGAAGATCAAGCACACCAAGAGGCAGAATTAGGTGATTTACTCTTTACTTGTATCAATATAGCTCGATGGTATAACTTAGATCCCTCAGCAGGACTCACAGGAACTAATCAAAGATTCATTCAACGTCTCTCTAAAATAGAAGAGCAGATAGATCGTCCTCTAGCTGATTATACTCTAGAGGAATTAGAAATACTTTGGCAAGCAGCTAAAGCCGAATTAAAGCAACAGGAATTAACTTAAATGACCAATCCAAAAAACACACCATCTACAGAGAAAAGTCCCTCTTGGCTGGAGCAAATTCTAGAGACTACTAAAATTATTGTTATTTCTTCAATTTTAGCTTTAGTAATTAGAGGTTTTATTGCTGAACCTCGTTATATTCCCTCTGACTCTATGTTACCAACACTCCATCAAGGGGATCGTCTAGTGGTAGAAAAGGTATCTTATCATTTTCATTCCCCTCAATCAGGAGATATTGTGGTTTTTGAACCCCCTAAACAACTTTTACAGGTAGGTTATGAAAAGGAGCAGGCTTTTATTAAAAGAGTAGTTGGGACTGAGGGTGATACTGTAGAAGTAAAAGAGGGGAAAGTTTATCGGAATGGTCAATCTTTAGCAGAAAATTATATTTTAGAATCTCCAAATTATAGACTTCCTCCTATTAAAGTTCCACAAGGCGAACTCTTTGTTATGGGGGATAATCGGAATAATAGTAATGATTCTCATATCTGGGGCTTTTTACCTACTCAGAATGTCATTGGCAAAGCGATATTGCGCTTTTTTCCTTTCAGTAAAATAGGTATTATTTAATTGAGTGCATTTGTTGCAGCATCGACAATAACATCGGGTTGATCTATTGTTAAGGCAAAATCAAAATAGTTGCATTACATAAGCCAAATTATGGGAGCATCCCGAATTTGCAATAAGTATAAATACCTAAAGCTCAAAGGACAATAAAAAAGAGAAAATAGAGACATAATTTTCCTAGGATAAAACTTGCATGACTCCCGACGATAAACAAAAATTGA
>Ga0209085_1000410_pt1 | contig 31756 bp, 22 predicted proteins | sample C_131016_EF_Meta_FD_187310 | JGI IMG/M metagenome (GOLD analysis project Ga0209085, IMG submission 187310) | Freshwater microbial communities from Lake Croche, Canada to study carbon cycling - C_131016_EF_MetaG (SPAdes) (version 2) | ecosystem: Environmental > Aquatic > Freshwater > Lake...
TAGATAGAGTCTACTGAAAAAAGCTGAAACCCTTATCTTAAAAGTCTTTACGTCATATTGAGAAAGAATAAATTGCCAAAAAATAGGCTAAAATCAAAGAAAACCCTACATCTTTTGACTAGTAAGCTCTAATGTATCGCAAAAATCAGCAAGAATTAACATCCCTTGATAGCTTTAAACTACCTTTGGCGGAGAAATTATCGGAGGATAATCGTTGGGTAATTATGGCAAAATTAATACCTTGGGATGAATTTGAACAAGAATATGCCCAAAATTTTTCTCAAGAAATGGGGGCACCAGCTAAATCTTTTCGCATGGCTTTGGGGGCATTAATTATTAAAGAAAAACTCGGGACGAGCGACCGTGAAACACTAGAACAAATTAAGGAAAACCCTTATCTACAATACTTTTTAGGAATGTCTAATTATACAAATGAAGAACCATTTGACGCATCTATGTTTGTACATTTTAGGCAAAGAATAAATCCAGATTTAATTGATGAAATAAATCGAAAAATGGTGAAGAATCAAAGTGAAAATATTTCTAATGAATTAGCTAAAAAAAAAGACGAAAAAGAAAATGAAGAAAATAATAAAGGACAACTAATTTTAGATGCTACCTGTGCGCCAGCAGACATTACTTATCCCAATGATTTAGGACTATTAAATGAAGCAAGAGAGCAATTAGAAGAAATTCTAGACACACTCTATGAATCCATGAAAGAAAAACCAAAGAAAAAACCAAGAACTAATAGAAATGTAGCTAGAAAAGAATTCTTAAAAGTAGCAAAGAAACGTCGTGTTAGCAAAAAAGAAAGAAGAAAAGCAATTAAAAAACAACTACAATATATTAAGAAAAATATATTGTATATTGAGAAACTAATAGCCCAAGGTGCTTGTCTAGAAGTACTTAGTAAAAAACAATATAAAATGTTATTAGTAGTCAACGAAGTTTATCGTCAACAATTGTGGATGTATGAAAACAAAAAAAATAGTATAGAGAACCGGATAGTCAGTCTAAGTCAACCTCATATACGTCCTATTGTCAGAGGAAAAGCGAGAGTATCTGTAGAATTTGGGGCTAAGTTATCAGCTAGTAATGTAAATGGATATGTGTTTTTGGATAGGTTAAGTTGGGATAATTTTAACGAATCAGGAGATTTAAAAGCTCAAGTAGAAAAATATAAAGGCTTAACAGGATATTATCCAGAATCAGTCCATGCAGATAAAATTTATCGCACAAAAAAGAATAGAGAATGGTGTAAAGAAAGAGGAATTAGGTTAAGCGGAACTCCATTGGGTAGACCTCCACTTAATGTGAGCAAAGAAGATAAGAAACAAGCTCGATTGGATGAAAATGTCCGCAACTGTATAGAAGGCAAATTTGGCGAAGGTAAAAGAAGATATAGTCTCAATAAAATCATGACCAAACTTCCTAATACATCAGAAACATCTATAGCTATAATTTTCTTAGTAATGAATCTTTCTAAACTGTTTCGTCAGGTTTCTTAATGAACCTTTTTAAACTGTTTTAGTATGTTTCTTATTGCTTTTTCATGTCTATTTTTAGACATGACATTATTTTCTCCTGTTTTTTTTTCTAATCATTAGGAAAAATTATGCTTTAGGTAATTAGAAAAACAAAAACTTATCTTTAAAACTTCCTTGAATAATACTTTTTTTTCTCCCTTACTCTTTTTTAACTTTTTCAGCAGACTCTCTGTAGTTTTTTTCGTCTACTTTCAAATTTAATAGGCAATGGAAACTTAACTGAGCTACGCTCAGAGAAACAGCCAAGCTTTCTAATCTAACCCATTGATGAATTTGTAGTAAATCAATTAGGATTTTAAAAATTAAGAATTCTGATTTGGTAAGACTTGATTGCAAATAAGAATGATAGAATTGAATCATTATTTTTATTTTTTGAATCAGATAGTTTATAGTGCGTACTATAAACTATCTTTTTTACTATCAGACCATTATAATCTTTACTAGACAATACTTCTAGCTATCTTGTCGCCCCTACAGGGGTCAATATTAAGGATTACTTTTCAGAAAACCCGCAACCAGTTGTCAGAGAACATTATTTCTAGGTTCTCTGACTTACTAATACCCAAAATTTAAAGTTATTATTTGACAGACTGAAAAGTTTGATAGGCGTGTTCTGGATGATAGAGATGACAGGTATTCCCAATTTCTTTCATCAATTTCCAAGAAAAAGTTCGTTCCAGTAAATAGGGTCCCCAATTTTCTTTTAAACTGGCATGGGCTTTCCTCAGATTGTAACAAGGAATCGCCACAGAAACATGGTGGGGAATATGAACATTAATATCGTGACAGAGAATTTCGACCCAACGAGGATAATTGCAATGAACCGTTCCTGTTAGTTGAGCTTCGATAGCACTCCACTTATCAGCTGGACGAAATTGAATTTCAGGAATAGTGTGATGAACGATGGTAAAAGTACTCATCCAGAAGTGGTAAACTAACCAAGGCATAAGCCAAATTTTCACAAAGCTCCAAACGCCAGTTGTAATAATCAGTGTAGGGAAAACGATGGCAGCAACAATCACAACTGTAGAGATGGAAATAATGACTTTTTTGCGATCACGTTCGGCAAAATTAGACAATTTAAAGTGAATAAGCAACCAATGAGAAATCGAACCAATCCACCAAAAACGTCCCCGAATGGCTCGGTAAAATATTTTAACGATGGGACTAGCTTGGGCGTACATTTCAACGTTCCAGGGATCCCAAGCATTATCTACTTCATACTTATTCGTGTGGAGATGATGGTGATCGTGGAGAATTCGCCAACAATGGAAGGGATAAATCAGGGGCAACATAAAAATATGACCCACTAAATCATTGACCCAACGACGTTTCACAAAAGAACGATGGGCACAGTCATGGCCAATTACAAACCAACCCGTTAAGGCCGTCCCCGTAAAAATCCACGTCAAAGGCAAACAATACCAAGGTAAATACATAATGCCGAGATAACCGATAATTGCTGTTACAATACTCAAACTAGCGAATGACAAAGCCTTAAGATTGTTTTTTTCAAAGCATTCTGTCGGAAGACTCTTAACAATATCTTTGAGTTGAATATCGGCGACATCGGGCATTGTCAAACCATTGGCGAACTTTTCTGTAGTTGCAGTCATGAATTAGGATGTTATCTCCATAAGGATAAATGTCCTTAAAACAAAGACACTTCCGAAAATTTTCTCGCGTACTATCTCAGCCAAAAGACTGATTTTTTTACGTTTTGAACTAGATTTCTGAGTGAATTGTCAATAGGATTAAAAAAATCTACAAACCTTAATACTTATACCATGACAATGGTCAATAATGATCGGTTATTTTTGGCTAAAATAGCCCAACGCGCCAAAAATGTACAAGTAGATCCCAAACCCTTAATGAGAGAATATAAAGAGCAGTATAAAAAATAAAACAATAATTCAATTATATTAATAAGCTGGTAAGATTGAGAATGTCTTAAAACAAGCCTTTGCAAGGAAACTAGTTCCTCAAGACCCCAACGATGTTGACTTTAGTCAGCCCGATAGGGTACCAGCAGAGAAACTATTGGAGAGGATAAAGCAGGAGAAGTCTTCCACCCAAAAAAGATAATATAGATAGATGGCTAAGCTTCTTGTGAAAACACTCAACTACATAGCAAGTATATATGAACACAACAGACATTCAGTATGTATCAGATGAAAATGGTAAAACAGTTGCTGTAATTGTTCCTATAGAAATGTGGCAGGATCTTGAATCAGAAAAAGAAACCGCTTATCTATTGAAAAGTCCACAGATGAAAAGCCGTCTCCTAGAAGCTAAAAATAGACAAGATGGAATGACCTTAGAGGAAGTCTGTGAAAACCTTGGAATTTGATGTTTTGGCTTTTCAAGATTTAGCTTGGTGGGTTGAACATGACCGTAAACAAGCATTGAAAATCATTAAACTAATACAAGAGGTTCAACGCACTCCTTTTACGGGAACTGGCAAACCAGAAAAATTAAAGCATGATTTATCTGGATGTTGGTCTAGAAGAATTGACCAAGAACATCGTTTAGTATATGAAGTTTTAGAAGATAAAATTAGAATTCTTACCTGTAAATATCATTATTAGGGATTAACCTATGAACACATCCGCTATTGTTTCTAAAGTCTGGAATTTCTGTAACGTCCTCAGAGACGATGGAGTAAGCTATGGAGATTACCTAGAACAGCTTACTTATCTCCTGTTCCTCAAGATGGCAGACGAGTACAGTAAACCACCATATAAGAGAAAAGTAGGCATACCAGAAGAATACAACTGGAAGAGTCTGAGAAGTAAGAGAGGGGCTGAACTAGAAACACATTACCTGATTACCTTAAGGGAACTAGGACATAAAAAGGGGATGTTAGGACAAATCTTCTCTAAGTCCCAGAACAAGATACAAGACCCTGCTAAACTCTACAGCATCATCGACATGATAGATAAAGAGAGTTGGGTGATGATGGGAGCAGATGTCAAAGGGGATATCTATGAAGGCTTACTCGAAAAGAATGCAGAAGACACCAAAAGTGGAGCAGGTCAATACTTCACCCCTAGGGCGCTTATTTGGGCAATGGTGGAGTGTATAGTCCAGAACCATCTAAGAGACTATTGCTGACCCTGCTTGTGGCACAGGAGGCTTTATCCTTGCAGCTTATGATTATATTGTCAGTCACTACAAACTAGACAAAGCCCAAAAAGAAGCTCTTGTAGAGTCACACTTTCTCAAAACATTATTATTAGGGATGGGTTGAAAGAGAACATATCCGTCTGGAGAACTTATTGAAAGAGTGGATTTCAACGCTCATTTTTATTAGAGATGGCTTGAAAGGCATCTGGCCAGGTGTATAGAAGATCAGATAGTTTGAGGATATAAATGTTTCACTTGAGAAACGACTGAGATGATGGATTGAAAGGATCTGCTGATTTGTAATTCTAGAATTCTAATCAAGGGTTTAAAATCCCCTTTATAAATGGATGATAGAATTTCTGAATCCCGTTATGATGAAGAAGTCGAAGCGAAGTTTGCTCATCTTTTTAGCCCGCTTCTCGCGGAGCTAGATGACACTAATTTGTTAAGAGGACATTTAATTTGTTAAGACGACACTAATGTGTTAACGATGACAAATAAAATGTTACTCTACATCTACAACATAAAAGCTGGTGACAAGATTTGAACTTGCGACCGGCTGATTACAAATCAGCAGCTCTACCACTGAGCTACACCAGCAATGTTATTTATCATAACACAGATTTTTTTTAAAGCCAATGTTTTTTAGGACAAATTTGTTTCAACTGCCCAGCGAGCTAATTCCGTACGATTGTTCAGATTGGTTTTGTTGAGCATATTAGAGACATGGCTTTCAACTGTCCGTTGACTTACATGGAGTTTTTCCGCAATTTCTCGATTAGGTAAACCTTGCGCAACAAAATGCACTACTTTTTTTTCGGTTAGGGTCAATTCAATATCTTTTGGGACACTAGGAAAAGAGCTTTCTATGGGGTTCTTTGTATTATTAGAATCCCTCAAACGCTCAGCCAGTCTGAGCGTAGATCTAACTTGTCCGACTAGTACTTCTGGTTCAAAAGGCTTGACTATATAGAGATCAGCGCCTTCTTCTAATCCTTTGACACGATCAGCGCTTTGTCCTTTGGCTGAAAGAAAAATGACTGGTAACCATTGTTTATCAAGGTCATTCCGCAGTTTTTTCACAAAACTGTAGCCATCCATTTCTGGCATCATCACATCACATATAATTAAATCAGGAGAGCTTGTTGCTAGTGTCTCTAGGGCTTGCTGTCCGTTCTCTGCTGTTAAAACCTCATAGCCTTGGAATTTCAGATAATCTGTTACCAAAAGAATCAAATTGGGATCATCATCAATCAATAACAGTGTATTTCCCTCTTTGTGGTTATTGTCTTTCATTTTTTCTCTCCCTTTTTTCTTTCATTATAGTACTAAAGCTGTCTTTTACCTTCCTTGGAGTTTTCTCAGGAAAGGCTTTATAAAAAAATACGAAATTAACTAAAAAGCAATTTTTTAGTACAAACTTTGAGCTCTTATCATAGATATTTCACATTATATAGCATGGGCAGTTAAATAAATAGCATAATATAATAATTTATAACAATCAATAGATAAGTGGTTACTCTCTACTTTAAGGCTATGTCTACAAACTTTTTTGCCTCTTGCAATTAAGCTCATCTTGCTTTGTCTTAACTAACAACAAAGGAGGCTCACTATTAGCTTATGTCTGATTTTCACTTACTAGCACCATTTCAACCGACAGGAGATCAGCCTACAGCGATTTCTGAAATAATCAAAAATCTTCAATCTCAGCAAACTTTTCAAACCCTTTTAGGAGCAACAGGAACGGGTAAAACTTTTTCCATTGCCTGTGTGATTGAAAAAGTAGGTAGACCTACTTTAATCCTAGCTCCTAATAAAACTTTAGCGGCTCAACTCTGTAGTGAATTGCGTCAATTTTTCCCGCAAAACGCCGTAGAGTATTTTATTAGTTATTATGACTACTACCAACCGGAAGCCTATATTCCTGTTAGTGATACATATATTGAAAAAACAGCCTCTATCAATGAGGAAATTGATATGTTACGACATTCAGCAACTCGTTCTTTATTAGAAAGAAGAGATGTAATTGTTGTAGCTTCTATTAGTTGTATTTATGGCTTAGGAATGCCAGTAGAATACTTAAAAGCTGCTCTAACATTAAAAGTAGGTGCTAAGTCTGAACAGCGCAAACTTCTCAAAAATTTAGTTTCTATTCAATACACAAGAAATGATCTAGAGCTTAAAAGAGGTAGTTTTCGAGTCAAAGGAGATATTTTAGAAATCGTCCCCGCACATAAAGACATAGTAATTCGTGTAGAGTTTTTTGGAGATGAGATTGAGAAGATTAAATATTTAGATCCAGTGACGGGGCAAATTTTAGAGACTCTAGAAAAAGTAACTATTTATCCTGCGCGTCACTTTGTCACTCCTGAAGCTCAACTAGAAGAAGCAAGAGAAGCAATATTACAAGAACTGAAAGAACAGGTAGAAAAGCTAGAAAAAAAAGGTCGTCTGTTAGAAGCACAAAGACTTTCACAACGTACCCGTTATGATGTAGAAATGTTAGAGCAAGTTGGTTATTGTAATGGGGTTGAGAACTATTCTCGTCATTTAGCTAGGCGGACAGCAGGAGCGCCTCCTGACTGTTTAGTTGATTATTTTCCCAAAGACTGGTTATTAGTAATAGATGAATCTCATGTAACAATACCTCAATTGAGAGCAATGTACAATGGAGATCAATCTCGCAAAAATACCTTAATTGAACATGGGTTTCGTTTACCTAGTGCTGCAGACAATCGACCATTAAAAGCAGAAGAATTTTGGCAAAAAGTTAATCAATGTATCTTTGTTTCAGCTACTCCAGGCGATTGGGAAATAGACCAATCAGGCGACAGAATAGTTCAACAAATTATCAGACCTACAGGAGTAGTCGATCCAGAAATATTTGTGCGTCCAGTAGAAGGACAGGTGGATGATTTACTCTCAGAAATTAAATTGAGAGTTAAGCAAAAAGAAAGGGTTTTAATTACTACCCTGACTAAAAGAATGGCTGAGGATTTAACCGAATATTTACAAGAGAGAGGGGTTAAAGTTCAATATTTACATTCTAGTATTCAAGCCATTCAAAGAATAGAAATCATTCAGGGATTAAGAAAAGGAGACTTTGATGTTTTAATTGGGGTTAACCTTCTCAGAGAAGGACTAGACTTACCAGAAGTATCTTTAGTGGTGATTTTAGATGCAGATAAAGAAGGTTTTTTGCGTTCCGAACGTTCTTTAATTCAAACAATAGGACGTGCTGCGCGTCATGTAAAGGGACAGGTGATTCTCTATGCGGACAATTTAACTGAGAGTATGGTTAAAGCAATTGAGGAAACAGAAAGGAGGAGGAATATTCAGATTGCTTATAATAGATTACATAATATTAAGCCTAAATCTATTGTCAGTAATTCCAGTAACTCAATTTTAGAATTTTTGGTAGAGACCAGAAAGTTAAATACCCAGCAATTAGATCAGGTGACAGCTAAAGTAGAAGAAATACCTTTAGATAGCTTACCCGAAATAATTCAACTCTTAGAAGAGCAAATGAAAGAGGCTGCCAAAGGATTAGAGTTTGAAAAAGCAGCCCAATATAGAGATAGAATCAAAAAACTGAGAGATCGTCTTTAAATTTATTTTATATAGGAGATGCCACAGAAATATCACTTTGACAGATGGTTCACTCTTTCTAGTTTTTTTGATTTTACTAATCTTTTAGCCTTACTATATCTAGCTTTCAGCTATTAGTGAACTTATCATCTCACCAGCTTTGATATTTTCTCATTCTCAATAAGTGTTTTTTTGGGTGTGATATAGTTGGGCAGCAACTCTTACAGCAGTTTGTAAACAGATAAGCTACAAAACACGTGCGGGGCTTCCGCCCCGCACGTGTTTTGGTTTTTAAGTTGTGGCTTAATAGATTTACATTTGCTGTAAGAAACATCCTCAGCCATAGGGACTTGAGGAACAAGACTGAAGCCCAATGCCTGTGCCTTTTTCGTAAGATTTTTGACTATCAGCTCTTGAGACTTGCTGTTCATAGGAGTTAGCCCTCTGGCGTTTCCCACAAATGTGAAGAGCGGATATTTTTGACGGCATTCCCTTTAGATAGTCGCAGACAATATAGGAACATCACAGCGTCACTAGCAACAAAGGATGCCTACTAGTTTAAAATAAAGGTTAAACTCTCAATATTGACTCATGTACGATACAGAAAACTTTGGACTAGGAACCAGTAAAAATCCCCATAAAGACTATCGCCAGTTAGAAAGGGATCAACTCAGTCCTATGTATCAACACTATGTCGAAGTTAAAGAACAGCATCCCAATAGTTTGTTACTTTATAGAGTAGGGGATTTTTTTGAATGCTTTTTCCAAGATGCGATAATTATTGCCCAGGAGTTAGAACTAGTAATTACTAGTAAAGAGGGGGGGCGAGAAGTAGGACGTGTAGCCATGACAGGGGTGCCGCACCATGCTTTAGATCGTTATACCCGTCTTCTAGTAGAGAAAGGTTATGCCGTAGCCATCTGTGATCAAGTAGAAGAGTCCACAGAAGCAACAGGCAGGCTAGTAGAACGTCAGATCACTCGTCTGTTGACCCCGGGAACCCTGACAGAAGAGGAGATGTTAAATGCACGTTGCAATAACTTTTTAGCTGCAGTAGTCCTCGCTAGTCCGGCTTGGGGACTAGCTTATGCCGATATTTCCACAGGTGAATTTTTTGCCACCACAGGCAGCGATCTAGCTACCCTCAACCTAGAATTAATGCGCCTACAACCAGCCGAAATACTCCTACCTACCAACGCACCTGATCTTAAAGGGTTATTACGTCCAGGCGAAAAAAGTGCGGGAGTCCCTGCAGAATTACCTGAGTGTTTCTGTTATAGTTTACGTTCACAGGTTCCATTTAGTCTCGACATTGCCAAAGCGCGCATTTTACAAAACTTTCGCCTACGTTCCTTAGAAGGCTTGGGCTGCACTAATACCCCCTTAGCAGTTCGAGCGGCAGGCGGATTGCTAGAATATGTGGAAGATACCCAAAAAAATAATCAAGTTCCCCTAAAACTCTTACGCACCTACGCTCTCACTGATTATTTAATTCTGGATCAACAAACAAGACGCAACCTAGAAATTACCCAAACAGTCAGAGATGGTAACTTACAAGGGTCTCTCCTTTGGTCTCTAGATAAGACTTGTACCGCAATGGGAAGTAGAGCTTTACGCCGTTGGCTCTTACAACCTCTCATTGATCTCAATCAGATCCAAGATCGTCAAGAAACTATTGGGGAACTTCTAGAAAAGACTCAACTGCGCCAAGATCTCAGACAGAGTTTAAAACAATTCTATGATTTAGAAAGGCTCTCAGGTAGAGTGGGCGCAGGGACAGCCAATGCTAGAGAAGTCCTCTCCTTGGCTGATTCCTTAGTACGAATGAGAGAATTATCTGTAATAGCGCAAAGTTCTAAATCCAAGCATCTACAAGCAATACAAAACGTCCCTTCCGAACTAGAAAGTTTAGGACAAAAAGTACTCTCCTACATAGTAGAAAGTCCACCTATACATCTGACAGAGGGGAATGTAATTAGAGCAGGGGTCAATACATATCTAGATGATCTGCGTCATCGGCAAGAAGAAGATCAAAGGTGGTTAGCTAACTTAGAAGTCACTGAACGCCAGAGATCAGGGATTTCGACATTAAAAATAGGCTATAACAAAACCTTTGGCTATTATCTCACTATCCCCCGCGCCAAAGCAGCCCAAGCCCCTGAAAACTATGTGAGAAAACAGACTCTCGTGAACGAGGAACGCTACATCACACCCGAATTAAAGGAAAGAGAAACACGCATTCTAACAGCCAAAGATGATTTAAACCGTTTAGAATACGACCTGTTTTCTGAGTTAAGAACAGAAGTAGCGCAAAAAGCACAAGAAATTAGAGCTATTGCCGAAAAAGTTGCCGTCATAGATGTTTTAGCAGCTTTAGCAGAAGTTGCCGTCATACAAGGCTATTGTCGTCCTGAACTGGTCACAGATAGTAGAAGTATAGAAATAGTGGATGGTAGACATCCTGTGGTAGAAAAGATACTAAGAACAGGGTTATTTGTACCTAACTCTACCTATTTGGGCGCAGTCCCAACGTCTGAGAATCCCTATCCAGATTTAATTATCCTAACCGGTCCTAATGCTAGCGGCAAAAGTTGTTATCTCAGACAAGTAGGACTAATTCAATTAATTGCACAGATAGGCAGCTTTGTGCCAGCTACAGCAGCTAAACTATCTATTTGTGATCGCATTTTTACGCGAGTAGGGGCAGTCGATGATTTAACCAGTGGACAATCTACCTTTATGGTAGAAATGAATGAAACTGCCAATATTCTGAATCATGCTACCGCTAAATCCCTCGTCCTCTTAGATGAAATTGGCAGAGGTACAGCTACTTTTGATGGACTTTCTATTGCTTGGTCTGTAGCTGAGTATTTAGCCAAAGACCTTCAGTGTCGTACTATTTTTGCTACGCACTACCATGAGATGAATGAATTAGCCTCCATTCTCACCAATATAGCTAACTATCAAGTGACAGTTAAAGAATTACCCAATGAAATAGTTTTCCTCCATCAAGTCCGTCCTGGGGGTGCTGATCGTTCTTATGGCATAGAAGCAGGCCGACTAGCCGGTTTGCCAAGTTCTGTGATTAATCGGGCTAAACAGGTTCTGGCTCAAATAGAAAAACACAGTAAAATAGCTCTAGGGTTAAGAACTGGAGTGACCAAGGTAGATCCGACTCTAGCTAAAAAAGATAGAACCATTGAACAGTTAGATATTTTTACTTAAATATGAACTAATCAGAAAAAACTCTTCTCTGTTTACTGTTTAAGCTCCTATCATCTCTTGACTTTTTGATTTTTTCTGTTACTCAGTTTCCTCTTCCAACTAATACCGAACCCCAAAGCCATAATACTACCTAAAATATTAAAGGGTTCTGGAGCCCCAATAAGATTTTTTGTATTATCAGGACTTGAAGCCATAGCACTAGTAAAAATACTAAGTGATTTTACGGCAGGAACAGGAGCTTTTGCATTAGATTTTGACACTGAACCTAGATTATATTGAGGTAACTTGGAAAGGTGTTTAAGACCGTAAGTTGAGTTAGTTGAAAGCGCTGCTGCTGTTTTTGTATTGGTTTTGGTGCTATGAATTGTAGGATAAGTCCAATATTCCCACCCTAAACCTAATTGATTAGCTTCTTGTACTAAGTTGCCAGGAGTGAAACTGCCACCATTGGTATCAGTGCCGCCAAATTCTCCTATAATAACTGGTACTTTCAGTGCTGCCAATTGAGGTAAAACGTTTGGGATACTATATGGGGAATTAGCATTAGTTGCTCCATCAGTCCAGCGACCGTACATATGAATGGAAAAAGCAGTTTTATGATCTCGATCACTAGCTTCAACCTGCGATGCATAATCTAATAGATAGCTTGGATCTTGTCCTGAGCCCCCTGAGTCCACGAGCAGTAAATTATTAATCCCTGCAGCGCGTAGTTCTCTAATCGCCTTCTTATAGCCCTGAGCCCAAGATTTTTCTTCAGCAGGAGTAGAAGTAACAGCACTTGAACCCCATTCATTGGCGATGTTGAGTATAAGATCTGGGTTGGCTTGAAACATACTTTTTTCAGATAGCCATTCATTAACGGCTTGTTGAAGACCACACTTACCACCATTATCAAGACAACTACCTGGTTTACTAAAAGCTGACACCCCGTTCGTAGCTCCCTCTGTAATTATGGGTACTAACCCTCCTTGTAACGAGGACTGAACAATCTCTTCCTGTAATGCTGGTGTACCTGATGGGCTGCAGCCCAACTTGAAATTGCAGTATGACTGGGTTGCAAATATCCGCACTGAGTTGGCACCTGTTTGAGGAATGACAGTGGTGAGGTCATTCAACGTTGTAGGGGGATAATATGCGAAAGTGGTATTGTAGCCTGCTGGAATGAATTGATTACCCGTGTTATTGTCAATGATCTTGTTACCTTTAACAGAAAAGCCAAGTTGGTTTGTGATTGGCCCTGCTGCACGCACAACATTTATATTACTTACAGTGACAATGACTATACCCATTGCCTGTAGTAGCGTATAACAGCCAATTTTTCCTAAGGATGTACTCATAAAAAAGGTTCTGTTGGTAGAATTGAATAAACACAATCAATCGATCATATCTTAACTTTGTTTTTTTCGTCGATAATATGTCATGGAAAATACTGTATCTAGAATGCCAACAAATCAAGTAAAATAAACACAACTCACCAATGTCAAGGAAAATCTGACAGATGACGGCTCCCTTTAATTCCCAAGAAATAGCAGCCGAAGGTCTCAAACCTGAAGAATATAACTCGATAGTTGACCGTTTAGGTCGTCATCCTAATAAAGCAGAATTAGGAATGTTTGGGGTGATGTGGTCAGAACATTGCTGTTATAAAAATTCTAAGCCGCTTTTGCGACAATTTCCCACACAGGGAGAGCGGATTCTAGTAGGACCTGGAGAAAATGCTGGAGTAGTAGCACTAGGTGAGGGACTCCGCTTAGCCTTTAAGATAGAATCGCACAATCACCCCTCAGCCGTAGAACCATTTCAAGGAGCAGCTACAGGGGTGGGCGGGATCTTGCGCGATATCTTCACCATGGGAGCACGTCCTATTGCTATTCTAAATTCCCTGCGGTTTGGTACCTTAGAGGAAGCTAAAAGTCGAAGAATCTTTACAGGAGTAGTTGAGGGGATTAGTCATTATGGCAATTGTGTAGGCGTACCAACAGTGGGGGGCGAAGTGTACTTTGATGCAGCGTATGCAGGAAATCCTCTCGTCAATGTTATGGCGTTAGGATTAATGGAGACGACAGAAATAGTTACCTCAAAAGCTCAAGGACTCGGTAACCCCGTTCTCTATGTAGGTTCAACCACAGGAAAAGATGGGATGAAGGGAGCTAGTTTTGCCAGCAGCGAACTTTCCAAGGACTCTTTAGATGACCGCCCTGCAGTACAGGTGGGCGATCCTTTTCTGGAAAAATCCCTCATCGAAGCCTGTTTAGAAGCATTTAAAACAGGTGCTGTCGTAGCCGCCCAAGATATGGGAGCAGCAGGCTTAACCTGTTCTACAGCCGAGATGGCAGCGAAAGGAGGGGTAGGTATAGAACTAGATTTAGACTTAATTCCTGTGAGGGAACCGGGCATGGTTCCTTATGAATATCTCCTTTCAGAATCCCAAGAAAGAATGTTATTTGTCGCCCAAAAAGGAAGGGAAGCCGAGTTAATCGAGATCTTTGAGCGTTGGGGACTCCATGCAGTAGTAGCAGGAAGGGTGATAGAAGAAGCAGTAGTGAGAATTCTTTTTCAAGGAGAAATAGCTGCCCTAATTCCTGCTACAGCTTTAGCAGAAAATACCCCCCTCTATGAACGTCAAAGTTTAAATGAACCACCTAAATATGTACTACAAGCTTGGCAATGGTCGCTAGAATCTCTACCTCCTTACACTCTCTCAGGTATTCCCTCTCTGAAAAAGACTTGGAATGAACTGTTATTAATACTATTGGATAGCCCAACGATTGCTTCTAAACAGTGGATTTATCGTCAATATGATCATCAGGTACAAAATAATACTGTGATTCTCCCGGGGGGAGCCGATGCTGCAGTAATTCGTATTCGTCCTCTTGATACGCCGCCGAATCAATGTCATATTGGCGTAGCTGCCACAACTGATTGTAATCCCCTCTATGTCTATCTAGACCCATACAATGGCGCTCAGTGCGCTGTAGCTGAAGCAGCGCGGAATCTTTCTTGTGTGGGTGCGCTCCCGTTAGCGGTGACAGATAACCTCAATTTTGGGAGTCCGGAAAATCCTATCGGTTACTGGCAATTATCAGAAGCTTGTTCTGGGATTGCGGCAGCTTGTCGTCAATTAAATACACCCGTAACGGGTGGGAATGTCTCTCTCTATAATGAGACTCTCGATGACCAAGGTAACCCACAACCTATCTATCCAACACCTGTTATAGGAATGGTTGGTTTAATAGAGGATCTTTCCTGTATTTGTGGACAGGGTTGGCAGCATACAGAAGACTTGATCTATCTGCTTGGACCTCAAGAGCTTACTTTAGGCGCTTCTCAATATTTAAAGACCATTCATAATTTAGTAGCTGGTAAACCGCCTAGGGTCGATTTTGAGTTAGAACGCCGAGTCCAGTCTGTCTGTCGTCTAGGTATTGCTCAAGGCTGGGTCAATTCTGCTCATGATTGTGCTGAGGGGGGTTTAGCTGTAGCTTTAGCTGAATGTTGTATTAGTGGTGGACTAGGTGCTCAGATAGAGTTATCTGCTACGCAACTTAGGTTAGATTTACTTCTGTTTGGTGAAGGGACAAGTCGGATTATTGTCTCTCTCAAATCAGATTTTCAAGAGGGTTGGGAATCTTTTCTCAATGAAGAGATCAAAGGTAACTGGCAATATCTAGGCAGAGTAGGGACCAAGAATTTAATTATGCAATGGAACGCCTCTGAACTGATAAATATAGACATTCAGGAACTTTCGGCTACTTGGTCTAATGCTATTCCCCGTCGTCTAGTAATGTAATGGTAGTTGCCCTGCACTTATACCTTAAGCAACCTATCATCTATTGAGTTTTTGATTTTTTCTGTTACCCAGTTTCCTTTTCCAACTAATACCGAGCCCCAAAGCAATAATACTACGTAAAATATTAGAGCAAATGTAAATCTATTAAGCCACAACTTAAAAACCAAAACCCGTGCGGGGAACCCCGAGAGAGCTCCTTGGTTAAGCAAGCTTATCTGGTCTCAAACTGCTGTAAGATTAAGATTTCATTGACGCTTGGAAATTTTCTTTTTCAAAACAATACCCAATCCTATTGCTATTGCGGCACCAAGAAAATTTGAGGGTTCTGGAACACCTGCTAAAAGTGGAAAGTCGATTTCCGAGACAACAGGAGAGTCAAAAATATTATTAGCTAGAAAAATTCCCTCGCTGCCATCGGTAAAACTTGCCCAAAAAACTGCTTGATTTCCACTTAGTCCTTCTCTTCCCAAGCCTAAAGATGATACTGTTTTCCCATCAAGAGTATCTCCAGAAGCAATTAATTCGTGTAATTGATTATTTGTGTCTAAAAATATCCCATTTCCATAGTGTGAAGAATAAGGATTTGATGAAGGACTACCGACTAATGTTAAATTAAATGCTACGTTAAGATTGTCAATTGAAGTAGTTAAATCAGGAAGATAAAGAAATTTACTAGGAGTAATCTTTTGATAGATTAGCGTATTAAAATCAGCCAAAGTTTCTAAGCCATTACCCAAATCCCCGTAAATACCTATGGGCTTTACATTACCTGCATCATAAGTTCCTTGATAGCCAATAAAAGCTACTTTATTACCCTTAATAAAGGTAGGAGAGTTAACCTCTCCAAAAGTATTTGTAGAGCTAGGGATGAGGGTATTTGTAGTTGCCAGAGTTTGTATTACATTGCCAGTCTTTTGGAAAATACCTGATTGATAAACTCCATTTTGAATGTAGCCTCCAGCGAAAGCTGTATTAGTTCCACTGATTACAGGTGAACCAGGGTTGAGAAAATTACTAGATGTACCTGGAACCTGAATAGTACTATCAGCTATGACTTCTACACCATTACCAAAATTAGCATAGGCACCATAATCAGTGCCAGTGCCGTGAAAACTACCATCAAATGCTACATTGGTTCCATTGATAAAAGGAACGGCAGCATAATCAAAAGTAGGGCCAGCAGGGCAGTTTGGTGCAGCTACCTCACAAGCAATGGTTGTTAAATTGCCGCCAATGTTAGCATAGATTCCCGCACCACCTTCAAAGGCTATATTAGTTCCGCTGATCGAAGGACGTAAAAAACCGCCAAACTTCTGAGAGCTTCCTGGAACTGTTGTTGTAGTATTAGCTACTACTTGTAGACCATTCCCAAAATCAGCGTAGATACCCGAATGATTTGAATCAGGGTCGCCTAAAAAGGCAACATTTCCATTACTTATTACTGGCCAACTACCACTATCACTACCTGATAATGAGGAAAAGTTTCCCTGTCCTTGTGGTACGGGTGTGGAAGTGTCAGCTATATCTTGAAATTCAACTGCTTTAACTGATTGAGTTGTTAGAGCTATTGAGGGAAAGGCTATAGCTATTCCAACTAGAGCCACGTTCAGAACAAAATTATGGTTTTTTGACATAGAGCTTTATAATAAGAAAGAATTGTTTGAGATTATAGCAAATAATTGGCACTTTTTTCTGGCAACCATAATGTGAGCCAAAAAATCAAAAATAAGCACAAAATAGGGCACCCACAAGGGGTGCCCCTACAGGCTGTTTTAATCTAGCTTAATTAATGAGCAGCTCCTTGAAAGCTGTGAGATAGTGCCTCTTTTAACTGATCAACTAGATCGAGGTTTTCCCAAGGTAAATCTAGGTCTGTACGTCCAAAATGTCCATAGGCCGCTACATCTTGATAGAAACGTCCACCTCTTTCTTTGGGCAGATAACGTAGGTTATAGCGATGAATGATCCCTGCAGGGCGTAATTCAAAGTATTTTTCCACTAGTTCTAGTAGAGTAGCTTCGCTTACTTTGGCTGTGCCAAAAGTTTCTATTAAGACACTGACAGGACGGGCTACACCGATAGCATAACCTACTTGTACTTCACATTTTTCGGCTAGTCCTGCGGCTACTATATTTTTAGCTACATGACGACAAGCATAGGCAGCTGAACGGTCTACTTTAGTGGGATCTTTACCTGAGAAAGCACCGCCACCATGACGAGAATAACCACCATAAGTATCAACAATGATTTTACGTCCTGTTAGACCAGAGTCGCCTTGTGGTCCACCAACGACAAATTTGCCTGTGGGGTTCACCAGAAAACGGGTATTTTGACCGATATCTAGGGAGAGATCGCTAAAGACGGGTTTAACTACATGTTCCCAAAGATCGGCTTTAATTCTGGCTTGAACGGCATTATTTTCGGTAATATCATCTATTGTTGCATCATGTTGCGTGGAGATCAGAATTGTATCTACTGCCACTGGACGATTATCTTCATAGACAATTGATACCTGTGTTTTTCCATCAGGACGCAGATATTTTAGTTCTCCAGTTTTTCGTACTACTGAAAGACGACGAGCGAGACGGTGAGCTAAACTGATGGGTAAAGGCATAAATTCAGGGGTTTCATTGCAGGCATAGCCAAAAACAATTCCCTGATCTCCTGCACCAATACGATCAAATTCCTCTTCACTGCCTGTATCCCGATGTTCTTTAGCTGCTGAAACGCCTTGAGAGATATCAGGTGACTGTTCATCAAGTGCAACTAGTACTGCACAGCTATTAGAAGAAAAGCCGTTATCGGCATTAGTATAGCCAATTTCAGCAATTTTCTGACGAGCTAGTTTAACGAAATTGACATGAGCTCCCGAAGTAATCTCACCTGTGATGACTACTAGTCCTGTGTTGACAACTACTTCTGCTGCCACGCGACTAGATGGGTCTTCTGTGAGTAAGGCATCAAGAATGGTATCTGAAATTTGATCACAGATTTTATCGGGATGTCCTTCGGTCACTGATTCCGAGCTAAAGATATAACGTCTTGACAAGAGATTTACTTCCTTTGTTAAAAAGTATTTAGACCATTCTAAGCGAAAAAGCTTTAAAAATACGTTTTTATAGGAGTTAGTGTCCCCCTCTTTTATAAGGGGAGTAGGGAGAGTGAGGTTAGGAAATGTCCAGATAAAAAAATACTCAATCTACCCCCCAAAGTAGCGGGGGGTAGTGGTTCTAGATGTAGTGCATCTTAATTTACTCTACACCTTCAATACGATCTTCTACTTCTTGATATAGTTCACGGAGACGGTCCAGGTTTTCTTGTGAAGTTTCCCAATAGCCACGTCCATTCACCTCTAGAAGTGTCCCGACTATTTTGCGGAAAGAGTTAGGGTTTAAGTCCATTAGGCGCTTGCACATTTCTGGATCTTCAATAAAGGTAGTATTTGCTTCCTCATAAACCCAGTTATCAACTGCACCTGCTGTAGCTGACCAGCCCATTGTATTGACGAGACGTTTAGAGAGTTCTCTTACTCCTTCATAGCCATGTCTTAACATTCCTTCATACCATTTAGGGTTAAGGAGTTTAGTTCTAGCATCTAGACGCACAGTTTCTGAGAGGCTTCTCACTTGGGCGTTAGCAGTGGTTGTATCTGCTATATAAGCGGACGGGGTTTTTCCATCCTCGCGTAGTCCAGCGACTAATTTAGTGGGGTCTGAGTCGAAGTAGTGGGAGACATCAGTGAGACTGATTTCGGCTGAATCTAAATTTTGGAAGGTAGCATCGGCTGTTTTGAGGGCTGCTTCAAAAAGACCACGTTTTTCATCCATTACCCCAGGGTTATCGGAGTTAAAAGCAAAGGACTTGCGTTTAACATACATCTCCTGAAGTTGCGCTTCATTTTCCCAGGTACTATTTTCTACAGCTAGGTTAATGTTAGAGGAGTAGGAACCTGAAGCATTGGAGAAGATCCGAGTAGCTGCTTGACGTACAGTGAGACCCATTTCTTCAGCTTGACTGAGGGCGTGTTTTCTTACATAGTTGAGGTTTAGGGGTTCATCTGCTTCAGCAGCCATTTTTACTGCTTGATCTAGGAGGTTCATTTGATTGATAAAGAGATCGCGGAAGACTCCTGAACAGTTCACTACTACATCTATGCGAGGACGACCCAATTCTTCTAAAGAGAGCAGTTCTAACTTATTGACTCTCCCTAGGGCATCAGGTACTGGTTTAACCCCAATCATCCATAAGATCTGCGCTAATGACTCCCCATAGGTCTTGATGTTGTCGGTTCCCCAGAGTACACAGGCAATAGTTTCTGGATAGTTACCACCATTATCTAGTTTTTGACGCTCTAGGAGCCGATCTACTACTAATTTAGCTGATTTGATGGCTGCGGCTGTGGGGATTGATTGGGGATCTAGGGCATGGATATTTTTCCCTGTTGGCAGAACATCTGGATTCCGGATGGGATCTCCCCCTGGTCCTGGAATGATGTATTCTCCATTTAGTGCCATGATGAGTGAGCCTAACTCGTTATCGGCGCAAACCTGTTCTAGACAGAATTCTAGGTATTCAAACAAGGGTTTAAGCTGTTCTGGATCTACCTTTTTATAGCCTAGATCATGGAGGGCTTGTAACCAATAGGGGTCTTTTTTACCTAGGTTAAAGACATTCAGTTTATCTAGGAGAGAGACTCGCCCTTCACTATCTGATCTTATATTGACTATAGAAGCTACTGCAGTGCGAGTGGCTAGAGTAATCTCTTGTTGTAGGTCAACATCACTCAGTATTCCTTTGTTGCTGTTTTGATAAATTTCCTCTATGTCCCTGCCGATACTGTTAGCAATAATGCGGGGTAGGGAGACTATCCCTTCTTCTTCTCGATCTAGAGAGGCTATATTGACTAAAGTTGCTATTGCTTCTTGGGCTGTTGGGGGTTTCCCTATAACATGGAGTCCGCAGGGTAATAGACGGGATTCAATTTCCATTAAGCGTCTATAGACTGAGCCTACTAGATTATCTCTTTCTTCGGGTGTTATTCCTCCTGCATCCTGTGATGGTAGGGTGACATCTTGGTCTAGGTTAACTTGGCGACTTTTTTCGATGATTGTATTGACAATTGAGACACCACGTCCACTATCTTTGAGACTTTGGTAGGAGGCAATTAATTCACTTAGTTCTTTTAAGCCTTTGTACAGTCCTGCATTCTCAGCTGGCGGAGTCAGATAAGAAATAGTCTCGGCATACCCTCTTCTTTTGGCTATTGTGGCTTCTGAAGGGTTGTTGGCTGCGTAGTAGTAGAGGTTGGGAATCATGCCGATTAGGTTATCAGGATAACAGGCTCCTGACATTCCCATTTGTTTACCTGGCATAAATTCTAGTGAGCCATGTGTTCCAAAGTGGAGGACGGCATCAGCTTCCCAGATGTTATTGAGATAAGTATAGTACGCAGCAAACCCATGATGAGGACTGGCTGAACGAGAGAACAGTAGTAACATGGGATCGCCTTCATAGCCGAAGGTTGGCTGTACTCCTATAAAGACATTCCCAAATTCTTTGCCATAGATGAGGAGGTTCTGTCCATCGCTATTGAGATGTCCTGGAGGGGCTCCCCAATTTTCTTCTAAGCGTTCTGAGTAGGGTGTGAGTTTTTCATACTCTTGCACCGGCATTCGATAGGCTATGTTCAGTTCAGGACTATTATATTGAGCTTGGGCATCATGTATGACTAGTTCCATCAACTCTTTAGCTGATTGAGGTAGTCCTTGTACATCGTAGCCGTTGTTCTGTAGTCCTCGCATTACTTCGTAGATGGAGCCGAAGACATCTAGATAGGCTGCTGTTCCTACATTTCCTTTATCGGGTGGGAAACTGAAGACGGTGATAGCAATTTTTTTCTTGAGTTTGGGTTTTTTGCGGAGGTTAGCCCATTTCATCGCTCTTTGGGCTATTGCTTCTACCCTATCTTGTAGGGCTATTGCTTTTCCTGTTGCGCCATCGCGTCCTGACACTATTATTGGTTCGATTGCCCCGTCTAGTTCTGGTATGGCTATTTGGAGGGCAACTTGAATAGGATGTAGTCCTAGGTCACTTTCTTCCCATTCTTCGGTGGTTTGGAATACTAGTGGTAGGGTACACATATAGGGGCGATTCAATTTTTTCAGGGTTTGAATGGCTCTAGGATGGTCTTGTCTGGCAGGTCCTCCCACTAGGGCAAAGCCTGTTAAGGATATTATTGTATCTACTCTCGCTGTGGCTTTTGCTTCGTCATAGAAGAAGGCTTCCACCGGTTTACTAAAGTCTAACCCTGAAGCAAAGACAGGGATTACTCTGGCTCCCATTGCTTCTAGTTCTTGAAGCATGGCTACATAGTGGGCATCATCTCCCGTTACTAGATGGGTTCTTTGCAATATTACTCCCACACATGGAGCTAAGGGATCTTTCAGTTCCTCTTCTATGTCAGATCTCTTGTTGTACCAACTAAAGTAGTCGTCTATATCCTCGAACATTCTGATAGAAAGTGGATGCCAAATGCCCATATCGGGAAAGACGACTGGATCTTGGTAGTTAAGACTATCTTTTTTATTGGTTTCTTTCAAGACATAGCGATCTGCCAACATCAAGAGGAAGTTTTCCAAGTTTTCGGGTGAACCGCCTAACCAATATTGAAAGCTCAACATGAAGTTGCGTGCATCCTGTGCTTTTTCTATTGGTAAATATTTTAGCACTTGTGGTAAGGTGCGTAAAAGCTTCAACATAGCATCTTCAAAGGAAGCGCCTGCTTTTTCTTTGCGTTTCCGCATGAACTGCCCTATGGCGCTTTTTGACTGTCCTAACTGTGCCATGGAGAAGGTGCCTAGTTTATTGAGGCGCATTACTTGCGGCATAGAGGGGAAGACCACTATTGCCTCTAGGTTATCCCTATGGGGCGCTACCGCAGCCACCACTTTATCAGCTAGATCTTCTATAAAAATCAAAGATCCTATGAATATGTTGGCTCTGGCTATGTCTCTTTGAAAATCAGCATAATTTTCTGCACTCCGCAGTTCTTCTATCAGATAGCCACTTATCTCTATTGCTAGTTTGGGGTTTTTTTCGTTGATTGCCTTCACCGCAGTTGAGATAGCACTTTGATATTGCGGCTCTAGTACGACATAGACCACCTTAAGTAAGGTTCTCCCATTTAGCGCAGATGGGGCTATATGGCGAATGGTGGACTTGACTTGGGTGAACATAGAGTCATTCTCCTTTTTTTTTCTTTGCAGAGTCTAGATCTTCTACCGCTATTAATTTTGTATCAGAAAACGGCATTATTGTTAACCTTTTCTCGACAATTTGCAACAATTCGATATATATTACTCCTTTTCTTGTCACAAAATTTATCAAGTCTCCTGACTCCTGACTCCTGACTCCTGACTCCTGTCTCCTGACTCCTGTCTCCCTACCCGCTACCTTATTTTTGGACAGCATAACAAAAGCGCCCTAGTAAAGGTGGATTTTTTTTCATTAAATCTGTTGTAATCTTTTGTAAACTCAATAAAAATTCTTTGACATTATCAGTCTTAGAGCCCTCATGTTCTTGATCGGTCGAGTTCCATTCTTTCCACCAATCTTCTTCGGAAATTCGTTTGGCAGTTAAATCTACTTTAAAGTAATATATACCTGGTTCTGTTAACTGGGCTGGATCAATACTTGTTGTCAAGTTCATTTGGTTTTTACTCGGCTCAAACTTGATCCCTGATGGCTCAATATCGAGAGCTTTTCTATCTTCTGATTCCACCCAGTTTTTGGAGGCTTTATCTGATTTTTGAACTTTTATTGTTCGGTCAATATCTTCATTGTTTAAAGGGGATGTATAGTTAGTTTGCCGAAAATTTAGACTATATTGAGCTTTTACTTTATCTTGACTAGATTTGAGCTGTAAGAATTCTATTAGTTTCGTATCCTTTTGAACTATTATTGAGCCATCATTAAGAGATTCTTTGCTGATAATTTTATCAGGAGGGATATATTTATGATTATCCGTTGTGTCTTGGAAATTTGCTACCTTCTCCATGAAATGATTGGGCGAAAAAATCAGCCATTTACTATTTTCGCCAAAGGCTTCTTTACCTTCAGTTTTTAGCTCATTAAAATAATTATTTACTTGTGAATAGGGTCCGATTAAAAGAATATAAAAAGGACGAAATTGCTCGGGTGTGTTTTTATCAGGATCATCTGTGTTGTAATGAAAGGTTTCAAGTTGATGGTTTTTGTCTAAGTAGATTTTCCCATTAAACTCACTTTTGATGCCAATAACTCCCACTGCATAGTCTTTATTATTGTCATTGAGATAAAATTCTTGAATTTTGTTAGCGAGGGCTGTAGCATCGGCACCGTTTTGATACAAGTCTGTTAAAATGACCACAAGTTCGTCTTTATCCTTCTCAGGAGGGTCAATCATGGCAACAATATTACTTGTTACACCTGGAAAATCAGTGTTTGTCCCATTATAAAACTCAGGCAACTTAGCTCTTAGTAATTTTGTATAATCAATTTTTTGGTCTCCTGTGCCAGATCTGTAGTAACTTATAGTATAGTTATGATTTTTATCAGGAAATATTCTACGTAATAGGTCGATAGTTTGAATATAACGGCTGTTGGCATGATTGACATAGCCTAACATCGAACCAGAACCATGTATATGAAGAGTAATGTTGAGAGGAAGACTTGGAGATGTGGAGTTATCGACATTGGGTATTGGACAATCCAGTTTTCTCGGAGTAGGACCACTACAACCAACCAAAAGGACAGAAAACAATACCGCTAAGCTAAGTAATTTAGGTTGAACCATAGATATTTATGCTAAAACGCGCTCACTAAGTCAAGTTCTGAATAAATAATTAAATATCTAGAATATCACAGATATGTAATATATACTAGATGAAATGAAAAAACTGAGGTTTTGATGAATTCACAAGAATTAATTAGAATTATTGTTCTGATCATAATAGGTGGCTTAATGATTTTTCTGGTGCAGCCACTAGGGTATCAGAATCAATGGCCTTTATTTTCTTTTGATAATTATGTCAGCGATTGGATCAATAATAACTATATGCTAGGAGCTTTTATTGTCTTCATTTTCTCAGTGATTGCAACCATTCTTTGGTTCGTTTTAACGGGAAGATCTAACGATGTTGGCGATAAAGCAGAAGTTTGGCGGTTTCGTTGGTGGCTCATTGGAATCTTACCTATTTTAAGTATTTTTGCGGCTATTTTTTTTTGTAGCGGAAAAAGTGGTGCTGTATTGTCTCTGACATTTTTCTACCTGATAGATATGTTAATCATCTATTGGTTGACGACAGCCAGTAGTACTCCTGGTAACTATAAATACTTGCCGCCACTGTCAATGTTAATTCGTAAAATAATAGGAGATTAAAGCATGGGAATATATGTCATAGGAATAGGAGGCACAGGGGCAAAATGTATAGAAGCCATCACATATTTAGCAGCCACAGGAATATATACCGAAGAAACAATTAAAGTAATGTTTGTGGATGCCGATGAGTCAAATGGCAGTTTGGAAAGATCTAGAAACAATTTAAGTTTTTATGAAAAAGTCTGTGAATTAATACCAGAAACCATGAGAAGCAGGAACGCATCAGAATTTCCTTGGTTAAAGACAAAAATAGAATCTTTGGGTTTATGGTCTCCCTTTGGGAAAGAAAATACCCTCAATAAAAATCTCGACTCCTTCTTTCAATATGACAATATTCGTACCTTAAACGCTCCTTTAGCTAACCTTTTTGATGTTTTATATACCAAAGGCGAACAAAGAGCAGATTTAGATGTAGGGTTTCGGGGTCGTCCTGCTATCGGTGCAGCGATAATGAGTCAAGTGAATTTAACTAATCTAACTCAAGAACCTTGGGGGACTTTGATGCAGCAAATAAAGCTAGATGCGGGGGGAGGTACAGGAACAAAAATCCTTCTCTGTGGCTCAATATTTGGCGGGACAGGAGCATCGGGAATCCCTACGATTGGGCGCATTATTGCTAATGAATTAAAAGAAGAGAAGCTGAGGGATAAAGTAAAGATTGGTTGTCTTTTAATGTTACCTTACTTTAACTTTACTGTCCCTGCAGGGGAAGATCCTATCGGAATCTACGCTAGATCGGAAGAATTTGTCTTAAATACAGAAGCAGCCCTTCGTTATTATGCTAGTCAAGCACAAGCTAATCAACCAGAAAAAGTCTTTGATATTTCTTATTTATTAGGTAATCAAAATCTCTCCCAAGTTAAGGAATTTAGTATTGGCAACCAGAGTCAACGGAATGACCCCCATTTTTTAGAAATCTATGCCGGTTTAGCCGTTCGACATTTCCTGCTGAATAATATATCATCGCCAGGATTGCAAGTAGGCTTGATTGCCAAAGAAAATATTAAGAGGCTTACTTGGAAGGATATCTCAGACCAAAGAGAAGTAAAGCCATTACTGGTCAATGCAACTAGATTCGCTTATGCTTGGTTGGCGATGATCGCTCCAGAACTGCTCAGAACTCAAGAAGTGGGTTTTGATAAATCTATTGTGACACGTCCTTGGCTAAGAAATTTTTACTCATCAGGACAGCAAAATCCGCCCTCTTTTGCGGAGTCAGAACAACAAAATAATATTAAAACAATCAGTCAATGGTGCGAGACCTACTTAACTTGGCTCTCTCAACTACACCAAAATGAGTCTTGTACAGTGGAACTATTTGAAATCAAGGCTTTTAAGAATTTAAAATCCCCACTCAACCCGGATGAGTTAAAAAACCTCGTCTTTGAGGATGTAAGAGATGAAAATGAGAAAAAGAAGGATATAGCAAAAAAGATACTAGAGAAAATCCTCAATGATAGAAGAATAGGTGAACCAAATAAAGGAACTATTGGACTAGCGAAGTCTTTGTATAAAAATATTAGTATATAAATCTGAAACAAAAAGGTGAGTCATGGCACATTTAATACTGTCCAAGTTAAAAGAAGTTAACCAAGTCAGAACGCTTGCCGTAGCTGGAGAATGGGAATTGCAAAACAGCGGAGTCCTAGAAAACATTGCCTCAAGCTTAGATTATAGCGCCCCCGGGAAAAGAAAAAATGTTAGTTCAGTCCCGACAATGTGGGCTCGTCCTCTCTCAATGGAGATCTCTGTGCATAATCCTTATTATCCGATTAGGCAAGAAATGATTGAACAATGGCAGGGGATGTTAGCAGCCATAGCTTTAGCCGAAACCAGAAAATTTCCTATTAAAGCACAATATCTAGACATAGCCGCAGTCAAAGGACAAAATAACTTTGCTCGTGGCTTATACGAACTACTGCCTGCTCCAGTCAATGCCCTATATACTCTACCAGGAGGTAACCCTTGGCAAGAATTATATATCTTCAAGTGGAATGAGCAAGCAGTCGGCATGACTTCACCTTCAACTCTAGTCGTTCCTGGAGAAGAGGGAAACTGGGGAGAATTACCTTGGTATGATCCGCTAACTCGGAGATTACAAAGTCCCCATAGCTTCTTAAATGAGCCTGAAAAAATAGCCCTGCGCGGTTGGCTAAAAAATCTAATCGACGAATTAAATAATCACCCAGCTAATAATGCAACTAATACAATACGCCAGTTGCTCAATAAATTTCGAGACAGTTTAAGCAACGTAGATAAAACTGTGAGTTTATCTGATAATAATTCATTTTTCGACGCTCAGATTGACAAAGGAGTACTGATAGCCTTAAATCGTCCGCTTAAACTGGCAGAACAAAAATCAATGGTGCAGTTAATTCGTAGTGAAGCGAAAAAAGGAATTAAGGTTAAACCTTTGATAATTATAGATCGGGAAATTGTCACAAAATGGGGAAAAGATCCCCATAATGTTTGGGTCTATAAAGACAGAACTTTCGCTTCTATAACTACCAAAGAGGAACTGCAAAGAACTTACAACGATGTTATATTTATTGAATCTAAAGACTTTTTTCTACCTAAATTAACTTTTATTGATGCAGCCGATGCCCTGCCTGGAGCCTTTTTACCACCTATAACACCTCCTTTGATTTTTAATGGACAAGAGATCACCCCTTTAATACCTATTCAACCGACAATCTTGGCTCATTTGACAGCAGAAGATCTGATTAATATACTACAACTTAGTAATGTTCAAACAAATGAGGGTTCAGTCTTGCGCGTAACCATTAATCTGCCCCTTTCAGGTATGGATAATGATGAGAGTGAGCCGAAAATATATAGTGTCTCGCGAGACTATCCAATCACCAAACAGAACTTAATTGCTGAGACTCCTGTTTTAGAAATTTGGCCATATTTCCAAGTAGATAAATGGCAGGAATACTATGCTTTTTATTATGATATAGAAGCCAAAGAACAAACCTTTCAAGCTTCCATCCCCCGCCCCGATCCAGACAGTCGTAATACCTATAGTTTCCAAGAGGGAGATGGGTCTTATAAAATCACCAAATTAACGGAATTTCCTTCTTACATAGTTGCCCAACAAACTCAACAGAATAGAAATACAATAATTGGGTTGATTCTGCTCAAAAAACCCCCCAAAATTGATTTAACGGAAACATGGAAAGTAGGTGTAGACTTTGGGACTTCTTTTACTAATATCTACACTAATAAAAAAGGCGTGGTTAAACCTCTAGAACTAGAGAATTTATTACTCAAAATTACCAATGCCCCTAGAACCGTTCGTCTAGGAGCACTTTTCGCGTATTTTATTCCGGAAAATTTTATCCCGGAAAAAAAACCACTACCTTTAGCTAGTGTACTGACAACTAGAGGAGCGCCGACCAAAACTGCTGACAATACAGCAAATATTAGACCCTTTTTTGATGGACGAATCTATATTCAGAAAGACCCTACTACTGAAGATCAAAAAAGTGAAGATAAAGAACTAAAACCTGATTATATCAAAACCAATCTGAAATGGAATAATCTCGAAAATGAGGATTTACTTTACAACGGACTCTTTATCAAACACTTGATCCTACATATCACCGCCTTAGCTGCCAAAAATGCGATTAAGGAAATTAAATGGTATCTCTCTTACCCTTCGGCTTTTTCTATAGAAGATAGAGATAAGTATATTCAGAGTTGGTTAAGAGCTACTGAACATCTAGAAGAAAAAACAGGCATCAAACAAATCTGTCCTCAAGATATAGATGATACAAAATTATTTAGAACAGAAAGTCTAGCAGTGGCTCAATATTTTGGGGATGAAGAAGGACATAATCTGATCAACAGTACCTGTATTGATTTAGGCGGTGGAACCACAGACATTTCTATCTGGCAAAAAAGAAATTTGATCCATCAATGCTCTTTACAACTGGCAGGGAAACATCTCTTCTCAAACATCCTCCAATTAAATCCTGCTTTTGTCAAAGACACATTAAAATATAATTTTGATACAGAATTACCAAGTGATAAATTTCAAGCTCAAGTAGATCACTATTTACGTCTTTATAGTGAAGATTGGCTAAAAAATCAAAAAAACCATGCTGAATTAGAAAAAGATTTTCAAGGCTTTGTGCGACTGACCGCTCTAGGGATCTCTGGAATATACTATTATATTGGGATCATCTTGAAAGTCCTTTATGAAGAGGGAAAACTTGAATCACCTGAACTGACTTATATATATATGGGAGGAAATGGTTCACGCTTTTTAAACTGGCTTTCGAGAGGCGGAAAATTTGAAGAGGGTTCTGCTGTCAGTCTATTACTGAGTCGTATGTTAAGTAAGGGTTCTGGCTTTAATGATCTTCAAAGACCTACCAAATTAAGCCGCCGACCCAAAGATGAGGTAGCTTGTGGGTTAGTGCGTGAGGAAACTCAACTAAAAGAATTACAGAAAGATACCCCCGATCTTTTAATAGCAGGAGAAAATTGTGCAATTAATGATCACGCAATTAAGTCTAATAACCGACTAAATCTTAATAAAGATAAAAAAATTAGTCATTTTCCCCTATTTCAACCAGAACAACTGGAAATCTTCCTCAATGAATTTAATTTAGCAGTCATAGAACTCAAAAAAACAAAACCACTCTATATAACTCCTTTCCCCAATTTTAATGAGGATACTGAGGAATTAGAAGACTTTTATAGTACAAAATTATGGCGATTAGTTCAAGATAAACTAAATGACAATTTGTGCAATTTCGTGGACAAAAATCTCAACAATATCCGTCTAGAACCTCCCTTTATTTTGGGACTAAAAGCATTACTAACTGTTTTAAGTGAAGAATGGGCAAGGAGATAAAAGCAATGCCACAAACTTGTCCGGTCTGTGAGACAGTCAATGAAAATAGAGCCGAATGTTCTAGTTGTGGTTGGGACTTAACCCCACCTAACCGTGAAACTATCTTGAAAAAATTGCAAAATGACCAGAACTGGGCTAAAAAAGCCCTCAAGCGAATACAGGGACTACAAGAAGTCCCTGAGAAAATAGACTACCTAACGCAACTTATAAATGAACTGCTACAGCCGAAAAACTCTCCCTTATCCAGACCTAACCTAGAAGAGAACCAACAAGTCCTCAACTTGACAGAGCAAATAGAACAACTCCAAAGTCAAGTACAAGAATTAGCAGAAAAAGTGCAAAAACTCCAAACTGAGAATAACTCTCTAAAAGATAGAGTTAAAAAATTAGAAAACAACCAAGTTATACCCCAAGATAGGGTTAGAGAATCACAAAACAACCCCGTTACTCAGTTCAGACCTGAGATGGTATCTCTAGAACAAGCTATATATACTGAGCCATACAACACTAGTCTTACTTTTCCTGAAAAGGAAATTGTCCGTCAATACAACTCCGACTCACTATCAGGTGAGGTCATTAAGGTAGAAGTAACAACAGATAGTCTCAATAAGCGTTACATTGATATCAATCAACCCCTAGAACTAGAACGAGAAAATAGCGGGGATTATCGGATCATCGGAAAAGACGATTCTTACTATTTATTTCCTAAAAATAATCTCAGAATTTTTGGGGATAGATATCTTGGCAGTACTAAAATCTTGTTTGAATGCCTGAACTATCAGGAGGGAATAACAAAAAGTTGGCAACTACTCAAACCGGCTAAGGTCTCTCAAGTTGGCGAGATCTGGCAATTAAAAGAAAGGGGAGTTCTGCAATTTAGTTAAGTGGGGTAAAAAACAGAAGAAGTTTAAAAGGAGATATTTTATGAATAACCTAATACTTGATTTACACTCACTTGAATTGACAGATGAACAATTTTTTCAGTTATGTGTTAATAACCGAGATTTAAAATTTGAACGAGATCCTAAAGGAAATTTAATTATTATGCCACCAACAGGAGGGGAAACAGGTCATCGTAATATAAAAATTGCTTGTCAATTAGAGAATTGGAGTTGTCAAAGTAAGTTAGGATTGGCTTTTGATTCTTCTACAGGGTTTAAACTACCTAAAGGAAGTGATCGTTCTCCTGATGCTGCTTGGATTACCCTAGAAAAATGGCAAAATTTAACTCCACAGCAACGCAGGAAATTTTTACCATTAAGTCCTGATTTTGTCATTGAATTACGCTCTCCTACTGATGAATTAAAAACCCTACAAGATAAAATGGAAGAGTATCTTGATAATGGGACTCGTTTAGGCTGGTTAATTGATCCTATCAAGCGTAATGTTGCAATTTATCGTCAAGGACAAGAAATAGAGATTCTTAAATCTCCTCAAACTTTATCAGGAGAAGATGTTTTACCTGGTTTTATCTTAGAACTTGAACCAATTTGGTAGATTATAAATATATTAGTTACTTGTTCTCTGTTCCCTACACCCTATATGATTATGACTAACCTAATACTTGATTTACACTCACTTAAATTAGTATAGTATTTTTTTTGGGATGAGAGTCGGGTAAGTTTTTTATCATGTCCATCTTAGAGGGAAATAGCAATGGAACCTTCTAAAGTGCAATAAACTATTTAATAGGTACATAACCTCGTTCAGTAATTGAAGTTTCCTTCAATGGAGATGGATTCTTAGATCTAGCTGTAGCAAGTCAAGCTTCTAATCAGGTTTCAGTCTTACTAAATAATACTGCTATAGCGGTATCCTCTTAAGTGAGATACAGACAAAGCGTTTTCTAGACTGGATTATAGCCTATATCAGTGTATCTCATACGGCTGCATACCGCTATAGTGTCACTAATAATACTAACAAAGCCCTCAGTCCCAGGTCCTTAATCTTTTTACCCCACTTTCCGTAACCCCTAATATAGTACTTTTAAAAAAATACAAAAACATTACTTCAATTGATTTTTTTAGTAAAAATTTATTAAATTGAACAATTTTTTGAAGAAATTAAATGGGAGCATCCCGAATTTGCAATAAGTATTTATACTTAGACTAAAAAGAGCAGAAAAAAGCGAAAATGGAGACATAGTAATTAAGGGAAAAAACATGACTCCAGAAGATAAACAAAAGTTGAAAGAA
>Ga0209085_1000413_pt1 | contig 31623 bp, 36 predicted proteins | sample C_131016_EF_Meta_FD_187310 | JGI IMG/M metagenome (GOLD analysis project Ga0209085, IMG submission 187310) | Freshwater microbial communities from Lake Croche, Canada to study carbon cycling - C_131016_EF_MetaG (SPAdes) (version 2) | ecosystem: Environmental > Aquatic > Freshwater > Lake...
CTTGTGGAACATGTGGCGGATAATTCTCATTTAATGATGTTGTGCACCAGACTTGGCACAAACGAAATTATGCTGGTTTCCGGTGCAGTGCCCTTCGAAAAAAACGATTCCATTGGTTCAACTGGAAACTGGCGCACCTTCTGGCTCACAACATGAAATCGCGCCTTTTTTTCCATTTTTTCTTCTTTTCTGCCATTTTTCTCGCACAGCTTGAAGCCAACGACCTGCTGACCACTTCCGAGAAGACCACCGAGAAAGTCACCAAACAGCAGGCACCCACCCCACGCACGGATACACCCCCTGTGAAAATTACCCCGCCCCCTACCGGCAATCATGCGAGGGGCATTTCCCTACTCGGCTCATCCAAGGCCGCTGCTGTCGAGGGAAGCGTGCGAGTGATTAAGAAAGACGGTGCGCCTATCGAGGTTGCGATGAATGGAGCGTCAATGGAGATTCAGGTCGGAACGGTTCTAAAACAGGGGAGCAAGATCAAAACGGGAGCAAGCGCTTCGGTGACTCTGATGTTTGACAATGGCGCGGTATTGGAGATCAAGCCGGACACGGAATTTTTGATTGAGCAGTTCGACCGCAAGCCTTTCGACCCAGCGGGAGTCGACTACAAGACCATGGAGGACGAACCAACGCAGTCGACGACAAAGCTCAGGTTGGACACGGGGGTGATTCTGATGGGGGTGAAGAAACTCAAAGAATACTCGGAGTTTCAGATTGGAACGCAAGTGGGAATTACCGGTATTCGAGGAACGAGTCTGTTCGTGAAATACGACAAGGACAGACCCGAGGAAGGAACGATAGTGGGAGTGACGGAGGGGAAAGTGGAATTTTTGACACCGAGTGGAACGGTTCAGCCCATCAGTGCTGGAGAAGCGTTTGAGATCATCGATAGCCCGACCGGGGCGACGATTAAGCCGAATCCACCCGGATTGAGTGTGCTTATGGCGGAGACACGCGTGATCGATCAAGCAATCCGACAGACGGTGCCGGCCAATTCGTTCGAGAGTGCGCCTGTGCCAGAAAGCAGCGAAGACTCAGAGGATATGGCGCCCGTGAAGTCTGAGATGATCAAGGTGGAGGGAGGCAGTTTACCGAAGGCGTCACAGTTTCCGAACCAATCTGTAAAAACATTTGAGATCGGAAAATACGAAGTCACATGGAGCGAATGGCAGAAAGTGAGAGATTGGGCGCTGACCAAGGGGTATGATCTTCACGAAGTTGGAAAGGGTCTAAGCGATAATCATCCTGTAATCTATGTGAATTGGTATGATGTGGTGAAATGGTGCAATGCGAAGAGCGAGATGGAGCGATTGGAACCTGTGTATCAGGTCAAGGAGCAGGTGTATAAAAGCGGAGCGTTTGGGAAAGAGGAATCGGATATTGTTAAGGAAAAAGCGGGAGCCAAAGGCTATCGCCTGCCAACAGGGGCGGAGTGGGAATGGGCTGCACGGGGAGGGAAAAAATCAAAGAAATATACTTATTCCGGGAGCAATGATTTGAATGCCGTGGGGTGGTTTAAGGATAATTCCGAAGGGAAGTCGCATCCAGTTGCACAAAAACAAGCCAATGAGCTAGGGATTCATGATATGAGCGGGAATGTGTGGGAGTGGTGCTGGGATCTCAATACCTCCTACCGCCGCTTCTGCGGCGGCAGCTGGGGCAACGATGCGGCCAACTGCGCCGTCGCCTACCGCTTCATCAGCCGCTGGTCCCCGGACGGTCGCTACAACGGCCTCGGCTTCCGTCTGGCCCGCAGTTCGGGAAAATAACCTTCTGGAGCTCAAGGGAAAGTTAGGTTAACAAACAAGTCTTCGTGCGGTGACGGATTCCTCCGGTTGCCTTGAATGGAAAGAGCAGGGGGCGGGAATTTCATCGCTGAGTGGGTGGTTGATTTTTCCGCACGAAACAAAAATCCTCTGGAGAGGGGTCAGTCCCGCGAATTGACGCAATTTAAGAAATCTCATTTCAGTGGAACGATCGTGCGAGGGATTGAAGGCCTTATGGGTGGCTCAAAAAAAGCGATAATACGCGGGACTGACCCTTTTTCCGTTGTTCGCTCATTGGAACTGCGCCGCCTTGAAGGCGGCAATTGGTTGCTGTAAATAATTTACCTAAGTTAAACGGCAGAAACTAATCAGCAGGCGTATCGACTATATCCACAGAATCAGGAGCTTCAGGTGGAGTCTCCAACGATTGAGAAGCAGGCGTCTGCTTCTGCTCCTTCGCAGCAGCCGCAGCCCGAGTTGCCTTGCTCACGGCTTTGGCAATCTTCTTCTTTGCCTCGTCAGCCTTCTCTCCTTCCATCACCTCGCGCTTGATGACTTCGTTTGCGAGGACGGTGCGAATCTGCTCGATGTCAATACGAACATCTGGCGAAACTCGACGTAACTCGCGACGAATCACTTCCAAGACTGAATCCGAAAGCACCATTGCACCCAAAAAGAAGCGGCTCAATGCCTGCTTCTGCGTATGGAAATCGCCGAGAGCGGAGCGCTGCCACCCCTCTTTGCACCACAGGTAAAGCAACTCGATATCGGCTTCAGATCGTGAGCTGAGAACAGAAAAATCAATGTCCACGACCAGCTCGGTCTGAATAGGGCGAGTGAACAACACATGGTAAACGCACCAGCGATTTCCATTAGTGAGAAGCACCCAATCCACTCCTTGATTGGCAGCGTAATCGACGGCCTGTTTTACATGCTGCTCTTTGAGATCGATGCCGATCGCCTTAACCTCAATAAGGGTGGACAATTTGCCATCCAGCTTTACGGCAAGGTCGCAGAATGTCCCCCGGATGGCATACTCGGAGGTAAGTTCAGAATATTTGTCATACCCAAAAACATCGGCCAGCATGTCTTTGATGATCGTTACGGTGTCTGTTTCCCCAACATCGCGGGCCTTTGCCGCTGCAAGAATGGGTTGATACCGCTTGAGACCTGAAACGAGCCGTTCTGCTACCTTTTTTGGAATTGATGCCATAAGCACACAAGTCTTAAAAACTCACATAGAAGACAAGCGTAAAAAGCAGACAATTTAAAAATTTGCCCCCCCCGAAATACAACCCATAGGTGCAGGTGATGATGAGTGCAGAACTGAAAAGACCCAACTTCTACCTTAGTTCCTGCGCTGGTCTTGCTCGACACCAAAGAAATCCCCCCGGCATTTGAATACCTTGGCAAGGTGGATCAATTCAAAGTCGGTGACGCACCGCAGGCGGCTCTCGATCTTTCCCATACCGGAGCGTTGAAACGCCGTGCCGGAGTGTTGGAACGCCGTGCCGGAGCGTTGGCACGCCATGCCGGAGCGTTGGCACGCCGTGCCGGAGGGTTGGCACGCCGTGCCGGAGGGTTGGCACGCCGTGCCGGAGCGTTGGCACGCCATGCCGGAGCGTTGGCACGCCATGCCGGAGCGTTGGCACGCCGTGCCGGAGGGTTGGCACGCCGTGCCGGAGCGTTGGCACGCCATGCCGGAGCGTTGGCACGCTGTGCCGGAGGGTTGGCACGCCGTGCCGGAGCGTTGGCGCGCTGTAAAAGGGGGCAGGCATAAAAAATTGACATCATTTCATGCTGCTCGACAGCGAATTAAAAGTGGCATTGTTCGACAAAAACGGGAAATAGAGTCCCAGTAATTTGAATAATATTAATCATTTAAGCTAGGACCATTTAATTTTGTGTGTCTAAGTCGTTTCTGCTCTGCGTAACTGATGTGTTATGAAACACGCTTCAAGCTTGGGTGGTTCAGGAGACTCGCCAGAAAGGACGCCGACTCCTCTGCAGCGCCTCTCGATGAGGGAGCATCCGACCTCTCGGCCGGTGATGCGTCAGCGGTGGAGTCGGCTTCTGTTTCTGCATTGGCCGGTTGATCCCGAGTGGATCCGCTCCCGGTTGCCAGCAGGCCTGCATGTGGATTTGTTCGATAATCAAGCTTGGATGGGGGTCGTGCCTTTCGCCATGGAGCGCGTGCATCCGGTCGGTCTCCCGCCCCTGCCGTGGATTTCGTGGTTTCTGGAACTCAATGTGCGGACATATGTTCACGACGATGCCGGGCGTCCGGGCGTCTGGTTTTTTTCCCTGGATTGCAACCAACCGCTGGCTGTCGAGGTGGCGCGCCGATTTTTCCACCTTCCCTACCATCACGCGCGAATCCATGCGGCGTGTGAGGACGGGGAAATTCTCTACACCTGTCAGCGTAGGGGATCAAAGAACGCATCGAGCTTTCGCTACCGCAGCCCGGTCCGCGCTGAGCCAGTGCCAGAGCATTCGCTCGAGTGGTTTTTGGTCGAGCGATACCTGCTTTTCACCACAGATCGCATTGGTCAAATCCGGTCTGGGCGGGTGCACCACACCCCTTACCGGATCGAGGCTGCAGATTGTGCGGAGTGGTCGTCGGAGCCGATCATCGAGGACGGGTTTGGCTGCATCCAGGGGCCGCCCGCCTCGATGCTTGTTGCGGAGCCGGTGGATGTGCAGATTTTTCCCCTCGTATAGAAGATAAAGGTCCATGAGTCCCTCCAAGTAGGCGGCAAGACCGTGTTCCACGCTAGCCAATGCGCGCCCCTCGAGGACTCGCAGAGGCAGATCGTCTGGTAAATCCCATTCCTCTCAAAAAAAGTCTGCGGGATCTTGACGACCTGATGATTCTCAAGGTGACGGATGCCATGAGCGGTCGGGTTTTTGTTACGAGAAACGCGAGGCATTTCCTGCAAAATCTTCGGTGAGATGTTCAAGTTTTGAGGCTGGCGTCTGCAAGAACAGGGGGTGCCCCGCGCGCTGGCGGGTGCCGGCCTGCACGCCAGGGGCGAGAGTAAAGCCTGCCGGGGCAAGGACGATTATGGTCGATCCGTGCTCGAACCAGCCCATTTCGTCTCCTTTAGAAAAATTCGTGGGCGGCACGGGGCCGCTCCCGAGTTGGCGAGGATCGACTACGGCGTCTCCAAGGCGCAAGCGGATGCCGGCCACAAGGACTGCGGCCACAGCAACAAGAACGATAAGCTGTCCGCCGGGTTCGATGCGCAGGCGGATGACGGCGCGCTCGTTTCGGCAAAAGACACGATCAATTCGTTCGAGGGTGGGGGGATTGACATTCCAGACTCCGCCTGGCACATGGCGGACGCTTTCGATACGGACATCATGCGGGGCATGGAAGCGGTGATACATGCCGGCGGTGAGCCGCAGCGTCGCGTAGATGCCCCCCTTCAAGTCGGTGGTGGTCGACTCGTCGCGGAGGAGTTCGTTCAGCGTGTAAGGCGATCCTTTAACCTGAAGCAGTTCGTCGCCACGGATGGTGCCGCAGGAGCCAGTGATGGCGTCGCACGGGCTCACCACGGCGCGGGGTGATGGATCAACCGGCCTCGCCCCGTCACGCAATTCGCGCACAAAGCAGTCGTGCAGGCTATCGAAATGCGTTTTTTTTGCGTCGGCCAAATCGACATCGCAAAAACGGCGCCACACCGCGATGGAGAGGTCGCGGACCATCGGTTGTCGCACGCGGCAGAACCATCCGGCAAAACGCGTGGCGGTGCGGCGGGGAAAGCCATTGGTGAGGATAAAATTGAGGCTTCCCTCGCTGAAGAGCCGCGTGCTAATGGTTCGTTTGGTCATGTCGAGTCCAAAACCGAGAAATATCACGCGGGGCGATGATTGAGCAATCCGCGTTTTGGGCGCTTCCCGCTGCGGGCGGCGTGCTGGCTGTGGCGCTGCTGTCCAAAGTGGTGGTCCGCCTCCAGCTTTCGGCGGCCAAGCATCCGTCGGTCACTGGACACGCTAAAATGTCGCGGCGCCTGGCTCGATTAGTTCCTTATTACGAATTCACTGGAGAGCAGTTTTTCCGTTCCGACGGGGCTCCGCAGGATGTGGCAGCGCGTCGCGAATCCGCGTTTGCGCGGCTGGCAGCCGATCTTCGCGATCGATCCCCTGAGACTCAGGATTTGACGGCGACGGCCCGTGAGGGCATCTCTGACATGCAATTCACCGACCGTTACCGTGTGCCGTTCCCTTACCGCAAAGTGGTCGGCGAGCACCTTCCCCCAGATGCCTTCCTGCAGGGCGCGGCGGGAGTTATGCTGACCGACCTCGACGGGAACAAATACTACGATGTGGCCGGTTCCTACGGGGTTAACCTTTTCGGGCACGATTTTTACCGCACCTGCGTCGAACGAGGCTGGGAGCGGGTGCGCGAGGCCGGCACGGTGCTGGGACCTTATCACCCGCTGGTCGCCTCCAATGTCGCGCGTTTGCGGGAAATCTCCGGCTTGGATGAAGTGTCTTTCCACATGTCCGGCACCGAGGCAGTCATGCAGGCTGTGCGTTTGGCTCGATACCACACGCGGCGCACGCACCTCGTGCGGTTCTGCGGCGCTTACCACGGTTGGTGGGGCGATGTGCAGCCTGGGGCGGGCAACCCGTCCACCGCCCGCGAGACCTACACATTGTCAGAGATGTCCGATCGCACTCTTCATGTCCTGCGCACACGGCGCGACATCGCCTGCGTGCTGATCAACCCGCTGCAGGCCCTCCACCCGAACAAGCCTGCCCCCACCGATGCCTCGCTGTTGTCTAACGGCCGCCGCGCCCATTTCGACCGTGCCGCTTACACGCGCTGGCTGCAGGCCCTGCGCGAGGTGTGCGACGCGCGCGGCATCGTTCTGATTTTCGACGAGGTCTTCCTCGGTTTCCGTCTCGCCCCGGGAGGTGCGCAGGAATATTTCGGCGTGCGTGCCGATTTGGTGACCTATGGCAAGACTCTGGGCGGCGGCTTGCCGGTCGGGGTGCTTTGCGGGTGTCGCAAATACATGCGCCGCTTCCGCGAAGACCGTCCTGCCGATATCTGCTTCGCCCGTGGCACATTCAACTCACATCCTGCTGTGATGGGAGCCATGGCCGAATTCCTCGACCGTTTGGATTCCCCTGAAATTCGTGCCCTCTACGAGGGGCTTGACGAACGATGGAACGCCCGGGCTGCCCGTCTCAACGCCCTTCTTGCGGCCGAAAATCTGCCTGTTCGCGTTGCCAATATGTCGTCGGTCTGGGTAGTCCTTTACGATGCCCCCTCCCGCTACAACTGGATGCTGCAATTTTATCTTCGCGCGCAGGGACTGGCTCTGCCGTGGACTGGCACGGGGCGACTCATCTTCAGCTTGGATTACACAGACCGCGATTTTGAGGAAGTGGCCCGGCGTTTCGTTGCGGCGGCTGCATCCATGCGGGATGACGGATGGTTCTGGGCCGAACCGGGCCGTGCGCCGGTGCGGCGACGACTCGTGCGTGAAACGATTGGTGCTTTATTATCCGGCCGTCGGGCTGCTTAGGAAGCGCTGCCGCTCGGGACGGCTTCGCCGTTCTCGAGGTCTTTTTCCTCAGTTGCCTCGCCGACTTGATCGCGCACATGGTGCATCGGGTCGATGAGCTCGCCGCGCAGCAGGTAAATCGGCGACTTCCAGTAGAGCATGATGTCGTGGAAAGGATCGGTGATGATTTTCACGGCCCAGCCCAGACCGGTCTGCACATCGCTAATGAAGAAAAGCTGCACGGTGCGGAAGAGGAGGCCGCCGACTCCGACTGCGAGCCAGAGGATGGCTGTGTTGTTCAAGAAGCCCATCGTGTTTTGCGGCGCAGGCAGGAGCCCGAAGACGGTGGGGCTGAAATAGAGCAGGACTGGTGAGACTGCCCAGAGGCTCATGAGGACGATTTTACGGAACAGGTTGTAGCCGACTTTAATGTCTTCCTTGTGGTCGTGCGTCGCGTGGTTCACATCGTCATAGTCGCGTGGTTCAAAGAAAAAATGCCCGGCTTGGCGACTGGTCATTCCGACGATCCAAGCGAGGAACACGGCCACAGCTGGTTGAGTCCAGACGAGCAAATAGGCGCAAACGAAACTCGAGGCGCTCACAAGATGGAGCGACTGGTTGATCCGGCTGTGATGGTAGTATCGATGGTCGTCCCAGCGGAGCTGGTGCAATGTGGCGAAGAATCCTTGTTTTTCGTTCATGGTGCGGATGGATGGTTGTTTAGTTTGTAGAAAGTTTGCGGAAACGGAGGACGGAAAAATGCCCGAGCGGCGGCATGGGACGCCGTTCGACGGTCTGAATCGCATGACGACTGGTGGAAATCCAACCCGAAAATTTCGACCAGGGAAACTCTGATCGCCAGCCCAGTCGGGCCGCCACAGGCTGAAGAACTTTCTCCAAGGCTCCACGGGCGCCGCTGTCAGCACCCACGCGGCTGAGCAGGATGATTTCTCCACCGGGACGCAAGACGCGGGCAAACTCTTCCAGCGCGGCCTCCGGACGCGGCACGGTGTTGACCACGCAGACGGCAGCCACCGCATCGAAAGTCCCGTCTGGAAAATCGAGGTGCTCGGCATCCATCACCTCCAACCGCTCAACATGGTGGAGACCGAGAGTGCTGACTTTTTTGCGCGCCTTCGCAAGCATTTCGGGCGAAAGGTCCACCGCAGTGATGCGGCAATGTCGCGGGTAGAGGGGCAGGGAAATCCCTGTGCCAACGCCAACTTCAAGAACATGTCCACCGATTCGCCCTGTCGCCTCGGCCACGGCCTGCCGCCCGCGCTCGAAAACCGCAGTGAACACGGCATCATAAAACGGTGCCCAGCGGCGGTAGATCGTCTCGACTCCCTGCTTGTCATCGACCAGATGCGCCATGGTTTAGAGCTCGCTGCAGTTGGCGCCGCAAGGTTGATCCGGAATGTTCATGCGGGCTGATTAGATGAATGTTGCTGCGCTGTCCAGCCCTGTTCTGTGGCAAGAAAATTCGCCACTGCATTCCTCAAAGGAAGCGGATCGCCGTGCATGCTCAGGTGCCCTCCAGGTAGCAAGACCAATCGCGCTCCGCGCCGTCCGTTCAGGATTTCCTCGGCACAGGCCCGTGGCACGACACGATCACTGTCGTAGGCTGCACAAAGCACAGGATGCCGCCCCTCGCGGTAGATTTGGCGAACATCGGTCGAAAGCACCGTGCGAGACCTCGCAGCGAGGGTGCGGGCGGAGACCCTCGCCCAGACCTCGGCCTTGGCCACCCTCAATGGATCGCCAGCAGGCCTCATCCAGATCGGAATTCGTCTCACGGTGCGCACCAACGCTACTACGGGAGGCACAAGAAGAAAACGCCACCGCGCAAGCGTTGCGTCCGGCGCGCGCAAGAAAGTCGCCGAAAGAATGAGCCCCTTCACCAGCTCAGGCTCGGACGCCGCCAGCAAGACTGCCAGCGGTCCACCGAATGAGGAACCCAGCACCCAACACGGGCCGGCCTCTGCTGCGGCGGCTCGTGCCAGGCTAAGCAGTTCGTCATAAGAGTTGGCCCCTTCCGCAGGGTAGGAGACAACCCGCGCGCGGATGGACGACGGGAGGTTAGCCATCAGCGGGCGGAAAAAAACATCCGTCCCGTCCAGCCCCGGCAAGAGCAGCAAGGTGTGAACCGCCTTCATGGTCGCCCACCATACCCGTAGCAGCCCCAGGTGCCAACTTTTCCGGGGTCTTCAGGTTAAATCTGCAGGCTCCGGAGCAGGGTGGTCGCGCTTCTTTCGCTGGCGCCTTTGGCTTTGAGCAGGGATATGATGTCGGTGAGCTGGGAGCGGAGTTCTTCGCGGGTGGATTTGCTTTGTAAGAGACGGAGGGATTCTTTGGCGAGGGCTTCCGCTGTGGCGTCGTTTTGGATGAATTCCCGGACGAGGTGGGGAGCGGGTTTGGCAGGAAGGGCAGGATTTGGGGGAGGGTTGAGGCGGTAGTTGTTCAGGATATTGACGATTCCCAGCGCGTTGACATCCACAAGCCGTTTGCCGATTTCGAATGTGAGCCAGGCTGTTTTGTAGATGAGGCAGTAGGGGAGGCCGAAAAAAGCGGCCTCTAGCGTTGCTGTTCCGGAGCAGACGATGCCTGCCGTGGCGCGCTGCATTAACTCATGGGCATTACCTTCGCGGATCTCGACGGGAAACCCGGCGGCCAACTTGCGCATGCTTTCGGCGCGTGAGCTGCTCGCGGCAGAGGCTTCGAAGCGGATGCCCGGCATTTTCTCGGCCACCAAACGAGCCGCCTCGAGCATCACAGGAAAATTCCGTTTCACTTCGCGTTCCCTGCTGCCTGGAAAAAGTCCGAGCAAATGGGTTTCGCGCTCGATGCCTCCGCGCTTGGCTGCGAGGGCTTCCAGCAAGGGATGTCCGACGAAGACGGTTGGCAGTCCACTGGCCTGATACATCGGTGCCTCGAAGGGAAAGACGCAAATCATGAGATCCAGAAAACGCGCCATCTTTGGGATGCGTCCCCTGTTCCATGCCCAGACTTGGGGGCTGATGTAGTAGAGGATTTTGCCTTGGTAGCCTGCATCTCTGAGTGTTCGCGCGAGGCGAAGGTTGAAGCCGGGATAATCGACGAGCACGACGGCGTCTGGTTTTTTCTCGCGGATGGCGGCAAGCATCGCGTGAAACTTTTGCCTGAAGTAGCCGTAGTTTTTTAAAACATCCCACAAACCTGTTACAGCCGCGTGCTGCACCCAGTTGTCGAATTGCTGTTCGCACAACTTCTGCATGGCGTTGCCGCCGGCGCCGCCGAAGATCACGGATGGGTGTTGCGCTTTGATCGCTTGCATGACCTCAACAGCGCGCGCATCGCCGCTTTCCTCGCCTGCCACAAACCAGAGAAAAAGATCGCGCATGCGTAACCTCGATCAACCACCGAAGCGCTTGCGGAGCCATCCGAGCGGAAAGCGGTCGCCGGGACAATCGGTCGGCTTGGGGTTGATTTCCTTATGCCCTTTGACAATCGCCGGACGGCCTTTGATTTTCCCCACGCGGTCGCGGAGGTAGCTGCAGAGTTCGTCAAGCGCACCAAGTTGATCCTTGGTTGGAAGGTCGCGATTCAGATCGCCGACGAGGCAGATGCCCAGCGAGATGTCATTGAGGTAGTCGCTTGCGACGTGTCCACCATTGATCTGGCGGGTCCAGCGATTGCCGATTTCGATTTGGCCATCGCCCGAGGAATTTCCGTTTCCGATGACAAAATGATACGCGAGTCCATTCGGCATTTTGCGGACATTCCTATGATAGTTTTCAAATATGCGAGCATTCCCCTGTCTGGTTCCGCTATTGTGAACGACGATGTATTTCCAGCGACCGCGTTGGACCTTGGCGCTATCGATCGCTTTGCGAGTGGCAGGTGTCAGGTAGCGGTAGCGCTTCATGAACCCGCCGAATGCAGACTTTGCGGGCGGCTCGTAACCTGCCTCCTCCTGAAGACCGGATTTTTCTATGAGAATCGGCGCATCGAGCGGCCTGCCGGCGGGCGTTTTTCCTTTTGGAACTTGTGGTGAAACCAGAGCGGGTGGCTCGGTTTTTTTCTCTTCAACAACTTTCGCTGGAGTGGGGGATGGAGTGGGCTTCACTGAGGATGTCTCCTCGCCTGGAATCAAAATATAGTCGTTGGAATCTTCTTTCTCCGGCGTGCCTTTTGGCGATGGCGAGGGCTTTGCCTCTTCCGAGATGACGGATTCCTCGCTTTGGTCTGGTGTTGGCTTGGGAGTTGGCTTTGCAGCGCTGGCTTGAGATTTCCTCGGGGTGGGGGAGGCTTTGGGTTTTGGCTTCGATTTATGGGATGGGCTTGCCACCGGTTTCGGCTTTGGTCGTGGCGTGGCGGATGGTGAGGGCTTGCTGACGGGTTGTATGTCCTCTCGCGCTTGGATGAAGAGGCGTTTTTTTTCTTCGTCGCTCGTCTGTCCGCGCATTGCTGCGGGTGTTAGCAAGAAGCACCCAACGCAGATAATGATGGCTACCAGATTCCGATTCCGCACGCCGCAGGCTAACAAGAGGGGAAGGATTTTCAAGTCGCTCAATAAATAACACGCACAAGACAAAGTCCCGCTGCCGGTGCTGTGTGCATAAACGCAGGCGAGGCCGAGCCGAGTTGTGCTGCCAGTTCCTCGATTTCCACCCTGCCGATGGCATGGCGGATTATCGCGGCTGAGAGGATTCTCACCATTTTGTAGAGGAAGCCTTCGCCTTCAAAAGTGAGATCAATCTTTCCAGTTGAAACCTGGTTTTCGATGGCATGAATGGTCCTCACCGTCTGCTCGGCAGTATTTGATCTTCTGAGCGAAAATGCCGCGAAATCATGTGTGCCGGTGAACAGTTCGCAAGCGCGATGGAGTTTTTCGAAATCCAAGCTCCCTGCAACATGCCAAGCACGGTCTTTCATCAATGGATGCAGTGCGGGGCCATTCCAAATCGTGTAGCGATAGATTTTTCCCTTCGCTGAAAATCGGGAGTGGAAGTCGCTTGAAGCTTCTTGGATTTTCATAACGCGGATCGCATCGGGCAGGTGGGCATTGAGGGCCAGCAACCATTCCCGAAGGCTCAAGCGTCCGTTTGGGACATCGGCATGCGCGCATTGCGCCTCGGCGTGAACGCCAGCATCCGTGCGGCCCGCGCCATGCACGGTGATGTGCTCCTGACACAGAGCAAAGAACGCTTTTTGCAAATAATCCTGCACCGTCTTGCCGCAGGCCTGGCTTTGCCATCCATTGATTCCAGCCCCATGGTAGGCGATTTCCAGCTGCAATCTCATCCCTGCGAATCGAGCCAGCTCTGAAGAATAATCTGGGCGGCGACTTGATCGATTATGGGGCGTTGCTTCTTCGTGTTTCGTCCTGCCTCCTGCAGAGCACGCTGCGCCGAGACCGTGGTCATTCGTTCATCCCAAGAAACAACTGGGATCGTGGTCTCACGCCGGAGTTCTTCGATAAAAGCCTTCGATTTCTCCGCAGCAGGTCCAAAGGTGCCATTCATGTTTCTTGGCATGCCGACGACAATCGTTTGTGCGGAGCGTTCTGTTGCGAGCGCGAGCACGCGCTTCAGCACATCGCTGGATTTTGTTGGGATCGTCTCGAGGGGATGGGCGAGCATTCCGAGATCGTCGCTTATGGCAACCCCCACGCGGGCGTCGCCAAGATCAATACCTATGGCTTTTTTCATTTGGGGTTGAAAGTCCCATACTGCCTGCATAGCTTCAATCACCATGTCACAGCTTTCCTTGGACAAATTTGGCGAAAACCTTCCGGTCTCTGGAATCGTGGGTTTTTCGCAGGTCGCAATCGGTCTCGGCGTAGGCTTTCTTGTTGCCGACAATATCGGACATAATGCTCGCCGAAATGCCGGTGTGGCCTTGATCACTCTCGGCGCCGCTGCCCTCGTTCCGATCGTCTGGGGTATCGCTTCTAAAATCAGCACTCGCCCCGAGTCCTCCCGCGCCATGCGCAAAAAGCTCGAAGGTATCCGTGGCGCTTACGACACGGATATGGAGCACTGAAGCCCACGCTTCACGGTGAAGTCTGTTGTTCTTGCTTCGGGATCTCCCCGTCGACTGCATCTTTTAAAGGAGGCAGGTTTTCAGGTGGAAGTTGACATTTCTGGCGCTGAGGAAATCGAAGACCACTCAATGTCCCCTGATAAGTTGGCATTAGAAAATGCCCGGTTGAAATGGCAGGTAATAGCGGCACGGCGTCCTGCCGATCTCATTCTGGCTGCGGATACGGTGGTGTGGCTCGCTGGGAGATTTTACGGCAAGCCTTCAGACCTTGCTGAAGCCCATCAAATGCTGGCCTCGCTTGTCGGGAGAACCCATGAAGTGGTCACTGGAGTTGTTGTTGGCAGACTGTCTGGTTGCGTGGAGTTCGCCGAACATTCGATGGTGACGTTTCATGATCTCAATGCCGTGTCCATAGAGAGGTATCTCGAATCCATTAACCCGCTCGACAAAGCTGGCGGATACGCGGCACAGGATGACGATGGTCGTCTCATTGCCAAAATCGAAGGCTCCCGCAGTAATGTCATTGGCCTCCCCATGGAGCGCCTTGCCGAAGTTTTGCGAGGCGCTCAGCGTTTGCAGGAATAAACAAACGCTGGAGGAAAATTCCGCATCACGACCGGGTTCCGGCGCACATGGCTGAAGGTGCGCTCGAGATTCTTTCGGAACCTCTGCCCTGAAGTCAGTCTATGGGGACCGTAGTAAGCAAACGTCGAAAAAACTCCGCCCTCCGCCAAGGTGCCGTGAACCTCGTTCAGGATCGATGTTTGCAGGCCCGCGTCGAAAATAGCCCAAGGAAGGCCGGAGAGAATTGCATTCGGACGCGGAATGTTTTCCGTATTCAAATGATCGCTCAAGCGCGTCGCACAGCCTTCGATGATTCGGGCTTCGGGAAACTTGCCCGAGACTTCTTTGGCGAGAATCGGGCATTTTTCAATAGCCGCGAAGTGGGCCCCGCTCTGTAAGTTGGCAAGTATGTGACCGGTAAAAGCCCCGCTGCCCGGGCCGAGTTCGATGACGCTGGAAGCCACATGCAAATCCGACGCGCGAACCATTTCCTCGGCCAAGAAGGGTGATGACGGCCAGATTGCCCCAAGGGTTGAGGGGTTGCGTAGGAAAGATTTCAGAAATCCCAGTGACATGTCGCACGCAGGCTCGTTGGCATTGCTTTAGGGTGCAACTCCAAAAAAGGAACGAATTCCGAAAATTTCGCAGATGGGAGATTCAAGAGTTTATTCTTGGGGCTTGAGAGCAAAGACCGCCGCCAGTTCGATCTCGGCGGTTTGGGGAAACATATCCACGGGTTGGACACGCCCGATGTTGTAAATCGCCGAGAGTTTTTTCGCATCGCGTGCGAAAGTGGCGGGATCACAGGAGACATAGACAACCTTGGCTGGAGGATTTTCCAGAATCGCCCGCATGGCATCCGGCGAAAGACCCTCGGATGGCGGATCGAGCAACAGCGTGGTTTGTGCAGCCGCACCGGTGAGCAATGCTTGTGAAAGGTGGGCTTCCACTGAGCCTGCGACATAGGTTTCTTTTTCCGTGGCCGTCTCTTTGGCGGTTCGCACGGCGCCGTCGCTCCACTCGATCCCGTGGATGCGGTTGAAATGCGGTAGGAGTCTTTTTGAGAAAAATCCGGATCCGCAATAGGCATCGATGAGAAAATCGGAACTCCCGGCTAGATCGGAGACTGCGTCTGCCAGCAATTCAGCCGCCCTGCTATTGACCTGCGTGAACCCTCGCTCTGCCCCAGCCTCACGCAGCGTGAGGCGACCCGAATGGCGTGGCGGTTTTTTTCGAAGTTCGGTCAAAAGTTGGTTCACTTCCTCGCTAGCGATCGGGCATGCGGCAACATCGACGAGTTGATGGGATTTTCGATGGTAAAATCCCACATCGCCACCGTCGGTATGAACGGAAAGCCTGTTGCGGTAAGCCCACTGCTCAGGCGAGGGTAGCATGGGGCGGACTTCAACATCACTGATTCCGCCAACGCGGCGCAGCAACTCGGCAACTTGGGAAGTTTTGATCTCCAACTGGAGTTCGTAGTCGAGATGCTGATACGCGCAGCCACCGCACTCTCCAAAGACTAGGCACTTGGGCACAACGCGGCGGGGTGAGACCTCTAAAAGTTTTACCAAATCCGCTTCGACGAGATTTTTCTTTGATTTCACCAAACGCACGAGCACTCGCTCGCCGGGCAGTGTTCCATGGACAAAACAAACCCTTCCATCTTCTAGGCGGCCGATTCCCGCGCCGCCGTAGGCGATGCGTTCGATCGTGATTGTGGCTTCCGGCAATGTCATGCCGGTTTGCGCATGAGCCAGTAAATTTCGCCGGGCCAGCCTGGAAAAACGCGGCCCCAAAAAATATTAAAGCGCATCCATGCGGCGGAGTTTTCAAGGGCGCTTCCCTTGCTACGCATCAGAAATGCCCCGCTCAGAAATTCCACTTTCAGCCCGGCCTGCTCGGCCATGCTGCGGACTCGGGCGGGTGAGAACACGCTCACATGGCCCATTGGCTTTGCCGTGCGACGCACTTGGCTCTGGCGGATGGCTGCAAACGGACCCGGCACCACGGGGAAGCCGCCAATCAGTGAACCGCCCGGGCGAATGGCGGATGCGATTTTTTTCAAAACATCCTCGGGTTCGAAAAGGTGTTCCAGCACATGGAGCAGGATTGCGGTGTCGTATTGGTGCGGAAGTGCGAATTTTGCATCTTCAAGATTCGCTTCAAAAAAATCTGTGTAACCGGCTTTCAGAAGCCTCTCGCGCAGCATGACAGCATCGACCGCCGTCCATCGTTCATATTTCACTCCACCTGGTGCGGATTTCACAAATTCCAGCATCTGACCGACATGAACGCCGATCTCTGCGACATCCAGCGGACGCCCCGTTCGAAGGAATTCTTCGTGGAGGAGTTGGTATCCGAACCAGTAACGAAGCAGGCGGATCGGATACTTCACGCTCTTTGCTTCCTTGGTCATGCCGAAATCCTTCAAGCGAACGACCTGGTTTTCGGCGAGAAATTGGATGTCCCATTGGGACGAAGAATACATATTCAAGACGCGCGGATGATGTGTTGCCTCCGCAGCGGGGTCAAGCGGAGCGTTTCGCGGTCTTGATCCCTGCTTGCCCTGCAGGTAGTTTCATAGCTCTTTTATGAAACCTGTCACCATTTACGACACCACGCTGCGCGACGGCACCCAAGGCACGGGGATTTCTTTTTCCATCCTCGACAAGATTCGCGTGGCTCAAAAATTGGATTCGTTTGGGGTCGATTTCATCGAAGGCGGTTGGCCTGGCTCAAATCCTCGCGATGCGGCTTTCTTTGCCGAGGCGTCCAAGCTCACTTGGAAAAACGCACGCATTGCCGCTTTCGGCAGCACCCGTCGTGGCAGTATTGCGGTTGAGGCCGATGCCCAGGTGCGTGTGCTTTTGGAGGCGCAAACTCCGGTCGTCACGATCGTTGGTAAGACATGGCTGCTGCATGTCACAGAGGTTCTTAATGTCACGGCTGAGGAGAATTTGTCGATGATCGCCGATACGGTTGCCCATCTTAAAAAACACGGCCGCGAAGTCTTCTACGACGCCGAACATTTTTTCGATAGCTACAAGGATAATCCCGAGTATTCCCTGAAAACACTCCGTGCTGCGAGGGATGCTGGAGCCGATCTGCTCGTGCTCTGCGACACAAACGGTGGAACTCTGCCCGGCGAAATTCACCGCATTACTTCAGAGGTGATCGCCGATCTCAAATGCCCGGTCGGCATCCACACCCACAATGACTGCGGGCTCGGCGTAGCAAACGCCCTCGCTGCCGTCGAAGCTGGAGCCTGTCAGGTTCAGGGAACTATCAACGGCTACGGCGAACGCGTGGGGAATTGCAATCTCACGACGATCATTCCGACGCTTCAGGTAAAAATGGGGATCCCCTGCGTGCCTGATCTCACCGCACTGCGCGAGGTTTCCCGCTTCGTCGATGAGTTGGCGAATGTGCCGCAGGACATCAGGGCCCCTTATGTCGGAACGGCGGCCTTCACGCACAAAGGCGGCCTCCATGTTCATGCCGTGCAGAAAATCTCCCGCACCTATGAGCACATGAATCCAACACTTGTTGGAAACTCTCAAACGATCCTTGTCTCCGACATGTCAGGACAGAGCAATATCCTCGCAAAAGCGGCGGAGCTTGGATTCGAATTCCAAAAAGGTGCGCCTGAAGTTTCAGCCATTTTGAAAAAAGTGAAGGAGATTGAAGCCCAAGGCTACGAGTTTGAATCGGCAGACGCCTCCTTCGCGCTCCTCATCCTCCGCACGCTGGGCCGCCACACGCCGCTCTTCGATCTCAAAGAATACCACTGCTCGTTCCGCCAATCGAATCAGCATGAGTTCACAACCTGCGAAGCCACAGTCAAACTTCACGCTTCCGGGCGCCCTGAATACACCGTGGAGGAGGGGGATGGTCCCGTCAACGCTCTCGACGCCGCCCTGCGCAAGGCTTTGCGGCCTTTCTACAGCTGGATCGATCAAGTCCGCCTCACGGACTACAAAGTGCGTATCATCGACGGCACACGAGGCACAGCGGCCAAGACGCGCGTCCTCATTGTCTCAACCGATGGCAACACGACCTGGGGCACGGTGGGGGTCTCGGACAATATCATCGAGGCCAGTTGGCTTGCGCTGATGGATAGCTACGAATTTTACAGCCTGCGCGCGAATCCCTGAGGGTTTCAGGCTTCCGGTTGTCCGTAAAACTTCACGCCCATCTCGATCTTATCCCGTCCGTTAGCCAGGCGCCACTTGTTGCTATCGCGAAGAGAGTAAATGCATCCGCAGTATTCCTGTTGATAAAAATTCTCACGCTTTGAGATCTCCAACATGCGCTGGGCCCCGCCGCCCTTGCGCCAGTTGAACGTCCAGTAACTGATGCCGGGATATTTTGCTGCAGCGCGCTCTCCGCATCCGTTGATTTGTTCCATGTCCTTCCAACGGGAAATGCCCAGACAGCTTGTGATGACCGGGAATCCATGCTCGTGCGCGTAGAGTGCTGTTCTTTCAAAACGCATGTCGAAGCACATCGTGCAGCGGGCGCCTTTTTCCGGTTCCCACTCCAACCCCTTGGCGCGGGCGAACCAGTTATCCGTATCATAGTCCGCGTCGATGAAGGGAATGCCCTCCTTCTCCGCAAAGCGGATGTTTTCCGATTTGCGCAATTCGTATTCTTCCTTCGGGTGGATATTCGGATTGTAAAAATAAATCGTGTAATCAATGCCCGAGGCGGCCATCGCTTCCATCACCTCTCCGGAACAAGGCGCACAGCACGAGTGTAGCAGGACTTTCTTTTCTCCGCCTGGCGGTTCGAGGATGGGTCTCGGATTCATAGGTGCTCTTTACTCCAAGATTGCAGTGGATTTGACAAGCCGCCAGCGCTCTGGGCTTCTCGAAGTCAAATCCAAATAACGCCCATCAATCGGGAGGCTGGATTTTCCAATCGGAGCGGATAAGCTGCCCGTCCATGAAGTATATTTTCGTGACCGGTGGTGTTGTGAGTTCTCTGGGAAAAGGGTTGGCGGCGGCATCACTCGGCACCTTGCTTGAACTGCGAGGTCTCAAAGTCGTTCTCCAAAAACTCGACCCCTATCTTAATGTCGATCCCGGCACGATGAATCCTTTCCAGCATGGTGAAGTCTATGTCTTGGCCGACGGCGCGGAGACCGACCTCGACCTCGGACACTACGAGCGCTTTACGAATTGCGTCCTCACCCGCTCCAACAACCTCACCAGCGGTCAGGTTTACGAGACCGTCCTCGCCAAGGAACGCCGTGGCGACTACCTCGGCAAGACCGTTCAGGTCATCCCTCACATCACCGATGAAATCAAAGCCCGTATTCGCGAAGTCGGCGCTAACTCGGGAGCGGATATCGTCATTACCGAAATCGGCGGCACCACTGGCGACATCGAGGGGTTGCCTTTTCTCGAAGCCATCCGCCAATTCATTCTCGAAGCGGGCACGGGCAACGCGATCATCATGCATGTCACGCTCGTGCCATTCATCAAGGCCGCGGGTGAGCTCAAAACCAAGCCCACCCAGCAAAGCATCGCCAAACTTCGCGAGATCGGCCTCCAGCCGCAGGTCCTGATTTGCCGCACCGAGATGCCGCTGGATGATGATGTCCGCCAGAAATTATCCCTCTTCTGCAATGTGCCGCTGGATGCCGTGGTGGAAGCGGGTGATGTCGACCACACGATCTACGAAGCGCCTTTGAACCTTCGCGAAGAAGGGCTGGATTCGACAGTCTGCCGCCTCCTCAATCTTCAAACCAAAGATCCCAACCTCACCAACTGGAAGCGCTTTGTTAAGCGGGTTATTTCACCCAAGAAACGCGTCCGCATCGCCATTGTCGGAAAATACATCGAGCTTCAAGATGCCTATAAGAGCATCTACGAATCACTCACCCACGCCGGAGCAGCCAATGACTGCGGCATCGACATGGTGCTTGTGGACGCTGAAGACATCGAAGTCGAGGGAGCTGAGAAGTATTTGCAAGGCGTCGCTGGCGTTCTCGTTCCCGGCGGCTTTGGCGACCGTGGCGTCGAAGGCAAAATCAAAGCCGCCCGCTATGCGCGCGAATCCCGCACTCCTTTTCTCGGCCTCTGCCTGGGAATGCAGGTAGCCACCATCGAGTTCGCCCGCCATGTCTGCGGCCTCGAGGGCGCCAATAGCACGGAGTTCGACCCCGATACCAAACATCCCGTCATCGCCATCCTTGAGGAACAGAAAGATGTCACCGATAAGGGAGGGTCCATGCGGCTCGGCACCTGGCAGACCAAATTCCTCGAGGGTTCCCACGCCCATCAGGTCTATGGAAAACTCGAAGCCTCTGAGCGCCATCGCCACCGCTACGAGTTCAACATGAAATACCGCCAGCTCCTCGAGGAAAAAGGGTTCGTCATTTCTGGAACATCACCCGACGGCAATCTTGTCGAGTTGGTGGAACTCAAGAACCACCCTTGGTATCTGGCCTGCCAATACCATCCCGAGTTCCAATCCAAACCCAACGCGCCACACCCGCTCTTCAAGGCCTTCATCACCGCCTCTCTCGCAAACGAGGAGTGACCTCAGCTTCGCTGCCCGGGTGTCGCTAAATCGGAGGGTATCATCTGACCATGGAATCTCTGAAAATCGCCATCCTGCTTCTCCTCGGGCTCATCTACCTGAAGCTGGCTTCGGAGGCCGCGAGGTCGGCTTTGGCACACGGGGATTCCTTCCCCACGCAAGTTTGGAAATGGCCGGAATCCCTGCTCACAGCGGGCGTCGTGTTTTTTTTCCTTCTGATGGCCATTCCATCCTTCACAGGCCCTCCCAGCCGGATCGACCTGAAGGCCATCGAGTCCGCGCTCGGGCTCTACGCAGCGATCATTCTCTTGGTCGTCGGATTTCTCGTTTTTCGAAACATGAACCCGATCGACGCATTCGGTCTGCGTTGGACTTCTTGGGGGCAGGGACTGGTGTCCGTTTTCTTGTGTCTGGCTCTAGTCCTCCCGCCGATTTACGCATCCCAGTGGGTCGGATACTCCTTGTCCGGACCTCAAACCGAACCCCAGCCGATTGTTTCCTTCCTCATCGAGCATCAGAGCCTCCGCGATCGCCTTTCTGTCATTTTAATAGCCGTCGTTGCAGCGCCCCTCACCGAGGAACTCGTCTTTCGAGGATGCCTCTACGGCTTTCTCAGGCAGACCGGAGGAAGGTTTGTAGCCATAGCCGTCACCTCCGTATTGTTTGCCCTCATCCATGGACACATCCCATCGCTTGCCGGATTGGTGATTCTGGCTGTGGGGCTCTCACTTTTGTATGAGAAGACAGGCTCGCTTTGGGCTCCCATACTCCTGCACGCCGCCTTCAACGGACTTAGCATCTACGGCACACTCCAGTGGCCCGACCTCATGAAATGAAACTCTGCGCCGAAGACAAACTGCTACACGAACTCCTGCGCCTCGTGCCCGTTCCGCAAGATCAGCCGCTCGGCCCAGGTGACGACTGCGCCGCCATCAAGTGCGGAAAACCCGGCACGCACATTCTACTCAAAACGGATTGCATCGCAGAGGATGTTCATTTTCTCCGTTCTCATGATCCCGCCAAAGTCGGCTGGAAGGCGCTCTGCCGTCCTCTCAGCGATATCGCCGCCATGGGAGGCACCCCTGCTCAAGCCCTCATCACCTTCTTTTCGCCCCCCGACCTGGATTCCACCTATTGGAAAAAATTCTACCGTGGACTTGGCCGCGCCGCACGACGTTTTGGCGTTACCATCGCTGGCGGTGAAATGTCCCGCCAAAAACACGGCATAGCTGTCTCGGTCATGCTCACCGGTCACATCGACTCCAAGAACCTGCTCACCCGCTCCGGCGGAAAACCGGGTGATGTCCTCTTCGTCACAGGACAACTCGGCGGCTCCATCGCAGGCCACCACCTCAACTTCACCCCTCGGCTCCAAGAAGGCCAATGGCTCGCGAAAAACATCCATCCCTCTGCTATGATGGATATCAGCGACGGACTCGGCACCGACCTCCCCCGCCTTGCCAGAGCCAGTGGATGTGGATTTGAAGTCAACCGCGAGTCTATCCCCCGCCGCAAAGGATCCGACATCCAAGCCGCCCTCTCCGACGGCGAAGACTACGAACTCCTTCTTGCCGTCTCGCCCTCAAAAGCCCCACTCCTCCAAAAAAAGTGGCCTACCGCCTTTCCCCAAACCCGCCTCACCCGCATCGGCACCCTCACGCATCCTCAACCCGCTCCCCCCGACTGGCCCGGAGGCTGGGACCACTTCGAAAAAAATAACCACCCCGACGTCGGTTGTCTCCGCGCATCCCAATAGCCAAAAAGTTGGTTCGCGCCTGCGGGATCATTTTTTCCTCTCTTGAGTTCCCGTGTGAAATCCCTTTTCGTGTGCGGATGACTGTTCGCACACGATTTGCTCCTTCACCGACTGGTTATCTTCATGTGGGAGGGGCTCGCACGGCTCTTTTCAACTGGCTCTACGCCCGTCGACATGGTGGGAAATTTATTCTCCGAATTGAAGACACGGATGAGAAACGCAACACGGCGGAGGCAAATCAGGTTATTTATGACGGTCTGAAATGGCTGGGTCTCGATTGGGATGAGGGTCCGGACATGGGCGGTGATTATGGTCCTTATCGCCAGAGCGAGCGGTCCGAGATTTATGCCAAATACCTCGCCCGCTTGGAGGCGGGTGGTCATGTCTATGAGGATGGCGGTTCGATTCGCTTCCGTTCCCCGCGCAAGCCGGTGGTGCTTGAGGACATGGTCTGCGGGCGTATTGAGTTCGACATGTCAAATCCGGCGACGCACCCGGACATGACGATTCGGCGTCCGGATGGGTCTTTTATTTTTCATTTTGTGAATGTGGTGGACGACATTGAAATGAAGCTCACGCATGTGATCCGTGGCGAGGATCACCTCTCGAACACACCCAAGCACATCGAGCTCTACAATGCGCTTGGCGAGAAACCTCCGGTCTTCGGCCACATTCCCCTCATCTTGAATCACGAGGGCAAAAAGCTCAGCAAGCGCGACGGCGGTTCGAGCATTACCTACTTCATGGAGCACGGCTACGCTCCCGAGGCAGTGGAGAACTATCTCTGCCTGCTCGGATGGTCTCCCGGTGAGAACCGCGAAAAACTCACTATGGAGGAAATCCTGGCGCTTTTCGACATCGACAAAATCAATCGCCGCAATGCCATTTTCGACCTCGATAAATGTTTTTGGCTGAATGGTCAGCACATCCTCTCGATGGACTTCGAGCGTTTTGTGAAATTGGCGAAGCCTTTCGTGGAAAAAGCGGGCATTGCCTACGGCTCGGAGGCCGAACTTCTGGCGGCGCTCACGATTGTGAAGCCCAAGGTGAAGCACCTCAGCGATGTGCCAGACTGGATCGGATTCCTTTTCACGGAGGAGTTTGCGTTTGATCCCGAAGCCGTCGAAAAAAGTTTGAAAAAAGCGGGTGCAGCGGGCCGTCTGGAAGCATTGATTTCTGCCCTCACGAAGGTCGAGGATTGGTCCCACGCCTCGCTCGAGGCTGCGCTGAAGGAAACATCAACGGCCTTGGGAGTGAAGACCGGTGAGTTGGTTCATCCTGCCCGCGTTGCTGTAAGCGGTCGCTCGGTTGGCCCGGGCCTCTATGAAATGTTTGTGGTGCTTGGCAAGGAACGCACGCTCGCTCGCTTTGCGCGTGCTGCCTCGATGGCTGCGGCCTGATTTCTATGAGTGGAAAGGTCCCAGTCGCGATCGTCGGTGCCAATGGATATTCCGGCGAAGAACTCTGCGCTATTCTGGCGCGGCATCCATCGGTCTCTGTTGTTGCGGTGACCTCTCGTCAGCATGCGGGCAAGCCCGCAGGCGAGGTGCTGCCACGCCTCTCCGGTGTGGGGGAGTTTTCTAAACTGGTCTTCAGCGAACCTGCGATGGACTCGCTTCTACGCTCCGGGGCGGAGTTTTTCTTTCTCGCCCTTCCCCATGGACTGGCAGCGGAGTATGCCATGCCGCTTTGGGAGGCTGGGAAGAGGGTCATCGACTTGAGTGCGGATTTCCGTTTGCGCGATGCCGAGGTTTATTACGAATTCTACGGTGAGCAGCATCCTGCTGCAAAACTACTCCCTGAGGCTGTTTACGGTTTGCCTGAATTGCACCGTGATGCAATCCGCTCGGCCAAGCTTGTCGGGTCGGCAGGGTGTTACCCCACATCGATTTTGTTGCCGTTGGTCCCTCTCTTGAAAGCCGGTCTGATTGACTCCAAGGATATCGCTGTGGCCAGCGCCAGCGGAGTCAGTGGAGCAGGTCGTAAGGCGGAAACATCGCTTCTTTTTGGCGAGTGCAACGAAAGCCTGCGCGCTTATGGATTGCCCAAGCACCGGCATCTCTCGGAGATCGAGCAGGAGCTTTCGCTGGCGGCTTCGCGGCAGGTCACGATCACCTTCACTCCGCACCTTGCGCCCATGACGCGCGGAATCCATACGACGATCTTCACGCGCCTCGCGGCGGGTGCTTCGGCGGAAGCCATTTTACCCGCGCTGGAAGCCTGCTATGCGAATGAGCCATTTGTTCGAGTTTCACAGAATCTCCCCGACACGAAAAATGTGACTGGCACTAACTTCTGCGACATCTCTACAAGGTTCGATGCCCGCACGGGCAGGCTGATCCTGCTTTCTGCAGAAGATAATTTGGTAAAAGGTGCCGCTGGTCAGGCGGTGCAAAACTTCAACCTTATGGCCGGACTCGACGAGACGGCTGGATTGCTATGATCGAAATCAAAAAAATCAAAGGCGGCGTTTGTGCCGCACGTGGCTTTGTTGCCGGAGCAGCCGGGTGTGGAATCAAGACTGGCAAGGTCACACGCGATGATGTGGCAGTCGTCTTCTCCGAAGGTGCGGCAGCCTCTGCAGCGACCTTCACCACCAACAATATCAAAGCCGCTCCTGTGCGCGTTTCCGCCGAACATCTCAAGGTTGTCAGCAACCGAGCAGTGATTCTCAACAGCGGTAATGCCAACGCTTGCACAGGCGAGGGTGGACTCAAGGACGCCAGAGCCATGTGCGCTGCTGCTGCGGATCTTTTGGGAGTGAAACAAAAAGAAGTCCTCGTTTGCTCAACTGGCCGAATCGGCGTTCCTATGCCGATGGATCGCATTGCCAAAGGCATCGCCGCATTGAAGCCAACCCGCAACGGAAGTGCTGCTTCTGCCGCTGCCATCATGACGAGCGATACTTTTGCCAAGGAATATGCCGTCGAGGTGAAAACCTCCAAAGGTTCGTTCCGTGTAGGGGGCATTGCCAAGGGCGCGGGAATGATCGATCCGAACATGGCCACCATGCTTTGCGTGGTGACAACGGATGCCGCCATTCCCCAATCCGCTCTTCGGGCCGACTTGAAGCGCTCCGTGGCAAATTCTTTCAACCGCATCACGATCGATGGCGACATGAGCACCAATGACACGGTCATCCTGCTCGCCAACGGCCTGAGCGCCTGCGCGCCCGACATGGCGGCATTTTCGCAGGCGCTGGATGAGGTCACTCGCGCCTTGGCTCGAATGATCGTCAGCGACGGCGAGGGCGTTTCGCGTTTTGTCGAAGTCGAAGTCACTGGCGCAGCCAACGACAAGGAGGCCCGCATCGCCGCCGAAGCCATCGCCAACTCCACGCTCGTCAAATGCGCGTGGGCCGGTGGAGATCCGAATTGGGGCCGAATTCTCGACGCGGTTGGATATTGCGGCGTGAAGGTTGATGATACGAAGGCCGATATTTTCTACGACAAGCTCGCCTCCGTGAATAACGGCATCGCTGCCAAGACACCCTTTGAAAAGCTCCGCGCCATTGCCGCAAAAAAATCCTTCAAAGTCACTGTCGATCTCAAGCTCGGGAAAGGCTCCTACTATGTTTGGACCACTGATCTCACCGAAGAGTATGTGCGGTTGAATCTCGGCGAATAATTTAATGCTCACCACACCCGAAGCCCGCTCCGAATGCCTCATCGAGGCGCTGCCCTACATCCAAAAATATCGCGGCCAGACCTTCGTGATCAAGTATGGTGGCTCCGCGATGGAGGACGACCAGATCGTCGATAAATTCCTTCGCGATGTCGTTTTTCTCGAGGCGGTCGGCATCAATCCCGTGCTTGTTCACGGCGGCGGCAAGGCGATCACGGCCCGCATGAAAGACGCCGGATTGCAGGCCCGTTTTATCGAGGGCCTGAGGGCTACAAATGCCACGGCCATCAAGATCGTGGAGGAGACACTCGACAAGGAAATTAACCCCTCGATCGTCTCAACGATCAATGAATTCGGCGGACGCGCAAAAGGCTTCTCGGGAAAGGATGTTTTCATTGCCCGCCAGCTTCAAAAGCAGGCCGTGATCGAAGGAGAAACGGTGGATATTGGCTTCGTCGGGGAAGCCCAGGAAGTTAATGCCGCGTCCGTGCATGAGGCAGTGCATGCTGAGATTGTTCCCGTCATCAGCCCAATCGGAGCTACGGCCGATGGCGTTGTCTTAAACATCAACGCCGACATCGCCGCAGCGGCCTTGGCAGCGGAACTCAAAGCCGCCAAGCTCATCTATGTCACCGATGTGCCCGGCATCATGCGTGACGCCTCGGACCGCGAATCCCTTATTCCCAGTGTCACTGCGAAGCAGGTCAAAAGCCTCATTCAACAAAAAATCATCGCAGGCGGTATGATTCCCAAAGTTCTTTCGGCAATTTCCGCCATGGAACGCGGAGTTGGAAAAATCCACATGATTGGCGGGCACATCCAACATTGCCTGCTGCTTGAGATTTTCACCAATGCAGGTATCGGGACGGAAATTGTGCCGGACTAAGCCTAGCAAACTTCAGAGTGCCGATAGTGCCTCGTGAATCACGGACTGCCAGCGGTTTAAAAAAGTCCACTCCTCAGCCAGATTAGATATCGCTTGAGGATCGGTGAGGGGCAGTGACTTGGTTTTTCGCTCCATGTCCGTCACCCGCTGGGTGAGTTCCTCCTGCAATGCCGTAAGTTTTTTGCGTGTTTCGGCAGCTTGATTGTTTGCCACGGCTCGCGCGAGGGGGCTTGTGGCCGAGGTCACAGCAGAAGCTACTTGGGTTGCGAGCCTTGCCGCCTCGCCGGTTCGCGAAAATAAGTCCCAGTCCGGTTGGGGTTTTTGGGTGGATTGAAAATTTGGAAACTCGAGTTCCAGAATATGACGCAGCCTCGTCGCGGGTTTTTCCAGAATGCAGCGCGCCGCATTCAAACGGGTGGCGCGGTCTCCATCGCCTTGAGATTTATCCGGGTGGCACGCCGCCATGAGCAGGTGGTGACGCGATTTAACCTCCTCGGCCTCGAGCCATGCAGCGCGAGAGAGGCCGAGTTCAGCGAAATGGTCACTCACGCCGAAAAACTCTCGCCGCAGGAACAGTGGGCCACGGCATTGGGGTTCGTCACTTTGAACCCGCCTTTCTGGAGATCATCGCTGAAGTCGAGTTCCGATCCGCTCACAAAAAGAGCGCTCTTGGGATCCACCACCACGCGCACTTGATTTGATTCGACCATGATGTCCCTGTTCGCTGGTCCATCCACGAGATCCATTTTGTATTGAAGTCCCGAGCAACCGCCGCCGATCACCGCCACGCGAAGAGCGCCTTGGGGGCGGCCTTGCTTGGTGAGAATCGAGCGCAGACGGTTGCTCGCCGCATCCAGAACCCGGATGAGCTTTTCGTTACCGACTCTGAATTGAACTGCTTCCATCGATTATTATTAATACACCAGTTTTTCAACGCCGCGATGGCATTGCAGGGCTTACACGATAGAGACCTTGCTCGCTCCACTCGCCTGGAAAGCCGTAGTCAAACGGGGCTGCGCCCCAGAAGAATGGGTCGTTGAAATACGGATGGCTGTCCCACTTGCTTCCGCCGAGTTGATCACGCTTCGAGGCCTCGTAGTAGCCGATCGATTGGCCGAGGTAGTTCACTAGAGTGGATCCCGCGCCGGCGTTGGTGAGTTGCTCAAGCTGTGCCGTGGTGAAACGGTAAGGAGCTTTTGTGCTCTTCAAGTAGGCCACGATGGCTGGGTCGGAGACTCCAGCCTTTGCCAGACTCATGATGTCGTCAAAATCCAGAACGCGTCCGGCCTGCACCCGCTTTTGAGTGGATGCCGGAACGCCGTGTTGTGCCATTTGAGCGGTAATACCTGCGGGTGCTACCGCTTGCTGCGAGGTCGCGCAGGAACTCATGACAAAGGGAAGGGCAATGGAAAAAAGAATGACGGGAATGAATTTCATAGACTGGCTGCAATTCTCCCAAGCGTTCCAAGGTTTGCACGGCTTTTTATTCCCATGTGCATCATTTGACTGGGTGAGAAACTAGATTGACCTCATACTTGTTATTTGGTAATAATACCAAATAAGTATGGACATTAAAGTATCCCGCCTTTCTGCCAAAGACAGGTCTGTCATCGTCAAAGCGATGGCCCACCCTACGCGTCTGCTGGTGATGGATGTTCTCACGCAGGGGGAGAAATGTGTTAACGAGCTCACGAATCTTGCGGGATGTGATGTCACGACACTCTCCAAGCATCTTGCTTTAATGAGGCGCGCGGGTTTGCTACAGTGTGAAAAGCGCGGTGTGAATGTCTTCTACCAGATCGCCTGCCCGTGCTTCCTCGAATTCTTTCGTTGCATCGATCTGATCCAAACAAACCAAACCCTCCTGAATCGCTGCGAGGCGTGTTAGCAGGTTGATCTTAATTGGCAGAAATACCAAATATATATCTTATGAAATCCAGTGTCTTCGTTGCTTCTCTCAAACAAAATCCCACCCTCGGCCTCAGATTTGTGCTTCCGGATGGAGGACTTGTCCCTGCGCATGCCCACATCACTGAAGTCGGGCGTGTGGACAAGACCTTCTTTGATTGTGGAGCCACCTTCCGCAAGACCTCGTTTCTCTGCCTTCAGGCATGGGTTGCTGATGACATCGACCACCGCCTCCCGGCTGTAAAACTGGCGGACATCATCGACCGGGCTGCTCCGCTTTTCCAAGGTGATGACCTCGATGTGGAGTTGGAATACGAGGATGGGCTCATTTCGCAGTTCCCTGTTCATGCGGTCTCGAGTGATGGGGAGTGGCTTGTCATCACTCTCGGCGTGAAGCACACCGACTGCTTGGCGAAGGACATCTGTCTTCCTCCCGCGAAAGATTCCGACAGTTGCTGTGCTGGCTCGGGTTGCTGCTGAAATTTTCAAACTCTCAACTATGACCACCAAACCTCTCGTTCTCATACTCTGCACTGGAAACTCCTGCCGCAGTCACATCGCCGAAGGCATTCTGCGGGCCACTGCGGGCGACCTTATCGAAGTCGCCAGCGCTGGATCGAAGCCTGCAGGCTATGTGCATCCCAAGTCGATTGAAGTCATGCGCGAAATCGGCATCGACATTAGTTCGCACCACTCGAAGCATCTCGAGGAATTTTTGAGCCGCCCTGTGGATACGGTCGTCACGGTCTGCGGCAATGCCGATCAAGTTTGCCCGATGTTTCCTGGGCAGGTGAGGCGCTACCACTGGGGCTTTAGTGATCCAGCGCATGCCGTGGGGAGCGATGAGGAGGTTCTTGGCGAGTTCCGCCGTGTTCGGGATCAAATCCGCCTTGTCTTTGAGGCCTATGCCGCAGGTTTGAAGCAGGGGCGCGCACTCGAAAAATGAGTTTCGATTTCCCCGCCATGCTTCGTAGGATTCTTGCGGAGTTCCTTGGCACTTTTGCCCTGATTTTTGCTGGAACCGGGGCCATTGTTATCGATGCAGAGTCTGGCGGGGCTATCTCGCACCTGGGTGTCGCACTCACCTTCGGGCTCATTGTGTTGGTGATGATTTATTCGCTGGGCGACGTGTCTGGGGCGCACATGAATCCCGCCGTGACACTTGCATTCGCCGCTGCCGGGTTGTTCCCTTTTGCCTCTATCCTGCTATACATCGCCGCTCAAATCTCAGGTGCCCTTTTGGCAAGCTTGTCCTTGCATTTTTTATTTCCTCAAAATGCGAGCCTAGGGTCTACACTTCCCGTTGGATCGCCTATGCAATCCTTTCTTCTCGAGCTGATTTTGTCAGGAATTCTGATGTTCGTGATCCTTAATGTCTCCCACGGAGCCAAAGAAAAAGGCATTACCGCCGGGATTGTCGTCGGTGCAGTCATCGCCCTCGAAGCGCTCTTCGCGGGCCCTATCTGCGGCGCCTCCATGAATCCCGCCAGATCACTCGGGCCGGCTATCGTTTCCGGGCACCTCGAACACCTCTGGATTTACTTGGTGGCTCCTGTGGCGGGCATGCTCATTGCGATCCCGCTGTTCCGGGCAGTTCGATGAAGCCTCAAAGTTCCTCAGATGCACGCTGCCTGTGACTAGCACAAGCCATGGCGATGGGTTTTCATTTTCAGGCAGAATGAAGAGAATGGAAAAAAATTCCGCTCTGTGCTCTCCGTGTCCCGTTGTTAAAAGAAATACAATCACCACCACTGAACCTCTCCACATCGCTAATGAAAATAATCCGCTACGCCGACAAACAAAACGCCATCCACTACGCCATTCAGAACACTGATGGCCTTGCCGAGCGTCTCGAGGGTTGCATCTATGAAAACCTCAAGCCCACCGGCGAGTCGGCTGATGTCGCCAAACTGCTTGCTCCTGTCGAGCCCAAGACGATTTTTTGCATAGGCCTCAACTACCGCCGCCATGCTGAAGAGACCGGTTCGCGGATTCCCGACCATCCTGTGCTCTTCATGAAGTCACCCGCCGCCTTGCAGCATCCGGGCGATCCCATCGAGATTCCCACAGCCCTCGCCAGCCACCAGGTTGACTACGAATGCGAGCTCGCCATCGTAATTGGGAAAAAATGCAAGAACGCCACTCGAGCTAACGCTCTCGATTTCGTGCTCGGCTATACCTGTGCGAATGATGTCAGTGCCCGCGATTGGCAGAAGGATTTCGGCGGCAGCCAATGGTGTCGTGGAAAAACCTTCGACACCTTTGCTCCACTTGGGCCCTGCCTAGTGACGCCGGATGAAATTCCAAATCCCAACGCGCTCGGCATCCGCACGCTTCTCAACGGCGAGGCTGTGCAGGGCTGGAATACCAACGATATGATCTTCGATGTCCCCGCGATCATCGAGTTTCTCAGCGGCAGCACGACCCTTCTCCCAGGCTCCGTCATTCTCACCGGCACCCCGCACGGAGTCGGTATGGCCTCCACTCCGCCGCGCTGGCTCAAGCCTGGCGACACCGTGAGTATAGAAATTGACGGCATCGGCACGCTCACCAACCCGGTCATCCAAGAGCCCAGTTAATCCGCCAACAAAAAATAAAAAATCCCCTTGCATCCAACGACGGCCGTGCTATTGTGATCATTCAAATCGCGGGGTGGAGCAGCCCGGTAGCTCGTCAGGCTCATAACCTGAAGGTCAGAGGTTCAAATCCTCTCCCCGCAACCAATTTCTTATTAACGTCTTATAAGAAATTTCCCGCCCGAAAAATTCCCCCAAAATCGGGCTCCGTGACAAATCTGTGACAACCCTACTTATCCTCATGGGGTTGAGTAGTTTGGAGTAAGGTTGGCAAAATTGCGCCTTTCATGCACTCCCTTCAGTGATGGATGTTTTGGAGTCCTGGCTGGCATATTTCCTCTATGCCAACAGCCGCACAGCCTCTCATTGACACGCTCTCCGAGGATATGCCCGATCTCCTCCGACCAATCAAAGTCCAAAAACGCTGCGCCAGTGCCGG
>Ga0209085_1000418_pt1 | contig 31290 bp, 41 predicted proteins | sample C_131016_EF_Meta_FD_187310 | JGI IMG/M metagenome (GOLD analysis project Ga0209085, IMG submission 187310) | Freshwater microbial communities from Lake Croche, Canada to study carbon cycling - C_131016_EF_MetaG (SPAdes) (version 2) | ecosystem: Environmental > Aquatic > Freshwater > Lake...
ATGCCCATAAATAACAGACTCATGGTGATTAGCGCTGACGTGCTTTAACGCCGTAGAGCCGCTTGCCGTAGCCGCTGTGCCATGACGCGCCACAAGGCGTGGATTTAGATAGTACTTGTCTGCTGGGTAACCTGAGACGTGGGTTACATTACCAATACTGTCAAAATTCAACAAGAAAGGAATACTGACAACGGGCAGTTCATTACCTACCTGCTTCATGTTCTCCATAGCACGGGCTTGGATATTGACGTACTTAACTGCACGACAATCGTGATTACCGTCAATAAATACAATCTCTGCGTTTGGCGCTAGTGCACGTTGTGATGCAATATAGTCATGCCCAGCCTGTAACGAGTGGTTAATGGTGTTCTCAAAAGTTGACTCTTGGGCGTACTTACCAAACATAGGCAAATCAAGGGTATCGCCAAGATTGACAACTTTGTCTACGCCATATTCTGCGTCTACGGAAGCCAATACCTGCAACGCCACGTTGATTGCCTGTACATCGTGAAATGGGTCTAGCGTCCCATCTTCGTACCTACGATAACCAATTTGGGTATCAGGTAAGGCTACTGCTAATTTCCAATCACTCTTCCCTTTTTTTACTTTAGCCTTCTTTGGCTTAGGTAATGAAGCAGGCGTAGCTTGATTAAGTTGAGTAGATTGACCTGGGGCAGGCTGTGATAAAGCCTCTGAAATAATATCTAAAATGCTTAATGTTGACATGAGCAGTATCCTCGCATGTGACTTCTAAAAGTAGTTAATTTAAATGGTAACTTTACTTGCTGTTCAATGGCGGCAAACAAACTACTGGCGTTTAATTTACTATTATTTATTAATGTGTTAAGTGCTTCTTGTTCTTTTTGTTCTAAAGTATCAGTCCATTTTCCAACTGAACACTTTGAACTCAACAATTTTGAGTGGTTCTCAATTATGTCTAACAACATGTCATTCTCCTAATGTGCGTCGTCGCTTCATCAAAGCATAGCATATTAAGTGACACGTGCAAATCGCAAAAACGACAAAGCCCCGCCAGAATATCTGACGGGGCTTTTTGACTATTAGGGGTTAGTCGAAGTCTGCCATACCTGCTTGGAAGTTTGGAGCAGAGCGATTAACGGCTGCGCTAAACAAGCGACCATTACCTAGTGTTGGTCCTGCTTCTGGGGCTACATGAGCCTCAAATCCTACCTGAATGCCGTAGCATGCGCCGCAACGCTCTTTTGGAGCATAAGCACGCTTGCCGTAAGGCTGGAAAGCTGGGTCAGCAGCCTGTGCGTTCTTACGAGCCATAAGGGTGGTGTTTCTTGATGGGGCACCTGAAGCGTTAACTGCGTTGGCTGAGCCAATAGGAGCAGAATCGCCAACAGGGGCTGGGGCAAGGTTCTTAGCCATGTGTACCTCTTTAGGGTTAAAGGAATTCCTACTTAGATTTTACGACAGAAAACTTAAATAAGCAGGCTTAAGCAGAAATAACTGTGAAAACAATTGCTGAAATATCGCCATCGTGGCTTTTAATAGTGGAAAATCCTGGAATACAGACCAGATTGTGACCTCTAGGGGCAGCGTAACCTCTAGCAATAGCAATAGCTTTTACCGCCTGATTTACTGCTCCAGCGCCAACAGCCCTGAGTTTGCAGGACTTGGACTCATAAATGGTATTGGCGATTGCTGATGCTACAGACTGTGGGCTAGACCCAGCGCCTACCTTTAAAAACTCTTCGTTTGGTGATTCGGACATTGTGTACCTCGTATAGTAGAACGGTTGTTCTATCAATTATGAACGAAAATAAGCCTATTTTCCTGGCAAAGTCAGTTTATCGTAGACTTCTTTTTCGTACTCAAAGTCGTGCTTATTTCTAACTAGGCGGGCTAATCCATAAGAATCCGCAGCGTTATCATCAGTAAACTCTACTCCCCACTTCTTATACACACTGAGAAGTACTTGATTCTTCTTAACCCCAGTTCCTTTGCCTGTGATATATTTCTTAAGACTAGTAGGCGGCACTACAAGTGGGTACGCACACTCTGGCTTATTAAAGTATTGAAATAAAGCAAGTTTTACGGTTCCACCCAGTTCCCCCAACATGTTAGCCATTTGACTACCAAAAGCGTAACCTTCCATAGCAATTGCTTTGACATTAAACTTGGATGAAAAATCATAAATAAGCGACTCGGCGTACACCAATCGCTCTACACCACTACCTTCTAGTTTCCAGACCTCGGTGTAGTAGTTATCAGCATCGTCAACAGCAGTCATAGCAAACCCAGAGTATGACTGGTCAATACCTATGGCTACTGCGCCTTTGAGATTTGAGTCACCCCAAATTTTTGGCTTAGGCATTACTGCTCACCGTCTTGTTTAACTCCGTGTTTGCGACAAAACTCTCCGCAAATGCGCTCACCACGAAGTGTCTTGTTATTTAAAACTTGGAAGTTAACTACTCGTAACCCTTTTATTGCCCTAAAGCAAATCCAAACATGGTTATGGAAATGCTGAATAGCAAGGATGTTATTTCCGTGTATGCTATCTTTAGGGAGCGGAAATGTGCTCAGTAAAATTCGCTTTGATTTAAACCTATGTATAACTTGCAAGCCTTGTTGGGTCTTGTTTATTTCTTTCTCAAACTTCATTACTGCCTATCCTTCTTGTTTAAACGATAGTTTAATATACCAACAGTAGCGTTTATACTTACGCCTATCAGAATAGATATTTCAATTATGATACTTAGTAACTTCATTACTGCTCACCATTTTCTGTTTCTTTTTCCTGCTCTTGACGTCTTTCAAGTCTTCCCACATCAAACTAAACATTACTACGGTGCTTAGTAACATCACACTAGCCGTTGATACTAATAATAACCCTAATAGAATCTCAGTAATATTCATACGCCTCTCCTAGCCTGTCCTATCCAAAATAACAATAAACCGATGAGCACTATCTTGTTCACCCTAGACCTACTCTCCGTAATGATGCACAGGGGTAAGTCTGTGGGTGTTCTACACCGCCTACAATCTCTCTACAGTAAACGCAATTGCCATCTACGTTTGTATGCCGCTCTAAATGACGACTTTGTACCTCTAAGTAAGTAGGCAGTTGTTCTTTACGTTTACGTTTTTGATGTCCGTACTGTGCTAATAACTCTTCGCGGGTGTACCTAGTCTTTGCCATTTAAGTTGTAAACTTTCCTGCTCTACTGCTAAACCCACTTGAAGTACGGCGGGTCAACTCACGGCTAATGAAGTTGCAATCACGCTCCACGTTACTATAAAGCATGGCTAATACCTTGCGGTAATTATGTGCCACAAAATATTCGTAATCAGCGTCTATAACTTCTTGCTCAGCCATTACTAGAGCCTTAATAGCGGACACAGTCATCTTAGGCTGAGTATGCGTAGCGCTGTACTTAGCCTCAATTAAGTCTAGTTTTTTCTTAACAGACTGCTCGTCCATTTCAGCAACAGTTACTTGAGCCAAAATGAAAGATAGATACGCGTTGTACTCCTGCCATAGTCGCATGACACCTAGGTCATCTAGGTCTGTAATATCAAAAGGCATCTGAGGCAAAGCCCCAGTAAACTCTGAATCGATTTCGAACCCCTGACTACGGATAGCGCTCAATGCAGTATTGCCACTGTCGCTTACGTTCATCTTAATTGTCATTGTAAACCTCACACTTGTAGCATGAATTGCCTTGGCTAACATTACACGGTGGTGGAGTCTGAGTTTTAATGCACTCGTTAATCATTAACGCCGCATCAAATAACTCGGTAACTCCGAAGTCACTCTTACTGACCACAAGTTCTTTCATCTCTTGGTCAACCTTAGACTCGTAAATAAACACAGCCTCTTTAGGGTGGTCTTCTGGGTCCATGATTTCAAGCAACTTCATGTATACCTGAGCCTGCATTAGGTGACTATAAAAGGGCTGTTTCATATCAGACCAGTACTTCTTAAAGTTCTGCTCGTAGTTACCCCAACCCGCTGGGTCTTCCCAACGAATGGTGCCCTCGCCAACAGACTTAATCTCAAGAAGTAAGTCGTCTTTAAGACCCTTAATCCAGCCATCAGAATGACCAGAAATACTATGTGCAGGGCTATGTACAGGAACTTCACGGTACTTAATGCCAGAACCGCAGTACAAACATACTGATGGGCTTAACTCGTAGAACGTCTTGCTACATAGTGGGCTAAGGCACTGCCACTTACCGTAAAGCTTTCCCATATTCCAGAACCAAGTCTGCCAACGGTCGTGAATACGATGACCCTCTTCAAATACTAAGTACTGCTTCATAGAAGCCTTGAACTTAGATGGAGCAGGCTCAGCACCCTGCAGAGTGTAGTACTCAGCACGATGACACCAATCAGACTTAACCATTGCTGATGGGTGAATTACATTCGTAGGACGACTAGTGTCCTTTGGCTGTGCTAGTACCCAGCGTTCTACTGAGCCAAGTACGCGAGTGTTTTTCTTACCCGCGTCAACTAACTTCTTAAGCGTTCCCGTTGGGTGACTTGTACCCATATTCTCCATACCCCTTATTTCGTTTACTCCGACAACTTCCACAACGTGTGTGTTGTTCAAGCATATCTTGCTTAGAAAGCGGCTCTTTGCACTTAACGCACGTGTAATGCTTGCTCCAGTCTGTTTTTACTTTCCAGTAACCTTTTTCATCCCTTTCAGCGTTTGCTGGTGGATTAACTGTAACTGTTACATTAGGTACATCACACTTGTGAGTCTCACTGCGCCACCAAACTTTACAGTCTGGACATTTAAACGGCGTGTATTCCATATTGTTCTCCTAGTTCTTTCATCTGTATTCTAGCACATACGGTTAGTGCTCTTCAACCCATTCCTCTAAGGTCATTCCGTTACGCTCAGCTTTTCTTGCCAAAGCGTTTCTTTCTCTCCTACTTAGCCCGCCCCAGATACCGTACTCTTCATTTTTATTGTGAGCATACAGTAAACACTCTAGTCGCACTGAACAAGGTGGTCTACCGTCCTTGCCTAAGCAGACTGCTTTGGACTGTGTTGCTATGTCAGTATACAAGTCTTTGTCTCTGGGTGGAAACCACATCTCGGTATCCATACCCATACACTTAGCATCTGCACGCCAGTTTTCTACATCTAGGGGGTCTCGCACTTACACTCCTGGAGATTTTGCCGCATCTCCAGAAAATCATCTTCAGTTAACGCCACATAGTTCTCACCGTTAAGGTGAAACCCAAGGACAGGCAACCTGCCGTCAAGGATTGCTTCCCTGACTATTTTTTCCAGAACATCCGACTTAACGGTTATCTGTTTTTTGCCTGTCCACTTATGTTCTATAAGCAGGTCACTTGAACGGACATCACCCTTACGGCTCCAAAAGGCTCCGCTAGCAGCGACGGTTCCCCCGCCGACTGCCTTGGCTAGTCTGTTCTCATGCTTCTTTGACTGACGCTGACCCTCAGACCGCATCAGAGACCTCAGCCACATACTTAGAGCCAGCCCGTACAACCGTACGAACATCCTTCTCTAGTGCGTCTTTGAGGTCAACCTCTTCTCTAATAGATTGTACCACTGCATTTGCCCCCTGCCATTTACGGTCACCATAACTGTAGTAGGCGCCTGCTCTAGTGATGATTTTGTTAAGAATACCCAACGCCACAATCTCTTTAGCAAAGTCAAAGTCTCCCGCGTAACACTCGCCGTTATCAAAGTAGAAATCTACATAGGCTACCTGTGATGGTGGGGCTGACTTGTTCTTTAAGGTACGAATCTTGATAGTCTGACCTACCTTGTGCTTCTCTTGACCAGTGCCAGTCTCAAGCCACTCGTCTCGCTTGACCTCAATGCGGGTAAAGAAAGCGTAGTTCTTAGCCTCTCCACCTGGAGTTGTACGAGGGTCACCGTACATAACACCAATCTTCATACGGTACTGGTTGATAATCAAACCTATGAAAGGACGCTCAGATTCTGTAAGGGACCGTCGTGAAGCCTTGCCAACCTTGCGAAAAAACTTACCTGTGAGCAGAGCACCACGACCAACAGTAGCCTCGTCCATGTTCTTTTCATCTTCGGTCATAGGTACAAGGGCTGGGAGTGAGTCAATAACAACGCAGTCAACTGCTTTAGTCTCAACAAGGTTGATGACGGCTTCGTATGCTTCTTCCATAACGTTAGTTGCCACTACGAATACGCGGGACAAATCTACACCACACATCTCTGCATAAGACGGCACCCAAGACTCAGCCGCCACCCATACAGTCATAAACTCTGGGTCACGCTGTTGGTTAGCCGCTACGGTCTTAAGTGCAATGGCAGTCTTGCCATTAGACGCTTCACCTACAATCTCATGCCACTGGTTAACAGGAAACCCCCCGCCCAAAATGACATCAAGAGCAAGAGACCCTGTGGTCATCCTACCCATTACTTCATCTTTGATGTCTGCGCCAAGAACAATAGTGTCTGAGCCAAACTTTTTATTCAATAGTGTGATTGCTTTTAATAGTTCTGCGTCCATGTGTTACTCCTTATAAGAATGATTTGTCTACGTTTTGTGGATTCCAGTTATTTGATTTTGAAATTTGTCGGGCTGGCTGTGCTGGACCAGATGCTTGGTTGCCTGTAATACCTGTGCCTAAACCAGAACCAGACTGTTGGATTGGATACCCGCAGTCGTAGCAACGAGCCTTAGTGTTAGGGTCTGATGAACCGTAGTTGCCACTACCACACCCAGGGCAACGAGAAGCAGCCACAGCGCTTTGTGGTAGACGTGGCGGTTCCTGTGGTTGTTGAGGCACAGGGTTGTACACAGGAGTCTGCGGTACAGATGTAGGTGGGGTAGGCGGTACAGGGGCACTAGTGCCCATTTTATTTGCCCACCAATTACTAGAACTCATTGTCTGCCTCCACTACATACGCACCTGGATTAACAATTATACCTAAATGTAGAGCGGCTGAGAACGCTGGGACAATGCAAGACAATGCTACCCCTGCGTATAGTTCAGACAACATCTCTCTACCCTCAACTAAGTCTTTATCATTAACTTCAATGTCTAACTTGTCTAAAATACTACTAAATGTCTCTGCCAAAATTTCACCGTTAATACTTGAAACAAGTTCAATGAAATCAATGTAGGGGTCAAGGCGAGCCATACGAGCACGGCTTTCACGCAACTCCATTTCTTCACCCTCTTTACTAATTGGAGTAAAGCCAAGAGCCAATGCGTACTCGTTAGGGTCAGGTATGCCCGTGTCGTACAACGCCCAACGTAACAAAGTGCTTGTAGGAATTGCTGATGTATCAATGTATACCTCAGTAGACTTTGATTTCTTTTCCCAAAACTTCCAATTCATTTTGCTTCACCCCATCTTTCTACTACTGTAATGTCTGCTATTAGGGGTACGGCTAATAACTTAATGTCTTCCATTGCTTCACGGATTGCTTCCACAGTCTCTTCCACCTTATCATCTGGGGCTAGTGTGACTAGTTCGTCGTGAACAGTCAGAAGTAACTTGGCACCTTCTGGAATCCTACCATACGCACGAATCATAGCCAGCTTAATAATGTCAGCCGCTGAACCCTGGATACGGGTGTTGAACGCTTGGCGCTCAGCACTAGCCCGTAGACCTTGGTCCTTTGACAACATGTCTGGTAGGTAACGCTTACGTCCCAGAAGGGTAGTGACGTAAGGAATCTTTTGACGGCGAGAAACTTCTAGCAACTTTAGTCTATATGAAGCCACTGACGAAAACTCAGATGAGAACTTGCTCAACAAGTCACGCGCCTCAGTTACAGAACAGCCAATCTGGCTAGCAATCTTTGCTGGACCTACGCCGTAAGCCATAGACAGCACTAGCACCTTACCTGCCTTGCGGTCTACACCCATAGTCTCGCCAACCGTAGTGTAGATATCTTTACCATTTAGGTAGTTGTTCATCATAATCGGGTCTTTAGCCATAGACGCAATAACACGCGGCTCAATCTGGCTGTAGTCCGCGACCACAAGTTTGTATCCTTCTGGGGCATAGAAGAGGTTCCGAATGGCTTTTCCGTGCGGAGTGTGAGGCGCAGGTACATTCTGAAGATTCGGGTTGCGACTACTGAAGCGACCCGTTTCCGCACCGTGCTGGACAAAGTCACAATGGATGCGCCCGTTAATAAGGAGGCTTTCTTTATGTTCACGCTTTTCCTTTCCACTTACTGTACGAACTACTTCACCACCAAGGTATGGCACAACGTAAGTAGTACTCAACTTATTAAGGTCGGCGTACTTAAGTAACGCGGACACTAATGGGTCTTGCCCTCGGTAATATTCTAACGCCTCCGCAGATACAGAGTAGTCGGCGTACGTTAATTCCTGCCCTAGCGCCTCTTTCTTCTCACCTGCTGGAGTAAGAATCTTTGGCTTAAGACCACGCCCACCCTCAGACTTTGGAGAGTACAGTAGGAACTGCTTTTCAGAGTTAGAGTTAATGTTGAACACACGCTCAGCAATACTAAAGATTTCAGCCCTAGAAACCTCAATGTCCTCGCGGAGTTGAGCATCCAGAGCAGTAAGTGCTTCCACATCAATAGGTGCACCTGTCAACTTAATATCGCACAGTACGGTTAGTACGTCCATCTCTAAATCAAACACCGTAGAAAGCCCGCCATCTTCAATCTTCTGGCGTAGAGACTTCCATAGCAGGAACGTATACTTGGCATCAAGGAATGCGTACTTAGCAACCTCGTCAAACGAGTACACCTCTACTTCTTTACCTACACCTTTGACCATCTCATATCCAAACTCGCGCTGTAAACAGGCATCAAGACCACACTTGTTCTTGTTACGGTTATCAGATACGAAAGATGCAATCATGGTGTCAAAGTATGGACCTACTGGAACCCTGCCACCGTAATACTTGGCTACGGATGTAAGGTCAAAGATTAAGTTATGACCTACGGTAAGAATAGTATCGTTGAACATCAAAGGTTCAAGCGCGTCAAATACAAACTTAGGTGCCAACTGCTTTGGTGGGTCACCAAAAAGCTTTGTGGCTTTTTTCTTATCACGAGAGTAATCGCTAGGGCGAGCGGTAAGCCCTGCATCTACGCGAGCCTGTCCCTGACCTGTCAGCGGGAATCGCTCTTCAATAAAATCACCATTAGGATGACCCATAGGAATAACGTCACAACGTCCATGCGTCGCAAAAGTAATCCATAGCACTTCGTTAATAGGCGTGAGACCACGGTTATCTCCAACTGTTTCTACGTCAAATGCAAAAGCATCTTGTGTTAAATAATAATCGACCATTTCAAACAGTTGGTCACCTGTAGTAATAATGTTCATGTTATACCCCTTGAAGCCCACCTAGCAGGAAGGGGAAACCTGCTAGGTGGGCGGTCTGTGTGCGATTAGAGAAGGTCGTTAGCAATTTCTACAAGGTCAGCGTATGAGTGCTCGCGGATTGTGGAGCGGTCATAAGCCTCAACTGTAGCAATGAAGTCACTAACTTCATCAGCGCTAAGTTCGTACTCTTCAGTAAGGTCGCGTTCCTTAACAGGAATCAAGTTGTAAACGGTAGTTTGCTTTACGCCACTACGGCTTAATGACCAGAAGTGCTTGTTAAGTGGACCGAACTTGTCTGCATTCGCAGATGCAAGGGTGCGGTATAAACGAGGGGTGGCAGTAAGAATCTGCTTCTGGAACCCGCCCTCAGCACTGAAGTTAACAATCGTAAACGAACGCTTGTCTTCAGCCTTGTGGTTAAGCATGGTGCACAGTGGGCAGTTCTTGCTATTCATAGGGTCTAAACATACATAAGAACGCTTGCCAGAAGTTTTCTGACTTAGGAAGTGCATCTTGTATGTAGCAAAAGGTCCGTCACCAATAAACTTGATGAGTTGTGGCTTTTCACCCTGTCGGAATTCAGTTGGAAAATCTTTCGATGGTGGGGTCAAGCTTTCTGCTGATTCCCAACCTGCACCAACTGCGGTGCTCGTAGCCTGTGTAGGGCGAGCGTCAATGTCAAAGTCGTCTAAGCGAACTGCTTCGGCGTACTTTTCGTCTTCTATCTTTCGGTTGACTGTCATGTCATTTCCTTAATGTGATTAGTTATTATCATTGGTTTTCAATTATACGCAGATTGCTCCACGCTTCGGCAAGTGCTTGTGACACCTGCCTGTTCTTAGACCAGTCTATCCTAACAACGTCCCTAAGTCCATTCGTAGTGAACAGGTCCACTGCAGAGTCTATCATAGCCCTAGTGTAGAGCCAACGTCCCTGCCGTGTGTCACCATTCTTATCTATGGTACTTGGCATTTTGTAGGTAGATGTCGGGATGTACCCGTTATCAATCCAATACCTGATTGTAATGATAGGTCTACCCAATGCTTCAGCCAGTGCCCCAATGGTAAAGAACTCTACGTCCTTGCCATTGAGTGGCTTAACATATGGACGAGAATCCCAAGTCTTAGTTTCCTGAGGCTTAGGCTTCTCTTTTATTTCTCTGCGCTTACGCTTACTACCTGGGTAGTACTCGTCCATCTCAGAGAAAAACTCGTCAATGAGGTCATCGCTCATTACTTAACTACTAACGCCCAGACTACCTTAGACGGGAACATTGCGTCAATGTCTTCTTCAGTAATCTGCTCTTCCCAATAAGCGTTCATAATCTCGTCCTCATTTAATTGAGGAACCATTTCAACACACTTATCGTACAAGCCTTTAGACTTTAGTAGTTCTTCTGCAACATCCATGTCAAGATTTTTTGACACTTTTTTTTGTTGCATTACGTTTCTAACACCAGAAACTTCGTCATTAAGTTCTACAACGATATGTCCTTTGTCGGACTCAACGCCAAGTTCTTTAACGCCTTCCCTAATGTTGTTCTTAAGTTCTGATTGAATTGCACTAAGTTCTGCAATACGCTCAGCAAGTACGGCGTTCTGTCGTACATACTCCGTAAGTTCTTTGATATCCATTTAATATCCCGTCTGTTTAGATGTTACTCTACCACAGATTGTGCGTCAAATTGTTCCGACAAGTCACGGTTGCGGGAGTCTTTAAGATACCGCAGTAACCCATCAATAATTATACTGGTCACGGTGATTCCGTCAATTTGGGCTTGCGCCTGTACGGCGTGCCAAAGTTCGTCATCAACCCTGATAGTACGGGTAGGTGTTTTAGGTGCATTAGGCATACCTATAGTATACACACCTGTACTGACAAAAACATACTAAAGTACCCCCTGCTGGATTCGAACCAGCGCCACGCAGGGTAGAAACCTGCTGCTCTATCCCCTGAGCTAAGGGGGCAGGTACTACTTTAGTACCAGTTATGGTTGTTCCAGAAACCAAGTGCTTGGCATGGAGTTCCGTAACGTTTCTTGATGTACCGTAACCCCCAGTTAATCTGAGTCTCTGGACTGGACTGCCAACCCTTACCCATTTTATTTCCTGGGAGAGCCTGAGGTATGCCATGAGCACCTGATGAGGAATTGTGGGCAGTAACCCGCCAACCACTTTCATGGTTCCATAGTGTCTCTAGACATTTGTATTGAGAACCGCACCAATTATATCTAGCCGCCATAGTTGCATGGGCTAATCTTTTGTTATAGGTGGGTGAGGCATAGGGTACACGAGTGTACGACCTAGATGATGCTTGCGTCTTGCACTGTTTCGCATTAGCGTTAGCCTGACTCTGGGCTATTGGTAGCGATACTAGCAGGCTAGTAAGAAGCGCAATAGCGGGAATCAGACGTTTGGTTTTGTCTAACATTACTTCTACCCTAACACAGATAGGTGAAAAAATCCAATACCTAAACCGAAGTGTTGGAAATAAAGGCTCTAAGTGTACCTAAATTAAGTTCCACCCCGCCTTTATCATTGATTCCCTCACCGTCAATAACTGCGCTAGCCACAGAGTTTTTCTGTTGTAACGCGGAATGCTGGCGTACTTCAATAGAACCTGCAACTAGTATGTCTTGAACTACAATGGTTTCCCATGTTGACGATGCTCGTTTGATTCTTCCGTTTCTTTGGACCGCAAGTCCCGACGACCAAGGTAAATCATAATTAACCAAAAGATTAGCGGCAGGAAGGTCCACACCATAACCACCAGCGTCACTGCTGATAAGGATACGGACGTTAGGGTCGGTATTGAAAGCAATTTTATTCTCCTCTTTAGTCTTAGCATCTAAGTTGCCCGTGTATATTTTAGAACGGTCAACCCCAAGAGTGTTTTGAAGTATGTCCACCATGTCTACGTATGTAGCAAAAATAACGCACTTGTTATCTGGACGTAAGTCTAGAAAATCGTTAACGTATTCAGTTAACGCATTAAGTTTAGGGGACGCGGTAATCCCATCTAGCAACCCATCGTCTAATAAACCGTAGGCGTATTGAGAACCCTCACCTGTCAATCCTTTAAACTTTTCTGCGCTAATGCGTAGCAGTTCAGGGTGCGAGCACAACATCTTAAGGCTCTGTACCTTAGACATAATAGCCCCGCGTACTTCGTCTGCCCTACTACCTGATTGGCTTTGGTATCCGTAGTGAGCCAAGATGTTAAAGGAACCGCCAAACAACGCTTGAGCATTGTCTAAGTCTAAAACCAAATCATCTACAATCTTTTTGTATAGCTTGGCAGACTTACGGTCAAGGTAAACAAGTAAGGGGTCTTTGTGAATAGAGTCAGGCAGGTACGGCGCTACATCAGGGTCCTTCTGAGACTTGCGTACAGACGCATCTTTCATCTTGGTATGTAGTGTAGGGAGATTACGGTAACGGTCTACTCCACCCCAAGTGTTACGCACAATAAAAGTTTGGTCAAAGATGTCAAACCGACCCAGCACTTTGCTGTCTACAAACTGCATGATTGAGTACAACTCTTCTGGCTTACCATTTTCAATTGGGGTGCCAGTAAGGGCAAACTTAATTGGAGCGTCTGCAAGTTTCTTGACCTGCTTAGAGCGCTTAGACTTAAAAGACTTAATAGCGGTTGCTTCATCTAGTACAACAAAACCGCGTGGGAGTTTCTTTACATGCTCCCAGTCATTAACTACCTGCTCGTAGTTCATAATGATGTAGTCAACGCCAGACATTTCCCAGTCCATTGCTTCTGCGTACTGGGCTTGACGTTGCTTAGGGGTGCCATCAATTACTAAAGACCGTGATGTGCCATCGGTAAACTTTTCAATCTGGTTAGCCCATTGGTACTTCAAACTGGACAGGCAAATGATAAGCCCTGGTGTCAAGTCTTGTTTCATTGACTCCAGTGCCGCGATTGTTAATACCGTCTTGCCTAGACCGAGGTCGTATGCAACAAGCAGTTTCTTTTGCTCGCACATACGACCCACGGCTTCGACCTGGTACGGAAGCAGCGTACCTGTAAACATTATTTCTTCTTCGCTGGTGCTTTCTTAACAGGCTTTGCTGGAGCCTTCTTCACTGGCTTTTTAGCAGGAGCCTTGGCAGGCTTCTTTGCTGGAGCCTTCTTTACAGGAGGCTTAACAGCACTTGGTTTAGCAGGCGCTGTTGGGTTAGCAGGCAGTGGATTAGACGCTAAAGGTGGCTGGTAGTCAATTACAAACTGCGGGTCTACATCGTTGGTCTTGGACCAGAAGCGAGAAGTCTGTACTTCAAAATGTAGGTGAGGACCTGAGACATTACCCTCAGCGCCTGACTTACCAATAAGTTGTCCAGCCTTAACCTTGTCACCAATCTTTACGTATGACTTAGAGCCATGAGCAAGAATTGCGTAGTAGGTACGAGCAGGAAGAAGTGGTGAACGCTTTGCAGTAAACTGCAGAATAATTTCAAAGCGACCAAAGGCTGTGCCCCAACCGCCCTGTACACCTACACCAACGACAGTTGCATCGATAGGCGCGTACAAATCTGTGCCAATTGGACAAGCGTAGTCAACTCCTTGGTGATGTCCAGAAGACCACATGGGTCCACGCTTGCCATAGGGCGTAGTGATTCTATACTTACTTGGTACTGGTGCTACCATTTATTTCTCCTAGTGTGTTGTTACGAAAGGTAACATGTATCGAACTGAGTGTACTGCTGATTCTATACCATGCAGAACTTCAGTCTTACTCATGCCACCCACATCCTTCATATCTGTATGGTCGTAGTTAAAAAACCACGCTTCAAAGTCCAGATACTGAGTAGCCTTTAGCATCTTGTTAGATGCGGCAACACCAGCATGGTCTGAATCCATAGCAAAAATTATTCTATCAGCATTTCTGATGAACGTTAACTGTTTGTCTGATACCTGTGAACCATACACAGCCACAGCCCCAGAAATACCAATAGATTCAAGGCGAATAACGTCTAACGGTGACTCCACTACAATCATGTCTCCACCTGAATACTGCTGGTATCCGAATAGGCATTCGCTCTTCTTGACACCTGCTGGGTAGTTCTTGAAGTAACGGCTAGAGAAACCCTTCTCCTGCCAACCAAGCAACTTGTCTGTGCCTAATTCTCGCTGAGGAATAATCCACAACTCTCTACGCCTATCCCAAAGTACTTGGTGCTTCTCGCACGCCTGTGCAGTTAGCCCACGAGCCTTTAGCGCATGTTCAGGTGGTATGGTAAACGCGGCTAGAGATGCCTCAGAGATATAAATAACTTCTTCAAAGGCTTCTTTAGGTTTGTTAACGGCACGCTCAAATAGTTCTAGCAGTTCGCCACCCTCGGTTAACCACTCACGAGCCTCATCAAAGTCAATTCCCTTGATGTTAGAAACCAAAGACACCGTACTACCCTTGAACTGGCATGAGAAACAAATGTGTGCCCCAGTCTCAGCATTGATGTACCAAGAAGGGTTACGGTCGTCTTTGCCTGTCCGTGCTTTGTGAGCAGGGCAGTACCCACGAATCTCGTCGCCGTACGAACTGACGTACTCAACACCTAAAGTGTCAAGCACTCTTTCCATCTCATCTACTGTCATTCCCAGTCCTGTATGTAATAGACGCCAACTCTTGTAGCATCTTCTCCGCCTTTTGCACCCATTGCCCAGTTACAAATTCTGTGTACCAACCTGTACATTAAATGCTTAATCATAGGTCATCTGCGCTTATCTCTCGGAAGTCACCTGTGTTCCAGTCCCATAGTAACGATACTTCCATAGGGCTTACGTTACGACCAGCCATAATCTTAAACAAACGAGTGTCGTCTACGTTCTCGTCTTCACGCTGTAAACCATACAAGACATCTGAGTCCTGGAAAAACGACGACGAGTAACCAATAGAGTCTGCGGTAACACTGCCATTCTTCATCTTCCAAGTAAGCGCCTGCGTAGACATTACAACAGGTACTTGGAACTGCTGTGCCACACGCTTCAAACTACGGGTGATGTTAGTCAAAGCAATTGGAGTATTGCGCTCACCTGATTGCTCGTCAGTCATTAAGTACACACCGTCAATAAATACGATGTCTGGCTGTAGTGCCTGAATCTTATTAGCAATACCTGTGATAGTTCCAGCCGCGATTGAATCAGTAAGCCAAAACTTGTGGCGCATAGACTCAAGACTACGAAGCTTTGCTTGGTAGCGTGATTCTTCTTCATCAGTCAACGTACCTGTAATCAAACGGTGGTGCGACAAACGAGAACGCATGGCGTCGTAACGGCTCAACTGCTCTTGGTTGCTCATCTCAAAAGATTGGAACATTGGGACAGCGCCGTGCTTGTGAACGTTGTGTGCCCACTGCAATGCAAGGGTTGACTTACCTGTCTTAGGTGGAGCAACAATAGTAATCAACTGACCGTTCTGCATACCACTGGTTACCTTGTCAATGGACGGGAATCCCGTAGGCAAACCAAGTAGACCGTCAGGCAAATTCTTGCGCTGTAAATACTCTTCCCAACGAGTCATAGTATCTGCAGTCAGGTCTACGTCAGTAGCATCAGACAAACCATCTTCAGCCAAGCGAGCGATACCGCGCTGGAATACATTGACAGCACTCTCAGGGTTCTGACGTAGTTCAATCTCTTCAATTGCTCCACGCATTGAGTTGTTAATAATAGCTGAGCGCTTAGCCTCAACTACCTTGTCAATAAGAAACTCAAATGAATCTGGAATTGACTCAAACTTGTAGGTCGGGTAGTTCTCTAGTACTACAACTTCACTAGGGCACTCGCTGTACTTCTTGAAGTGCTCTTTAACAAATACAAAGACGCGCTTGTCTTCTTCGTTGCCAAACCACTTCTCAGTAACGCCACGGTTAAACAAAGGAGACAGGTCGCGTTCGTGTAGAGCCTTGCTTAGTAATCGGTTTTCATAATTCATATTGTTCTCCTAAAGGTCCATGCCCCAACGACCATACATTAGTTGGTGGTCTGGGTCAATTACACCCAGCACCTCTGGTCGGTGAGGTAAGTCGGACGCTAATGTCTTGGGTGACTTGTAGTAAGAGAACCCGCGAAAAGGGTTAACTCCGTTCCTGTCTAACTCGTTGTATACCTCTTGTAAATCATCATAGTCATGCTCAAAAGAAATCAACTCAAGAGATATGCCTTGGTTCACAGTGTACTGGTATAACTTGTTTAGAAATATTCTGTCGTACACAATGTCGTACTTGACTCTAGGTATAATCCCAAAAATCTTTTCAATACGAGGTTGTTTGATAATTACTAAGTCTTCCGCAATCAACACACGCTTTGGCATGTCATTGCTTATGTCCCCTTTGTACATTTTAACAGACCTCTATTTTTCCAAATTTAATTATGAATTCGCGAAATGATTCAGGGGACTCCATAGCCTTGTCGGCATCAGAGTCTTTGCAACGAGTAGATATCTCTAACGGATACACTCCCTCGTTATTCTTTACGCGAGACTTCACAAAGTTGATGTGCTTGCATGAGTGTTTAGCAGTATACCCAGGGCAGGTGCATACAAAAACTTTATCCTTTGTAATGCTTACTTCATAAATACCTAGCGCAGAGCCATGACTTAAAAATATTTGAACTAGTTTAGTGTCTTCCACGGTACCCTCCATTATTTTCGTAAGTCTCCTTTACTAGATTGTAGTTCAATTGTGGCAAAAGCTTCGTGTATAAACGAACCAGTTGCTTCTCCGTACTCTGCTTCCCATGCCTTTACAGGAAGGTTTGTAGTAACAATAGTTGGTAAGCCATTATTAAATCTTGCTCGTAAGATATCATGGAGTAAGGTGCTTTGCCAACCGCTGGTTGATGTGTGCTCTTTACCCACATCGTCAATGACTAGTACGCGAATATTGTAAGCATCATCTTTGCAGTTACCATGTAAACCCAGAAACAATCTCTCACCTTCATCTGTGTGCTCGTTAATCAACGCACCCTTAAGTGCAACAATGTCACTAAACGTAGTGAAGTAACAAGGCTTGACTAAAGACTTACCCTCAGCCACATCAAAAGCGTCTAGCGGTAGTGTGCGTATAATCTCTTGGATGATAGTTAAAGCCAAAGCAGTTTTGCCTTGACCAGGCTTACCTACAAGAAGTAGCCCTTTGCCACAGGACTTAAAGCCCTCAGCCCTGATAACTCTCCCCTCACGAACTGCGCGAACCCATCCTTTACACGCAGACATGTCATCTTCTGTGACATCTACGCAATCAGAAAACTCCCATCCAATGCGAGCCTTAGGTATGTTAGCGATACGAACCCAAGAACTACGGCGTACAGGTAAATCATTCAGACTTATCATCGTCATTCTCCTTAGTTGAGTTTTCAATCCATTTGCTTATGCGCTCAATGGTTTCTTTGGTAAGACCTGCCTCACGGTAGTTCTTTTCCTGCTCTTCTTCCCACTCACGCTTCATGTTACTCATACAACCACTCCTGTGATTTCTTTGCTTGAGACATTGCTTCCTCAAGTTCTTCTTCTGATACAACCATACCTCGTGCCTTAGATGCAAATTCATCAGCACGTTTAATAAACAACCGCCATAAATGCTCGGCGTTCTTGTAGTCCTGGAAGTTAATAGCATCGCAGAAAAGATTAATCATTTCAAACTCAATCTCTCCGTTGGTGCTAAGTCTATTCCGCATACCGCCAAGCGCCTTGACAAAATCTGTAGACCTGACTGACCAAGGTGGAATATGCCAATGGAACTCTAATCGGTAGGCAAACTCGTACGCAACATCGCTACACGTCCACATGTCTTTTGGAACATCCTGACGGCGGATAATCTTGCGCTCGCGCTTTTCCTTTTGCTTCTCCTGATAACGCTCCCGTGACTTCTTCAAATCATCGGCTCGGTCCTGCAAATGGTCATCTGTAACAGACGACTCAAAGAACTCGTACGGCATATCCTCAACCTTCGCTTCTACGTTCACGTACACACTTTGATAACTCTCGTCAGAGTATGTTTTACTATCTAGCTTATATTGGCTATTACTGCTACCTAGCTGTTTCTGCCTAAAAAGGAAGTCGGAAAACCCGACTCCCGTAGCGACATATACTGACAGGTTTTCAGGCGTCGGAAAACCCGACCCCACAAGGTAGACCAAAGCCGACTCAGTTATCACACATTCGGTGCGTAAGTCGTTCCCAATCCGCATCTTTTTACGGCATAGAAAACCCAGGTCTTCTAGTTCTTTTAAGGCGCTAAGGTACATGTGTCGCCCACCCTGCCCAAAATGGCTCTGTACGGCTTCTACAGTGGGTTTAACCCCCAGGTACACACAAGCCACCAAAACGCCTGTAGCACGCGCTGAGGTCATTTACGGAGTACCTCAGCCAACTTCTCCGCTAGTTCTTCTGCAAAGATACCTGCAATGGTTCGGATAGCCTCGTACAGCGGGTCCTCGTACTCTTCAACGTCTGCATCAAGTTCTGGCGTGGGCTCTGGTTCTGGCTCTACAACTTGCTCTTCTTTAGGAATCTCAGGGGCTTTTACCTGCTTGATTGGCTTGGCTGACGAGATAGTTGCCAGACCATTGGTCAGGTCTAGGGCTTGGATACCGTATTCGTCCAGTACTCCCAGAGCATTTAGGGACTCTACGTCTTCGTCATTCCACAGTAAAAAACCGATAACATCTTTATGCGCCTGAAGTGCTGTACGCACAGGGTCTTCATCATTCTGACGAGTGGCTTCCAAAGGCAGACCAGTCATCTTGGCGCCTTGAGTCATGTAGGCTATAACAGAAATCTCGTTGTCTACAGCGTACTGAGCCGCCCAAATCTGACCCTCAGAGATGGCGGAATTTACTGCGATGTATACTTTTAGTTTTTTGTTGGCGTAGAAATAATCGTCTATCAGGGCTTCAACATTTGCCCTAGTAGTGGTACCATTTCCCGCGATAATAATTGCTTCAGTCATCTTGTCTCCTTAGACGGTAGGGTACCATCATACACAAAGAACTGACTGTGGCAAATTACGGCTGAGCGTATTTAATATTTACCGAGTTTAAGGGACCGTTGACTAAGTAGGCTGTGGCGTAAGGGTACACATAACCAGCACTACTAATTCCACCAAAATTGTTGTAATCCCAATAACGCAATAAAGAACTAAATCCCTCATAAGGATGGTCAATGCAGAATGAGTAGGGGTCATCAATTCTTACAATAGGGGTAGCAATAATAGGTGCAATAAAATACACAGCAGTCCCAGTACCATACCAGTATTGCTGTAGACCCGTAACAGTTACAAGAGAACCTACAAAAAAGTTATGTGGGTCTTGGGTAGCAACTCTTAAATAAACAGGGGTAACGTTAGATGTGTCATAGATAAGAGGGACGTTAGAGTTATTAGCTTTTGGTACAAATTTAGTAGTAACTCCTGTAGGGGATGAGTATACAACTTTTGCGGCTGCGTTACCCGTGCTCATCTTTTTATTGTTAAGCATAATTAATACCTCTTATAGCTAAACTATCTATGTTATCTTTATTTAACGAGCGATTTTTGTACAGGTGCGACCTACTTTGACCAGGTGTACCTTGCCACATAGAATCTCTAGTGGATAAATAGTTAAACCCGTCAAAGTCTCCGTTGAAATACGTCAAGGCACTAGTGGCTTCTTCAAACAGTACGCCGTCAATACCGTAAGATAAAGCGGTAGTGTACGAGGTATCACTAGTAATAACTATGTATGCCCTAGTTGCTCCCGCAGGTGCTACTTGGGTTGTAGTGATTCTTGACCAGTAATCTCCACCACCCAGAGCGCCACTTGCAGTTCCATACACAGGACCTAAACCAATAGGGGCGGTGGCTGTTCCCCATTGAATTCCAATTTTTACAGATGGGCTTCCAGGAGCTCCAACAATAGGTTTAACATAGGTACTTGCAGTGTAAGTTTTTCCAGCAACAACCGCCATAGGGGCTGTTTGCGCTATGCCTATCGAGTACCCTGGAGACGTGGCTGATTTAGCTGGTTTTAAATATTTAGTTCCAGTATGCGCTAAGTCACCTGAAGATTGAGTAACTAACGTTACCGTACCAGACCCGTATACCCCCCAGTCATATGGAGTTGAGGTATCATTGTCAAAGGATGGGTTTAGAACAAGATTAATACGGTCAGCAATAACCTCTAACGTGGTATCTCTAGCGTCTTGAAAATTAGTAAGGTATCTATTGTTAGTAGACGAAAGAGAAAGCTTTACCATTGGGAATGATGCAACATACCCAGACGTAGTTGTAGACGTAACGTTAGGATTTGAAGTACCGTTTACATAACTAAAGGTATAATTTCCTAAAGCGTCTTGGGTAACACTAGATATGGTTGCTGAACTTGTATTAAACGAACTATCGTCAGAAACAACAACTGCAACTTTACCCGCAAGAGTATTAAGAATCGCTTGACCATTACCCGAAGAAAAACCAACGTTAGAATTAGCCACCGTAAATTGAGAACCTGATACAGTAGCAATTATTGCGTCTTGTATATTTAAATCTGCGCCAGTGGTTACGGGAAGCCCAGAGATGCTAACAACCTGTCCAGCAGTATACGAATTTGTCGCATAGTATGTAATGCTTGTTCCGTTACCAGTCGCCGCATTTATGGTTACTTTACTTGCGGAATCAAATAAAAAGTTATGTGGAACATCTGTTGTTAACGTAGCAATATTAGAAGTTCTTGATTTTTTAATAATATTTATAGGTCTAACAAAGAACGCGCTATCTACACAATACCTATTAGTTACACTACCACCATCAGCGCTTAATACAGAAAACCCTGGAGACACATATGCCGCATTGCTTGGGCTAGTTCCTTGTATATAGGTAGGATACCAAGTTTTTAAATAATCCACGTTGTTTGCAAGCGGTGCCGTGGTTGACACAGCGCTTGACGTGGCTTCAATAGTAGAAAGTATATTTCCAGTAATATCATACCAAGTTAAATTAACCGATACGGATTTAGGCGTACCGTTATTGGCGTTGTGATGAATACCAAAGGCGTACGGAGTACTTGGTGAAACAGAAATCATATCAACAGCCGCACCCAGTTCAGTAGACTGCTTAGAGGAAAAGTTCAACAAAGTATTTATTGGAAGGTCCGCAGTTAATTTATTGCTTAATTTAGTTCTTGTAGTGGCATTTGTACCAAAACCTATAACTTTAGTTCCACTAGGGATAGAAGAGTGCCCTGATACGTAGTCTCCAACTTTAGCAATATTTGGTTTTATTGCTGAAATATATTGGTATCCATTAACAATGCTAGAGGTTGACGCAACAGTGGTAGCGGATGTGTAACCCTTACGTATTCCGTTGTAGAAACTAATTGTTCTTGTGGTTGCTGTATTGGCTGCCCATAAACTTAAACTACTTGAAGTAATAGAGTTAGAAAATGCTATTGTCGCACCAGACGGAATTTCAACAGACGGGGGAATATTTATTTTAAAAGTTTTGCTGTCTTTAGCTATGTACGTGACAACTGTTTGAGCACTAAATGTTCCTGTGTTAGAAACAACTAGTGGAATAGAGCCCAATTTAATTTTAGATGTGTCATTTACTACAACAGTATAACTAGAGACAGAAGTAGAAGCGGTAGATGTAGTAACAATTGCAGAGGTAACTGCTGTTGTTTCGTAGTTATTAGTTACAGTTCCTGTACCCGTATAGGCTAACTTTCCTAAGTAAGACGCGTGTGGACTTATGTTTATTGTGTTAAACGCAGGGTTGGACAGCAGAGCAACTGAATCATCATTAAACGGGGACACTACACTTGCAGGAGTAGTTGTGTAGTTGTACGGATAAGATGCGTCATAACTACCTGTGGTTGTGGTGCTAGGTACTGGGTACCAGTTGCCAATGTTTTCAACAAAAGACGATGTGTTGTAATCAGGAAGTAGGTTCATAGCAGGAAGTAAGTTTACGCCGTTACCAGTGTAGGACTCAATTAGATTTTTTAATCCAAGCGTTGAACCATTCAAAGAATAATTTCTAATAATATTTGCTAATACTTTTCGGGCTTGGGTTAAATCAGATATGTTTAATAACTCTGAGCCAAATTGCTTTAAAAACTGTTTAAGCAAAACCTCATCAGTTAATGCTGGGTCAGCCATATTAAATACCGCTTTAGCTTCAGCAAGGTATATGTCAAGATGGAAAGCAAACAAACTTAAGAAGTCTGACAAATCTTTATTTGTGCTTGTATTGTTTTTTGTGTTATAAAACGCAGGTAAGTGGTCAAGTAAAACATCTTTAGTACTACGAGTAGTGTTCTGGTGAACTACAACAGATGACGCTTCACCAAGTTTAATCCATGTAAAGTCTGAGTAATGGACATCCCCTTTAGCAAGATAAACATCACTTACAGATGCCGCTGTGGTAGAGTTTGACGGGGCAACATAGGCAAACAACGAGTAGTAATATTTGTTGTATTGTTTAGCGTATGGGTTAGCTCCTGCAGTAACACCAGGGTTAGCAGTAGTAGCATAAGTAGCACCATTGTCATATAGGTGATACGTATTAGTAACGCCAAGTTGAGTGTTGCTAGTGACTCCAGGAAGTGTTGCTGTAGAAACTCCTGTAGGGTCTTTTAAAGAATTTCCTGGAATACGTAAGTAGTCACCAACTGCATAGTCTCCGCCATTATTATTATAGACAGCAATAGCGCCGTTACTAGCAATATCTACTAAAAGATTTTTTCCTTTAAGGTTACCTACAGATACTGGGCTAACCGCTGTGGCAGTTGCGCCAACAGCAGCGCCAATACTTACAGTAGTTAGCCCTCCTGATGTAGAAACCGCACCCCCAGGGGCGCTTGCAACTCTAAAGATTACATCATCAGTAATACCAATATTTTTATAGTCGCTGGTAGTCCACCCAGCATTTGTTGGGTCTGGAAAAATAACAGCCCCATCATCAGGAGACTGGGGGTAACCACTAGGGCTACGTACTACAACATATCTAAACCAATTTAAATTTGAGGCTGGTCTTTCCCAACTAATATGAGTTGTCTCATAGTTAGATGGGCGAGCATCCATAGCAACTTTAAATACAGGGTCTACCATTGATAATGGAGCCATTGTTATGAACCTCCGTCAGCAGTAACTGTGATGTATGTAGGCTCGTAGATTGGAACTTCGTTAATAGCGCAGGACAAATCTCGTGACCCAGCAACCAAGCCATTATTACCTTTAACAACTAGTACCGCTCCAGATGCGATAGTTGTAGCAGTGTTTAACGTAAGGGTCAATCCGTCGGTAGATACTACCCCAACTGTTTTTCCTACAGCAGCATGTGCTGTATCTCCACTTACTGAAACAATAGTGGCTCCCTTAAAGATACCCGCTGTGCCTGAGGCAAGTAAAACTGTAGTAGACGCCGTACACGTTGCGGACAAAGTTCCTGTCTGAGTGTATATACCACTACCAGAGTTAGGGTTCTTGGATAGCTTTTCGTAGTCGTTTACCGTAATCCAAGATACTCCATCAACTGATTTACATGTTGAATAGATTTCACCTTCAGTAATAAAATCGTTAAACGATACATTGTCAAAAGAAAACAAATCTTTAAGCGCAGATTGAACGGCAGAAATAACATTATCGCTGTTGTACTGAGGCAATACGTTAACGGCAACATTTAAATATGGATACACAGGAGTGTAATCTTTTACGCTCACTGTAGTTCCTGGAGGAGTTTTATTTGTGAAAGCGTTTTGCACACTTGTTTTAAGAGATGAAGATAGTGCTCCGCCACCCTCGCCCACAACGTAAATGGATACAGAGGCAAAAGAGTTAGCGAGTGCAATTGCTTTAGATACACCACTCTCTTTTACCGCTAAGTTTGCGTAGTCGGTCAACGACACTGCGCGGTTTGCGGTAGTCAGTGCTTTAGATGCGTTTGTTCTAATTGAATCAGTAGACTCTGCGTCAGCACCGCCACTAAATGTTTTTGAGTTGGTTACCGATACTGTTGTAGCTATTCCTAGTGTTTTAAGGGTACCTGCAGAAACGTTACCTAAACTTGGAGCAGTAGTAGTGTACCTGTAATCAGCCGTAATGTTAACACCACCTGGAGGTATCTTTCCTGATACTCCATCGCCAAATTGTATAAAAGTATTCCCAGCGCCATCTGTGGCAGCAACATAGGCTAAATCAGTAGAAGTAGCATCAATTAAATTATTAAATCTTGTGTAGGTTAGGCTACCTACAGAGATTGACATCGCACTATCAATAAATATATTTGAATTTTTTAATTGAAATACTTGGTTAGCCGTACCGTTCGAATCTCCAACAGGCTCAGCAGATACAAGTAAACCTTGAGTTACTTTTCCAGCGGTTGTAGCGTTAGCGGTGGCTGTCACTGCACTATCTAAAGTAAAAATAATAGCAGGGTTGACGCTGTCTCCCTGAGTGCTTATTTGAGTACCCTTAGCAACAGTTACATCAGAACTAGTTGAGTTAGTAAAAGTCACGTCACCCGTAGCGGCTGAACCAGAGTTAGGAATGTACCCTAGCAAGTTTGCTAGTTTAATTACAGTGTCGCGCTGAGTAGCCGTGTCAATAAATGCTTCATTAGCAGCACGGTCAATTTGGTAATTTACTAAATCGCCAAAGTATGAAAACAATTCAAGCAAGACAATACCAAAGTCACTAGAATCACGGCTTGTCCATTGAGGAGCAAAGTTAGGGATAAGACCAATAAGGTCATCACGAATTGCTGTAAATTCCCTAGAGGTGTAGTCCACCTGGGGTATATACAATTCATCAGCCATTATTTAACCTCAATCGTTTCGCCTGCGCGTGTTAAGGACGCAGTATTAATTTTAACAGAGTCCGTGACCCCAGATGGTAGCCCATAAGAAATACTCATAGTTACAGACCCAACTACTGAATCAAAACCCGCATTAACTTCGCGTAAAGTTAACTCTGGAAGCCAAGTAGCAAACATAGAACCTATGGCTATTCTTGCATCTTCTACAGCAGCAGATGATGTTTCAAATACTAGGCTAGATAAATTTGCCCCATAATTATGATACCAAATACGCTCGTCAGTTCCTGTGGATAGTAACGACAATATCTTGTTTTTCCAAGCTTGTGCACTATTATCAGGCACAACTGTTACTCCACCTTTAGTAGATAAATCAAAAGGTAAGTCAATTACATATGTTGTTTTTGGTGTAGCCATTAGAACGCTCCTAGCCATAGTGGGAAATTAGGGTCTCCGCCTTCAAACATCGCCCAGACTCCTGTACCAACAACGTTTGGGGAAGTATTATTAATTGAGTAAGCCCAACCAGTCACAGCCTCCCCAAGAATTTGTGGAACCAGCATACGAACTCTACCTTGATTCAAAGGGTCAGCAGTATCTGCAACTACGCCACGGTAGATACCAAAGAATCGTTTATCTTGTGGGTCACCAGTAGTAAGACTGTTATACATTAGCCTCGCCTCTTAACGCCACTAGGATTTACAAATTGTTTAGTAGTTAGCCCGTCAAAAATCCAGATGTGTGGAACTTTGTTAGTATAGTCAGAGCCCTTACCACGTCTAGTTATCTGACTAAACGAGTTACCGTATTTGTCTGTTCCCTTTTTAAGAGTTGAGCTTGAAGAAGGGGTGTTACGAGTATTAGGTACTAAAGCACGTTTTTTAATCTTAGACGGCTTTAAAACTTTTACGTTATCTAAAGAGTTAGCCCCACCTAAAGAGTCTGTGCCTACTTGTAGGAACGTGGTGTAGGTTAATACATTTGGTTTTGCTTCTTGTACGTGGTGCTCAGCCGATAAAACAATCCAGTATCCGTTGTACATTCTATCTATTCCGTCTAGATACACGGGCATACCTGGGGCTAGGGTTGGGTCTCCAAGAACCTGTACGCTTGCTCGGTAAGGAAAGCGATTGCGCTCATCAGCAGACACAGCTTCGTAGTAAGCACTTACCGCATCTGGGGCTACAGTATCAGTAGCGTAACTGTCAAAGAACTCAGTTTTTGATTGGGCACGAATAGTTTTAGCGCGTTCTTGATTAGTTACTACAGACGCCAATTTTGTAATTGGGTCTACTCCACCAACTTGAGTTGCGGACTTGTAAGCATCAGAGTATTTAACGCTTTCACCAATAGCTAAATTAAATGAATAGATAGTGGAACCTTTAGGGTCGTTAGCGTTACGCATTTCAAATATAGGTGCGGAAGCCCTATGCAAATTGTAATCAGTAGTAACTTTTTTAAATTTTACCGTAGTATTCTCAACCCTGAATAAGTAGCCACACTGCTGTGCAAGACGTGCCATTAACTGCAAGTCAGTAATTCCAGCTTGTACTATCTGCGGATAGACTCTTGGGTGGTCCTCAACGTCAACGGCAAAGTTATGTTCAGCAGCAATTTTACGAACTACATCAGACGCGGTAACATTTTCAAATACACGTTGCTGTGGTTGTTTCAAGGTATAAGACGCGCCAATTAAAGTTACTCTCGTAAACCTTTTTCCAGGAGTTATGTCTGGACGGATGTCGTGGATGTACCCAACAAAAGTATGGTTTTTAGAAGTACTGCGTAGAACTGCCTTAGCAGGGTCGCCTGGTTTTACGTTAGAGTATTGAAGGTCCCAGTCCCTAAAACTAATGGTAATGATTTCATGCGCGTAACGGTTCTGAGAAAAAATAAAAGAACTTATACGGGCAGGAGGTTTTTGGGATAAAGGAAATTCAATAGTAACGTAATTAAGCATTAGGTATCCTTAACAGCGTCCCGTCAGGAATATGCAAAAAGTCAGTTACCTCTGGGTTGTATTCTGCAATAGCCCACCACAAAGAAGGCGTACGTAAATAACGCTGAGATATCTCGTGCAAAGTTTCTTCTCGTCTATAAGTGTGGTAAAAGAATGAGATGTCAGTTAAATCGTCAAAACTATAAAAGACTATTGGGTAAGTTTTACCACCTGGTTCTTTTCTAAAATAATCTACTATAGAGTCTTCATAGCGAGAGCCTGATGTAATAGCCATTACTTTGTCGCCAATCCAGCCGTAGCCATTAAGTTGAATTGAATAGTAACTTCACTGGTAATAGGAATCATCCCTTTAGAAAATCTTACATGACGAATACCTAGAGTATTTACATAACCCAAGTAACTAAGGGGACCAATGTCTACCCGTAACAACGTAGGGCTTAAGAAACCGATGTCAGAACTTTCACGACCAGTAGCCTGGTTTACCCAGCCTGGACCATTGATAGCTTTGTACAGATACTCAATGTCAGCAATGGTTCCCAAAGTCTGCAGGTCTTTTATTTTCTTTACAAAGGTGCTCGCAAAACCACTGTCGTGGCTATTACCGCCATTATAAAATGCACCGCTCGCGTATCTATTTGCTAATTTATCGTAAGTACTTACATATCCAGCAGCGTAAGGAGCCTGTGGAGGAATAGATTTAATAGCGGCAAAGTCATTAGTTCTGTCAATAGTAAGAGTAAACGTTAAGTACTCACCACTTGGAAATGCGCCAGCAACATCTACAAACTTATCAGCAAACGACGGGGTAATACTTGCGTTCATAGCCACATTAATATCAATACTATTAGGATTCCACAAAAATTGAAATCCATAACGTGGGTCTTTTTTATCACTGCCGTTATTATATTGAGCACTATTTAAATATGCGTTGTCAGTTCTAGCCAACCAATATATGCGACCTCTACGCCATTTATGGGATGAACCTAATAAATAACTCTCAGTGTTTACAACTAAAGGGTCAACGTTGTAGGGTTCAACAGGCATGCTCCATTCGTGTGGAGGCAGGTTCCATTGGTATTGAGATAGAAAAGTTGTTACTTCTGAACCACCGTCTGGTCTTAAAATCTGAGTTCCTACGCTTTGTTTTAATAAGCCTGGTACTTTACTAGTCATTATTAAGTCTCCTATGAAAGCGCATCTACTAAGGCTGCTTTGTAAGCAGTTGGGTCTGAGCCTGGTGGAACTGAAATATTGATAGTAATGTCTCCATTAAATTGTTTTGGCAGGGTAGACGGAGTTGAGCCTGGCGCTCGGTTAGGTTCCATTTCTTTTGGTAGCCCTACTTCGTTTGCCTGATTCATACCCATTACTTGGTCAAGTGCCCCAGAACCCATAGTCCCCGCGCCTAACGCGCCTACAGCGGCGCCACCAAGAGCTAGTTTTCCAAGTGAAAGCCCGCTAAGAGCACCGCTTTTTATAATACCTTGAAGACCTTTTCCAGCCGCGCCAGCTAAATCTTTTAAAATTACCGCGCCAGCACCACCGCGAATACCACCAAAGGTAGTTAGCCCCGTAGATATTTCTTGTGCGCCTTTCATCATGTCGCTAAATGGACCGCTATTTAAACCGCCTGTACCTAATATTCTGTACAAACCTTGAATAAAGTTATCTGTCCCTACCATGGCTTTATTGGTTGATTCAGTGTAAGACTGAACAAGTTGTAATTCTGCGGTGTTACGCATAGATAAAGACTCTAGTGGAGTTGTAGTCCCACCAAATTCATTTAGCCTTGCTTTTGTACCGCTTGTTCGTAAGGTTTCTTTAGACTTTACCCTCTGAATAAGACCAGAAACAATAGTTTGACGAGTGTTTTCGTCATCGCCAACGTATTGTCTAATTAAACTATCTAAAGCATTTCCAGGCATCATTGACACGGCAATATCTTGTGGCGTTGGATTAGGATTGTTCTTTGTAATAAGCGTGTAGAGTTGCTCAATAATTTGAGGCAGGTCATTCATAGTAGTACCGTTATTGCCGCGAACTTGAACACCAAGCATACGAAGCATGTTAACATTTTGAGGCTGGTTAAGGTTAGCCATTACGCCCATACCACCAGTCAACCCAATGCCTGGAGATAAGTTAGACGCTAAGGCTGCGCCACCCATAACGCCAGAGAACCCTGCACCAGAGTTAAAGTTTTTTAGACCTGTAGTTAATCCAGAAGTAGCGCCAGTGTTAATTGCTTGAAGAACATCATCAGGACCTACAGCAGTACCCGTACGCATTGCCTCATTCATAATGCTGTATTGGTAGTATGGCAGGTAGGGGTTTGCACCACCAAAACCTCGCCCAGTATTTTTATTAGACAAAGGGTTTTTATCGTTTACTACACCTAAATTATTAGAGTAAAACCGCATACGTTCAGCAACCGCAGACGCATTAACAGTTTCTTGAGTGGTGGGTAATAACGCTACAGTGTCTTGAATTCCAGTCCCTAGACTTTTTAAGATACTTAGCATGCCTTCTCCACCACCGCCGCTAAATGCGGACTTAGCGGAACTTGCAGCATAATTAGCAACAGCGCCTGTTCTTGGACCTACTCCAAAACCCGATTGACTGGGCGCTCCAGGAGCCCCAGCATTTACTTGTTGCGAATAGTTTGAGCCCGTAACTTTAGTAGACATGTTGCTTGCTGCATCGCCAAGTTTGTCCATCTTAACTGTCAACGAGTCAATTAAGTCACCCATTTTAGACAAACTGTCATTCAACATTCCCATGCCTACTCCTTAAAAAATCTAGTTGACCTAATCATCCAATTGTTTCTTTCTCTACAAGAAAGCCCCTTTATATCTTTTAAAGTCCAACCAGGAAACATTCTGGTGAGTACTTCGTAACTATCCATCAACCTTATGTAGTCGTCGTCATCATAGGCGAAACAAGCTGGCGAGACCTAGCGATATCTTGATATTGTTATCGCATGCCTCACAAGCCTTGCTCACCTCCGCAAGGCGTGGACCTGGTGCACCATCGTATAGTGCACTTGCAATTGCTTCTCTGTCTGATAACCCAAGTTGTTGAGCCGTAATCTTACCCAAGGAATGTGAGTTATTTACTGAGACAAGGCAACCCGCAAGTATTTCGGTTAACGTCTCTGCGTAAGTAGCATTAGGAATGTCCATTAGCCGTTTGTTAGTAATAAGGTTAGGTAAAACAACTTCTGCTACACCAGACTTTAGTTCAACTGTAATTAGCCTGTCATTAACTCTGTCGTCCAATGTTTTAACTGGAATATCATTTGTTAAATCAATTTCTAAACTTTGGCTTGTGTTACAGGAGTTACACACAACGTCTACATCTACAAACTGTCCGAATGTAATACTACGAATTGCTAAAAGGATAGCATCTCGGTCACCCATTAGCATAGAGTCCAAATCTGATTTAGATAAGGTCTCGTCGGCTACTGACACTAGTCCGCGTTCAAAAATAATTTTTAACGCACTGTTTATAGAATTTGCTTTAGCGAGGGCTTCTTCGTCAAACCCGTTTAGTTCTCGTACTTCAGCGGTAGTTCCTACAGAACCATCTTTAAAGATGTACCCGCCTGGCAAGTTAACTATGTTATTTGCTGGCGGTTCCGTAGTTACGTTAACATCTTGAGATACCGTCTGAAATGCTTCTGCAAGTTTGTTGATTTCTTGTGGGTCGTTTATTAGTTCAGTCATTTTAATTCCTTATTGTCCAGTTAATTATACCTTAGAATCCTTTTGGCTTTACCGAACCGCTATGTACTGAGCCGTCGTAATCAAGGAACGCTACTGATAGACCTTCATGCACAAGGGTCATTGATTCGTACATAATTCCGCCTTGGCTACCTGCGTCCAAGTCTTGGTACCTTAGGCTTGTAATCCATGCGTTATGAATATAAAATCCCATACGAGGTTTATTGTTCACAGTGTTGGCTTGAGGATGGTCCATAAGTTCAATGGTAACATTGCAACGGAAAGACGACTTACCCGAATCAGATACCTGTAAACCTTCTCCAGACGTAACTGCAAATAATCCTCGCATCCAAGTAAGTGCACTATCGTTTCCAAATAACGCTCCACGAGTAAACGTAATATTTTCAAACCTAGTCTGACCTGGAATCTGATGGGCAGTGGTATTGTAGCCGCCCTCACGATAGGCAAGAGGTTCGGTAGTTATCTGTAAAC
>Ga0209085_1000420_pt1 | contig 31234 bp, 28 predicted proteins | sample C_131016_EF_Meta_FD_187310 | JGI IMG/M metagenome (GOLD analysis project Ga0209085, IMG submission 187310) | Freshwater microbial communities from Lake Croche, Canada to study carbon cycling - C_131016_EF_MetaG (SPAdes) (version 2) | ecosystem: Environmental > Aquatic > Freshwater > Lake...
GGCAGCATGAACATGCTTTTGCACGGCGTGGAAAATCCCGACATCCGCTACCGCGACTCCCTCGCGCAGGACCACGCCGGGGACGAGGAAAAATACTCGCTCATCCTGGCGAATCCTCCCTTCGCCGGTTCGCTGGATTACGAGAATTGCTCGAAGGAAATCCTCCAGGTCGTGAAGACGAAGAAAACCGAGCTTCTCTTTCTCGCCCTCTTCCTGCGTCTGCTCAAGCCCGGCGGTCGCGCCGCTGTGATCGTGCCCGACGGCGTGCTCTTCGGCTCGTCGAATGCCCACAAGACCCTGCGCCAGATGCTCGTCGAGGAGCAGAAACTCGATGCCGTGATCTCCCTGCCCGGCGGCGTCTTCAAGCCCTACGCGGGCGTCTCTACCGCCATCCTTGTCTTCACAAAAACCAACTCCGGCGGCACCGATCATGTCCTCTTCTACGATCTCGAAGCCGATGGCTGGAGCCTCGATGACAAACGCACCCCGCTCCTGCCCGAAGAAAAACTCGGCCCCGTTCCCGCCGCCGCGCTCGACGCCGGGGAACACGCGAAAAACAACCTCCCCGAGGTTTTGGAGAAATGGCGAAAGTGGAATGGCGAAAATCGAAAGGATGTCTCCGCATTCGCCGACCGCACCGCCCAATGCTTCACCGTGCCGAAGGCCGACATCGCCGCCCAGGGCTACGACCTCTCGCTGAACCGCTACAAAGAAGTCGTTCATGAGGAAATCGCCCACCGAGCACCGGGGGAGATTTTGGAAAGCCTGCGTGAGCTCGAAGCAGAGATTCAGCAGGGGATGAAGGAATTGGAAGGGATGGTCGGAAGTGGGAAGTGAAATGTCGAAAGGCGAAAGGATGAGAACACACACTGAAAGGACTGAGAGTGATCATCTCTCCGCGCGGAATTCTTCTGCCAAAGAGGAAAATGAAAATAGCACACATTGTGTGCTGAATCTTGAGCGGTTCGCCAGATTCATCACACAGCGTGTGATGAATTTCTCACCAAGGCTTAAAACACTGCAAAAAACGAGGGAGCTTGAATTCGGCACTCATTGTGTGCCGAATTTCGATTTTCATTTTAACGGTCTGGCGGACAAAGCGAAATATCGAAAGGTAAAGGCATGGAACCACGCGATCTAAAACAACGGACTCAGGAATTCGCGTTGCGCGTCATTCGCATGGTTCGGGTTTTGCCGAAATCCCAGGAAGGGAGTGTGCTTGGCAAGCAGGTTCTTCGTTCTGCGACATCGGTTGGAGCAAACTACCGCTCGGCGCAGCGCGGAAAGTCCAAGGCCGACTTCATCTCGAAGCTCGCCATAGCCGAGGAGGAGGCGGATGAAACCTGCTACTGGCTGGAACTCATCACCGCTGCCGAACTGATCCCGAAAGACCGCATGGAGCCTCTGCTCGCCGAGGCCAAGGAAATCACGGCGATTCTGACGGCGGCCGGAAAAACTGCAAAGGAAAGGAGGGGGAAGTGAAAAGTGGGATGGCGAAAGGCGAAAGGATTGCGCTTGGGGAAGTCGCTGAGATCAATCCGCCAATTCCTCGTGCGGCAGTCGATGATCCCGGCATGGAAGTCTCGTTTGTCGGAATGTCCGGGGTGAGCGAAGTCACCGCGTCCGTTCTAGACCATGATGTGAGAACGGCGGCGGAATGCCGCAAAGGTTACACGGCTTTTCAACGCGGCGATGTTCTTGTGGCAAAGATCACGCCTTGTTTCGAAAACGGGAAAATCGTGATGGCCGATATTCCACACGCGTTCGGATTCGGTTCGACTGAGTTTCATGTCATTCGTCCAAGGCCGGATAAACTCGATCCCAGATTCCTTCTTCACTCTCTACGAGTGCCCTTTTTCCGAATTCAGGGTGAACGGAGAATGACCGGCAGCGCAGGTCAACGCCGCGTGCCAGCAAATTTCCTTTCCACTTTCGACATCCCACTTCCCCCTTTGCCTCTTCAGCGGCGGATTGCGGAGGTTTTGGACAAGGCGGAGGCGTTGCGGGCCAAGCGCCGCGCCGCCCTCGCCCAACTCGACTCCCTCACCCAATCCCTCTTCCTCGATCTTTTCGGCGATCCGGTTGCCAATCCGAAAGGCTGGCCTTTGAGCTCGCTTACTGATGTTTGCTCAATCTCCGGGCAATATGGCAGCGGAGTTCCGGCAATCGAATTTTCCCAATCCCGCCCACGCTATGTTCGCATCACCGACATCGACGCGGAGGGAAAGCTTGCAGCAGAGCGAGTGTCGCCCGGCGGCACATCTGCGGACTGGTCGGACTTGAAACTGGAAACCGGCGACGTGGTGTTCGCTCGTTCCGGCGCGACCGTTGGCAAGACCTACATGTATTCGCCTGAAGACGGAGACTGCGTCTTCGCCGGATATTTGATTCGTTTCCGCACATTGCCGACAAAGCTGCTCCCGGAATTCCTTTTTCATTTCACCCGTTCGGCTGCATATCTCCGCTGGGTGCTCGCTCGGCAGCGCGTCGTCGCACAACCGAACATCAACGCAAAGCAATATGGAACAGAATTGAGCCTCCCGCTTCCCCCCATCGACCTCCAACGCGAATTCGCCCGCCGCGTGGCCGCCGTGGAAAAGCTGAAAACCGCCCAGCGCGCCGCGTTGGCCGAGTTGGACGCGCTCTTTGCGAGCCTGCAGCACCGAGCCTTTCGCGGAGAACTTTGAGACATGAGCGCGCGAGTTTCCACCTCCGAAAAGATTCGCCAAATCGTTCACGACATCGATTTGCGCGGCAATGCGCAGCTCACGCGATTGACGGTCTTGAAAAAGTGGTTGGAGGCCCCGAATCGGCTGCCTGCCCTCGGGCTGTGGATTGCGAGCCAGGCCGCCACTGACAATGCCGGCAAGGAACCTGAAGAGGCGGCGTTGATCGAGAAGGCACGAGTTTTTTTACAAGGGCTGAACGAAGCAGGGAACCGGGATCGCCGCTTGAACCGGCGAGCCATTGAGGCGCTCCAAAAGGAGGCGGCTCAATACAAGAGGGAGTTTCGCGGCCAGCAATGGGGACCCGTGCGCGTGGTGAACTCCTGGCCCTTGTATCTCATCGAGGAAGGCCTGGCACTGGTCCTCGACAGCCATCCGCATCCCTCAAATGGTTACAAGCTCGCCTCCACCTGGGCGCAGAACTACGACTGCCGTTACGGCAACGGATTCAACGGCCCCAGCAGTGCAAGGTTGCTGGCACTCGCAGAATGGATCGAAGAAAATGAAAAGTAGGATGAGGAAAATCGAAAGGTTGATGCTCCAAGAGGTGGCTTTCCTTCGCCCTTTCGCCATCCCATTTTCCACTTTCACTTCGCAAACTATCCTTTGCATATCCTCGATAAAATGCTTTCTTTAGAAAACATGATTTCTATTTTAGGAGATGCCGAGGCGTTGGAGAAATTCGGGATTCGGCTGAAGGCGCTGCGGTTGCGGCGGAATTTGTCGCAAGAGTATGTGGCCGGGGTCGTGGGGGTGTCCGTGCCCACCTACCGGAAGATCGAGCAGGGCGACGGGACGGTGGAGTTTCGCCATGTGGCGCGAGCGCTGGGGGCGCTGGGTCTGGCCGAGGCGCTGGGAGATGTGATTCCTGCCACCGAGCCGGAATTGCGCTTAAAAGACCTGCTCCGCCCGGAGCGTAAAAACGCTTCGAAGCCGAGGAGAAAGGGCTGAATGGAAAAGCGGCTCCACTTGAAAGCATGTTAAAAAAACACGACCATTTTTATAACGTGGTGTTTTCCCGTCCGCATGCTAAAAGACCTTGATTAACTCAGAAAAACGTGCACATATTTCCGAGATAATGGCTAGACCCATCCAGCAATCCAGCACGCCTTCCCGCATCGCACGCCGCATCCGGCGGGCTCGCAATGAAGCGGTTTTCACCACGGGCGACTTTTTGGATTTGGACTCGCGCTCGGCGGTGGACGCCGCCCTTTCCTGGCTCACCCGTAAGGGAGAGATTCGCCGTCTTGCTCGCGGCATGTATTTTCGACCGCGCATGAATCCCTGGCTGGGAGAAGTCGCTCCATCCAAAGAGGCTGTGGTGACCGCGCTTGCCCGTCGCGACCATATGCGTGTGCGCAAGATCGACGCCAGCGCGGCCAATCTGCTCGGCCTGAGCGAGCAGGTGCCTGCGCAAGTGGATTACCTCACGGACGGGCGCAGTCGCACGGTGAAAGCGGGTCCACATATCATCAAATTCCGCCATGTGGCACCGCGCACCATCGTGCCGGAAAATACCACCGTGGGTATGGTGATCGCCGGACTCCGAAATCTTGGCAAAAGCAAAATCACGCCGGAGCACCTGCGCCGACTACAAACAACGATCCCAGCGAAAGAACGCCGCCACCTGCTGGATGATCTCACATTGGCACCGAGTTGGATGCACCCGCATTTGCAGGCCCTCGCTGGGGAGGAAGCGCCGTGAACCGCTTTGCAATCATACCTGAGCGAGATCGGAAGGACTTTTTAATCCGCTACGAAGAGCGCACCCGCGTGGACCCTGCGATCACCGAAAAGGATTTTTGGGTGTGCTGGCTCTTGGGCCTGATTTTTGGCACGCCAGAACTCGGCGGCAGTGCCGTCTTCAAGGGCGGCACTTCGCTCTCAAAGGTATTTGGGGTGATTAATCGGTTTTCCGAGGATGTGGATCTCGGCCTCAGTCCGGAATCGCTCGGCTACCCTGAAAGCGAAATCGACGAGGCGCCAACCAAGACCGCCCGTGCGAAGCGCGCCGCGACACTCCTTGCCACCTGCGCCCAAAAAGTCGAAACGGAGTTTTTGCCCGTGTTGGAAAAACTCATTTCCGGGCAACTCGGCGGGAAAACTGGCGGACACCCTTGGCTGCGCTATGAACTCGAGGAGGCGTCGCATTCGCCGGTGATCCATTTCGATTACCCGACCACGCTCCCGAATCCGCTTCCCTACATTCGAACGGCCGTAAAGATCGAATTCGGCTCTCTCACCGACCAGCGCCCTACGGGCACGCACCGAATCGTTCCGCTGGTGGCGGAATTGGCTCCGGAAGCCTTCGCGGACTTTCAAGCAGAGGTTGTGGCGTTGGAAGTCGAGCGAACATTTTGGGAAAAGGCGACAATCCTCCACGCGGAATTCCACCGCCCTGCCGACAAGGCCCAGCCTCCACGCTACGCACGGCACTTCTCGGACTTCGCGGCGCTCTGGCGGCATCCATCGAGACGGACTGCGGCGGAGCGGCTGGATTTGCTGGAGCGCGTGCGTTTGCACAAGAGTCGCTATTTTGCTTCAATCTGGGCCCACTATGAATCGGCCGTGCCGGGAACGCTGAGATTGCACCCGCCGGAATTTCGCATGGCGGAGCTTCGTCGCGATTATCTCGCGATGCGCCCGATGTTCCTCGGCGAGCCGATCTCTTTTGACGAGATGATGGCCGTGCTGGCTGAAGCGGAGCAGGCATTAAACCGATGACGAGCAACTTCCATTTCCTCGCCACCGAATGGCCCGAAGTGCTGGAACCCGCCGCCAAAGCGGAGGCACTGGCCTACGCCGACCCAAGAGCGGCCTGCTTCTATACCCGGCGCGCTCTGGAAATGGCCGTGGCGTGGCTCTACAAGCACGATGCCGCCCTGCGCTTGCCGTATCAGGACAGCTTGAACGCGCTCATTCACGAACCAACCTTCCGCAACAGCGTGGGCAGCGCCGTCTTCACAAAGGCGAAGGTGATCAAGGATCTCGGGAACTTTGCGGTTCACAGCCACAAGGCGGTGCGCCAATACGATGCACTGTGCGCGGTGAGGGAGCTTTTTCATTTCTCCTACTGGCTGGCGCATACCTACGGGCGGGGAGAAAAACCGGCACCGGACCTGGCATTTGATGCTGAGGTGCTGGCGAAGGCTGTTACCGTGCCGAAGCAGACTCTGGAACAGCTCCAGCGCTTGGCGGCGGACCTCAAGGAGCGCGATGAGAAACTCTCCTTGCTGCTGGCTGACAAGGAAAACCTCGATGAGGAGCTCAAGCGCCTGAGGGCGGAGGTCGCTGCCGTGAAGAAGGCGAATGCCGAACGCCCCGACACGCATGACTACTCCGAGGCACAGACGAGGGACTACTTCATCGACCTCCTCTTGAAGGAGGCTGGCTGGGCGCTGGATCAGGAGCGCGACAGGGAATTCCCCGTCACCGGAATGCCGAACGAGAAGGGCGAGGGCTTTGTGGATTATGTCCTATGGGGGGATGACGGCCTGCCGCTCGCGCTCGTGGAGGCGAAGCGCAAGCGCCGCGATGCCCGCGTGGGCCAGCAACAGGCAAAGCTGTATGCGGATTGCTTGGATAAGCAGTTCGGCAAGCGCCCGGTAATCTATTACTCGAACGGCTATGAACACTGGCTGTGGGATGATGCCACCTCGCCACCTCGCCCGGTGCAGGGCTTCCACAAGAAGGATGAGCTGGAACTGATGATCCAGCGTCGGCAATCACGCAGGCCACTGGCGGAAGCGCCAATCAATGAGGCGATTGTGGAGCGCTACTACCAAACACGGGCGATCCGCCGTATCGGCGAGGCGTTTGAGAAAGACGGCGACCGCAAGGCGCTGGTGGTGATGGCGACGGGAGCAGGAAAAACCCGCATGGTCATCGCGCTGGCGGATCTACTCATGCGCTGCAACTGGGTGAAGCGTGTGCTGTTCCTCGCCGACCGGGTGTCGCTGGTGAATCAGGCGGTGGATAATTTCAAGAAGCACCTACCCTCTTCCTCGCCGGTGAATCTCGTCACCGAAAAGCACGACAACGGCAGGGTATTTGTCTCCACCTACGCGACCATGATGGGCCTCATCGACCAAGCTAACGACGGCCACCGGCGCTTCGGCATCGGACATTTCGACATCATCGTGATCGATGAGGCGCACCGCTCGGTCTTCCAAAAATACCGCGCCATTTTTGGTTACTTCGACTCCCTCCTTGTGGGCCTCACCGCCACGCCAAAAGAGGAGGTGGATCGCAACACCTACGGCCTCTTTGATCTCGAAAACGGTGTTCCTACCGATGCCTACACGCTCGAAGACGCGGTGAAGGATGGCTACCTTGTGCCACCGAAGGCTGTCTCCGTGCCGCTGAAATTCCAACGCGACGGCATCAAATACGAAGACCTCACCGAGGAGGAAAAAGAGAAGTGGGACGCCCTGGAATGGGACGAAGAAGAGGGTGCCGTTCCAGACAAAGTGAAGGCCGAGGCGATCAACAAGTGGCTCTTCAACATCGATACGGTGGATAAGGTGCTCGCCCATGTCATGACCCACGGTCTGAAAGTGGCCGGTGGCGACCGCCTCGGGAAAACAATCGTCTTCGCGAAGAATCAGGCGCATGCGGATTTCATCCAAGAGCGATTCGATATCAACTACCCGAACCTCAAGGGCGAGTTTGCGCGGGTCATCACCTTCAAGACCGAATACGCGCAAACCCTCATCGACAATTTCTCAATCTCCGAAAAGACACCACACATCGCCATCTCGGTGGACATGCTCGATACCGGCATCGATGTGCCAGAGGTGGTGAACCTCGTTTTCTTCAAGATGGTCCGCTCGAAGACGAAGTTCTGGCAAATGGTCGGGCGCGGCACACGCCTGCGGCCGAATCTCTTTGGTCCAGACAAGCCGAAGGAGTGTTTCTTCATCTTCGACTACTGCCAGAACCTGGAATTCTTCAGCGAGAATCCCGATGTGGTGGACGGTGCGGCAGGAGAACCACTCGGCAAGCGCCTCTTCAAGGCTCGGCTGGAGTTGATCGGCGAAATCGACCAGAAACTTGCCACCCGGCTTGGCGAGACCGTGGGCACCGAGGAAATACTGCGCAAGGAAGTCGCCGGACTTTTGCAGACCGAGGTGGCGGCGATGAATATTGAAAACTTCGTGGTCCGCTCGAAGCGGCGCTTTGTCGAACGCTACGCTGCCCCCGAGGCTTGGGAACGCCTCACACTCGACGCCCGTCATGAACTGGCCGGAGAGGTCGCCGGGCTGCCCTCCGAATTGGAGCCCGAGGATGAAGATGCCAAGCGCTTTGATTTGCTGCTGCTCAACCTGCAGCTCGCGCTCATGAAGGCGGAACCGGCATTTGACCGCCTCTCCAAGCAGGTGCAGGCCCTCGCCAGCGGGCTGGAGGCAAATGCGAACATCCCCATGATCCGCGATCAGCTCGATCTCATCCAAAACATCCAGACAGAGGAATGGTGGCAATATGTCACCGTGGACATGCTGGACAACGCCCGCAAGCGGCTGCGACTCCTCATCAAGCTCATCGATAAGAAGGCAAGGAAGGTCATTATATCCGATTTCGAGGACCAGATGGGGGAAGAGACAACCTTCGACCTGCCGGGATTCTCCGCGCCTGACACCTTCGAGAAATTCCGCGCCAAAGCCCGGCAGTTCCTTCTCGCCCATGAGGACCACATCGCCGTTCACAAACTACGCTCGAACATCCCGCTCACGAAAACCGACCTCCGCGAACTCGAACGCATCCTCCTCGAAAGCGGCACTGCCACGCCGGATGATGTGACCAAAGCCAAGGAAGCCAGCCAAGGCCTCGGCCTCTTCGTCCGCTCGCTCGTAGGCATGGAACGCGAAGCCGCCAAAAACGCCATGAACGCCTTCCTCAAAGGCCGCACGCCCACCGCTAACCAGATCGAATTTTTAGAGGAAGTCGTGAACTACCTCACCGCCAACGGCGTGATGGACGCCGCCCGCCTCTACGAAGCGCCTTATACCTACATCCACCCCCAAGGAGTCGAAGGCGTCTTCGACAGTCCGCAAGTGGACGAACTCATCTCCATCCTCGAAGAGGTGAAGAGCCGGGCGATCGCTTGAGCCCGAAAAAGGGATTTTTAGACAAGATGATCCGCCTACGGAATTACAACTCCGGCGGGACACAACAGGAATCACAGAAATGCCGAAAACGAGCTGCCCGAGCTGGCAACAGCTAATGAATTTTTAGCAGTTCAAACCGAAGGAAAACGCCAAGTTCAGCGCAGTATCTTGCATTACAACCTGGATGCGATCATCGCGGTGGGCTACCGGGTGAATTCCAAGCGTGCCACGGCCTTCCGGCAATGCGCCACGGGAGTCCTGCGGGACTACACGCTCCGGGGCTATGTGATGGATCGGAAACGCATGGAGAACGGCGCGTTCCTTAGCGAAGATTACTTCGAAAAAGGGGGCAAGTCCCGCGTATTGAAGCATTTGGTTTAGCGGAGTTGCCGTAAAATCGTCGCTGTGGGGCGCTGATGCCGACGAAGACGTCGGCGTTCCGGCGGGATTTTTTCTTCGTATCTTTGCCACACCGACAATAATCCCTTAAGTGATTGCACCCCAACAAAAGCCCCGACGGAGCGTTGTCGCGCCGTGACGGAGCGTTGTCACGCCGCGACAGAGCGTTGTCACGCCGCAGCAGAGCGTTGTCACGCCGCGACGGAGCGTTGTCACGCCGCGACAAAGCGTTGTCACGCCGCGACGGAGCGTTGTCACGCCGCGACAGAGCGTTGTCACGCCGTGACGGAGCGTTGTCACAGTGAGAAAAAGCGTGAATAGGGCCTATGCGAGCAGGAAATCATACTCTTCCTATTCAGGAACCCGTTCCGTGATTCAAAATTAAGCAACAAGACAGAAAAAGGTTGGGTATTGGATTGCAAGAAACCAATCGGGCATGATAGGGACTTTTCTGACATGAATAATTCGAAATTTCGCGCGGGTGTTTTGTTTGGGGATGAAGTGAAATCTTTGCTGGATTACGCAAAGGCGGAGAATTTTGCACTTCCAGCAGTAAATTGCATTGGAACGAGTTCCATCAATGCGGCTTTGGCTGCTGGACGCGAGTTGAATTCGCCGATGATGATCCAGTTTTCCAATGGTGGGGCACAGTTTTTTATCGGCAAGGGCGTGAAGGGCGATAATCAACTCGGACCCGTGTTGGGAGGCATCGCAGGCGCCATTTACACGGATCAGGCGGCCAAGGCTTATGGCGTGCCAGTCATTCTGAATACGGATCACTGCGCCAAAAAACTGCTGCCTTGGATCGATGGGTTGCTTGCGGCCAGTGAGGAGCAATTTGCGAAAACCGGGAAGCCTCTCTACAGCTCCCACATGCTGGATTTATCCGAGGAGCCCCTGCACGAAAACATCGAGGTCTGCTGTGAGTATCTCAAGCGTATGGCCAAGATGGGCATGACTCTCGAAATCGAACTCGGCGTGACTGGAGGCGAGGAAGACGGCGTGGACAACAGCGATGTGCACGAGTCCCGCCTCTACACGCAACCCGAAGAAGTCGCGGCGATGTATGAAGCGCTCAGCGCAGTGAGCCCGAATTTTACTGTGGCAGCGGCCTTCGGCAATGTGCACGGCGTTTACAAGCCCGGAAATGTGAAGCTCAAACCCTCCATCCTGCATGATTCCCAAGAATACATTCAGAAAAAATTCGGAACGGGGCCCAAACCGGTGAATTTTGTGTTCCACGGCGGCTCGGGATCATCCCGCGAGGAGATTCGCGAAGCGATCAGCTACGGCGCCATCAAGATGAACTTGGACACCGACCTCCAGTGGGCCTACTGGGACGGCATTCGTGCCTACGAAGCCAAAAACCATGACTTCCTCCAAGGTCAAATCGGAAACCCGACGGGTCCGGATTCACCGAACAAAAAATACTACGACCCGCGCGTATGGGTCGGAGCCGCCGAGGCGGCCTTCACCAAGCGCTTGCTCACATCGTTTGAGGATTTGAATTGCGTCGAGCGCAACGCCTGATCCGCGGTTCCAAGAATTATGCGGATGGCCCTCGGGGGGGGGCCATCCGGTCTTGTCCTTTGATCAAAGGGCTCGGGGGCGGGATAGCAAGCGCTTGAGTGGTCAATCAAGACCGCCTGTGGGGATCTGGGAGGGTGATCTCATAGACCGTGCAGGCGCCTTTGCCGACTCCCTCGTGCTGTTCCATGCCGAGTTGTTGATAGGCTCGTTCCAAGGCATCGGGATCATGGCGCAACTCAGGATAGATTTTCTTCAAACGCTCCTTCACCCAGCGCTTGGCCATCTTTTGCTCCATGGGGTGAATCGTCTCCTCGCCCTGGAGGCTCTGGCGGAGGAATTCGAGGAACGAAACCTTCATAAGCGCCCCATGATATGCAGCGTGTTTGCCGCAAGGAAGAGGATGTTTAAAATAATCAAAACCGCTGCCGCAGGCGACCAACGCGTCAATTTCATGTCTGTGTCTTCGGGGTAGATTCTCGCTAGAAAAAAGCCAGCCAGCGCGATCGAGGCCACTGCAACTGCTGCAGGCAAAAGTGCCATTCCCTCACCCCAGGGATTCCAGAGCCACCAAAGTCGAGCCTCCGAGAGGAAGGCCGCCCCATTGAGGACTGTCGCGGCAAAAACACCGGCCACAGCGGAAGCGAGTCCGTTCACACCCAGTCCTGGACAGGCCACGGCCAAGGCGCGTTGGCAGAGTGTGAGGATCGAAAAGGCCAGCAAAGGAGGGAGTAACGGAAACACATTTCCCACGCGCAGAGCCGAGGGCCCCGTAAAACGAACGGGCCCCAGCGGCCATCCGCTCAAGGCCGTCAAAATGATCAATCCTGCAAAGACCACAAGGACCACTCCGGCGCACATCCTCGCACGCGAGAGCCCACCGACTTGCACCAAGGCCACATGGGCCGACAGCGCCAATAACAAAACCCACAAAGCATCCCACCAGGGTTGCGCCCCCGCCTCCTGAAAAAGCAAAAACGCCCCGCCGATGGTCCACAGACCGCAAATCCAGGCAATCACACCACTCATATCCCCTCCCCCTGCTGGCGCTCGAGCCTCTTACGCTCCCGTCTTTTGAAAATTGGCAACATGATCGCGTAGCTGATCGCCGCAGCAGGTGCGGAAAGAAAAAGTGAGCCAACAAGCATCGGGAGCCCAACAGTGAAAAATGTCGTCCACTTCATGAGATCGTGAAGGTGAAAATCCGTCACTGAAACGGGATGTGCGACCCCATCAAAAAAACCAACAATGCGAGATCCAATGGCATACTCGATCTCCAGCAAGACGGGCCATATCGGCGTCACCACATCATGCAGGGAGACCGCAATGACCGCAGCGATCGGATTGCACCGCAAAACGTAGGCAACCCCGATGCAAAGAAGAGTCTTCAGCCCAAAAAGCGGAGTAAACCCTATGAACATTCCAATCGCCACACCGCCCGCCAAAGAGTGCGGGGCATCGTGCAAATTAAGCAATTTCGAAACCAGCGACCGGAAATACCCAGCGATTTTCTTAAACACTCCCTCACCCTATCACCAATCCATTCGCCAGAGAAAACTGAAATCAGTGATTGGAGGTTGATCATTCCCTTGCAAAGCAGGCGTCGGGACTCCAGTTTTTACAAGGTGAAATTCATTTTATGTGCGGCTGTGGCTTTTTTGCTGCTGGTGCCTAGCTCGGCACGGGCTGAAGTAGAGATTGTCTGCACCACGGGGATGGTGGCAAATCTCGTCCGCGAGGTGGCGGGCGACCGGGTGAAGGTGACGGCTCTGATTGCCGATGGCGTAGACCCGCACCTTTACAAACCGACGCGCGACGATGTCGCGAAGTTGCTGAAGGCGGATGTCATTTTTTATAGCGGTTTGCACCTGGAGGGCCGCATGGAGGCGACTTTTGAAAAGATGCACCAGCGTGGCAAGGTGGTTTCTGCCGTGACCTCGTCCATTCCGCCGGAAAAGCTATTGAGTCAGAGCGGCGCTGTGGATCCGCATGTGTGGATGGATCCGCTCGTGTGGGCTGGGTGCATCGAGGCGGTTGAAACAACGCTAGCTCAGGCCGATCCCCAAGGCGTCGAGAGCTTCAAAGCTAATGCCACTCGCTACAGGGCAGTGCTCGAAGGGCTTTCCGAGTGGATTCGAACTGCCATCGCAACAATCCCTGATGAGAAGCGTGTGCTCATCACTGCACACGATGCGTTTCAATACTTCGGACGGGCCACAGGCCTTCAGGTGCTGGGTTTGCAAGGTCTGAGCACCGAGTCCGAGGCGGGCGTGTCGGACATCAACCGCATCGTTGACGAGATCGTAAAAAGGCAGATACCAGCTGTGTTTTTCGAGTCCACCCTCTCGGAAAAAAACATCCGTGCCGTCATCGAAGGCGCAGCCGCGCGAGGCCAGACCGTGAAACCGGGCGGGATGCTTTATTCCGATTCTCTGGGAGCAGTGGGGACGCCGGAAGCCACTTGCGAGGGAATGCTGAGGCATAATACGCGCACCATCACAAACGCCCTCGGTGGCCATACCCCATGAGCAACTATCCACTGGAAATCCGTTCCCTGAATGTCGCCTACAACCGCAAAATGGTCTTGTGGGATGCCGACTTATTCATCCGCCCCGGCCGTTCGACGGCTATTGTGGGACCGAACGGCGCGGGGAAAAGCACATTGCTCAAAGCCTCGCTGGGACTCATTCCCGCCGCCTCGGGGGAGGTTCTTTTTTATGGGGAGCCTCTAAAAAAAGTCCGCTCGCGTGTGGCCTATGTGCCCCAGCGCGAGAGTGTGGATTGGGATTTTCCTGTGAGCGCGAGAGATGTCGTGGCGATGGGTCTCTATAAGAAGATTGGCTGGTGCCTGCCGGTTCGCGCCCGCCACAGGCGCATGGCGGACGAGGCGCTTGCGGATGTGGGCTTGGCGGATTTTGCCGGACGCCAGATCAGCCAGCTTTCGGGAGGTCAGCAGCAACGCGTTTTTCTAGCCCGCGCCTTGGCTCAAAAAGCTGAACTGCACTTGATGGACGAGCCATTCGCCAGCGTGGATGCGGCAACCGAACAGGCGATTCTCACCTTGCTGAGACGCCTCAAGGATCAAGGGGGCACAGTCGTATGCGTGCACCACGATCTCGATACCGTGGCCGAGTATTTCGATGATGTCGTTCTTTTGAACATGCGGGTGGTGGCGCAGGGACCGGCCTCCGAAGTGCTGACTCCCGACAATCTCCGCAAAACCTATGGCGCACGGCTGACCCTTCTGGATGAAGCTGTGGTCGATCTCTCCCGCCCCGGAGCGCCTAGATAATCCTGATGATGGAATCCTTCTGGCGCGTCCTGTTGCTTCAAGATCACAATACGCGGGTCGTTATGGCTGGCGCGTGCCTCTTCGGAGCGGCAGCGGGACTTGCGGGGACTTTTCTGCTTCTTCGCAAGCGTTCCTTGCTCGGCGACACCCTGGGCCACGCCACCTTGCCGGGCATTACGCTTGCCTTTCTGCTGGCCGAGACATTTGGAATTTCTCCGCGATCCTTTCTCTGGCTCGCTCTTGGCGCGACGATTTCCGGCGTCGCTGGAATGGGCGCCGTTCTACTCATTCGAAAAACGAGCCGACTTAAGGATGATGCCGCTCTTGCGATTGTGCTGAGTGTTTTTTTTGGAGCAGGCATTGCCATGCTCAGCGCCATTCAGCAATTGCCGGGCGGGCAGGCGGCAGGGCTTGAGCGTTTGATTTATGGGAATCCCGCATCGATGACATCGGGCGATGCCTGGTTCGTCCTTCTGGCGTCGCTCTTGGTAGCTGGGGTCTGTGGATTTCTTTTCAAGGAATTCACACTTCTCTGCTTTGACGAAGCCTACGCTCTCACGGCGGGTTGGCCAGTGCGCCCGCTCGATGCACTCCTGATGGGCTTGGTCGTATTAGTAACCATCGTAGGACTTCAAACAGTCGGCATCCTTCTTGTGGTAGCCCTTCTGGTGATTCCGCCGGCCGCGGCCCGCTTTTGGAGCGACGACCTGCGTGCCATGGCCCTTGTTGCAGCAACTGCAGGAGCCCTCAGCTCCTTGGTGGGAGTCGTGGCGAGCGCGCTTTTGCCAGGCCTTCCGACAGGCGCTCTCATCGTGCTCTCGGCCGCTCTGTTTTTTGGCGTGAGCCTACTCATTGGAAAAAAACGGGGGCTTGTTATCCGGCTTTTGCTCGAGCGGGAGGCGAGCCGAAGATTGCGGCGCGAGCATGTATTGCGTGCTATTTTTGAGTGCGCCGAGGACGGGCAACCTGTTGTGACGCTCGAAGAGGTTCTTGCCAAGCGCCCATGGAAAAAAAACGAACTGCGCTCCGAGATCGGTCAACTGGCCGATGACGGCCTTCTTACCACCGAACCATCAGGAACCAGTTTTCAATTGAACGGCCGTGGGGACAGCGAAGCGCGGAGGCTGGTTCGCAACCACCGGCTCTGGGAAATCTATCTCCTCACCCACGCGGATGTCGCACCGGCTCGAGTAGATCGCGACGCCGACTTGATTGAGCATGTTCTGGATCAGCGGCTGGTCGATGAGTTGGAAGATCTGCTCGATGAAAAGGCCCGCGAGCGCCTTGTGCCGGGCAACCCTGAAAAAAAACTGCCATGATCTGGACTGAACTCGACACATGGATTGTTGTCACCGGCGCATTGACCGCCATGGCCTGCGCGGTGCCCGGTGTTTTTCTCCTGCTCAACAAACAAAGCATGCTCGGCGATGCCATCAGCCACGCGGTGCTGCCAGGCTTGGCGATCGGTTTTCTCGTTTCCGGCACGCGGGATCCGCTTCCGATGCTCGTTGGAGCCGTCCTCGCAGGCCTTTTTACAGGCGTTGTGAGCGGAGTGATCGAGCGCCGTGGGCGTGTTGAAACCGGGGCCTCGCTCGGAGTGGTTTTTTGCAGCCTCTTCGCGCTGGGGCTCATCTTGATTCGCATCGCGGCGGATCATGTCGATCTCGATCCCGGATGCGTGCTGTATGGAGCGCTTGAACTCGCGGTGATTGACTCCGCCGCCGTGCCACGCATCGTCTGGCAATCCGGCGCCATCCTTCTTCTCAACCTGGCTCTGGCGGCGGTTTTCTTCAAAGAACTCCAACTCGCGGCTTTCGATCCCCGTTTTGCAAAGGCGAGCGGGATTCCTTCAGGCTGGATTCAACAAGGACTCACAATAGTCACCGCTCTGACAACAGTTGTGGCTTTTGAAAGTGTCGGAAGCATTCTGGTCATCGCCATGCTGATCGTTCCGGGGGCCACGGCCATGTTGCTGAGCCGGAGAGTGTCTGGCGTGCTCTTCTGGAGCCTCGTGGTTGCCCTCTGTAGCGCGGTGCTTGGACACTTGCTGGCAATTTCCGCCGCACCAGCTTGGCTTGGCTGGCTGACAGGCCGCCAGGATTTGGGTTCCTTGAGTTCCGCTGGGATGATGGCCGCCAGCGCAGGGGGCATTTTTTTCACCCTCCTCGCCGCTTCGCGCCTTGCTCAAAGATTCCTGCCAACTCTGCAGAAACGCATTTTGTGACCTTTGGGCGCAGGCTTTTTCTTCCCCGCTCGGGCGACTCTGGCTAGAATGCCTTGCCCATGATCAAGGTCGAAAAACTCACAAAGCGCTTCGGTGGATTCACCGCTGTGAATGGCATCGATTTTGAGGTGCAGAAAGGTGAGATCGTGGGATTTCTCGGCCCAAATGGTGCTGGCAAAAGCACTACGATGCGGATGCTTTCAGGCTTTCTTCCACCGACATCTGGAAAGGCTGAGGTTGCTGGATTCGATGTCTTTGCGGATTCTCTTCAGGCTCGTGAGCATATCGGCTACATGCCAGAAAATGTGCCCCTTTACACAGATATGAGGGTCAGTGAGTTCCTCCGCTACCGCGCCGCCTTGAAGGGCGTTCCAGGACGTCGTCTCAGGGAACGCGTGGGGGATGTTCTCGAGTTGTGCGGACTCAAGGATGTGGAGAAAAAACTCATCGGCAACCTCTCGAAAGGCTATCGGCAACGCGTGGGGTTGGCAGATGCCATGAGCCATGAGCCGGACCTCCTGATTCTTGACGAGCCAACTATTGGATTGGACCCGAATCAAATCCGCCTTGTTCGCGACCTGATCCGCAATTTGCGCCGACATCATACCATCCTCCTCTCGACGCACATTCTGCCCGAGGTCGAAATGCTGTGCTCGCGGGTTATCATCATTAATAAAGGCCGCATCGAAGCGCTCGACACGCCTCAGAATCTCCGCGCCCACCTAGGCCAGGCTGGTTACATTCTTTTTGATGCCATCGTGCCCGATGCCCCTGCAGCGGCATCCGCCCTCCGCGCGCTGGAATCCGTGCAAAGCGTTTCGCACCGTGCTGATGGCGAGTGGACTGTCTTCACCATCCATGCAGCGCCGGGCAATGACCCGAGGGAATCGCTTTACCGGCATGCGGTGGACAATAAATGGAGGGTCCGCGAGATCAGTCGCCCGCCGGTTTCCTTGGAGCAGGTTTTTGCCGAAGTCACTGGGGGAGAGGAAAGCTGACGCCATGAGGAAGTTTTTGATTTTATTCGGACGCGAAGTCTCCAGCGCCTTTCACCAGCCGCTGGCTTATATCGTGCTGTTTTTCTTCCTCATCGTCACAGGGTTCAACTTTCAAGCGGGTGTCACGCTTCTGAACACAGGCGCGGGAACGGTTACGATGGTGCAGGCCTTTTTCAACACCGTGTATTTCTGGTTCCCCTTCGTGCTCGTTTTTCCGCTGATCACAATGCGGGTCTTCGCCGAAGAGGCAAAAATGGGGACAATCGAAACGCTGATGACTGCTCCGGTGAAGGATGTCCAAGTCGTCCTGGCCAAATACGCTGGATGTTTGTTTTTTTACTTCATCCTCTGGGCGCCCAGTCTCATCTACTTCGTGGTCTTCCAGGAGATCACAGGAGTGAAGGCTGCCGAAGCCGTAGGAAGCTATGTGGGAGCCTATGGCATGCTTCTTCTCATGGGCCTGCTTTTCACAGCGATCGGTTGCTTGGCCTCGGCGCTCACAGATAACCAGATCGTCGCTGCAATCATCTCCTTCGCAGCGATTCTGGGGTTCTTTTTTCTGGGACTTCTTTCGTTTATTTTACCCTCCACTGGCACCTTCCTACGGGAGTTGACCTATTATCTTTCGCCCGTTGAACACATGATGGATTTTTCGCAGGGGCTTTTCGACACGCGGCCTGTGGTCTTTTACATCAGCTCCACCCTTCTTGTCCTCTTCGCGACATTCCACATTTTTCAATACCGTCGCTGGAAATCATGAAACCACCTCGCACTGGAATCAAAGTCAGCATCGGTCTGCAAATCGTCGCCGTGCTGGTGATCTATGCCCTTGCGAACTACCTCAGCTTCCTGCACTACGAGCGCCGGGATTTCTCGCGTTCGCAAAAATTTTCACTCGCCGGCCAGACCCGCTCGGTGCTGAAAGAGTTCAAGAAACCGCTCGAGGTCATCATTGTTGCCTCACCCACATTTCTCTCCCCGGTGAGCCAGATTTTCGGGGACCTGCGGAGCCTCATGAATGAGGTCCTTTTCAACAAGCGTGAGGGCTTGCGTGTAGAGTATGTCGATCCAACACGGAATCTTTCGCGCATTCAGGATTTGCAGTCGAAATACAAGCTCACCAGCTTGGACAACCTCATCATCCTCGACTACGAAGGTCGCCACCGCCTTCTAAACATCGCCGAGATGGGCGACTTCGACCTCACTCCCCTCGCCCAAGGAGGTCAACCTGTTCTCCTCGCCTTCCGTGGAGAGCAAGTGCTCACCAGCGCGCTTCTGGCACTTCTCAAGCCTGATTCAGAAACCGTGTATTTTCTGACGGGACACGGCGAGCCTTCTCCCGAGCGGGATCTTTCGAATCTCGTCGAGGCCATCAACCAGCAGAATGCGGTGGTCAAAGCCATCTCACTATCATCCACCGATGCGATACCGCCCGACGCCTCCGCCCTGATCCTTGCTGCACCGAAATCGGACCTCGACGAGCGCGAAGCGGCCGTGATTGGTTCCTGGTTGCGGAAGGGCGGCAAAATGCTGGTCCTCCTTGATCCAAACAGCTCCACACCTCGCCTCCACTCTTTGCTTGCGAACACGGGCATCAGCCCTCGCGACGACCGTGTCCTGCGCTTGATCCAACTCCCACTGGCTACCGGCATCCTACGCGATGTGACAGCCCATGTTTTGCCGAATGCCGAGGTAACCCGCCGTCTGGAGGGAATGAACATCCTTTTCCCCGGAGCCACGCAGTCCCTCGCTTTCGACCAAGCCCTCGCCCAACAGGAAAAAATCCGCATTCGGCCACTTGTGGAAGCCGCCGAAGAATTCTGGGGGGAGACCGCCTATCAACCGAATCAACCCGGTGGCGTGGCCTATCAAGACGGCATTGATAACGGCCAACCACTCATCATCGGCGCCTCTGCCGAGCGAGATGCCGTAGAAAACGACCGGGTTGGCGTTCAAAGCTCCCGCCTCATCGTCATGGGATCATCCCAATTTGCTTTCAACGCAGGCCTCAGCCGTCCTGGCCTCGACCTTCTCGTGGGCTGTGTCAATTCACTCATCGACCGTGGCAGCGTCAGCGGCATCACTCCAAAAAACGCGACCCGCTTTACGCTCCAGCTCACCGACCTTCAGATGTCACGCCTCGCCCTGCTCGTTGTTGTCGGCATCCCCTCACTGGCTGCTGCTCTTGGGCTCCTCGTCTGGTTGAGACGCCGCGCATGAACCGTCTCTCCACAATCCTTCTGGTGCTCACAGCCATAGGCCTTGCGGTCTTTGTGGGAACGACGCACCGCTGGCGTTTTTCCACGGAACGCGTCATCCAGCCAGGGACAGCTTTGTTTCAATTCGACCCTGATGACATCTCCGGCATCAGCATCAAAAACGGCGACCAATCCTTTCGCATCCAGCGCTCGGACGATGGATGGCATCTCACGAAGGGCCTAGAGGACTCAGCCTCCCCCGAAGCAGTGAATACCCTCATCCAAACAGCTCTGGAAACACCAGTCCTCGACCGCATCGATGCCACGGAAATCCGAGATGACAAAAACCTCTCAGGTTACGGCGTGCTCAAAAGTAGCCTGCAAATTGACTTCAAAGGCGACAAACCGCCCTCACTGCTCATCGGGAAAACAAGCCCAGACGGCACTCGCCAGTATGTCTCCTTTGAGAATTCCAAAACCGTTTATTTGATCCCAAAAGACATCGTCCGCCTCATCACGCTGCCTATTGAAAAATTCCGCGACCAGCGTCTCCTGCCGATTGATCCCGCCCAAGTCGAACGCATTGTTTTCCGAAAGGGCAACTCCAGCCTCGAGCTTCAGCGGGACGCCTCGGGCTGGAAAATCCTCCGTCCAATGAACGCGCCTGCCGATGACTCCGCCGTGGAGGATCTGCTCTCGAAAATCCACGCTCTGAGGCTCGAAAGTTTCCAGTCCGAAAACAAGCCCGAGTCGGCGAACGATTCCCGCCTCGACTCCTCTGCGGAGGCTCAGTTTTTCACCAGCTCCAGTGAGGGTCCCTATTCGATACGGATTGCGCCTCGTGAGGCAGACGGCTCCGCGACCGCGCACTTGGAGACAAGAAAGATCAGCGGCACGGTTTCCGCCAATGCGACCAAACTCTTTTCTCCCGACATCGAAACCCTCCGCGACACTTCACTGCTTCGCATCAATCTCGACTTGGTCGATGTCATCCGAATCGAAAACAGCGACTCAAAACGCGACATCACACGCACGCGCGAAGGTTGGTCTGACAACGCTCAAAGCGTCCAAGACATCGCAAAAATACTCGCTCGGACGAAGGTCACAGCCCGCCTGCCAGCCACTCCCTCGGAGATTAAAAACTGCGGACTCGATAGTCCTACGAAACGCATATCGTTTCTTTCCGTGCTATCCGAGAACACGCCGGAAACCAGCGCAGGCGAGCATTTGGTAGCCAGTCTGGCGATTGGAACGGCAGTGGCCGATGGAAGCCTGCCCGTTCTGGTCGAAGGAACGCCGGAAATCCGCCTCATGCCAGCGTCGTTACTGGAATTGTTGCCTTAGGCTGTGATCTCCGCAGCCGCTGGGGCGTCGACTAGAAGCGTGGCATTCGCCTGCGCAATCGGACCAGCGGGGATGCCAGCATCGCCCGCAAGGAGGCGTGGAAGCATAGGAGCCTTCTCAGCTCCAGTCACGACCCAGAGGACATGGCGACTGCGGTTAAGGATAGGGTAAGTGAGCGTCATACGACGACGGTTTTGATAGAGACCGGTCAGGGCAACCTCTGCGTCCTGCACTTCACAAACAGGGTCGCCGGGAATGAGGGATGCGGTATGACCGTCTGGCCCCAGTCCAAGGTGGGTGAGGTCAATGATGGCTGGATTGCCGCAAATGCCATTTAGCAATGCCGTGTAGTCGCGGCAGGCCTGATCCAAGTCCGCAGCCTCCACCGGCATGGCATGAATCTGATTTTCGGGAATCGCGGCATGGGAAAGAAGACTCTCGCGAAGGTGGGTGAGGTTGCGGTCCTTGTCCCCCGCCGGAGCGATGCGTTCGTCCACTTGCACGACATGCACATTGGCCCAGGGCATCTCCTCATTGGCGAGGGCGCGCAGCATCTGCCAGGGGGTGCGTCCCCCGCTCACAGCCATCACAAAACGCCCACGGGCCGCAACGGCAGCGCGGGCGTCGGAAGCGATGATTTGAGCGGCGCGGGCCGCAACGGCGTCGGATGTGCTGAGAATTTCCTGTTTCATAGGTGGTGTGCGAAGCCTACCGGCTTTTCAAAAAACGACAACGCCGGCGTGACTTTGTGCTTTTCATTGCGGCAACTCGCACGAAAGGGCAGGTTGTCTAAATGTCATTTCAAAATCTCGGGCTCCCGGAGCCTGTTCTACACGGAGCTCAGCGCATGGGTTACTCGGATGCCACGCCCATTCAGCTTCGTGCCATTCCAGTGATTCTCTCCGGCCGCGACCTCGTAGCCTCGGCCCAAACTGGCACCGGCAAGACGGCGGCCTTTGCATTGCCTGTGCTGGCAAAACTCGATCATCCCGAGCCGCGGATTCGCTGTCTGGTTCTTGAGCCCACCCGTGAGTTGGCGATGCAGGTGGAGACGGCCTTCCGCGACTACATGCGGTTCATGCACACCGAGGTCACACTCATCCATGGCGGTGTGGGTTATGGGAAGCAACGCGACGACCTGAAACGGCATTGCGATGTCGTCGTGGCAACTCCCGGACGCTTGCTGGACCACATGCAGCAAGGATTGGTTGATTTAAGCTCGCTCCAATTTCTCATCCTAGACGAGGTGGATCGCATGCTCGACATGGGCTTCTTACCGGATGTGCGGCGCATTGTGGAACATTGTCCCAAGGAAAGGCAGACCCTGCTTTTCTCGGCAACCATTCCAGAGGAAATCCAACGCCTCTCGGCTTGGTGCCTCAAAGATCCCGAGCGCATAGAAATCGGCGCGCTCCGCTCGCCTGCCGAGACGGTCTCCCACGCTCTCTACCCTGTCGCGTCAGATCAGAAATTCGACCTTCTCCTCACACTGCTCGAGCGCACCAACTACGACAGCGTTTTGATTTTCAGCCGCACCAAAGACGGAGCCGACCGCATCTCCCGCCAGCTCAAAAAAAATAACCACTCTGTTGCCACGCTCCACTCCAACCGCACCCAGACCGAGCGCGTTGATGCTCTCGAGGGCTTCAAAGGCGGACGCTATGAAGTGATGGTCGCGACGGACATCGCCGCTCGCGGCATCGATATCGCCGGCGTGAGCCATGTCATCAACTACGATGTGCCCCAGCACCCCGAGGACTATGTGCACCGCATCGGCCGCACAGGGCGCGCCCAAACGGTTGGCGAGGCATTCACCATCATGACAGCCGAGGAACTGCCACATGTGCTCGATATCGAGCGTTTCATCGGACAAAAAGTGCCCCGTCTCAAGATTGAGAATTTCACCTATGTCTACACAGCCCTCTTCAATGAAGACAGCGTCCTCTCTTCGCTCAAGGGTGCCAAGGGCGTGAGGACACACAAGGGCATGCGGTTCGGGGCAAAAAGGAAGCGCTAATCAGGCGAGGGGTTCCTTCGCCAAATCGAGGACTTGCGAAGGAGTGAGTCCTTTGGCGCGTAAATCCCGCAGGCTCAATCCCCCTGTCCGTTTGGCAAGGCGGCGGCCTGCGGAATCGCAGACGAGCGGGCAGTGGAACCATGCTGGAGGCGAGGCGCCGAGTGCGCGGTAGATAAGCCTCTGCCTGGCGGTGGATGTGAGCAAATCCGCACCGCGGACGACCTCCGTGATGCCCATGGCCATGTCATCCACCACCACGGCCAGTTCATAGGCCGGGATGTCTTCACGATTCCAAATTAGAAAATCTCCGAAATCGCGCAGGGTCGATTTTTCCACTGGACCGAAATTTTGATCCAGGAAGGAAATGGATTCCGAATCGGGAACGCGGAAGCGCCAATTCACGCCAACTGGTTCATTGTAGGACTGGGCTTCGCGAGGATCAGCACGCCATTCCACTGGGAAGACAGGTTCCTCCTCATGCGGAGCGAGGGATGATATTTCGCGGCGCGATCGGCGACAGGGGTAGATGAATCCCAACTCCTTCAGCCTGCGCCAAGCCTCCAGATAAAGTTGGCGACGCTGACTTTGGAAGATGGGTTCCCCGCTCCACTGCAGTCCCATCCATCGCAGGTCGTCCATCGCGGCGCTAGCGAACTCCTCCGAGCAGCGGTGTGGATCGAGGTCCTCCATACGGAGAAGAATCCTTCCATCGGCATCGCAGGCGCGGCGGTGGGCAACGGAAAAAGTCAGGGCATGCCCGAGATGTAAATAACCTGTGGGTGTGGGAGCGATGCGACCGAGATATTTCATGTGGGCGATGAAGTGCCGATACTCGAGATTTCAGGTTAATAGTGCAAAGAATTCCAAACCTGAATACTAACAAAGAATGCCGCCTCTCATCACAGAAACCATCCGTGGCCGCAAGGCCGCTTTTGCACTGGAGAAGGAGTATATCGAATTGTTCGAGTCCCTGCCGAACGCAAATGTCTTTTTTTCACCCGAGTGGGTTTATTCATGGCTCTTGAGTCTCGGACGCAAATACGAAGTGCGTTTCATTACCTGCCGGCATGAGGGTCGTTTGGTGGGCGTGTGGCCATTTTTCGAGCACCATATTCCCGTGATTGGAAAATCTCTTTTGCCCGTGGGGGCACAAGTGGCAGATCTTTTCGATCCCGTCGCGACGGAAGACGCCATGGCACCGATGGTCGAGGCTTTGTGCAGTCTTTGCCAGAAGTATGCATTTGCCTGGATGCCGCTGTTGTCGCTCCAATTCGCAAACAATGTGCTTCAGCCAGCGATAAAATCTGGCACAGCGCGCCACTTTCTTCGCAAGCGCACAGAACGCTTTCTTATAGAATTGGACAGATTCAAAAGTTTCGAAGATTTCATGCAAATGGTCTTCGGCCCGAAGACCCGCCAGAGTCTTCGCCGGAAATCTCGTCGTCTTGCGGAAAAAGGCGAGGTGCGCTTCCAAAGCTTGGAAACACCTGAAGAAATCTCGCCTTGGATATCAAAAGCCATGGAACTCGAAAAAGTGAGCTGGAAAGGCGAAGAGGGCGTAGGAATTTTCGAGCGTGCGACGCACCGGGCTTTCTACCACCTGCTCATGGAAAACCTGGCTGCGCGTGGGCGGTTGCGTTTGAGCATTCTCACGCTGAATGATGAGCTGGCCGCTTACGAAATCGGAATTCTTGGAACGGATAACTACTGCATGCATGGCACGGCATTCGATCCTGCGCTGGCATCCTTTTCACCAGGCCGATTTCTCATGCTTCATGTGCTGGAAAAATGCATCAGTGAGAAGAGGCAAATCTATGACTTTTTGCAAAACGACCAAGAGTTCAAACGCCAAATGTCAACGCATGCCTCGAGCTTCTGGGACTGGATTGTATTTCCCCGGTCGCTCCAAGGGGCCGTGTTGCGACTTGTCGTTCTAACCCTCCACAATTGGAACCAATGGAAGCGCCGGAGAGCCAAAAAAATCGAACAGGCTAAAAGAGCGAAGGCTGAGAATACCCAGTCGCCCGCGGCCGACTCGGAGTAGTGCATTGCATTCACTACGGCGGAATGGTTCCTTATCGAGACCCCTCTTAAAAAAGCCACACCATGCTGGAAATCATCGACGCCTCCCTTTCAATAAGCACTCTCCAGGGCTCCGCCACCCTTCTGAATGGAGTGTCCGCGAAGTATCCGACTCCTCATTTTGGCGCAATCATTGGCCCCTCGGGTTGCGGGAAGACGACATTTTTGAAACTCGTCGCCGGGATAGCCCCAGGCGAGGAGGAAGGCCAAATTTCCTGGAAGGGACGCAATCTCGAGGATGAGGATTTTTCCCCTTCCGAGATTGGATATGTGCCGCAATTCAGCATCGCGCATGAGGAACTCACGGTGCACGAGTGCGTGACATTCGCAATGCGACTTCGGAGCACCGAATACTCGAGCGAGGAAATCGACCGTATTCTTGCCGAAGTGGGAATGCAGGAATTTGAAGGTCATCGCGTAGGCGTTCTTTCCGGAGGCCAACGGCGCCGGCTTGCGCTGGCGATCGAGTTGACGAGCCAACCTGAGATTCTCCTTTGCGATGAGGTCACCAGCGGACTCGATCCGCAGTCCGAGGACGAAATCGTGAAACTTCTGCACGCCATTTCGCGCCAGAGCCAGCGCTTGGTGCTCTCCGTCACGCACAGCCTCACTCATCTGGAGCTTTATGATTCGGTGACGGTTTTTTACGAGGGCTACATTGTTTATAAGGGCAAACCGGAGTTCCTCGCTCACTACTTCCGTGTCGATTCTCCCGATGAGGTCTATAAACAACTGGAATTTCGGGAACCCGAGGAGTGGGGCGCCTCTTGGGTGAAGCACCGGGATGCACTGAACGAGGCTGACGAGACTTCAGAAAAAGAAATCCCGCGACCAGAGGATGCCGAGTATCCTGAAGCGTTGGAACTCCCGGGAATTGGAAGCCAACTTCTCACGCTCCTCCTCCGCCGTTGGATGATTTTCCTGCGCTGTCGCCCGCAAATTTTTCTTCAACTGGGATTGATCCTCGGCTTTCCTTTGCTTGTGGCCATCTTCGCTTGGAACGGGCTGCCAGCTGTGAAAAACCTGAGTATGGGCTTGGATTTGAATGTGGTCCAACAGCTCAACGAGGCAAGGGATTTTTTGATCCAGTCGAGCAAAGTCGGGAGCTTGGTTTCCGGCATCGTGATGTTTCAAGTCATCCTCCTGACGCTCATGGGTGCGAACAATTCCGGTCGCGAGATCGCTGCCGAGCGCGGGATTTTTGAAAAAGAGAAACTCTCCGGATTGAATCCCCTTGCCTACATCGGATCCAAGGCAGCCTTTTTATCAGTTCTTGTGCTCGCCCAGTCGCTGTGGATGGGGCTCTTCGTGCATCATGTCTGTGGATTTCCCGGAGAACTGGGGGGGCAACTCCTGCTTCTTGTGCTGGTGAACGCCGCGATGACTTCTATTTGCCTTGGAATCTCGAGCCTCATGTCATCACCCGAGCAGGCCTCGCTTGTTTCGATTTATCTTGTCGGTTTCCAACTCCCACTTTCGGGAGCCGTTCTTGCCCTGCCGGAGTGGTTCGGTGCGCTGACCCGCCCCTTCATTTCCGCCTACTGGAGTTGGTCGGGCATACTAAAAACCCTGAAGTCCGAGCGCTACTACGACATCGTGCAGATGGTGGCTCAAAGCCCCCTGTCGCCGGGCGCTCTTTGCATTTTAGTGCTCTTGGCACACACCATGGCTGGACTCATTATTGCATGGACGGCCTGCGAGCGTCGCCGAATCGTCTGAGTCCACATCACCAAAAAACAAAAAGACCGCCGGCTTTATGACCGGCGGTCTTTGTTTCAAGATGAGAGTCGAATTACTTGATGTGGGCTGAAACCAGCTTGGTCATTTCGAACATCGTGACTTGGGTCTTGCCACCAAAAACAGCTTTAAGCGCGGCGTCAGCATTGATGTTGCGCCGATTTTTTTCATCCTGCAGGTTGTGCTTTTTGATGTAGTCCCAAAGTTTTTTAGTGAGTTCACCGCGGGAGGCGGGAGTGGATCCGACGACGGCAGCGAGGATGGCGTCGGGTTGAACGGGTTTGAGAAGTGCGGGGTTGGCTTTGCGCTTGGGCTTGGTTTCTGTAGGCATATGATTTTTTTGGGTTGGGTTGGTTGGGTTTTGCGGTTGCCGATCTTTTTTTCAAAGGCCGGAAGACTGGTTCACGAGCTCCAATGGCGGGGAACAATCGTGTCGTTAGCACCTGAGGCCAGTTCCGTCGAGGGATTATTTTAGCGCCATTGCACGCGAAAAAATATGCAGCTTGCATTTTTTCCGATGCGCAAAGATTCTTCGCTGCACGAAAATTCATTGGCGCTGCCCAGTGTCGGAATTTTTAGAAATTTAAAACAATAGAAGAACAGATGGCGACAACCACACTCGAGCATCCCGACGCATTGGCCCGCAGCTTAAAGGCTATGCAAGAAACCGACGAAATGCTTGGCGAGAAACTCGTGCTCAACATGGGCCCCTCCCACCCTTCGACCCATGGTGTGCTTCGCATGATTCTCGAATTGGATGGTGAAGTCGTGACCAAGGCGACCCCGGACATTGGCTATCTGCACCGCGGCGATGAAAAAATTGCCGAAAACATGCAATACAACCAGTTCGTTCCCTACACGGATCGATTGGATTACCTATCCCCCATCGCGAACAATGTGGCCTACGCCCTCGCCGTGGAGAAGCTTATGGGCTGGGAACTGCCGCCGCGCGGCAAGGCTATTCGAGTGATCTGCTGCGAACTGGCCCGCATTTCCTCCCACCTTCTTGGCATTGGCTGCCTAGGCATGGATCTTGGCGCAACTTCCGTCTTCCTCTACACCTTCACCGAGCGTGAAAAAATCTACAATCTCGTCGAACAACTCTCCGGGGCACGCTTCACGACGAGCTACACCCGCGTGGGTGGCCAGACCCGCGACCTCCCGCCCGCCTTTATTACGATGCTGAAGGATTTTCTCGAGACATTCCCCCCCGCCTTTGAGGAAACCTGCAAACTCATAACCCGAAACCGCATTTTTGTAGATCGTTGCAAAGATGTCGGAAGCATCAGCAAGGAGGACGCCATCGCCTTCGGGCTTTCAGGCCCGAACCTCCGAGCCTGCGGAGTCGATCATGACCTTCGCAAAAAACATCCTTACCTCGACTATCAGAACTACGACTTCGAAGTGCCAATCGGCTCGGTCGGTGACAGCTACGATCGATATCTTGTGCGCCTTGAAGAAGTCCACCAGAGCGTGAACATTCTGCGTCAGGTTCTCAGCAAACTCCCCCCCGGTCCGATCAATTGGCACGACCCAAAGAGCACCCTGCCCGATAAAGTCGCTGTCCTCACGAAGATGGAGGAGCTGATCCACCACTTCATTGTCGCCACCGAAGGCATAGATGCTCCAGCTGGAGAGATCTATTTCGGGGCGGAAAACCCGAAGGGTGAACTTGGTTTTTACATCCACAGCAAAGGGGGCGGCGTCCCCTACCGCATGAAAATCCGCTCGCCCTCGTTCTGCAACATCAGCATCCTCTCCAAGCTGCTTCCTGGCTCGATGGTCTCCGATGTCGTTACGATCCTCGGCTCGCTCGATCCGGTCTTCGGCGAGGTGGACCGCTAAGCTCACCCGCAAGGCAAAACCAACTGCCCACGAAGGCGGCATTCAAACGATAGAAATTCACGTTTCCTTTTTAAAAAATGACCTTGGCAAACTTGTTATCCGAGTCACAGATCATCCCAGAGATGGCATCCAAAGAACGCTGGGAGGCCATCCGCGAATTGATCGACCGTCTTGTGGAGGCTGGAAAAATTGATAAAGAAGATCGCGAGGATGTGATTGAAAGCATCCGCCAGCGCGAAGAAACCATGAGCACCGGCATCGGCTTCGGGATTGCGATTCCCCATGCTTCCTCTTCAAAAGTAGGCGAAGTCGTAGCCGCATTTGGGCGCTCCTCATCGGGAATTCCCTTTGATTCCCTTGATGGGGAACCTGTGAATTTCATTGTGCTTTTCGTCGTGCCAAAGGACCAATTTCAGACTCACCTGCGCACACTCGCGGCGATAGCAAAGTTTTTGAACGACAAAACCGTTCGCGAGGAGTTGTCAAAAGCTCCATCGCCCGCTGCGATATTGCAGGTTTTTGAAAACCGCTCGACTCGGGCCTGATGCCAACCGTTCGTGAACTCCTCGCGTCGCGACTGCGCGATGCGCTCACCGCCTGCGGCCTCGACTCCGCCCGAGCAGATACCTCACAAGCCGCCGATGCCCGCTTCGGCGACTATCAGGCCAATGTCGCGATGGTTCTCGCTAAGGAAAAAAAGGCGAATCCCCGCCAGTTGGCATCTGAAATTTTATCAAAAATCGATGTGACCGGACTCGCGGCCACACCAGAGATTGCGGGTGCCGGATTTATCAATTTCCGGCTGGAGAATTCATTCCTCTCCGACGCCTTGTCAGCCTTGGCTGCAGATTCACGCCTCGGAGTCCACTTGGCAGAGAATCCCAAGAAAATACTTGTCGATTTCAGCTCGCCCAATGTCGCGAAACCGATGCATGTCGGCCACATTCGGAGCACGATCCTTGGAGATTGCCTGGTGCGAGTCGCGAGATTCCTCGGACATGATGTCACAGCCGACAACCATATCGGCGACTGGGGCACGCAATTTGGAAAGGTTATTTACGGATGGAAACATTTCCTGAACCGTGCGGATCTGGAAAAAGACGCGATTGCCGAGTTGGTGCGCCTCTACCGAGAGGTCACCCGACTTGAAGAAACGGACGAATCCATCAAGCGCACCGCCCGCGAGGAACTCGTAAAACTCCAGGCTGGCGATCCCGAAAACCTCGCTATCTGGAAGCAGACGGTCGAGCTCTCCTGGCGCGAATTCGAAAAACTCTACGATCTGCTCGATATCCGCTTCGACGAGCGATTAGGCGAGAGCGCCTATAACGATGCCCTCGCCCCGCTCTGCGCAGAACTCGAGAAGCGCGGCATCGCAACAACTAGCGAAGGCGCACTCTGCATTTTCTTTCCAGAAACTCCCACGCTCGAGGGCAAGCCGGCCATTATCCGCAAAAGCGATGGCGGGTTCCTCTACGCGACGACAGACCTCGCAACCATCGAGCATCGCATCAAGCACTGGAATCCCGACGCCATCTGGTATGTCGTGGGCGTCCCTCAGGCCCTGCATTTCCAGCAAATCTTCGCCGCCGCAAAAATGATGGGCATCGCGTGCGAGTTGAAACATATCGGCTTTGGAAGCATTCTCGGTGAGGACCGCAAAATCATGAAGACCCGCTCCGGCGAAAATGTCGGTCTGGCCGAGGTTCTGCATGAGGCCATCGAGCGTGCCCGCCTCGTCATCTCGGCACGTGCGGACCAGTTGCCACCGGATGAAGCGGAATCCATTGCCCGCCTCATCGGCCTTGGAGCGGTGAAATACGCCGAACTCTCCCAAAACCGACTCACGGACTATGTCTTCTCCTGGGACAAGCTTCTCGCCTTCGAGGGAAACACCGCCCCCTACCTGCAGAACGCCTACGTCCGCATCCGCTCGATCTTCCGCCGGGCAGAGGAACCCGCCAATCCCGCAGCGCCTATTTTCCTGAACGAACCTGCTGAGCGTGCCCTAGGGCTCAAACTGCTTCAATACGCGGAGACTGTCCCTCTCGTCTTGGAGGAGTTCCGCCCCAACATCCTCGCAAATTACCTCTACGAGTTGGCAAATACCTACCACTCGTTCTACGAGGCCTGCCCGGTTATTAAAGCCGACCCCGCAAACCGGGCCAGCAGGCTGCTCCTCAGCGATATCACCGCGCGCACTCTGGCTCATGGCCTCAGCCTTCTTGGCATCGGTTGCCCAGAAAAAATGTAAAAAAGCCCCCGAGTCAAGTCCGCGCTCTATGACAAAATTGTCACGTTGAGAGATTGGCCATCGTTCCCACGAACAACATAAACATCCTTCTGCTATGGATATTCTTGCAACTGCCTACACCGATCCGACGTTCATGACCTATTGCTTCCTCGCGCTGGCCATCGGCATGGCTCTGGGCTTTGAGTTCGTAAACGGCTTCCACGATACGGCCAACGCCGTCGCGACAGTCATCTACACCCATACACTCAAGCCCACGCCGGCTGTGATCTGGTCCGGCATCTGGAATCTGATCGGCGTGCTGACATCATCCGGCGCTGTCGCTTTTGGAATCGTCGCCCTCTTGCCTGTGGAATTGGTTCTGAATGTCGGTTCAGCCGCCGGATTCGCCATGGTTTTTTCGCTACTGCTTTCGGCCATCGTCTGGAATGTCGGCACATGGTGGCTGGGACTCCCCGCCTCAAGTTCCCACACCCTCATTGGATCG
>Ga0209085_1000421_pt1 | contig 31175 bp, 26 predicted proteins | sample C_131016_EF_Meta_FD_187310 | JGI IMG/M metagenome (GOLD analysis project Ga0209085, IMG submission 187310) | Freshwater microbial communities from Lake Croche, Canada to study carbon cycling - C_131016_EF_MetaG (SPAdes) (version 2) | ecosystem: Environmental > Aquatic > Freshwater > Lake...
TTCAATATAGTCCACCGTCAAAGGAAAGAAATCTTGACCTGGCTTGGCTGATTTGGATGCAACGACGGTGGCCAAAACCACCGTATCTTCAATGTTGACCAAAACAGCACCCGTGGCTTGACGAGCAATCTCGCCCGTTTCCATGATCACTGTGTGTTGACCCCATTTAAAGGTCTTCGTTACTTTGTTAAAAAGCGACATTTGCTTAACTCCATTGTGTTTTGGGGCATGAAGGCCATACCACCTAAGCCAGGAGGGTCGTCATAGAACAGAATGCCATTCCATCAAAATTGTGCGGGATGCTTTCTTTGCACGCATTTGATGGAATGACACAGCTTCGATCCACAATCAAACTCTCCATTGCTGTTGAACAAAGCGCGTGCGCTCGTCAACAAGATGCATAAAGGCGTCTGAGCTAAGGGAATAACTCAGACGCCTTAGGAAAAAATACCACTTATTTGCGTAAACCGAGTTTAGCAATCAAGGCTGAATATCGATTCAAATCCTTGGACTTCAAGTAATCCAACAATTTGCGACGACGACTGACCATGCGAAGCAAGCCACGACGTCCGTGGTGATCCTTGGCATGGGTCTTGAAATGGGGGGTCAACTCATTGATTCGAGCCGTCAAAAGGGCGACTTGCACCTCAGGACTGCCTGTATCGTTGGCAACACGAGCATTTTGCGCAACAACTTGCGCGATGGTTGTAGATAACATATCGATTTCCTTGTGTTTTGTTTTGACTTGCGCATCCCCTTGGAATGAAAGGAGAGCGTGCACTTCACAACCATCGGTTGCAAAGCCCATAGAGTATACCCCAATTCACCTTTTGAAACCCATCTACATGGTGTGGAGCTGTTATTCGCAGGGCATTAAAGATCGACGAAGAAGCAACACAAGGCCAAAAAAGTAATTCAATAGTTTTAATTAACGAAGTGACTCACTTTTGGAGCATGGGTTCAGGCCCTTGTCAAAAAAAACGCATTGAAATTTGGATTTATAGAAAAACCTTGGATAAAAAAAACTGCGATATTGGGCCGCTTCGATCAATTTCAATGCAGCAAGAAATATAAATAATTTTATCAAAACAAGGCTTGAAATAACTGGCACAGGTCTCCATGTTTTAAGCACCGTTGAACAAACTTCTTGCTCAACAATTTTTAAAACCAACTGGAGATTTACATGTTGTTCACACCTTTGACCGTGGCACTCAATCAAGCACAAAAGCGTCCTTCTGTTCAAGCCTTTGAGAGATTTTTAGGAGACGTCGTCAAGGCACCTTCGAAAATCAGCTCTTTCACAGAAGCCGAGGCGGCTTACACACTCGAGATCGATGTACCCGGTGTCAGCAAAGAGCATTTGCTCATCAAAATCGACGAGCAAATCATTCGCATTGAAAGCAAGCCTGAGGCCAAACGAAAGTACAACTTGAGTTTTGAATTGCCCATTGCGATCGATCCCTCATCAAGCCAAGCCAAATTGGAAGACGGCGTGTTGAATTTGGTTCTCACCAAGAAAAAACCCATTGATCAAGTCGCTGTTCTTCATGTCCTTTGAAACTTTTTAATGCCCACCTTTGAAGGAAGGCGTTGGCCCGCCTTCTTTCAAAGCGGCCTACTAAAAAGTGGCGCTCTTCGCATGACCTGCATGTCATCGCTTAGGTGACCAAATCCGATAGATTCCATCTAGGTTTAACATCAAAGTCATAGCGCTTTGAACCCATTTCAATGCCCGACTGCACTCTCATTGCAGCGGCCATGGCAATCATGGCACCGTTGTCTGTGCACAAAGAAAGCTCAGGGAAAAAAACCTTGGCACCCAATTGAGAACAGGATTTGAGTAAAGCATCTCTTAAGGCTTGATTGGCACCGACCCCGCCAGCCACAACCAAGGTCTTGAGCTGGGTTTGCTTCAAGGCAAGAATTGATTTTTTAACCAACACCTCGACAATCGCGGCTTGTACAGAAGCGGCCAAATCGCTTTTACAAGCTTCAATTTCCTTTTCTGTCATTTTTTTAATTTGTGTCAGCACAGAGGTTTTTAAGCCCGCAAATGAAAAATCAAGTCGGCCGCTGTGCAACATCGGCCTTGGAAAACTAAAGGCCTTAGGGTCTCCGAGCAAAGCCAACTGGGACAGTGCGGCGCCCCCCGGATAATTCAAGCCAAGCAGCTTTGCAGACTTATCGAATGCTTCGCCTGCAGCATCATCCACGCTCTCTCCCAACAATTCATATTGCCCCATGCTTTGAACGCCCATGAGCTGCGTGTGCCCACCAGATACAAGCAAACAAACAAATGGAAAGCTGGGGGGCTCTTCACTCAAAAAGGGAGACAACAAATGCCCCTCCAAATGATGCACGCCCAGCAATGGAATGTTCATCGATGCAGCCAGTGAGGCAGCAACACCAGCACCCACCAGCAAGGCACCCGCTAGCCCAGGGCCCTTGGTGTAAGCCACCAAATCAACCTGAGCAATGCCAACCCCTGTAGAGGTCAAAACTTGGTTCAAGAGTGGAATGATTCTCTGAATATGGTCTCGACTGGCCAGCTCGGGGACGACACCTCCATAGGGTTGGTGCATTTCAATTTGCGTATGCAAAGCATGTGCAAGCAGTTGGGGTAAACGGGTCGCACTCGACTGGGTTCCCGCGCTCAGGCCAGTTGCTGCGCCTTGATCAAATTTGACCAAGGCCACGCCACTCTCATCGCAAGACGACTCAATTCCTAAAATATACACTCTGGCTCCCAATTGACCCATCACAGGAGGCTGAACAAAAAAATCTTTAAGTCTTCATTATCGCCGATGGACTTAAAAAAAATCAGTCTAAAGTACAAATTGGGAGAGAATACAGGCATGAGCATCAGTCACTACATCAAAGAAATCGGTCGAGGCAAAGAAGGTGCAAGACATTTGAACACCGAACAAGCCTGTGACCTGATGGGTCATATTTTGGGTGGCCAGGTCAGTGATTTAGAACTAGGTGCTTTTTGTATCGCCATGAGAATCAAAGGTGAAACTCCTCAAGAATTGATTGGTTTTTTACAAGCCATTCAATCCAACATCAAAAGAGTTTCTCTTTCCGTTGACAGACCCTCTGAGCGTCAACGCAAGCCGGTGATTGTGATTCCAAGTTACAACGGCGCAAGAAAACTGCCCCTTTTCACACCCGTTTTAGCTGGAGCATTGGCACAACTCAATTACCCGGTCTTGGTGCACGGCTATCCCACAGAGGACAAAAGAGTCAGCACCCAAGAGGTCTTTGATTTGCTTGAATGGCCCATCGTCAACCCAACCCATCCTTTGAGCGCAACAAGCCTGAAAGAAGGTCAGGTCTTGTACGTTTCGATGAAGCATTTATCCCCAAAGATCTGTGAATTGCTCGATGTTCGAAAAACCATCGGCCTTAGAAATTCAAGCCACAGCTTGGTCAAAATTCTCAACCCCGTAGAGGAAGAGTTTCACGTGCTACAACTCTCAAGCTACACCCACCCAGAATACCTGGCGTCAATGTCTGAGGTGTTCCAGCTTTTAAAGAAAAACGTCCTCTTTTTCCGGGGCACGGAGGGCGAAGCCGTTGCGGATCCTAGACGAACGCCAAAAATGACAGGCTTTGTTCACGGCACATCGGAAATTTTGACCGAGCAAATTCAAGGCTCTGTGGAGGCTCACCATGATTATCCAGAAACCACCGATGCCAAAGAAGCAGCCAACTACACCCAGTTGGTTTTGAAACATCAGCTTCAACTGCCTGTGTCCATTCAGGCTCAAATCAATGCAATTGAACAATTGAGCCTCAAAATTCTAGATCAATGACTCCTTCAATGTCCCCCTCCCCCATTGAGCCCTCCGATGTCAATCAACCCCATTGGCCTGTGGTGCAACTCGTTGGTGCTGGCCCAGGCGACCCAGAGCTCTTGACCCTCAAAGCGTTGAAAGCCATTCAAGCTGCAAGCGTTGTTTTGTACGACGATTTGGTATCTGCAGAAATTTGCGCACTGATTCCTAAAACATGCAGGTCTATTTTTGTAGGTAAAAGAGGTGGCTGTAAATCAACTCCTCAAGCCTTTATTGAAAAGCTCATGGTTCAATGCGCCAAGAATGGGGAGCGTGTGGTTCGATTAAAAGGGGGCGATCCATGCATCTTTGGTCGAGGAGGAGAGGAGATTGAGGCTCTGCGATCTCAACAAGTCAATGCATGCATCATCAATGGCATCACCTCAGGACTGGCTGCAATGGGTTCATTGGGCTTGCCATTGACGCATCGCCATCATGCCCATGGCGTGGTGTTTGTTACAGGACATGCCAAGCATGGACATGAGGGCGTCAATTGGGTTGAATTGGGCCAAACTGCACACAACTCAAAATTGACCTTGATCGTCTACATGGGCATAGGCTTGACCCAAGACATTCAAAAGGGCCTCTTGCAAGGTCTGGCCCCACTCACACCCGTTGCCGTTGTCGAGCGCGCGAGCACTCATGCACAAAAACACCTGGTGACGACTTTAGAGCGTTTGTCGCTTGAAATTCATGCCCAAAATTTTCAAAGCCCATCGGTCATCATCATCGGTGATGTTGTTCAAGGTTTGCAGGCCATGAACGCAGAGCTCACCAACGACAGTGAAGTTCCACCGCCAGAAATCTACGGCAAACAAAACCATCAAATCGGGTAACTACTTAGGGGCTGAGCTAACTTGGTTCAAGCGATAGAAAGCATTAGAAATTCTTATATTTTTGCTTGATTTGTACATCAATAGGGATCACAGCCTCTCAGATGTCACATCTATCGTGCGAAAATAGTGCCTTTAGGCAGACTTGGATACCCTTTCAAGACATCAGCCCTTTTCAGTGCTAACCAATAGGAATTGTTATGGATGCAGAACGCTCAAATTTAATCGGCTCAACGCTTTCAAGTCTTCAAGCTCGAACCCTTGAACTTCGGGGGTATCTTTGACTACGATGCCAAATCAGAGAGACTGAGAACGGTCAATGCCTCACTGGAGGACCCTAGTGTTTGGAACGAGCCCAAAAAAGCTCAGGAGTTGAGCAAAGAAAAGAAATCCTTAGAAGATGTGGTCATCAATCTTTCAAAATTAGAACAAGAGATCGTTGACAACCTAGAACTCTTTGAGATGGTCAAAGCTGAAAACGACGAAGCCGCGCTTGAAGATATTGAAACTGAAACGGCCTCTTTGAACCAAAGCATTGAAAAGCTCGAGTTCAGAAGGATGTTCAACAATCCTGCGGATCCTTGCAATGCATTTCTAGACATTCAATCTGGCGCTGGTGGCACGGAGGCTTGTGACTGGGCCAGCATGCTGCTTCGTCAGTATTTGAGATACGCCGAAAGAAAGAACTTCAAAGCCACGCTAGAAGACGAGTCTGCGGGAGATGTAGCGGGCATCAAAAGCGCCACCATCAAAATCGAAGGTGAATATGCTTTTGGGCTTTTGAGAACAGAGACCGGTGTTCATCGCTTGGTTAGAAAGTCCCCTTTTGACTCCTCTGGAGGTCGGCACACGAGTTTTGCGAGTGTCTTTGTCTATCCAGAGGTAGACGACTCCATAGAGATTGATATCAATCCCTCCGATGTACGCGTCGACACCTTCAGAGCCAGCGGTGCTGGTGGTCAGCACATCAACAAGACCGACTCCGCCGTGAGATTGACCCATCTCCCAACGGGCATTGTCGTTCAATGTCAAGACGGCAGGAGTCAGCACAGCAACAAAGACGTGGCTTGGAAAAGACTCAGAAGTCGGCTTTATGACTTTGAGATGCGAAAGCGAATGGAGGAGCAACAAAAACTAGAGGACACCAAAACCGATGTGGGTTGGGGCCATCAAATTCGATCCTATGTATTGGATCAAAGTCGCATCAAAGATCTTAGAACCTCCGTTGAAATCTCCAACACTCAAAAGGTTTTAGATGGCGATTTAGATGCTTTCATTGAAGCGTCCTTAAAACAAGGCGTTTAATGACCTCTCGCTCATGAAATGATCCCCGATCGATTGCCTTCATCAACGTTTTCATGTCCACACACAAACGATCACCCAAAACTCGAGGAGCTTAGACGTGCAAGAAGATAACCCCAGTCAAATTGTTCTTAGACAAGACTACCAAGCCAGCGCATTTTTCATCGACCAAGTCGATTTGACGTTCGACTTAGATGCTACAAAAACTCGTGTTTTGAACAAAATGCAAGTGCGCCGCAACCCCGACACACCCACACAGGCCCTCAGGCTGCATGGGGAAGAATTGAATTTAGCGCGTGTACTTGTCAACGGTCAAGGTACCTCTTTCAAATTAGAAGACAACAGCTTGGTGCTAGAGAACCTGCCCGAAGGCCATGACGTCTTCGAATTGGAAATATTCACCACCTGCAACCCAAGTAAAAATACAAAATTAATGGGTTTGTACGTGAGTCAAGACTCCTTCTTCACGCAGTGCGAGGCTGAAGGCTTCAGGCGCATCACCTACTTTCTAGATAGGCCCGATGTCATGTCTTCTTACACAGTCTTGATGAAGGCTGATCAAAAACTCTATCCTGTACTCCTGTCCAATGGCAACTTGGTTGACAGCGGCCCCTTGGAGGACGGTCGACATTTTGCAAAGTGGTCTGATCCGCATAAAAAACCTTGCTATCTCTTTGCCTTGGTCGCAGGACAATTGGTCTGTAGAGAGCAACGCATCACCACTCAAAAGGGGTCCGAGCATTTGCTTCAAATTTATGTTCGACCAGGTGACCTGGATAAAACCGAACATGCCATGAACTCACTCATGGCCAGCATCGCTTGGGACGAAACCCGGTTCAATTTGAGCTTGGATCTTGAGCGCTTCATGATCGTTGCGACCTCTGACTTCAACATGGGCGCCATGGAAAACAAAGGTTTGAATATTTTCAACACCAAATTTGTTTTGGCCAACTCACAAACTGCAACCGACTCAGACTTTGAGAACATCGAAAGTGTGGTGGCCCACGAGTACTTCCACAACTGGACAGGCAATCGCGTGACATGTAGAGACTGGTTTCAGCTTTCATTGAAGGAAGGGCTCACGGTCTTTAGAGATCAAGAGTTCTCTCAAGACATTGCCCATCACCCCTCAGCCCGTGCGGTCAAAAGAATTGAAGATGTTCGTCTTTTAAGAACCGTGCAGTTTGCTGAAGATGCGGGCCCCATGTCTCACCCTGTGAGACCTGATCAGTATTTAGAAATCAACAATTTCTACACCGTCACCATTTACGAAAAAGGTGCTGAGGTGGTTCGAATGATGCAGACTTTGGTCGGCAAAGAGGGCTTTAAAGCTGGCATGGCTCTTTATTTCAAACGTCATGATGGGCAAGCCGTCACCTGCGATGACTTTGCAAGTGCCGTCGCAGATGCAAACCCTCAATCCGCCTTGAAGGAACATTTGGAGATTTTTAAACGTTGGTACTCTCAAGCGGGGACCCCCCTCTTAAGAGTTCATGGTGAATATGACGAAGTCCAACTTCGCTACACCCTGCACCTCAATCAAATGCCCCCTAGCAACCACAGCAATAACGAACCGTACCTGATTCCCGTTGAGGTCGGTCTCTTGAACTCGCAGGGTCAGGAGACCCATGCGACTCAACTGTTGGTGTTGCACGAATCAAGCGCATCCTATGTGTTTGAGAATGTTTCCTCACGACCGATTGCTTCTGTCCTTCGTCAATTCAGCGCACCCGTGGTCCTTGAGCAGCCTTTATCACAAAGTGATTTGTTAACGCTTCTAGCGTTTGACTCAGACCCGTTCAATCAATGGGATGCGGCTCAAAAAATCTGCCTGCAAGCGGCTCTTGAAGCCTATCAACAAAAGCTCAGCGGCAATCTTGAATTCTCTGACCCCATATCCGCCGAGCTCATGGCTGGATTGCGCCAAATACTTCGCAACCCCGACCTTGACAATGCCTTCAAGGAGCTGGTCCTCACACTCCCCAGTGAATCTTACATTGCTGAGCAGTTGACCGTGGTAGATCCCGCATTGATTCATCAAGTCAGGGAAGACATGAAGTCTCAAATCGCTAGGGACTTGTTTGAAGACTGGCAATGGATTTATCACAACAACCAACTCCTTGGCGCTTACAAACCAGAGCCCTTCGACATGGGGCAACGTGCCATCACTTCTATGGCGTTGCAATACCTTTGCCTACAAGCCGTGCAAAGTGGTGACAAGCTTTGGCCTGGCATCACTTACCAAAAGTTCAAAGATGCTCATAACATGACTGAACGCTTTGCAGCAATGGGGGCTTTGGTCAATGCGGGGCACGAACTGGGTGACAAAGCACTTGAGCTCTTTCACTCGATGTTCTCCAACGAAGCCTTGGTCTTGGACAAGTGGTTTGCTCTTCAAGCCAGTGCATGCGAGAGACAAACCCCCGTTTTGACGAAAGTCAAACAACTCACGCAGCACGCTGACTTTCACATCAAAAATCCGAATCGTGCAAGAAGTTTGATTTTCAGCTATTGCATGTCCAACCCAGGCGCCTTTCACAAAGCCGATGCCTCAGGCTATGTGTTTTGGGCAGAAAAAGTGTTGGAAATTGACGCCTTCAATCCACAGGTGGCCGCACGTCTGGCCCGAGGTTTGGATCGATATCGCAAATTGGCACAACCCTACCAAAATGCTGCCCATGAGGCCATCAAACGTGTGGCCGCAAAAGCGGATTTAAGCAACGATGTGCGTGAGGTCATTTCTAGAGCACTGGGAGACGCATCATGAGTATTTCACTCACCAGATACTTGGTTGAAGAGCAAAGAGACAAAGGACACATACCTCCTGAGCTCAGACTCTTACTCGAAGTGGTGGCACGGGCTTGTAAAAGCATCAGCCATGCCGTGAACAAGGGGGCTTTAGGTGGAGTGCTGGGCTCGGCCCATACGGAAAACATTCAAGGCGAGGTTCAAAAAAAATTAGACATCATCGCCAACGACGTTTTGATCGAAGCCAATGAGTGGGGTGGACATTTGGCTGCAATGGCTTCTGAAGAAATGGATGACATCTACTCGGTTCCCAACCGTTATCCTCAAGGTGAATATTTGTTGCTCTTTGATCCCTTAGATGGATCGAGCAACATTGATGTGAATGTCAGTATCGGGACCATTTTTAGTGTCCTGAAAAAAACGTCGACCGCCACAACCGTTTCTAAAGAGGACTTTCTTCAAGAAGGCAATCAACAGGTCGCTGCAGGCTATTGTGTTTACGGCCCACAAACCACCTTGGTGCTGACAGTCGGTGACGGCGTGGCCATGTTCACCTTGGACAGAGAACAGGGCTCCTTCGTGTTGACCCAAGACCATGTTCAAATTCCATTGGAGACCAAAGAGTTTGCTATCAACATGAGCAACATGCGCCACTGGGATACGCCAGTTAAACAATACATTGACGAATGTTTACTTGGCAAAGAGGGCCCGCGAGAGAAGGACTTCAACATGCGATGGATTGCATCTATGGTGGCCGACGTGCACAGAATTTTGACGCGTGGTGGTGTGTTCATGTACCCATGGGACAAGCGAGAAGCCAATAAGCCTGGTAAATTGCGGCTTTTGTACGAAGCCAACCCCATGAGTTGGATAGTTGAACAAGCTGGTGGCGCTTCAACCAATGGCTTGAAACGTATTTTAGACATCAAGCCCAAAGAACTTCACGAACGAGTCAGTGTGATCCTTGGCTCCAAGAACGAAGTCGACCGCATCACTCGTTATCACTCAGAGGCTTCATCCCGATGAACTTGGGACCCTGCCCACCCTTTAGGCAGAAACTTACTTTGAGTTGCCTCACGGGTTCCTAAGACTCCCCAAGGCGAGGATTGGGCCTTGTGGTTACTTCTCTATCTCAAACCAGCAAAAAAGGGTAAGCTTTTGTCTTGGAAAAATTTTAGATTCTCACGAACGCGCTTTCTATACGCATCAAATGCTTCATGACATGAACCCACTTCACCCATTTCTTAAGTTAAAACAACTTTTCATCTTTCTGATGCTCATGAGCGGCACTTGGGATTTGGTTTTTGCACAATCAGATTATCCCAACCGTGCGATCAAACTCATTTGCGTTCATGCTGCGGGTGGGAGCGCTGACGCTTTGTCCAGAGTCCTGGCTGACCGGCTTTCAAAATTACTGGGGCAATCCGTGGTGGTTGAAAACAAGCCTGGTGCTGGCACCATGCTGGGTGCAACGCAAGTGGCCAATGCCCCAGCAGATGGCTACACCATTTTGATGGCCAGTGTGACCACCCTCTCCATCAACCCAAGTCTGTACTCACAAATGAGCTACCACCCCTTGAAGGATTTTTCGCCAGTGGCTTTGGTGGCGCAGACACCCTCCGTTTTGGCAGTCTCCCCATCGATCAATGTCAAAAACCTCAAAGAATTGCTTGAACTTCTAAGGGCCAACCCAGGCAAGTACAACTACAGCTCCCCTGGCCAAGGCACCTCTGCTCACCTTGCAGGTGCGCTCTTCACCTCTATGGCCAAAGTGGATGTGGTTCATATCCCCTACAAAGCAAGTGCCTCGGCCGTTTTGAGCCTGATGTCGGGCGAGGTACACATGACTTTTGAAAACAGCTTGGTTCCCTTTAGCAAAAGTGGCAAGTTAAAACCCATTGGTATAGCAAGTTTAAAACGCTCCATCTCTTGGCCTGAATTGCCCACGATTGCCGAGCAAGGACTACCCGGATACGAGTCCACCGTTTGGTACGGTGTCGTTGCACCGACTGCCACACCAAGCGATATCATCAAAAAACTCAATGACAACATCAACCTGGCTCTAGGACAAAAGGAGTTGCTCGACAAGATCAAATCTTTATCAGGGGATCCAATCGGCGGAAGCCCTGAGTCCTTCACAGACAGGATCAAAGCCGACACCCTCAAGTGGGCTCAAGTCATCAAAATTGCAGGGGTCACCAGCGAATAATTGAACGCTCAACAGGTCTATTTTTAAACTTCAACCTTACCAACACTTCATGTCTTCTCCATCCCATCAACCCCAAATTGCCATCATTGGAGCTGGCATTGGTGGTGTCGCGTGCGCTAGCGCTTTGGCCAAATTCGGAATCAAAGCACACATTTATGAACAAACACTTCAGTTCTCCAGAGTAGGTGCTGGTATTCAGATGGGTCCCAACGCCACGCAGGTCTTGCATGGATTGGGCTTAAAAGAGCACTTGGCGCAAAGCGCCTTTCAGCCTAAAACCAATCTCAATCGCGTATGGAACACGGGAGAGGTCAGCAACGACTATCCTTTGTCGGAACACGTGATTGCCAAGTATGGCTCACCCTTTTATGCATTGCACCGCGCTGATTTACATGAAGCGCTGACCCAACTGGTCCCGAGTGATCAAATTCATTTGGGCAAAAAACTCACGGCACTGCATCAAGATGAAAAAGGGGTTGAACTCCAATTTGCGGACGGCTCAAGTGTCCACGCAGATGCCGTCATCGGCGCAGATGGTGTTCACTCTTTGATCCGTGAACATCTTTTAGGTCCTGAGGCACCTAGGTTCACCGGTCGCATCGCCTACCGCACCACCTACCCTGCATCTCGTCTCAAAGGCCTTGACATTGGGGAGTCCAGAACAAAGTGGTGGGGACCTGATCGCCACATTGTGATTTACTACGTTACCAAGAAGCGAGATGAAATTTATTTTGTCACCAGTCAGCCTGAGGATGCCAATTGGACCACCAAAGAATCCTGGTCATCCAAAGGGGATCTCCCTACGCTGCAAGAGGCTTACGCTGGGTTTCATCCTGATGTGCAAGCCGTCATCGCCGCATGCCCCGAGGTCCATAAATGGGCACTCTTTGAGCGCGATCCTTTGAACACTTGGGTTCAAGGCAGGGTGATGCTTTTAGGGGATGCTTGCCATCCCATGACCCCTTACATGGCACAAGGCGCAGCGATGGCGCTTGAGGACTCGGTGGTCCTAGCAAGGTGTTTAGATGCCTACAAAGGCGAGGATTTGAATGCCATCTTTAAGCGCTATGAGGCGCTCAGGAAACCCAGAACCTCAGAAATTCAAAAGGCATCGGGGGCCAATCAATGGATGCAAAACAAAACCAACCCTGACTGGGTCTATGGCTACAACGCTTGGACGGTCCCTTTAGAGGTCGAGTCGCTGACTTGAACCTCGGCCAACTGATCAAGTCAGTGATCAGCTGACCTCAATTGCAATCTTACCGGTTTGGTCATTGCTCATCAAATACAACTGCGCTTGATCGAGTTCTGTGAATTTAAAGCTTCTGTCCAAGATGGCTTTGATTGAACCGTCGGCAACACCTGCGGCACAATCCTCTTCGAAAAGCCTTGAACACTCTTGCGTTTGAGCCAATGTGCGTGTTCTAAAGGTGCGACCTATCACGCTGGCATTTTTTCTGGCCAACTCATCCAAATTGATGCTGGCTATGTTTCCAGCATTGCGTCCAACCGTGATCAATCGTCCGCCCAAAGCCAGGGCCTTCAAATTGGCTTCTAAAAGAGTCGATCCGACCTGATCCATGATCAGATCCACACCTCGGCCCTGGGTCAATTCAAGGAGTTGATCCACCCAAGTTGGGTCCTCGGTGTTGAGAACAGCACTTGCACCCAAGGCCTTGAGGGAGGATATTTTATGCGCAGAACGGGTCGTTGCAAAAACATGTTCAACACCCAAATAACGCGCCATTTGAAGACCTGTAACACCCACGCCCGAGGAGCCAGCTGTCACCAATACACTGTTAGCTGTTTTGATCTTTCCAGCTGTGACCAAGGCATCGTGTGCAGTGATGAAGACATTGGGAATGCAGCCCGCTTCAAGCCAAGAGATGGTGCTTGGTTTTTTCATCAAGGACTTCTCTGAGGCCAGCGCAAACTGGGCAAACCCAGCAGGCGAGCGCGTCATCACTTCATCCCCAATGTGCCAAGCTTTAACATCCTTGCCCAAGGCACAGATCACGCCAGCGAATTCAATACCTGTCACCAAAGGCTTGGCCAAGGGGTCCTTGTGCTTCAAGACGCTTTGGGTCTCGCCTCGATTGACCGACGAGGCTTTGACTTGGACCAACACCTCATGGGGAGCAGGCACAGGAAGGGCCATCTCAGTGGCTTGATATCGGCCTCCGCTTGGACCTGGCATGACCAGCATTTGTATCATGGTGGTTGAACTCATCGACGACTCCCTCTTTAAAACAAATCCCTGTCACCAGGACGAATCCGAGCTTGGTGGCCCAGATCAGCTATTATATGAACTGTGAGCTCTTTGATGAGCCCGGGTCAAAAACATCAACTTAGCCCTGCCCCTTTGAAGAAAGAGATGCCATGTCTGTCAATGATCAAGACCTCATGCTCCAAGCCATTGAAAAAGAATTGAGTTTGAATCAAATCAATGACGTGCTTTGGAACAAAGCTGCCATGCTGTCTGAAGGTGACGCCTCCAAGAGACGAGAAAACTACATCCAACTTCGCATGCAAGCCATGCAAGAAACCGTCAAGTCTCACGTTCTAAAAGAAATCAAAGCGGACTTTGCAAAAAAGATGGCTAAACCAGCAGATTTTTTAAGCGCAAAAGATCTTTTCAAAAAATAGCCTTTGTCTCCAAAGACGCCTCTTGAAGCATTTGGCCAAAGGATCCGCTTTATCTCTACTCGGTTGAGTGCTCCCTCATACTGGAGTTGCTCGTACTCGATCGATGCGCCTTCCATCCAGTGACTCCACTTTAAGCACCCAGCCTGAGCAAACGAACTCGTCACCGACTTGTGCGAGTTGACCTTTTAAAAACAAAATCAAGCCAGCCAAGGTGTTGTAGTGACCCAAATTTTCCTGAGGTAAAAAGTCATGGATCTGGAGCCTGTCTTTGATCTCTTTTAAGGAAATCAAACCATCCAGAACCACAGAGCCATCTGAGCGAGGCTTTGAACCCTCTTGCGTTTGCTCAATCGCATTCATCCACGCACCCGTGATCGCCTCCAGTAAATCCCTGGGCGTTAAAAGCCCCTGCACATCGCCGTACTCATCGACCACCAACACGATTCGAGAGGCCGTTGAGAGTTGTGAATGCGACCATGTATCTGGTCGCTTGAACTGCTCCAACAAATCCAGTCCACTCAAAGTCTCCGGCACAAAGGAGGCTGGCACCATCAATTCTGACAAGGGCTGGGAAAAACTGGACAAATGAACCAATTGACCCAGGCTCACCACGCCCACAACCTGGTTCAAATCACCCTTACAAACTGGGTACCAAGAATGCGGCGTCAGGGGCTTCAATTTGAGCAGTGCCTCTTGAACACCCATATCGGCCTGAAGCCAGACAATATCTGATCTTGGCACCATCATCGATTTCAACGGACGGTCATCTAAATCAAACACATTTTTTACCATCTCGTGCTCTTGTTTTTCAATCAAACCAGAAAGCACCCCTTCGTCCAAACTGGCACTGATTTCTTCTTGGGTCACACTCAAGTCCTTTTGCGTTCTGATGTTCAACAAGCGCAAAATAGCAAACGTGGTCCAGGTCAGTGAAGCTACAAGCGGTCTTGCAACAAAGGCCAAACCAACCATCATCGGTGAAGTCCATCTAGCGACGGTTTCTGGATACAGTTGACCTATCCTCTTGGGAACAAGTTCTCCAAAAATCAAGGTCATGAACGTGATTAAAAACACCACCAAAGCTGTGGCTGCCACTTCTGCCACATGTTGAGTCACCCCTTGGCCTTCAAGCCAATAGGAGACCTCGTGGCTGTATGCAGCGTCACCTAAAATACCATTCAAGATGCCAATGACGGTGATCCCAATTTGAACTGTTGATAAAAAACGTGTTGGGTTTTCCATCAATTCAAGCGCTGATTTTGCGCCACCATCCCCTGCATCTAGCCACACCTTTAAGCGCGGTTTTCTACTGGAGGCCAGGGCCATTTCGGACATGGCAAACAGTCCATTGACAAGAGTGAGTATGATGATGATCAGTAAGTTCATTTAAAACACCTTTTAGATTCAACTTTTGAGCGCACAAGACAAAACCCCCTAGGCAAACACTCAAGATGGCAAATTATCTGATCGGCGATATCCAGGGCTGCAACCTGACACTGGGCAAGCTATTGCAAACCATCGATTTCTCACCCAGCACGGACACCATCTACTTGCTGGGCGACTTGATCAATCGCGGCCCTGACAATGTGGGCGTTCTAAGGCGTCTCATGGCCTTGGGCTCCAGTGCGAAGTCTATCTTAGGTAACCATGATCTGCACTTCTTATCGGTGGAAAAAGGTATCAAGTCACCCAAAAAGGGGGACACCATTCAAGACATCTTGAATGCCAACGATCGCGCGGATCTCACCCTTTGGCTAAGACAACAGCCTTTGGCACTGGTAGCATCTGATTACTTGCTGGTTCATGCAGGTGTTCATCCGATGTGGAGCACCGAGCAGACTCTTGAGTTTGCTCGTGAAGTTCACGACATCCTTATCGCACCCGATTACGAAGAATTCTTAATTCAAATGTATGGCAACGAGCCAAGCACTTGGAGCGATGACTTAGCGGGAATGGATCGACTCAGGCTCATCGTCAACGTTCTCACCCGAATGCGGTTTTGCAGTCCTGAGGGGCAACTCAACTTCAATGCCAAGTCCTCGCTCACGCAAGGACCTGAGGGCTTTTTACCTTGGTTTGAAATAAGGGGACGCAAGACCGAGCAGCAACACATTGGATTTGGACACTGGTCCACCGCAGGCGGGACTGAAAAGAACCATGTTGTGTGTTTGGATACGGGTTGTGTCTGGGGAAAGGGCTTGAGTGCCTTGAAACTGCCCTTGACTTCAGCTAGCGGCAAGGGGACTTGGTTCACCCAAGCCACACTGGAAGAAGCTGCACCGTTTGTCGAATGAAGTCGACCTAGCTAAAAACTTGAGCTCAAGAAGGTGACACAATTTCTGTCTTGAACAAAGCGGCTACTTTTCTCTTGGGCTTGATGTTGGCTGAGATGGACCTGGAGGTGGTCTTGGCAGTGGACTCCCAAGACGGCAACTGCTCTTCTTTTGAAGGACTTGCCTCATAGGGCTTGTCAAAGAAAGGATCGACTGGAGCCGTCTTTCTTTCATAGGAACGCTGACCCCAGGCGGGGGCAGCGGATGTCGAATGAGCGCGCTCAAAGTTCTCGCGTGAACTGCCTCCCCTAGGTCGGCCTTCTGCACCGTCTCTGTAGCCCCTTGAGTCACCTGTGGACTCTCTAGGTCTAGATGAAAAACCATCATTGAATTCAATCGTTTCCAATTCAACTTTTGTTTTGATCATTTTTTCAATGTCTGCAAGGTTCTTGCTATCGGTTGCAGAAACAAAACTGATGGCAAGACCCGATGCGCCTGCCCGCCCAGTGCGTCCGATGCGGTGAACATAATCCTCGGCGTTGTAGGGAACGTCAAAGTTAAACACAGCAGGCACATCCTTGATGTCCAAACCTCTAGCGGCAACGTCGGTGCAAATCAACAGATCCACTTCGCCGCTTTTAAAGGCCTCCAACGCCTTGAGGCGTTCATCTTGGCTTTTGTCACCATGCAAGGCACTGGTTTTGAGTCCGTCTCGCTCCAAAGAGCGCGCCAAACGCGCACAACCCAACTTGCTGTTGACAAAGACAAAAGCTTGCGTGATCCCATTTTTGAGAATCAATTGTTTGAGGGCCCGCCTCTTGTCATCATCAACAACGCTGTAGAAATGCTGCTTGACGGTGGATGCGGTCTCGTTGGGCCTAGCCACCTCAATGGTGACCGGGTTTTGTAAATAAGTAGAAGCAAGTCTTTTGATCTCTGGCGAAAAGGTCGCCGAGAACAAAAGGGTCGTCCTTTGCTTGGGTAAAAAACTTAAAATTCTCTGCAAGTCTGGTAAAAAACCGATGTCCAGCATGCGATCAGCTTCGTCGAGCACCACATACTCAACTTGGTTCAACACCACATTTTTTGCTTCGATGTGATCCAGCAAACGACCAGGGGTTGCGACCAAAACCTCCACACCTCTTTTAAGTTCAAGGGTTTGCGGCTTCATGTCCATGCCACCAAAGACCACCGCACTTCGAATCTGCGAATACTTGGCGTACAACTTGACTTGCTGCGCCACCTGGTCGGCCAACTCGCGCGTCGGCAACAAAACCAGTGCACGAACTGGATGGCGAGCTGGAGAGGTGGAGGAATTCTCGTGCTTCAAAATGCGTTGAAGCAGGGGCAAAGAGAAAGCGGCTGTTTTTCCCGTTCCGGTTTGCGCAGCCCCCATCACATCTTGTCCAGTCAAAACCACAGGAATGGCCTGGGCTTGGATGGGGGTCATGGACTCGTAACCCATTTCGGCTACGGCACGTGCTAGCACTGGGGCCAGCTGAATATTAGAAAATGAACTCATGTAGGAATGCTATTGTCTCACCAATGAACTTAGGAAGCTAGGCATCTTCACGTTTTTGGCAACGTCACGCCACTTTGCCCTTGGTATTTGCCTCCACGGTCCTTGTAGCTGGTCTCACAAACCTCATCGCTTTCAAAAAACAAAACCTGCGCACATCCCTCACCTGCGTAAATTTTAGCGGGCAGTGGGGTGGTGTTGCTGAACTCCAAAGTCACAAATCCCTCCCATTCGGGCTCAAACGGGGTGACGTTGACAATGATGCCGCAACGAGCGTAGGTGCTCTTGCCCAAGCAAATGGTCAAAACATTTCTCGGAATTCGGAAATACTCCACCGTTCTGGCGAGAGCGAAACTGTTGGGGGGAATCACGCAAACATCGGACTTGATATCAACAAAGCTGCGCTCATCAAAGTTTTTTGGATCCACCACCGTGCTGTAGACATTGGTAAAGACTTTGAATTCGGGTGCACACCGAATGTCATAGCCATAACTGCTTGTCCCGTAACTCACGATTTTTTGACCATCGTGCATGCGAACCTGACCGGGCTCAAACGGCTCAATCATGCCGTGATCCTTGGCCATTTGGCGAATCCATCTGTCTGATTTAATACTCATGACCTTATTTTACAGGATGAAAGACGCCCGTGAGATCAAAATTGTATCAATGGCCCATGGGCAAAGGGGTGGTCACGCCATCGAGCAAATAATTCATTTGCTGAACTTGACCGTCCGTCAGTACATCGCCCTCTTTGATGATCTTTTTTGCATCTTGGGTCCATAAAGGGCCTTTGAAGACGATGGTTTTGCCTTGAATGATTTGTTTTTTCACCTCCTCAACCTCTTTTTTGACGGACAAAGGTACCTTGTCATGCCAAGCGCCAAGGTCAACCATGCCTTCACGCAATCCACCCCAGGTGTCTTTGCTTTTCCATGAACCCTCAAGAAGTGCTTTCACACGGGAGACATCGTATTTCTCCCAATGGTGGGTCACCGCCAAAAGTTGAGCACTTGGCCCCATCGAACTCAAGTCCGAGTGGTAGGCAATGGCCCAAACACTTTTTTCCTGAGCGACTTGCATGACAGCGTTGGTGCCCGTGTGATAGGCCAACACATCCGCACCTTGATTGATCAAGGACTCAGCAGCATCACGCTCCAAGCTTGGGTTGAACCATGAGTTCACCCAAACCACCTTCAATTTAGCCTGAGGGTCCACAGCACGCATGCCCAATACAAAGGCATTGATGCCCTGCAGCACCTCTGGAATGGGGAATGCAGCCACATACCCTGCCAAGTGATTTTTTGACATCTTTGCTGCTGCTATTCCCGCTAAATAGCGTCCTTCATAGTAGCGAGCGTTTGACGTCGCCACGTTGTCAGCGCGCTTATAACCCGTCACCGACTCAAAGCGTACCTTTGGAAATTCTTTTGCCACTTGAATTGTGGGGTCCATGTAGCCAAAACTTGGCGTAAAAATCAATTGATGACCCGTTTTGGCCAAATCACGAATCACACGCTCAGCATCTGGTCCTTCAGACACACTTTCAACATAAGTTGTTTTGACCAAAGGTGCCTTGTTCGATTTGTTGAACGCTTCCTCGATGGCCCGTCGCCCCAAATCGTGCTGATGGACCCAACCCACGTTAGAGATGGGACTGATGTAGACAAAGGCCACTTTCAAAGGCTCTTGGGCTTTGGCATTCAAAAATAAAAAAAACAAAGTCAATACAGCGACGCATTTAGCGCTGAGGTTTTTGTACATGGTGTTCCTCGACATGGCCAACAGTGGCAATAAAAAATGAATTAAATATGTCTTGTTTGGTCTCAAAACAAAGCTAAAAAATGTATCTTTAGCACACAGTTGTAAAATGCACCAAAATGATGCAAGCACCCATACATTGTACTTTAGTTCACATTGAACCTTCAATGACCTGATAGAAAGCATAAAATCGAATTCAAGCCGCCTTACAATATGCGTAAACCCTAATTGCTCCCTTTGTGGGATCGTCTTGCATGGGTTTTGGCGCAAGGCCATGTTGAGCAACAAGACGCCATCCCACGCTTAAGTTCCTATCTCAAAACAACTCATAATGAACACTCGTTTTTCTTTGAATCAAAAAGCAACTTTTGTCAGTTCGGTCTTCTCGATCTGTTTGCTTGGTGCTTGTTCAACCGCTATTGACCTGAGCCATGAAGGCTTCAAAGAAAGTGCAAACCCCAAAGCATTGATTGAGAGTGCTTACAACAAGCTCGATCAAAACGCCTACTCACTCAAATCAAGTGCGGCCAAAGAAACGCAGAGTTCAAACCCTGAAGGCGCAACAAAATTTGCATGGAATGCAACTCAAAGCAAAGACTGGTGGAAAGCCTTTCAATCGACACCCCTTGATCAATTGGTTCAACTAGCGCTCACTCACAACCCAAATTTGACCGCAGCCTCAGCTTCTTTGACCCAAGCACAAGCCAATGCCATGGCCACCTATGGCTCACTTGCCTTTCCCAATGTCAATGCGCAAGTCGGCGTGAACCGTCAGCGGGTTTCCCAAGCCACATCGAACATTCCAGGGGGCTCAATTTTCAATCTGTACAACTCCTCGGTCAACGTATCCTACCCATTGGACCTTTTTGGAGCCAATCAATTTGCCATCGCCAGTGCACAAGCTCAAGCACAATTTCAAGCCTACCAATGGCGTGCAGCTGAACTGAGCTTGACTGGCAATGTGATCACTGCAGCCATTCGTCAAGCTCAATTGAGTGAGCAAATCAAAGAAACTCAGGACATTTTGGCCGCTCAAGAGAAGCAACTCTCAATCATGCAAAACCAACTTAAATTGGGAGCGATCAACACGAGCTCGGTACTTGCTCAAGCCAGCTTGGTCTCTCAAACCAAGGCCACATTACCTGCTCTGCAAAAATCTCTAGAGCTAGCCAGCCACCAAATTGCAATTTTATGTGGGGATTTTCCATCGCAGATGAAATGGACGGGTCTGGCCATAGGAGACTTGACCCTACCCAATGAGTTACCTGTCAGTCTTCCGTCTGACTTGGTTCGACAACGTCCGGATATTTTGGCCAGCGAAGCCTTGCTCAATCAATCCATAGCGGCCTTGGGCGTTGCCAAAGCCAACCTTTATCCACAGGTCAATCTGTCAGCCAATGCTGGTTCTTTGGCGACGCTTAGCAACAATTTATTCAGCACGCCGTGGAGCTTTTGGACCCTGAGCACGGGACTGACCGCCCCCATCTTCAATGCCGGCGCATTGAACTCAAAAGTACAAGCGGCAAGAGCGGGCTATGAATCTTCCTTTTACAACTACAAAGCCACTGTGCTAGGAGCGTTTCAAAATGTAGCGGACTCTCTTGCAGCCATCGAGTTCGAGACCAAGAGCTATCAACAGCAGAGCACCAACGCTCAATTGGCCAAAGACAGTTTGTCCATTGCGCAAAAACAATATGCCTTGGGTGCCATCAATTACATGCTCTTGTTGGATGCTCAACGCAACTACGCACAAGCAAAAATTGGATTGATCAACACACAGGCCAATCGTCTTGCTAACACGGTTGCCTTGTACCAGTCCATGGGAGGCGCCCCATGGGTGCCGTCAGACACGCCAGCGCCTAAAACCATGGGCAACTTGGCACGCGTGCAGTAACGTCTTCAAGCGACAAAACCAAGCTTGAAAACCCTTGAATTCTTAATCTACCTTTAAAGTGAGAACTGAAAATGACCAAACGCATGCTCATCATGCTCGGATGTATTGTGGTACTGATCGCCGGTCTGGCCTTTGGCTTTTATCTGCATATTCAAAAACTCATTGCAAGTGCACCTAAACCAGGGGCTCAAACCGTCAGCACCTTAACGGTTACCGCCCTAGAGTGGAAACCGCAAGCCTCATCCATTGCCAATCTCGCCCCCGTCAAAGGCGTTGAATTGAGCAGCGAGGTTGCTGGTTTGGTCAAAGAGGTTTTGTTCAAATCCGGACAGATCGTGAAGGCTGGAGACCCCTTGATTCTGCTGAATGCAGACGCCGAAACTGCTCAGTTCAATGCCGCTCAAGCCAGTGCTGACTTGGCAGACATTGTCTACCAAAGAGACAAGGCTCAATTGGCTGCTCAAGGCATTAGCCAAGCTCAAGTGGATTTTGATTTCGCAGACCTGAAAGTCAAACGAGCTCAAGCGGCCCTTCAAAAGGCCAATTTAGACAAAAAAACCATCAAAGCACCCTTCAGCGGAAAACTTGGCATCACGTCCATTGTTGCAGGTCAGTTTTTAAATCCTGGCGATAAAGTGGTAACTCTCCAAACCCTCAACCCCATCTTTGCCGACTTCTTTCAACCTCAACAAAAAATATCTCAACTGAAAGTTGGTCAAAGCGTTGAGTTGACTGTGGACGCTTACCCTGAGCAAAAAATAATGGGTAAGCTCACAACACTCAATCCCAAGGTGGAATCGAGCTCAAGAAACATTCAAATTCAAGCCACGTTTGATAACCCCAAGGGTGAACTCTTGCCTGGTATGTTCGCCAAGGTCAACGTCACGCTTGGAGAGGCACAGAAATTTCTCACCCTACCCCAAACTGCAATCACCTACAACCCCTATGGATCGACCGTATTTGTGATTGAAGAAGAGGAAGGCAAAACACCAGAGGGCACACCAAACGGTCAAAAACAAAAGGTGGCCAAACAAGTGTTCGTGACAACTGGGGACACAAGAGGCGACCAAGTGGCGATTCTCAAAGGATTAAAAGCTGGGCAAGAGGTGGTGACATCTGGTCAATTGAAATTAAAAAATTCAACGCCCGTGTTGATTGATAACTCCATCACACCAGACAACAACTCCAACCCCAAGCCACAAGAACGTTGAGCTCTTTATGAATTTTACAGATCTCTTTATCAAACGACCGGTTCTCGCATCGGTTGTCAGCTTACTGATCATTGTTTTGGGCCTGCGCTCAATCTTTAATTTACCAGTCAGTCAGTACCCCAAGACACAAAACGCCGTCGTGACGGTCTCAACGACTTACTTCGGAGCGGACTCTCAAACCGTTGCAGGATTTATCACACAACCTCTTGAGAGCGCCATTGCTCAAGCCCAAGGCATTGACTACATCTCCTCCACAAGTTCAAACGGTATCTCAACCATCACTGCGACCTTGCGGCTCAACTATGACGCAAATCGAGCTCTTACAGAGATCAACACACAAGTCGCATCCGTCAAGAATCAACTCCCCCCCCAAGCGCAGCAACCTGTCTTGACGGTTCAAATGGGCCAAACCATTGCTGCCATGTACATGGGGTTTTACAGCAACGACTTACCCACCAACAATGTCACAGATTATCTTATTCGTGTGGTCAAACCAAAAATTGACTCCGTTGAAGGCGTTCAAGTTGCGGAGATCTTAGGGGGGCGAATTTTCGCCCTTCGTGCTTGGCTAGATGCTGACAAGATGACAGCCTTCAACGTCACAGCGACAGACGTCAGTCAAGCTTTGGCGGCCAATAACTTTCTTGCGCCTGTAGGGGTGAGCAAAGGGTCCATGGTGTCCGTTCCATTGACAGCTGGAACAGATCTGCATTCGGTTGAAGAGTTCAAAAAACTCAACATCAAAACCAGCAACGGTGCATTGGTCAAACTCGATGACATCGCAACAGTCTCTTTGGGCTCAGAAAACTATGACTTCAATGTTGCTTTCAGTGGCGTGCGATCCGTCTTCATAGGAATCAAAGTTGCACCTGACGCCAACGTGTTGGATGTCGCTAAACGCGTAAGAACGATGTTCCCAAGCGTCAAAGAACAACTCCCAAGCGGACTGACCGGAGCCATTGTTTATGACTCCACCGCCTTCATCAACACCTCGATCTACGAAGTTCTTAAAACACTTGTCGAAGCCCTCTTGATTGTGACCGTGGTGATTTTTTTATTCCTTGGCAATTTCAAAGCGGTCATGATTCCAGTCATTGCCATGCCTTTGTCCTTGATCGGCACATTTTTCATCATGCTCGCACTGGGCTACTCCATCAATTTACTGACCCTCTTAGCGCTTGTTTTGGCCATTGGATTGGTGGTGGACGATGCGATCATTGTGGTAGAGAATTTTGATCGACACATGAAAGATGAGGGCATGAACTCCTTTGATGCTGCCATCAAAGCCGCCAGAGAGCTGGGTAGTCCAATTTTGGCCATGACAGTCGTGCTGATTGCGGTCTATGTCCCCATTGGCTTTCAAGGCGGCTTGACTGGGGCGCTTTTCACAGAGTTTGCATTTACCTTGGCTGGCTCCGTTGCAGTTTCAGGCATCGTTGCCCTTACTTTGTCACCCATGATGTGCTCTGAGTTTTTTAAAAATCATGAGCATGACTCTTCCCCCTTGGTTGAGAAAATCGACACCGTTTTTGCAAAGGTTCAAAGCCTTTACCAAAGAACACTTCATAGCCTGTTGAACACCTGGCCCGTTTTGATTGTAATGGGTGCTATTTTGTTCGTGCTTTTGGGCTTGATGTTCAAGATGTCTCAATCCGAACTAGCTCCCCAAGAGGACCAGGGACTTGTGGCATCCTTGATCACCGGTGCTCCAACCGCTACCGCTGACCAAATGCAAGTCTACGCCAAACAAGTCTTTGATGTTGCCAAATCAGTGCCCGAGTACGAGCAGATGTTTCAAATCACAGGTGTACCCACAGTCAATGCAGGCATCGGGGGCGTCATTTTCAAAACCTGGGAAAACAGAGAACGCAGCGCTTTGGAACTTCAAATGTATTTGCAGGCACAGTGGAACAAGATCGCAGGCGTGAGGGTCGCGGCTTTTCAGTTCCCTCCTCTACCTGGCTCTTCAGGTTTACCGGTTCAATTTGTGATCTCTACGACAGAGCCCTTTCAAAACCTGAACCAGGTTGCTCAACAAGTGCTTGATAAAGCACGCGCAGCCAACAAGTTTTATTTTGTCGATGTAGACTTAAAAATTGACAAGCCACAAGCCACCGTTGTCGTCGATAGAGACAAAATATCGGCTCTAGGCTTGACCGAGCAAGATGTTGGCGTTGCTTTGAGCACGGCCCTAGGAGGCGGCTATGTCAACTACTTCTCAATTTCTGGTCGATCCTACAAAGTCATCCCTCAAGTCCAACAAATTGACCGTTTGAACCCAGAAGATGTACTTAACTTTAACATCAAGCTACCCAATGGCAATTTGGTCAAAGCATCAACCGTTGCTAGCTTGAAATTTGATGTGGTTCCTGAATCCATCAATCGCTTTCAGCAATTGAACTCTGCAACCATCTCTGGCGTCTCCGGTGCCTCACAAGGAGAGGTGTTGAAATTTCTAAAAGAGACCGTCCAGGAAATTGCACCCAACGGTTACAGTGTCGATTATTCTGGCCAGTCTAGACAGTATGTCAAGGAGTCCGGAGGCTTTTTGCTCACCATGTTTTTTGCCATAGTGATTGTGTATCTCGCGTTGGCCGCTCAATTCGAGAGCTTTAAGGATCCCTTGGTGATTCTGGTTTCCGTGCCGTTGGCTCTCTTTGGCGCCATGATCTTTATATTTTTAGGAATGGCATCGGTCAACATTTATACCGAGGTAGGCTTGGTCACCTTGATGGGCTTGATCAGTAAGCATGGCATATTGATTGTAGAAGTCGCCAAACAACTGCAAAGAAAGGGTCAAAGCAAAAGACAAGCGATTGAACAAGCAGCATCCATTCGACTTCGTCCAATTCTCATGACCACTGCAGCCATGGTGTTTGGAGTCATCCCCTTGGTGATCGCCTCTGGAGCTGGTGCGGCAGGCCGCCAAGCCATGGGCATTGTTATTTTTGCTGGCTTGTCCATTGGAACTCTTTTTACTTTGTTTGTGGTCCCAGCGATGTATCTGTTCATAGCGTCTGACCGAGTCAAAGAAATTAAAACTTAGCAAAAACATTTTTGTAGCGTCTTTAACAATAAAGCCCTCTCACGAGGGCTTTGTTGTTTTACACAGGACCTTGATCAAGTCATCCAAGCCCTATCTACTTGTTCAGCGTGGACAAATACTCTGACAAAAGCCCCAAATCCTCGCTCAAAAGCGCTTGTGCTGCCGAAGTCATTGTGCCGTCAAAGTCGCCACGTTGCGCAGCTTTAAAGAGTTTAAGTTGCTCCAACAAATAAGCTTGATGTTGACCCGCCAACCTTGGAATGTGTTGTTGCCCAACGAGATTCGCAGTATGACAAGCTAAACAGTTGTTCTTTTCTGTGATCTCTCGACCCTTTGAGACAACGCTTGCCTCTGCCTCACGCAAAGGGGCATTTAATTTTTGAGAAGAAAAATATTGCGCAAGATCATTCAAATCCGCATTGGTGAGCTTTTCAGCAAACGCCGACATCACATCACTTTTTCTTCGTCCTTCTCTGTACATGTACAAAGCCGTCACAATGAACTGCTTAGGTTGTGCAGCAATCGATGGGACATTTGGACTGGCAGAATTACCGTCTGCACCATGACAAGCGGCACAGACTTGAGACTTTTGACGCCCCTCCTCCATGCCTGCAATGCAAGACAAAGCGAGGAGGCTTGATAAAGTAAGAACGGCAACCCTTTTAATGGCTGCCGCACTACTCCATTTTTCCACACGTCTAAGGCGTGAACAACAGAATGATTTCATAAAAATTATTTGGAATAAGACACTCTGTATAAGATTCCGTTGTAGTCATCGGAAAAGAGAATTGAGCCATCTTTCATTTGCAGCACGTCAACAGGACGGCCCCACATCGGAGGATCGCCTCTCTCGTTCTCTAAAAATCCATCAATGAATGCATGCTTGGTTGCATTGCCCTTGGCATCCAAAGACACGCGAATCAAATTGTATCCATGCTTGGGGTCGCGGTTCCATGAACCGTGCTGCGCAATGATCATGCTGTTTTTGTACTCGGCTGGGAACATCTTGCCCGTATAGAACTTCATACCAAGTGGAGCAATATGTGCACCAAGCTTCAAAATGGGTGCTGAGAACTCATCGCATGAACGATTTTGACCATACACAGGATCAAGCGTATCGCCTTGATGGCAGAATGGAAAACCAAAGTGTTGTCCTTTTTTCTTGGCAACGTTCAACTCATCATTGGGCAAATCGGTACCCAGCCAATCACGACCGTGTTCTGTGAACCAGAGGTCTTTGGAGACTGGATGAAAAGCCATGCCAACGCTGTTTCTGACCCCTTGGGCATAATTTTCCATAATACCTGTTTTGGGATCCACCCTTAGGATGGAGGCCTCGTTGTAGGAGGGCATGGTGATGTTCTGAGGAGAGCCAATGTTGAAATAAAGTTTACCGTCGGGTCCCATCACCAGGTATTTCCAAAAGTGACCAGCTGCATTGTTGGGGTCAAGGTTATCAATGACCACTTTGCCCTCACCTGGGTTATCAAGCTTGGACTCGATGTCATCAAATCGGGTAATTCTGTTTCGCTCTGCAACGTACAAGGTGCCTTTATCAAAAACAAGGCCATTGGGAGCTTTAAGTCCTTTCAACAAGACTTTGACCTCTCTCTTACCAGCGTTGTCAACGATTGCATAGACATTGCTGAGGTTTCTATTGCTTGCAAACACAGTTCCCTTATCGCCTAAAGCCAAGGATCTGGCCTCTGGGGCACCCTCGGCCCAGACTTCGACTTTAAAGCCATCAGGCACCTTTAACTTCCCAACGGGCAAGTCAGAAGAAGCACGTCCTGTCATGTGCGGTAAAAAAGGGTGCAAGGGTGACTGAGCTTGTTCGCTTGCCATCCCCTGCTTCCAAGAAGGAGGGGCGACAGGCGCTTGTTGCGCCATGGAGGTGGTGGCGATGGACGCAATCACAGAGGCAGTAAAGAAAAATTGATTAAGCATGGTGTGTCTCTTTCATTGGTTATTTCTCTGAAGTTGACTTGAACTTGTTCAGAGAAAATAATTCTATATGAGGGACTCCATCAATTAGCCCAATCTGCATTCGGGTTTATATGAAGAGGGTTAACCATTCTTTTGTCGACCAAGACACTGGACTTTTCAGGTTGAGAACCCTATTAAAACTTTGAATTCATATGGGTTTTTATATCCGCTTTGAATCGGCTAGATAAAAACATCTTTAAATTTTGAAGCGAGATCGATCATCAACTCTGCCGAAAAAATCAGTACCACAATCATCCATTCTAGCCAACTGACAATTTAGTTAGGCATTGATAAGCTTGATACGTCTTTAGGCACCATACTATTTTGAATGCACCTTAAAAGGCAACATTGAAACAATGAAATGGCTCGAATGAATCAATAAAATGAATCAACAAGATAGTTGAGAAAAAAAGTTCTCAGTTGGCCATGAGAACTTGATTCGAGCATTCAAGCTGGATTGATCAATGGAATACTTGGCGGTGCTTGATAAAACCATCACCAGGATCAATTCGAAAATATATCAATTTGATTGGAGAACCATTTTTAAAAATGGTAGGCTGTGAGTGATTCGAACACCCGACCAATAGATTAAGAGTCTACTGCTCTACCAACTGAGCTAACAGCCAACTAAAAAACAAAAAATATTATAATTCATAAAATAATATTTAACCAAGAAATTTTTTCTTGAAAATACTCGCGCAAGTTCTCTTCTTAAATAAAGCAGAATCAATTTCTTTATACGTCTATATGCTTAAAAGAATTATTTTTCTTGCTTTGATTTTATCTTCCATGGCTAAGGCTCACGCCTTGTCGTTAGGCGTACCCAAAGGCTTGATAGACATTGCTGTCATTAAAAAATTTCCAATGGAAAAATACACACTGGCGATTGATCATCCAACCACAAAATTTAAAAAAGAGCTTTCTAAAATTGAACTTTGTGGCACATGGAGTGAGAAATTAACGCATGCATCTGGAGAGTTCTGCGTCGATGTACAACCTCGCTGGAACAAAAGCAAAGGAGACATTGAGATCTCAAAGGTCAATATTTTAAAAATCAATGCAAAAGACCTCGGAGAATTACCTGTGGCATTGAGTAAAACTCTCAACGCCACCGTTTTAATTTTATTGGACGGTATATCCATTTACCACATGCCAGACTTTCTGGGCAAGCAACTTGAAAGCATTCATGTTGATGAGGACAGCATCAAGCTTGGCTTTTAAGAGCCTTCATGACCCAAACACATGCGGCTCTAAAGCGCTTTACTTGGTATAAATATCTTGCTTGTGGCTAGTACGTTCGAGCTTGCTCAAATCAAAACCATTGAAACTCAATCGAACCAACAGATCGTTGAGTTGCTTGTCATCGGGCTCTGGGGTTCTAGACAGTATCCATAAATACTCGCGTTTAGGCTCACTGATGGCCACCAATTGATAAGCCGAATCTAAATCAATCACCCAGTAATCCCCCCAAACAAAAGGAACCAGTGACAGCCAGTCAGGTGCAAAACGAACCTTTAGCTTAGCAGACTTCATATCTCCTATTTGCTTTGCTGTACCCAAGGCATCTGAAATCTGCCCACCGTCAAGACGGCACTGATTAAAAACGGAAATATTTCCGTCACTTTTCAGCGTGTAATTGGCTTTGGTATCGCTTTTACACTTTTTTTGAAACCAATTCGGAAATTTAGCGATTTCATACCAACTTCCCAAATAACGGGGCAGATCAATTGATTCGATGGTTTTGAGGGACGATGAAGCAATCTCCTGACTGGCAACCAGTCTTGGAAATAGAACGAAACACAGCAAAACCGATGCAGTGAGTGATGTTGGATGAGTGAACTTGATCAAAAAAAGAGCTCCTGTGTGAACGACTGTTCAAAATTTATTACCGAATGGGTTAGCTCTCGCTCGAGTAGTCCCGATAAAGTCCTTGATTCACTTTGTGACTTTAAGGCCCTGCATTGCCGAGCCCTTTAGTTTTATTTCATAGCAGTTCAAAAAAATTCAAATGGGGTCATACGCCGCAAAGACCTTGTTGGAATTGAATACATGCGTTTCAACAAATGAACTCCAACTTAAGTTGGCCTTTAATGCTTCCATCGCACCCAAAAGGGGACTCCAATTGAGTATTTCTTGTTGGCCGGACGTATCGAAGGTGGCGGTCGTTTGACCCCTCCAATAGTCAAACTGCCCGTTGACCATCGCCTCATAGAGCTTCAAATCAGCGGGTGTATCCGGATAAAGTCGATAGTTCTTGTCGCATAAAAATGCATGCGACCAACTTGAAGAGGCCACCAGAGCCACCCTCCAAGGCGAGTCAGCGAGGATTTTTGCACTTTGAGCACCCAATTGCATACATCGGCTCGGAGAAGGAGACGGTGGGTCGAGTTCCAGTTTTGCATCCATTTTGGTCAAGAAGCCTTTTGCCGAAATGACTTTTGAGCCATAACAATTGATGGGCATCGCAATGGTTGGGTAATCCCAGCCCACTCTATCGTAATCAAGATAAAGTATCGCATTCGTGAAGGCATGTGCCAGGCTTGAGTGATGAAGTGGCTTGTAGGCATAAGATACATCTATATCGGCTTGAATCAAACCAGCAATCAAATGCTTCGCAATATCTCGACGCCCCCTTAATCGGTAATGCTTATCTGGCCCCTCCCCCCAAGCGTTGGGTTTACCCCCTTCGACCATAGAGGAGTTTTGAGCGTGTTTCCAAGGATAAATGTCCGTGTCTTCGTAGGCAAATACCGTGAATGGGGGAATGATATCTTCTTTGAAGTTCTCATATTGATCATCACCCCAAATCAAAACAACGTCAGGATTGAAATCATCCAAAGATTTCCTAACCCTTCTGAATTGTTCCACCAATTGCTCTCGGTGGATGGCGGCAGCCTTAACACCCAGATCATCAGACCACTCCTCTTGCATTTTGGCGGGCCAATTTCTTGGATCTTTGGCGTCCTCAGGAATACTTGCATCCCCCAAGGTGTATCTCAAAATACCTGACATGATGGAATCTGGCGTAGACAACGGTGGGTAATGTGAGAGTCCCAAACCTAATATTTCAGCCATTCGATATCCTTTGCGTTCACAATCTTTGAAAACTTTAACTGCCTATTTTACGCTTTCTGTTACCTGAACCACCTGAGGCCTTCACCGCCTTCACCGCCTTCACCGAGGGTTCATTTAAAACCTATCCGGCAAATCCATCAATCATCACACATCAATTTTTTTACATGGTCCGCTTTTGTAAACATTTCTTCCCTTGCATTGAGCGATCAACTCATTGGTAAATACCCTCTTATAGCCTTGTATTTTTTAAATAAAATTTCGCAACATCATCAATTGTTGAATCAAGATGACTGTTGTCAAAAAAGTACATGCAGTGTTAACGATCTTTACTATTATTTTTTATAGATGTATAAACAAACTTATATATGTCTTGGGCCACGAACTTGCAATCTAAATTGAATCATCTCCTTAAAACCTTGGCTTCTAAAGTCAGGATCTGGTATGTGCAGATGAACAGCAATGCCGCCCTTAAATACGACAGCCAGCTTGGGCTTTATTCTTCAAGCTTCTTACAAAGAGACCATTGGCCCGAAGCCAGCCGTCATAAGAGCTCAACTTAAAACCATCTTGATCAGCTTGAAGTCCGAGGGATCTTGGTTCAAGTCTTGAGACTCAACATGATGGGTCTTTGGATCATAAGGACATGATGGATCATTAAATTGGACACCTTGGCAGTCATCTTCATCCTATATGGATCGTTCATCTACTTTTAAAATATTCACCCAAAGAGATTTTTTATAAAACCACTTTACCCCCTTTGGGCAAGATGATTGAGCCGATAGAAAGAAAAGTCATTCAAAGTAAATTCTGGTATCTTAATAATTACGACAAATGTATGA